>ENA-ORTG01003414-ORTG01003414.1-human-gut-metagenome-genome-assembly--contig:-NODE-3414-length-11271-cov-4.125981_pt1 | contig 11271 bp, 11 predicted proteins | sample MGYA00241906_ERZ509176 | MGnify/ENA primary metagenome ERZ509176 (study PRJEB26280, sample SAMEA2338811) | human gut metagenome | biome: human gut; feature: human-associated habitat; material: faeces... | reverse complement strand
TGTGGCTGCAATTAAGCCAACCCCACGCAAAAAAGGGAGCCAAAAGGCTCCCTTTTCTTTATGCAGCATTATTCTTCTTTTGCGGGCAAAGGTACCATTCCCTTTTCTATCAGATCCGTGATTGCCGCCACCGCGCCCTGCGGAATACTCCGCTGCGCCAGCATCATGCGGTTGCGCATGGCTGCGCTGCCCAGCAGCCGCCGCACGGCAGAAAGGGTATCCCGCACGCTTTCGGTCCCCAGTGCCATCCCATAGCGGGTAAAGAACTCCAGATTGCGGCTCTCGCAGCCGGGGACGCTCAGCATCAGCACTGCCGGCACCCTCTTTTGGGCGATCTCGGTACAGGAAAGCCCGCCGGGCTTGCCCACTACCAGGTCGGCCGCCGAATAGTAAAGATCCATCCGGTCGGTAAAGCCCACCGGGTACAGCCGCTCCAGGAATTTGGCATACCGCTGCAGCTCCTTCAGGTCGCCCTTGTTCTTCCCGCAGATGACCACCACAAAGCTATCCTTGGGCAGTCGGCGCAGCAGTTTCAGGGCCAGGGTCGTCATCGGCCCGCAGCCAATGGAGCCGCTCATCACCAGCACCATCTCCCCCTGCTGGGGCAGGTGCAGCAACCGCCGGGCCACATTCCGGTCCACATGGGCGGCCATTGCCGGGTTGGTGGGGATGCCCAGCGGCAGCAAGCGATCCTCCGGGATGCCCCGGGCAGTAAATTCCGGGATCAGCCTCTCATCCGGAATGACCCAGTAATCAGGCGTGATCTCATCCACACAAGGACTGCAGGTGTAATCGGTAGCGATAAAGTAAAACGGCTTTTTATATTCATATTTCCGGCGCAGTCTGGTCAGCATCTCCGCCGGGAACACATGCGGCGTCACTATGGCATCGAATCCACCCGAAAGCAGGTAGCGGTACAGCTGCGGCACACAAATGGCATTCATCTTGTATTCAAAGGAGGTCTCATCCTCCCCCAGCACTCGCTCCTCTTTTTTGCGGTAGCCCGCCCCGTATATTTTGGGGAAATACCGGTAGGCGATGGTGTGCAGGTGGCTGATTGCCTCCGAAAAATGCTTGGGCCCAAAGGAAAGAGCATCCGCCACCGCGCAGGTGTGCCCGCGGGATTCCAGCTCCCGGCGCAGGGCTGCCGCCGCGGCATTGTGTCCGCCACCGGTATTGCAGGTCAGGATGAGAACTTTCATGTCGTTTCGGCCCCCTTTCTTTGGCAGCGCCGCAGCAGGGCGCACAGCCGCGGCCGGTTATACCGTTGGATGATAATACACGGAATGTGAGAGAACCCATACAGCAGCACTACCAATACCGCCATCGGTCCATGAGCAAAGACAAATACCAGCGGCGTCGCCAGCATCAGTACCCAGTGGATGAGCTCCGCCACACAGGTTTCCTGCAGCAGTCGGGTAGCGTTTTCGGCGTCGTTCTGCCCACGAATGGTCTTGGCATATTCATGCCCACCCCAGCGGCTTTTATCCGGCACCCTGTCCTTCCACTTGCGGATCTCCATTTTTTCATAGATCTTGCCGTTTTTCTCCCATGCGCAGGTCTTGTAGGGGAAGCGATCCCAGTGAAACCACCGGCGGGGCAGCAGCTCCCCAATGATCCCGCCGCTGATGCCCAAAGCCGCGATCACCCCCACCGAGATGGTCGCCTGCAGGGCGGCCTCCGGCGCAAACAGCCACAGCGCTCCCAGGATAGCCGCTACGGCCAGACAGATCAAAATGGGCGTCAAGATCGTCATAGGTTTCTCCTTTTCCTCATTTACAGTATGGCGAAAAAAGCTGTAAGAGGTATTATAGCATCGCGGCCGCCTTATTTCCATCCGGGAATATTAACATTATCTTAATTTGGGACACACCGGCCTATTTGGGTAAAAAAAGGAGGACCCTGCGATCCTCCTCTATGCTCAGCGGTATTCCGCCGCCTGTCTGGCAATATAGGCCGATTCCGGCAGTGTATATTTCTCCCTGAATTTCACATACATCTCCCGGAACGCATCGCTGTCACGCTTCATTTCGTTCAGGTAGCGGTGGGAGTCCAGCGCGTCGTGCTGCAGCTCGATGACCGCCACCGCAATGTTGGAGCAGTGGTCGGAAATCCGTTCATAGTCAGTCAGCAGGTCGGTTAGGATAAATCCCAGCTCGATGGAACAGCGGCCCGCCTGTAGGCGTGCCAGATGATTCTGCTTGATCTCCTTGGTCAGTGCGTCAATGACCTGCTCCAACGGCTCCACATGGTGGGCCATCTCATGGTCGGTATTGATATAGCAATCGGTTGTCAACTGCAAAATCTCCCGCACCGCAGCGGAAAGCACCCCCAACTCCCGCCGGGCCTCCTCCGAGAAAAACAGCGATTTGATCTCCAGCTCCTTGCCGGCCTTTACCAGGTTCACGGCGTGGTCGCCCAGCCGCTCAAAGTCCCCGATGGCGTGCTGCATTTTCCCCACGCGGCGGCTATCCTGCTGGGAAAGCGCCTGCGCCGAAAGGTACACCAGGTAGGTATCCAGCCGGTCCTCATACAGATCCAGCGTGTCCTCCTGCTTCAGTACCACCTCGGCGTCCTGCTCATTGTAGGCGCCGATGAGCGAGATCGCCCGTTCCAGCGAATCTCTTGCCGTCCCGGCCATCCGGAAGGTATAGTGGTCACACTCCTGCAGCGCCACAGAAGGGGAGCGGAGCAGCAGCAGGTCGGGCGCGTACTGCATGGAGTCCTTAGGTGCCGTTTCGTCTTTGGCCTTCACCAGCCACTTGCCCAGCTTCACCAGGTACTTGGTAAATGGCATCAAAATGGCGGTAATAGCCAGGTTATAGATGGTATGCACCATGGCAATATTCCATGGTGTCACTGCAATATGGATAAAATCAAGCTGAAGCACCGAGGTGATCAACAGGTACAACGGCAGGCAGATAACAGTACCAATGACCTTGATGGAAAAGTGGATGACCGCCACCCGCTTGGCCTTGTAGCTTGTCCCAATGCTGGAAATCAGCGAGGTGGCGCAGGTACCAATGTTCAGGCCCATCACCATGGGAATGACCATCTCATAGGTCAGGCTGCCGGTCAGCGCCAGCGCCTGCAGAATACCCACCGAGGCCGCCGAGCTTTGGATCACGGCGGTAAACAAGGTGGCCACCACCAGGCCCAGTAACGGGTTACGCAGCCCCGCTAGGATCGCCGAAAACTCCGGCATCTCTGCCAGCGGGCTTACCGCGTCGCTCATCACCACCATGCCGTACATCAGCACTGTAAAGCCCACCAGCACCGTACCAATGCTCTTTTTCTTATCGTTTTTACACACCATCATCATCACTACGCCGATGATGGCTAAAATGGGCGAGAAATTTTCGGGCTTCAGCATCTTCAGCCACACATTCCCGCTTTGAATGCCGGAAAGGGAGAGGATCCACGCCGTCAGCGTGGTGCCGATATTCGCGCCGAAGATGACATACAGCGTCTGGCCAAATTTCATGATCCCGGAATTGACCAGACCCACCAGCATAACCGTGACCGCCGAGGATGACTGCACCGCTATGGTAATGGCCGCGCCCAGCAGCAGGCTCACCCAGGGGCTCGCTGTCATTGTTTTCAGCAGCTGCTCCAGCTTACCGCCCGCCATCTTTTCCAGATTACTGGACATCACATTCATACCGAACAGGAAAAAGGCCAGGCCCAGTACCAGCCGCAGAAGCGCAAAAATATCCATGTCTTCTTCTCCTTCGGGCATCCACCCGCCCATTACTTCATCTTTGCACACTGTTTTATTGTAACTCATTTGGGGGAAAGTTGTCCAGTCAATTTGCCGCAAAGGATGCATTTTCCCCATATTTGTGCAGTTGCATAAATATAGGGCAGGCCCAGCGGCCCGCCCTATATTTTTTGCCGAATATTCAGTTCATGCGCCGGCGCTGAGCTCGCCTGCGCTGCTTGGCACGGCGGCGCCGCCGCGCCATAAAGTACGCCCGCAGCACAAATAGGATCACGATCAACGCCCCCAGCACTATGCCAATCCATTTCAGCACCGTCAGCACCACAGAGCCGCTGCCGGCCGTCGTGACATCATCCTTTGGCACATCCTCCACGGGGGCATAGGTCTCCACAGTGTACTCCATTGGGAAAGTTCCCACCAACTCACCACCGCACCACAGCTCCACCTGCGGGTCTATGCGTTCCCCCACCTTGTACCGGCTGGGGATATTATATTTCAGCGCGATGCTCTCTACCGCCGTTCCCTTCGCCACCAGCACATCCAGGTCCCCGGTCGCCGCTATATGCACCATCCCGGCAGTATTGGTCAGGCTCCCCACCGGGATATCATACGCCGCTATCTCATCGGTCTTTACCGAAACCATACTGTACCGCTCAAAGCAATAATCAAAAAGCGCTATGGTGTCCTTGTACTTGCCCCACTTGTCGCTGCAGTCCAGCACCACACACAGCAAAGAAAGTCCATCCTTCTCCGCCCAGGTCACCGCCGTATGCTGCGCCTCGGTGGTCCAACCAAGCTTGCCGCCCTTAGCGTAGGGATAGTAGTAAGCGCTTTCCACCAACATATGGTGGTGGGTACCGATGTTTCTTGCCACATCCTTTTTGTTGGTCTTGGGGATGGTATACTCCGTCGCGCAGAAATATTCCTCAAAGCCCGGCACCGTCATCGCCCACCGGGTGATGCGCGCCATATCATAGGCAGTGGTATAGTGGTCCTTATCCGGCAGGCCGTGCGCGTTGGTAAAGTGGGTATCGCTCAGTCCCAGCGCCGCCACCTGCTGGTTCATCAGCTCCGCAAAGTCGGTCAGGCTCCCGCTCACCGCCTGGGCTATGGCATTGGCGCAGTCATTGGCGGATTCCACCATCGCCCCGTACAGCGCATCCTTCAGGGTAATGATCTCCCCCGGCTCCAGCGCCAGGTGGGTGGTCTCGCCCCATTTCCATACATCGCTTACCGTTTCCTGAGAAACGGTGATGCGGTCCTCCGGCTTGGCGTAGGTCAGCCCCAGCGCTGTTGTCAGTATCTTGGTAATGCTGGCCGGATACTCCTTCTCGTACATGTTTTTTTGCAGCAGCACCTGCCCGGTCTTGGCGTCCATCACCACATAGGCATTGCTGTAGGTTTCCGGCACATCATCCTCCGCCGCCATGGCCGGTGTTATCAGGCCGGTTGTTATTATCATCGCTGCCAGCAGCAGCGCCGTTACTCTCTTCATTCTGTTCGTTCTCCGTTAAAATGGGGTATATTTTTATTATAGTGCCCACTGCCGCGAAAGTAAATGAACTGTGCATGAATTTTGATTGATTTTTTCCAGCTGGTATGATAGAATACTTTAGTAATCTCAAAAATGCTGGAATAGCTCAGCCGGTAGAGCAGCTGATTCGTAATCAGCAGGTCGCGTGTTCAAGTCACGTTTCCAGCTCCATTCTCCCTGCCTTCGGGCAGGGAGTTTTTCTTCCCCCCGCTTCCCTTGCGTCCGACCGCGTTTTATGCTATCCTTAAATAAATATATCCCCAAGAAAAGAAGGTGCCCCTTATGTCCCTGCAGGAATCCGGCGAAATGTATCTGGAAACCATCCTTGTTCTCTCTCAACGCACAGGCTTTGTCCGCGCCATCGATATCGGAGAGGAAATGGGCTACTCCAAGCCCAGTGTCAGCCGCGCTGTCGGCATTTTGCGGCAGGGGGGCTATATCCATGTGGCGGAAGATGGCGGCATCACACTCACCGAATCCGGCCAGGCCGTGGCGGAAAAGATCTACGAGCGTCATCGCCTGCTCACCAGCTTTTTGGTCAAACTTGGCGTTGACGAAAAGACCGCTGCGGAGGACGCCTGCAAAATAGAGCATGTCATCAGCGATGCCTCCATGGAAGCCATCAAGCGCCACGCCATGGGCCACATCCAGTAAGTTCACCAGGAGGTACGGCTATGCACGAGATCAAATGTCCCAAATGCGGCGAAGTCTTTACCGTGGATGAATCCGGCTATGCAGCCATCGTGGGTCAGGTACGGGATGAAGAATTTCACCGGGAGCTGGCCCAGCGGGAAAAGCAGCTGGCCGCCGAAAAAGAAAAAGATCTGGCCCTGGTACGCACTCAGGCCGCCCGCTCTCAGGAGCAGTCCGAGGCCCAGCTGCAGCGGCAGATCGAAGAACTGAAGGCCCAGCTTCTCTCCCAGCAGGCCCAGCGGGAGCTGGCCGTACAGAAAGCCCTGGAGCAGCAGACCGCCGATCTTTCCGCCCGGGATCAGACCATTACTGAACTACAGGCCCGCCTGAACGCAGCCCAAACCGAGCGGGAGCTGGCCATTCAAAAAGTGACCTCCGAGAAAAGGGACGAACTGATCGAAAGTCAGCGGGAAATCGATAAGCTGAGCTATCAGCTGAAGGAAGCCGCGGCCGCCAGCCGGGAAAAGGAGCAGGAGCTGCGGGAAAGCTACAAGCGGGAGCTCAGCAGCAAGGATGAGGTCATCGCCTATTATAAGGACCTCAAAACCCGCCTTTCCACCAAAATGGTGGGAGAAACGCTGGAACAGCACTGTGAGATCGAATTCAACCGTCTGCGGTCCGCCGCTTTCCCCAACGCTTACTTTGAGAAGGACAACGACGCCCGCACCGGCAGCAAAGGCGATTACATCTTCCGGGAGTCCACCTCCGATGGCATCGAATTTCTCTCCATCATGTTCGAGATGAAAAACGAGATGGATACCACCGCCAGCAAAAAAAAGAATGAGGATTTCTTCCGGGAACTGGATAAGGACCGCCAGGAAAAGGGCTGCGAATATGCCGTCCTGGTCTCCCTGCTGGAGCCGGACAGCGAGCTGTATGGCGGCATCACCGATGTCAGCTACCGCTACCCCAAGATGTATGTCATCCGCCCTCAGTTCTTCATTCCCATCATCACCCTGCTGCGGGGCTCGGCACTCCATACGGTGGAATACCGCCGGCAGTTGGCGGAGATCCGTAATCAGAATATCGATATCTCCCACTTCGAGGAGGAAATGAACGACTTCAAGACCCGCTTCGGCCGCAATTACGATTTGGCCAGCCGCAAGTTCAAAACCGCCATCGAGGAGATCGATAAAACCATCGACCACCTGCAAAAGACCAAGGACGCCCTGCTCTCCTCCGAAAATAATCTCCGCCTGGCCAATGATAAAGCCCAGGAGCTTTCAGTCAAGCGCCTGACGAAAAACAATCCCACCATGCAGGCCAAGTTTAAGGAGCTGGAAGCTGCCAAAACTCCTCCCCTGCCGCAGGAACCAAACGAATAACAAAATCAGCACCGTGGAACTGCTCCTCGGTGCTGTTTTCATTCTTCCGCGCGCTCTCCACCCCCGGCGGGCACCCCTGCGCTCCCCAGGGCCGCGCCTCCGCTGCGCTTCGGGCAGCCCATTCCCGCTCCGGTGCGCCCGCCTGCCTTTTCCCTGCCGCAGCTCATATGCACCGTTCGCAGTACTCCGCCACATCAAAGGGATCCAGCCCGCTGTCCTTCTTCAGGTACAGCGGGTGGTGCGGGTGCCCCTTCACCGAGCGCTTCCCTGCCGTGACCCACCGGGCGCCGTGCCGCTCCCCGGCCGCTATCATATCCTGCACACAGCCTTTCAGGTAGGGACGCATCTCTATAATGTTCCCCCAGGCCGCCCATACCGTCGGCTCCTTACTCAGTCCCAAAATATACTCGAAAGCCTCCATGTTGGCCCGGTGCAGCCGCTCATCCCGCTCCCGCGCCATATCCTGCGGCCGGGTAGCCCGCTGCGGGTACACATTAAACATAATAAAGCTGTCGTACCCATTTCCCAGCGCGATCCGCTCCACCGATTTCAGGGTATTATCCAGGTGGTCCGGCTCCGCCGTGGAGGGGTTCACCCCAATGCAGATAAGCGGTTTCTCTCCCTTGGTTCCCAGCACATATCGGTACTCCGTATAAAAGTCCGGCACATACAGCCACCGGCCGGTATCGTAGTCCGCCTCCCGGCCGCTTTGGCGCATCGCCTCGGCAAAGGATAATACCTCCATCTCACTGGTAGCTATGGCGGGAATATGCATACTGGCACCTCCGGGAAAAATACTTTTCCCCATCATAGCGTATTTTTTTCCAAACGGCAAGTCCCTCTGCTTTCCCCTTACTTGCCCATCTCCTCCCGCAGCCGCTCTATGGCGTGCTTCTCCAGCCGGGAAACATAGCTCCTGGAGATCCCCAGCTTCCTGGCCACCTCCCGCTGGGTCATCGGCGGTCGGTTATCCAGCCCGTAGCGCAGCCGCAGCACCCGCTGCTCCCGTCCCTCCAGCACCCCAAAGACCTCCCGTAGTTTTTCAGCTTTCAGCGTTAAATCCAACCGTGTAATGATATCCTCCTCATCGCTCACCAGCTCCATCAGCGTCAGGCTGTTGCCGTCCCGGTCGGTATCCAGCGGGTCCTCCAATGAAACATCCCCCGCCGTCTTCCTTCGCGCCCTAAAATACATCAGAATCTCATTCTCAATACACCTAGAAGCATAAGTCGCGAATTTTGTCTTCTTCTCCAAGTTATAGGTCTCCACCGCCTTTATCAACCCTATCGTCCCTATCGAGATCAGATCATCCTGCTCCCCGCTCACCGCGTAGTACTTCTTCACGATGTGCGCCACCAGTCGCAGATTGTGCTCCACCAGCTCGTTCCGTGCCGCCCGGTCTCCTCGGCTCATCCGCTCCAGGCAGTCCCGCTCCTGCTTAGCCGTCAGCGGCCGCGGGAATGAACCTGAAGTCGAAACATGCAGCGTCAGCAGCCACAGCCCGCCCAGCAGCGTCAGTACCATTGCTCCCAGCATCACTTATTCCCCCTCTCTCTTTAGAGGGTATGCCCCGCCGACAGAAAAATGCCAGTCCCGCCTCAAATGGACAAAGCCCTCCGCCCGCTTTGCCCCTCCGCCCAAAATACCGCCCGATCCCTGTCGGATACTTGATATTTTTGCCGCCTTATAATAAAATTAGTCTATCCTAATTTTAATTGCCACATGTCAAGGGAAAGGATTATCACTATGACTTTGAATGAACTCAAAACCGGCTCCTCCGGTATCATCACGGCCGTGGGCGGCGATGGCCCGCTGCGCTGCCGCCTTTTGGATATGGGCCTCATCCCCCACACCCGCGTCACCCTGCAAAAGGTCGCCCCCATGGGCGATCCCATCGAGATAAGGGTCCGCGGCTATGAGCTGACCCTGCGGGTGGAGGAAGCCCAAAAGATCGAGGTAAAGGAGGCCGCGGAAATATGATCTTCGCATTGGCCGGCAATCAGAATTGCGGCAAAACCACCCTGTTCAATGCCCTCACCGGCTCCAATCAGCATGTCGGCAATTTTCCCGGCGTCACCGTCGATCAGAAAATGGGCGATATCCGGGGCGAGAAAAATTGCTCCGTCGTCGATCTGCCAGGCATCTATTCGCTGCGGCCCTATACCCAGGAGGAGATCGTCACCCGGGATTTCATCCTGAATCAAAAGCCGGATGGCATCATCAATATTGTGGATGCCACCAATATCGAGCGTAATCTCTACCTTACTTTGCAGCTTTTGGAGCTGCGGGTCCCCATGGTACTGGCCCTCAATATGATGGATGAGGTGCGCGCCAACGGTGGCTCCATCGATGTGCAAAAAATGAGCGCCGCCCTCGGCATCCCGGTGGTACCCATTTCCGCCGCCAAGGGCGAGGGTGTATCGGAGCTTATCACCCAGGCGCTCACCGTCGCCCGGGGCAAAATCCTACCCAAGGTCACAGATTTCTGCACCGACGATTCCGCCGTCCACCGCTGCCTGCACGCCGTTATCCACCTCATCTCGGATCACGCCGAACGGCTGGGCGTCCCCACCCGTTTCTGCGCCGCCAAGCTCATTGAGGGCGGCGATACGCTGGAGCAGGACCTGCGGCTGGATGAAAACGAAAAGGAGCTGCTGGAACACTGCATCGTCCAGATGGAAAACGAAACCGGGCTGGACCGCAATGCCGCCCTGGCCGATATGCGCTATACCTTCATCGAAGGGGTCGTCGCCGCCTCGGTCACCAAGTGCCACGAAAGCCGCGAGCACGCCCGCTCCGTCCGGTTCGATCAGATCCTTACCGGCCGGTACACCGCCATTCCCAGTTCTTCCCAGACCGGGTCCTTTCTTCGCCCCACGGCCAGCGTCTTTCCGATCTCCTGGCCGTCGGCATTGATGCGCTCACCGCCCTGGTCGATGGCGCCCTCACTGCCTACGGCATCAATCCGGTGGTCCACAGCCTCATCATCGATGGCATCTTTGCCGGCGTGGGCAGCGTGCTGGTGTTCCTGCCCATCATCGTCACCCTGTTTTTCTTTCTCTCCATCCTGGAAGACACCGGCTACATGGCCCGTGTCGCCTTTGTAATGGATAAGCCGCTGCGCCGCATCGGTCTTTCGGGCCGCAGCATCGTGCCGCTGCTCATCGGCTTCGGCTGCTCGGTGCCGGCCATCATGGCCACCCGCACCGTCTCCTCCGATCGCGACCGCAAAATGACCATTCTCCTCACCCCTTACATGAGCTGCTCTGCCAAAATCTCCATCTACGCCTTTTTTACGGCGGCATTTTTCCCGCAGTACGGTGCCCTGGTGATGATCGCCCTTTATCTTCTCGGCATCCTCATCGGCATCGTGGCGGCCCTCATCATGAACCACACCGCCTTCCGCGGCAAGCCCGTCCCCTTTGTGATGGAGCTGCCCAACTACCGGCTCCCCAGTGCCAAAAGCGTGGGACTGCTGCTGTGGGAAAAAGCCAAAGACTTCCTGCAGCGCGCTTTCACTGTCATTTTCCTGGCCACCATCATCATTTGGTTCCTGCAAGGCTTCGATACCCGACTCAATGTCGTGGCGGATAGCTCTTATAGCCTATTGGCGCTCATCGGCCAATGGATCGCTCCCCTTTTCGCCCCCCTCGGCTTCGCCGATTGGCGCTGCGCCACCGCCCTCATTTCTGGCTTTGTCGCCAAGGAATCTGTCGTCAGCACCCTGGAGGTCCTGCTGGGCGGTGCGGCCGTCACCGGGATGTTCTCTCCCCGGGCCGCCATCAGCTTTTTGGTCTTTACCCTGCTGTATACCCCCTGCGTCGCAGCGATCGCCTCGATCAAACGCGAGCTTGGCGGCAAATGGGCGGTTTTCGTTGTCATCGCACAGTGCGTGATCGCATGGCTCGCCGCCTTTGTCGTTCACGGCTTCGGTACGCTGTTCGTATAAAAATACATAGCAAAAGAGCATGGAAACAATTCCATGCTCTTTTGCTGTT
>ENA-ORTG01003412-ORTG01003412.1-human-gut-metagenome-genome-assembly--contig:-NODE-3412-length-11274-cov-2.823157_pt1 | contig 11274 bp, 8 predicted proteins | sample MGYA00241906_ERZ509176 | MGnify/ENA primary metagenome ERZ509176 (study PRJEB26280, sample SAMEA2338811) | human gut metagenome | biome: human gut; feature: human-associated habitat; material: faeces... | reverse complement strand
TCGGGGAGCTTATAGATTTCCATCTCTCCGGTAATAAACTGTGTTGTTGAATAAGACCACACGTCACAACTAAATACATAGATGTCTGCCTGATCCTCTTTCGCCTTCTCTATAATTCCATTCAGAATCCGTTTCTGGCTGTCAAAACGGATTCCCCCCATAATAACCGCAATTTTCATAGTAAACCCTCTACCGTAAGCTAGTTCTTTCTTACTATTTTCATTATACAATTCTATGACACGATTCGCAAGTAATAACCAAATTTTCCATTATCTGACCTGCCATCACACCAGAATTGCGGAAAGCCAAACATCTCTGCGACAAGCTTCTCCTTCTCGTAATATACACCCGGAACCCCCACTCCAAACTGTCTCGCCTTTTCATCCACACGGAATAATAATAAATATCCATAATTCATCAGGCCATGCACTAAAAAGCTGTTCTGCAGGATATGTTTCATTGATTCCGGGAGTACTGCAAAATTTCCCTTATTAACACGATAGACTTCTCCAAGCTCCCTGCAGGTCTCCACCTTGTGACAGGAACAGCGTATCTGCTCCCATTCCCGATCGATCTGATGGTTCCGCTCTTCTCCGTCTGTCTGGCTCTGTAGTTTTCTTCGCTGTTCCTCTCTTTCCTGTTTATCCTCTTCCTGCTTATCTTCTTCCTGTTTGTCCTCTTTCCGTATATTTTCTGTAGCAGTAACAGCTAACTCCTGCTCTTCTGTTTTATCCGCATTGGTATCTGCTGCATCCTCTCTTAAGTCCCGATTTATCTGCCTAAAAATTATTTCTTTTTCCTTGATCTGGAGTTGTAATTCTTCTTCCTCCGCTTTTGAAACCAACGCTGCTGCATCATTTTCGTCCTTCCACTGGATTTCCATTGTCCACTGCTCTTCGATCCGTGTGAGCCTTACGCTTCCCAGCAGTTTCTTTTTTTCATTCTGTTTTTCCGCATTTTCTGCATAAAGATAATAATTTTTTCTTACAAACATAAAAACTCCATACAATGAATATAGTCTGTACTACTATATTCATTGTATGGAGAAATCTATACCTGTTCTTAATAAAATACAGACCTTAAATCCCATTCTGTGCCTCAAGATAGCACATGTAATCATATACCATCATGGCAATCTTAAAGGTCAGCGCATCATCAAAGGTACGCACATCCAGTCCGGTTGCCTTTTGCAGCTTTTCGACACGATACACCAATGTATTCCGATGAATAAATAACTGTCTGGAGGTTTCTGATACATTCAGATTGTTCTCAAAAAATTTATATGCTGTGGATACAATCTCATCATCCAGGCTGCCCGGATCGGTATCTCCAAAGATCTCTTCCATGAAGATCTTACAAAGATTGGTCGGAAGCTGGTAAATCAGTCTTCCAATGCCAAGTGTCGCATAGGAATTTACACGCTTCTCCGCATAAAAGATCTTGCCGACATCAATCGCCATCATTGCTTCCTTATAGGACTTGGAAACATCCTTCAATTCCTGCACAATGGTTCCATATGACACACGGACATTCGTCATAGCCTCCGCACTGATTGTATCCACTATGCTCTGCGCCACCTGATGAATCTCTTCATACCCCTCTTCAGGCTCCAGGCTCTTAATCAGAATAACGTTGTTCTCATCTACCGCAGTAACAAAATCTCCCGATTGTGAAGAAAACATACCGCGAAGCAGTTCTGCTATCGTGCTGTCCTTTTCCTTATCCGCTTCAACCAGAAGTACAACACGTGGTACTGCAACCTCTACATGAAGCTTCTTCGCCCGGTTGTACACATCAACCAACAGCAGATTATCCATTAACAAATTCTGGAAAAAGTTATTCCGGTCAAAACGCTCCTTATAAGCACTCTGCAGCTGCAGCAACTGGCTGACCGCAATTTTACCAACCATGTAGCTTTCATCACCACTTCCACGTGCGACTAACGCATACAGTAATTCTCCTTCTTCCGATACTTTCAAAAGATGATGAATTCCAATCACCTGACTGTCCGCAGGAGAAGCAATGAAATACCGGATCATGTCTCCCGTAACCTCTTCATTGTCAAAGGTAGAAACTACCTCGATTCCATCTGCATCATAAACGCAAAGATCTACTTTGGTAATATTATGAAGTTCCTCAATACAGTTTGCCAAAACCTGAGTAGATATCATCTCTTTACTCCTTTACATTTTTCGGGCCGCCTTCGGCTCGCTTTCGCTAAGTCCCCTACTTGTCCCTCTCACTAAACTCATGCTGCGCTTTGCTTGCATTCGTTAAGTGTTCCGGACTGGTTCGCACTAAGCTTAAGCTTCGCCTTCGGCTCGCTTTCGCTAAGTGCTCTACACAAAAGGGATGCCTTTTGGCATCCCTCTCATATACATCATACTAGTTTGTAATAACCTGTTCTGTTTCCTTATCGAATACATGAATCTTTTCAACATCGAAAGCGAACTTAACAGTATCGCCAGGTCTAGCTGTTGTACGGGAATCAACTCTTGCCGTGATCGGGAACTCAGCCAGATCAAAGTATAAGTAAACTTCAGCACCAAGTAATTCATATACCTTAATTGTAGATTCAAATACACACTTGGATGTCTCGATGAACATTTCGGAATCATATACATCTTCAGGACGAATACCAAATGTAACTGTCTTTCCAGCGTAACCGCCTTCAATCAGCTTCTTGGACTTAGCCGGAGGAAGCGGAATGCTGCTTCCTGCAACCTTAAGGCTTGCAGTGTCACCATTTACTTCTACGGTAGCATCTAAGAAGTTCATCTGAGGTGATCCCATGAATCCTGCAACGAATAAGTTGCCTGGTTTCTGATACAGGTTCTGAGGTGTATCTACCTGCTGAACAACTCCATCTTTCATAACAACAATTCTTGTACCAAGAGTCATAGCCTCTGTCTGGTCATGTGTTACATAGATGATTGTAGCACCCAGTCTCTGGTGGATCTTGGAAATCTCGATACGCATCTGTACACGAAGTTTAGCATCCAGGTTGGAAAGAGGCTCATCCATAAGGAATACCTTAGGATTACGAACGATAGCACGTCCCATAGCAACACGCTGTCTCTGTCCACCGGAAAGAGCCTTCGGTTTACGATCAAGAAGTTTCTCAAGGTCAAGGATTCTTGCAGCTTCACGAACTGCTTTATCAATCTGGTCTTTCGGAACTTTACGAAGTTTCAGTCCGAATGCCATGTTATCATATACTGTCATATGAGGATACAGAGCGTAGTTCTGGAATACCATTGCGATATCACGGTCTTTCGGCTCTACATCGTTTACTACTTTATCGTCAATTTTCAGAGTACCATCGGAGATCTCCTCAAGACCTGCGATCATACGAAGTGTTGTAGATTTACCACATCCAGATGGTCCTACGAAGATGATAAACTCTTTGTCAGCGATTTCCAGGTTGAAGTCTTTTACTGCTTCAAAACCGTTCGGATATCTTTTTGTAATGTGCTGTAAAGATAAACTTGCCATTTTTGAATCCTCCCTAAATGAACATCATGCGTTTTATTATGAGTTTTGCATTTGCATCTCTCTTGCTTATGGGACTAGTATACCTTTTCTACCCGCATTCGACCATGCCACAATTACACAAACTTTCCTCCGGCAGATTGGCAATTCTGCTTTCGGATTTTCTCGAACCGTTCTCTTCTGTCCACTTTGCACAAACAAAATGTTCACTCTTATACAAAATGACGAAACGAAAAGTTTATATTCTCTTCATTGCATTTTTCTGAAAAATTCGCTATACTTTTCTATGATGTCTGCCAGCCGGAACGTTAATCGGCGGCACACTTAATTCAACAGAAAAGAGGAACAAATTATGAGTTTTTTCAGCCTGGACAGTAAGTTCTCGCAGATTATGGGCCGTGTATTCGACCTGATGATGCTGAACATTATTTTCCTTATTATGTGTATCCCGATTGTGACAATCGGCGCCAATTTCACAGCAATGTACTACGTCACGCTGAAGATGATCAAAAATGAGGAGACGTATATCTTCCGTACCTACTGGAAATCCTTCCGCGAAAACTTCAAGCAGGCAACTGCCATCTGGCTCATCCTGCTGGCGGTTCTGATTGTTCTGATTCTTGATCTTCTGCTGGTCATGAGAATGCCGGGTACCATCACCTACCTGCGTTTTGTTTTCCTGGTACTGATCTTTTTCGAGGCCATGGTACTTTCCTATGTATTTCCGGTATTGAGCCGCTTTGACAATACTGTAAAAAACACGATCAAGAACTCCATCCTGATGGCAATCCGCCACCTGCCGTGGACCATCATGATCCTGCTCGTCAATCTCTGTCCGCTGCTGATCTATGTATTCTCCACGACAAAGATTGTCAGCTATCTGATTCTTCTGATGTTCCTTCTGGGCTTTTCCACGGTAGCGCTTGGATGCTCCTGGTTCTTTGTAAACAAAATCTTCCCATTCTATATGCCTGAGGAAGAAAAAGAGGTTCTGACACCGGAAGAAGAATCCTTACGCGCACTTGAAGCAATGGACAGACCAAGCCCGCTGACTGAACGTTCCGATGACGCTGCTCCGGCTGAAACTACCGATGCTGCAGAAACTGCTTCGGAAGAGAAATCTGCCAGCCCGGCTGAACAGCCAGAAACAGACGAATAAATAAACTGCATTTCATAAATAACGCCCCGCCGGGAACCGCATCTGCTGCGTGTTTCCCGGCGGGGAGTTGTCGTTTTCTATTCTCTTTTATTTTTCAACACTTCTCAGGCATCCTGCTGTGCTTCCTCCTGTACCGCTTCCGGTACGATCATCGGAGACATCGGTTTTTTCTCCTTTACAGCTTCATCAAACGTAATCGTAACCTTGAACAGGTCGCCGTCCAGATAAATGTTGAAGCTTCCATGCTGCAATACCGTTAGGTTCTTTGCGATTGAAAGACCCAGGCCGCTGCCCTCGGTGCTCCGGCTGACATCGCCGCGGATAAAACGCTCCGTCAGTTCATCTGCCTGGAAGTTCAGCGGGTTCTCGGAAATGTTCTTAATCGAGAACTGAATCTTTCCGTCTTTTTTGATGGCATCCACATAAACCCGTGTTCCCGGCATGGCATATTTGCAGACATTTACGTACAGGTTCTCAAGCACGCGCCAGATGCGGCGGCTGTCCGCACGGATCAGAAGCGGTTCCGGCTGGAGAATACAGATCAGGTCGAGATTGCGGCCTTCGAACCGCTCCGCAAATTCTCCGTTCACCTGCTGTACCAGTTCATTCAGGTTCAGATTCATGAATTCCAGTTTAATATTTCCGGAGCTGATCTTCGATGCCTCGACAAGGTCCTCCGTCAGCTGTTTCAGGCGCTGTGATTTTTCGTCGAGTACGCGGATATAATCTTTCGCTTTCTCGTTTTCAATATTTTCCCGTTTCAGCAGATCGACATAATTAATAATAGAAGTAAGCGGTGTCTTGATATCGTGGGATACGTTGGTGATCAGATCCGCTTTTAAGCGCTCGCTCTTCATCTGCTCCTGCACTGCCGCTTTCATTCCCTCTCCGAGCGAATTGACAATTCCGGCAAGCTGAAGGTTGTCTTCCCCCTGCAGCTCCGTCAGGTCAATCTTGTAATCCAGATCGCCCGCAGCAATCTCTTTTAAGCCATGTTCAATCTGTTTTCTTCCGGATGCCTCGCGCAGCAGAAGAAGCAGCACTGCGGCATCCATCACCAGGGTAAGGAATACGCCGAACATTCCGAAGCCGCAGCAGAGAATGATCTGCACACCGCAGAAAACGCAGAACATAAGGATCGTTCGCTCCGACTCCTGTCTGCCTTCATAGAAGGTTCTTCCGGCAGACACGATCCGGTGGCCGACGCAGTACAAAAACGACTGTTTCCAGACGTTGCGTGCTTTGATCCGGCGCACCAGTGAGCAGTACGGAATCAGTGTGATCAGAAATCCGGCGAGGATGCCCGATGCGGCCACCAGGCTTCGCCATGTATCTGCTTCATTTCCATAGGATCCGCTGTAGATGTAGTTTCCGTCAAAATTCTGGATATAATGAACGCCGCCGTAGGAAAGTTCGATGCAGACAGCAACGATTCCAACTGCTCCCATCACAATCAGGATGGCGGCTGCAGCTGCGATTTCCGTGTACCACTGATCGAAAAAGTAAAGGCGGATTTCTTTGTTTTTTCCATTTCTTCCTGCCTGCAGTGTGAACAGGACCAGGCAGACCAGCGTTCCGATTCCGCCAACTGCAATCATCAGAAGAAGGAGCTGCATTTTCGGAAGCCACTGGCTGTAGATCTCACTGTACTGGGAGAAATAGTCGCTTGCTGCCAGATCCGGATCCAGTGCAACAAAGATCTTCTGATAATTATCTGCAATCTGATTGTTCAGCAGATAGCTTCTCGCTGCTTCCACGGCCGGGCTGTTTTTTCTTGTTGCATAAGAACGGACTTTGTCGGCACCGCCGGTCCGGTCAACAGCAAAGGCGAACGGATAGGACGATTTCTGCGCAATGGCTGTTGTGTAACCATTTTTCCAGGAATCCACATTCGTATAGATATTTCCTTCTTTATCCTCCAGACAGTACCAGAGATTGGCATCGTCCGCATCGACGCTGATGCCGCTCTCCTGGTTTTTAAAAGCAGCAACTTCTTCCGTGACCCCGGAAAGTGTCATATACAGATCGCGGATGGATACCTTTTTCAGATTTGCCGCCGCGTACTCATAGAGGTACGTTCCCGCTTTCGTTTTCTGCGTTTCCAGGCTCATTCCCTGATCGTATAGATACAAAAACTGGGAGGAAACATCAGCAGGATCAATTTTTTTCTCTTTCAGGCTTTTCACTGCATTATCGGAAGGAAAGTAGACCTCGCCGTCCGGGGAAAAGCTGTCAAACGTCTCTGCATCTGCCGCGCTCACTTCTTCGGTGAGTGCGGCTACATCCGTCTCTTCTGTTTCCTGGCTCACGTCAGTTCCATCTTCGTATGCAAGATAGGCTTCTTTGTCAATTCCGGCATCGTTCGTCGCATAATTGTCCGCAGTATACGCTGTCACCTCATTGAGGTCTGCGCTGCTGCCGTCATCGTACATCTTGACAAGCTGGTCAATGGTGTACGTTGTACTTATCCCGCCGCTTCCCTCTCCATCGGTTGCAAAGGCACGGTAATCAATCTCTTTTGTTCCGTCGTATCGACCGTTTGTGCCGAATTTACTCATATCATTATAGTAGCTCATGACGTTATGAAGCTGCCGCTGCACCAGTGTGCCGCATGCGGTGGTTTCTTCAAACGCATACTTTTTTGCTGCCGCATTCGGCGTCAGGCCGACGCTGGAAAGCATCAGTGTCTGAATGCCCCCGAACAGCGCACTGGCGGCAAAAACGATCAGCAGAAGAAAAACGATCAGCTTCCCCGTCAGGCTGTAGAGTTTTCGTTCTTTCACAATTATTCACTCCTTATTATTGTTTCTCAATCTTATACCCAATTCCCCATACAACTTTCAGATAGCGCGGCTCCTTCGGGTTGATTTCGATTTTCTCACGGATGTGACGGATGTGGACCGCAACGGTGTTGTCCGCACCGATCGCCTCCTCGTTCCAGATGCTCTCGTAGATCTGTTCAATCGAAAATACCTTGCCTGGATTTTTTACCAGCAGCAGGAGAATGTTGTATTCGATCGGGGTCAGTTTGACTGGTTCGCCCTCGACGCTGACTTCTTTTAAATCGTCGTTGACGAGAAGACCCCCGACCTGATACACATTTTCTTCGTCGTCCGCCGGAAGATTTCCAAGTTTCGTGTAGCGCCGCAGCTGAGATTTCACCCTCGCCACCAGCTCGAGCGGGTTAAACGGCTTCGTCACGTAATCATCCGCGCCGATGTTCAGTCCCAGAATTTTGTCTACGTCCTCTGATTTCGCAGACAGAATAATGATCGGAATACTGCTCTTTTCTCTGATTTTCAGCGTCGCACGGATGCCGTCCAGTTTCGGCATCATGACGTCGATAATCAGCAGCTGAATCTCCTCCCTCTCGAGCATCTGGATGGCCTGCATGCCGTCATATGCTTTCAGCACATGATAGCCCTCCTGGGTCAGATAAATCTCAATGGCGTCTACAATCTCTCTATCATCATCACATACTAAAATGTTGTACATTTCTTCTTTCTCCACCTTTCATTTTTTCTTTTCCGGCACTTTTTTTCCGCGCCGGACCTCCCACATGATTCAAAGATGATTGTACCGCAAATTCCCTCAAGTTGCCAGATGTCTTTTGTTTTCATCCTTACTGTACCAAAGGAATCTTTAGGTCCGCAAAGGAAAATCTTAAGTTTCTATAAAGTTTTGTCTGTGAATCCAGAGCTCAAACATTTTTTAGACAATTGCAATTATTTTCTTAGCACATCCTGCTTGCCGTCTATGCGGATCTCAATAATTTAAAGATCATCAACGACCGGTACGGGCATGAAGAAGGGGACTTCTCCATCCGCCTTGTCGGACAGTTTCTGCAGGATTCCATCGGCAAACGCGGTGTCTGCGGACGCATCGGCGGCGATGAATTCGCATGTCTTGTTCCGTGTTCCGACGAAACAATGTCCAGGGATCTGTACCGGACGCTGCACTCCGCATTCGACATTTTTAATAGAACGAGCGAAAAAGCATATAATATTACCGTTTCCACCGGCTTTTATCTGCTTCCGAAAGACATGGATTCCACACTTCCGGAGATGCTCGCGCATGCGGATGCAATGCTTTACGAGGAGAAACAGAAACGAGATAAGAATGTTGCGAAAATTTTACCAAAATAGGAATTGATTTTTTTCTGGAAAGCAGTTAGAATACTTGAGGGATGATTTTTGAATCCCGTATTTCAAGCGAAACAGACCGGCAAAAACGGCTGTTTGATCAAAAAATTTCTAAAAAAAGGCAGGTGAACAGAATGGATAGTTGTGATTCTCATGGGCGAAGTACCAGCATAGGACGGGAACCGGAAAATATGCAGGATGACGGCCATCCTTCTGTCCTGCTTTAATCTTAAATATTTTCCCTTCTTATCCTATGAAAACCCGAAGTAAGACACATGATCCAAACCAGTTTTGAAACGTAATTCTCTGGTTCTTTTTTCGTGTGCTTTTACTGCCCTGTGAGGGTTCCAACATGCTTTTTCGCACCGACAGCACGCATGTTTTTTTCTGCTGTCAAAAAAAAGAATGGAGGATAACGAAAAAATGGAAAAACGAGTACAGGATTATACCCAGGAGATCCTGGATACAATCCGCAGTAACTCTTCTCCGGCTGTCATGGGCAGCCGCCTGGAAGATTACCACGAAAATGACCTGGCAGATGTTCTGCCGCTTTTAACGGTTCCGGAGCGATGCAAACTGTACCGCATTCTGGACACGGACATGCTGTCCGATATTTTTGAGTATGCTGAATCCGACAACGTAGCCGAGTACCTCGAAGAGATGGATGTCAAAAAAGCCGCTTCCATCCTCTCCAAAATGGAGACCGATGCACTGGCCGAGGTTCTGCAGAAACTCGACAAAGCAAAGAAAAAACTTCTGATCGAACTGCTCGATCCGGAAGTACGCCACGATATTGAGATGATCGCCTCCTTCGATGAAGATGAAATCGGTAGCCGCATGACGACAAACTGCATCATCATCCGCGAGGATCTGAATGTCAAACAGGCGATGAGCAGCCTGATCGATCAGGCCGCAAAGAACGACAACATCTCTACCATCTTTGTTGTCAATGCGCAGCAGAAATTTTACGGAGCGATCGATCTGAAAAACCTGATCATCGCAAGACGCGACGAGACGCTCGAGGATCTGACCGTAACTTCTTACCCGTACGTATATGCAGAGGAGCCGATCAACGAGTGTATCGAAGAACTGAAGGATTATTCCGAGGATTCTATTCCGGTCCTCGACAATGACAACCGCCTACTCGGTGTCATCACATCATCAAACATCATCGACCTGGTTGATGATGAAATGGGTGAGGACTACGCGATGTTCGCAGGTCTGACCGCAGAGGAGGATTTAAAAGAGCCGTTAAAAGACAGTATGAAAAAACGTCTTCCATGGCTGATCATCCTGCTCGGTCTTGGCATGCTGGTTTCTTCTGTAGTCGGTATTTTCGAACAGGTTGTCACAACCCTTCCGATCATCATGACCTTCCAGTCCCTGATCCTTGACATGGCCGGAAACGTTGGTACCCAGTCCCTGGCTGTTACCATCCGTGTCCTGATGGATGAGTCCCTGACCGGAAAACAGAAATTACAGCTTGTTTTCAAGGAAATGCGCATCGGTTTCTGCAATGGTCTTCTGCTTGGTGTTCTGTCCTTTGCTGTCATCGGACTTTTCATCTTCTTATTCAAGGGAAAGACCATGATGTTCGCATTTTCCGTTTCCGCCTGCATCGGCATCGCACTGCTGCTGGCAATGCTGATTTCCAGTGCCGTCGGCACCTGCATTCCGCTGTTCTTTAAAAAGATCCACATCGATCCGGCGGTTGCTTCCGGCCCGCTGATCACAACGGTCAACGACCTTGTCGCTGTCATTACGTTCTATGGCCTTAGCTGGCTGTTCCTGATCGAGATGCTGCATCTGGCGTAGGAAAATAGAATTTTGTGTGCCTCTGATATCCGGCGGATTTCTGCCGGGGCGTTGGGGGCATTTTTGTTTGTATATTTAGTGAAAACAATGCTTGTATTTGTACCAGATTCCCCCTATAATAAACAGAAAGTAACTGGATGGTTACGAAAAACAAAGGAGAGAGAGTATGAACGAGTCAAATGGAGTTATTACGGACGCAAGGGAGCTTGGAACGGTCAAGATGCTGATCCTGGGCCTGCAGCACATGTTCGCCATGTTCGGAGCGACCATCCTGGTGCCGATCCTGGTAAACAGCTATTTTGTAGATGCCTGTGGAGAGGGACCAACAAGAGGTCTTACCGTGGCAGTTACTTTGTTTTGTGCCGGTTTTGGCACCCTGTTATTTCATGTTTGTGCGAAATTTAAAGTTCCGGCATTCTTAGGTTCTTCCTTCGCATTTTTAAGTGGTTTTGCAACCGTGGCACATCTGGATACCGGAATGTATGCGGGGATGGGAGCCAATGAAAAAGCTGCATATGCCTGTGGCGGAATCGTGAACGCCGGACTGTTGTATCTGGTGCTGGCGTTGATCATCCGTCTGGTTGGTGTAAAGAAGGTCATGAGATATCTGCCTCCGGTTGTGACCGGTCCGGTGATCATCTGTATCGGTCTGAGTCTGGCTTCTTC
>ENA-ORTG01003409-ORTG01003409.1-human-gut-metagenome-genome-assembly--contig:-NODE-3409-length-11284-cov-2.361386_pt1 | contig 11284 bp, 10 predicted proteins | sample MGYA00241906_ERZ509176 | MGnify/ENA primary metagenome ERZ509176 (study PRJEB26280, sample SAMEA2338811) | human gut metagenome | biome: human gut; feature: human-associated habitat; material: faeces... | reverse complement strand
CCAATATGCTGGCTTTGCAAACCTCTCAGCAGCTGGCGGTTAATTCGCTTTCGCTGGCAGGTCAGGCTTCTCAAGCGATATTGCGCTTGTTCTAAATGTTTCAAACTTGTAAGTTTTTGTGTGTTTACTATTGTTTCAAATTCTTTTACCTTATTTTTACAATATGAACTAATTTATTTATAAGGAAAAACACATGACCAATATTCATCCTTCTGCCGTTGTTGAAGACGGTGCCCAGATTGCCGCAACAGCAAAAATCGGCCCTTTATGCTGGATCAGTTCAAAAGCAAAAATCGGTGAAAATGTTCAGCTGCTGGGGCAGGTTACGGTCATGGGCGATACGACAATCGGCGAGGGCACGATTGTTTTTCCGGGAGCAGTTTTGGGCGCCGGTCCGCAGGACCACGGCAACGAATTTCAGGAAGAGGCCAAACTGATTATCGGCAAGCGCAATATAATCCGTGAAAATGTCACCATGCAGGCCGGTACGCCGAAAGAGCATTTTACCACGACAGTCGGCGACGACGGTATGTTTATGGTTAATTCGCATGTTGCGCATGACTGCGTGGTCGGCAATAATGTCATTATGACGAATAACGCGGTTATCGGCGGTCATGTCAGAATCGGCGACGGAGCGATTATCGGCGGAAACTCGGCGGTTCATCAGTTTGTAAGAATCGGCCGCAAGGCTATGATCGGCGGAATGACCGGAGTTGATCGCGATGTCGTTCCTTTCGGTATCGTTGCCAATGATCGCGGTAAACTGCGGGGGCTGAATGTTATCGGCTTGAAACGCAGCGGTTTGGACGAGGCGACGGTTAAATCGATTACCAAGGCTTATATGTATATTTTCAAGGGAAAAGAAGATAATTTTGATACCCGTATCGAAAAGGCCAAAGAAAAATTCAAAGACAATTCAATGGTTATGGAACAGCTGAGCTTTATTGAAGAAGCCTTGCAGGGGCGCCGTAAGGTTATGACCTCGGATTAATCGGCAGTCCGGTTGTAAATTCAGGGCGGAAGTTTGTTTTTTCAGAAAACTTTCTGCCCTGAATTTTTATTTGTCATTTATTTACTTTTTTATTCTAAATTAGCAGTATGGAAAGATATAAGAAATTAGGCATTATCGCCGGGGGAGGAACTATCCCTTTAAGTCTGATCCGTCATTGCCGGCAGAGCGGACGGCCGTTTTTTGTTTTGGCAATTCAGGGAAATGCCGATCCTGAAGTTATTGATGATACTTTACCTCATCAATGGATCAGGATTGGGCAGGCCGGCAGCGGTTTTAAAAAGCTGCATGATGAAAAAGTCGAAGAAGTGGTAATGATAGGCACAATTAAACGTCCGACGCTCGGCGACCTGGTGCCGGATTTGCGTACGGCCGCTTTCTTTGCCAAAGTCGGAGCCAAAGCGCTCGGAGACGACGGCATTCTCCGGGCAGTGGTAAAGGAAATTGAGGCGGAGGGGATGGCTGTACGCGGTATTCATGAAGTTGTCCCCGAATTGCTTATCCGTAACGGTATCCTCGGGCGGCATAAACCCTCTAAACAAGATTTGCTGGATATTAAACGGGCGGTTCCCGTGGCTTCGGAGTTGGGACGTCTGGATGTCGGCCAGGCTGTTATCGTACAAGAAGGTCTGGTGCTGGCGGTTGAAGGAATTGAAGGAACCGATGAGCTTCTGCGGCGGACTGCGGCCTATAAACGCAAAGGCAGCGGCGGAATTTTGTTAAAGCTGCGCAAACCGCAGCAAGATATGCGGATCGATTTGCCGACTATCGGCAGCCGGACAATTGAGCGAGCCAAAGAAGCCGGTTTGAACGGGGTGGTTCTGCATGCCGGAAACGGGCTGATTGTTGATGAAGCGGAAGTTATTAAAACAGCCGATAAGCTCGGTTTGTTTGTAATGGGAATTAATCCGGGAGAATATTTATGAAAGTTTATCTGATTGCCGGCGAGCCGTCGGGAGATTTGCTGGGATCGCGTTTGATGCGGGCGCTCAGAAAAAAGACCGGAAATCAGGTTGAATTTTTCGGGGTCGGCGGCGATACAATGGAAGCCGAAGGCCTGAAATCGCTTTTTGATATCAGCGATCTGGCAATTATGGGACTTATGGAGGTTATTCCGAGCATTCCCAGGGTTTTGCGTTTGTTAAAAGAAACGGTCGCCGATATTGAGAAAGTGCGTCCCGATGTAATTATTACGATTGACAGCTGGAGTTTTTCATCGCGGGTACATAAAATTCTGCGGAAAAAGAAACTGGGGATTCCTCAGGTGCATTATGTAGCGCCGCAGGTTTGGGCCTGGAAGAAAAAACGCGCCAAAACCATGCATAATTATATTGATCATTTGCTGACATTGCTGCCTCAGGAGCCGAAATATTTTACGCCTTACGGTTTGGCAGTGGATTTTGTCGGGCATCCGGTGATTGAGAGCGATGTTGTTCGCGGCAGCGCCGAGGCTTTTTATCTGCAGCATGATGTGCCGCTGGATAAGAAGGTGGTTGCCATTCTGCCGGGGTCGCGCAAGACCGAAGTTACGCGTTTGCTGCCGGTTTTTCTGGAAGCGGCGCGCCGTCTTTATGCGCAGGACAAAGATTTATATTTTGTGATTCCGACGGTGAAAACGGTTTTGGGATTGGTTAAAGAGATGAGTAAAAACTGCGGCGTGCCGCTGGTGATTACCGAAACGGAAAAAGATCGTTATGATGCTTTCAAGGCCTCTAAAGCGGCGATGGCGGCTTCGGGAACGGTTGCTTTGGAGCTGGCAATTTCGGATGTTCCGCATATCATCGGTTATAAGGTTTCCGATTTTACGGCGATGCTGCTGCGGCGGTTTATGCATATTCAGTTTGTAAATTTGTCTAATATTTTGCTGGGGCGCGAGATTATTCCCGAACTTTTGCAGGAACGCTGCGTGACTTCAAATATTTGTATGTATCTGCGCGAATTGTTGAACCGCGGAGATCTGTATGAAAAGCAAATCGGCGGTTTCCGCAAGGTTCGCGAGGTTCTGGGAATGTCTGAACAGACTCCGAGCGAAAATGCCGCCGATGTGATTATCGGGATTGTGCGTGACGCTTCCAAATAAAACTTGACTGGCGGAAATTTTTGTCATAAGTTGGCCATACTAATTTATTAGTATGTGTTTTTTTTATTATTAATTTTAAATGTTTTAGCTATGAACAAGAATTTGATTTTGAATTCTGCGGCTGCAAGGCAGCGGATCAAGGAGCTTCTGGGAATTGAAACCGAAGTTGAACTGAAGTATCTGTGCAAACCGGCCGGAAAAACGCCTCAGGAATGTTCGATTGTCGGACGTTATGAACGGTTTTGCCAACCGGTGTGGAAGTTTGAGCAAAACGGCGAGAAGAGGTATCTGAATGTTATCGGCGCCGATTTGAATGAGGACAAACATTATTTTCTGGAAGAAAATGATGTGTGCAGTGGTTATGCCTTTCAGAAAGGCGACGTAAAAATTGCCGCTGTCAGAGGCTGGAAAGACGGAAGCTTCGGTGTATTTCTGAAAGAAGGCGAGATAAGAAATGCCGTGCAGCATGTTTATCGTCCGTAGAAGTTAAACTAAAAAAATAAAATTATGTTTCTGAGTCAAAGAACAGCTCTCCAATGGTTTAACGAGAAGTTGAATCTGGAGGTAAGCAAATCACTTCTGCATCCGGCTTTATTACAGGATAAGGAAGATGAGAGTAAAAATTGTCTGGTATGGTATTATCAGAGTTTAGAGGAAAAATTTCATGTTCTTCATGTTTCCGGAGAATATGAGGAATTGACCCCGGTGGAGTTTGCCCGGCGGATGCTGTGCAGGTTCTATATGCATTGTCGTACGGTGGATATGAAGTACTGCTGGGGGACATTCGCTGTTCCTATCGGCAGGGATGAAGACGGTTTTTTATTCTTTGCCGGTTAAAAAAACAAAAACCCGAGTTTATAAACTCGGGTTTTTGTTTTTCTGTTTTTGCTACATACATTTATAATAATCCGAACAACCGGAAGCAGGACAGCGATGAGCAACTTTTCCTTCCGGGCAGTTCGGATAAGCCGGAATATAGCCGGGGCATAAATCCGAGCAGTTTTTTTGGCCTGAGCTGCCGAATTTCGGTCCGCCGCCGTCCCAGTTCTGCAACGGGGTAACCCGGGCCTGGGCCGAAACAGCCAGAAAGGCGAGAGCCAATAATACAAATAGGATTTTTGATGTCATCATTTTTCTCCGCTTGGTGTTGATTTATTTTCCAATGTAATCTTAATATTGTAAAATTGCAAATAGATATTAGAATAAAAAAAATTTTTAGGAAAGAGAGCGGCAAATGCCTGTATGGGCCGATAAAATAAAAGAACAGTTTTATAAGGACAGCGAACGCTGGTTTTTATGGGCGCCGGTTTTGTTCGGGCTGGGGATCGGCGTTTATTTTCTGTTGCCGCGGGAGCCGTCTATCTGGCTGACGCTGGGGGTGATTGAAAGCTTGATTGCAGCGGCGGTTATCGCGCGAAGGCGGCTCGGAATTTTGCTGGGGCTGGCGATTGCGGCAATTGTTGTTCTGGGGTTTGCCGACGTGCAGTTGAAAGCGGTTTATTTGTCCCGGCATCCGCTGCTTCAGGAAGCGATTGATAAGATTTATCTGCGCGGGCGGATTGTCAGTCTGGATTATAACAGCCGCGGCAATCAGCGGGTGGTTCTCGATAATCTTGAAAATTTTGACGAACAGCGGCTGAACTGGGGAAAAATTAAAGTCAGCCTCAGCCATGGTACCGAGCCTTTGCACAGCGGGCAGTGTATCGAGCTGGTCGGAAAGATTATGCCGCTGCCGGCGCCGTCTTTGCCGGGAGGATATCAATTTGACCGCAAATCATTTTTTGAGGGGCTGACTGCCAGCGGTTACAGTATCAGCCGGGCGCTTCCTGTTGATTGCCGCAATGAACCGTCTTGGGCGGATAAGTTCGGCTATTGGGTAGATCGCGTCCGGCAAAGAATTGTTGCGCGGATTGATAAAGTTTTACCGGCTGACGAAGCCGGAATTACCGCGGCGATTGTGGCCGGGGAAAGAGGCGGGATGAGCAGGCGGTTGGTTGATAATTATCGGGATTCCGGATTGGCGCATTTTCTGTCGATTTCGGGGCTGCATATGAGCATGCTGGCCGGTTTGATGTTTTTTTTAGTCCGCTTTGTCATGGCATTAGTCCCGGGTTTGGCGCTGCGCCGCGATTCCAAAAAGCCCGCGGCGGTTTTGGCGCTGTTTATGAGCGTGGTTTATCTTTTGATTTCCGGAGCGCAGATACCGACGCAGCGGGCATTTATTATGACTTTTATCGTGCTGCTGGGGGTTTTGTTTGCGCGGCGGGCAATCTCCATGAAAACAATTGCCTGGGCGGGGTTGATTGTTTTGATTATTGCGCCCGAGGCTTTGGTCGGAGCTTCTTTTCAGATGTCTTTTGCGGCGGTAATGGCGCTGATAGCCTTTTATGAAAAATATGCCGGCGCTCTGCAGCGTTTTTTGCGCGGCTCTTCGGTTGATGAGCCGTCGCTGCCGGTTAAGATCCTGAAAATTATCTGGATTTATGTTGCTGGCATTATTGTATCGGACTTGATTGCCAGTCTGGCGACTTTGCCCTTTGCGATTTATCATTTTAACCGGGTAGCGCTTTATACTTCGCTGGCTAATCTGCTGGCAGGGCCGATTATCGGATTGATTATTATGCCTTTTGTTTTGATTGCTCTGTTATTAATGCCGCTGGGGCTGGAAGCCTGGGCGCTGAAACTGGTCGGGTTCGGGGTCGGAGCGGTTAATGATATTACGGCTTGGGTGGCGTCTCTGCCGCAGGCTGCGCTGCAGGTGCCGTCGCTGCCGACCTGGGGGCTGGTTTTGATTGTGTTGGGCGGATTGTGGCTGTTTATTTGGCTGCAGCCGTGGCGGAAGTGGGGATTTCTGCTAATTGCCGCCGGTTTTCTCAGCCTGCTGACGGTTCGCTGCCCGGATGTGCTGGTAAATGATAAGGGAAATCTGGTCGCGGTTCGGGATAATTCCGGCGAACTGGTTATTCTGCCGGCGCGCGGGAATAATTTTGATAAGAAAGTCTGGCTGGAAAAAACGGCTAATCAAAAGATAACGGCAAAGGAGACACGCCGTTTGAAAAAAATATATCAGGGCAAGGAAAATTTTCCGGAGTGGCTTGATTTGCAGTGTGACGAACAGTCTTGCCTCTATAAGCGGCGGGTTAAAATTATTAAGTCCGGCGGTCTGGAAGTTGACGGTAAAAGTTTGGATTTATCGGCCGGATTGGGGGCGGCGGTATATTTTAACGGCGAGAAAACCAGCATTCTAACCGTGCGCGATGCTTCCGGTTACAGGTTATGGAACTTTGTGAAAAAAGGGCTTTGAAAAATAATTTCAAAGCCCTTTTTTGTTTTTGTCCATGCCGATTAAGGATTTTTATATTTTGTGTGTTTTCGTGAATGCAAGGTTATTGTTTTAAAAGTTAAACCTGTTAAAATATGGTCAGAAGATAGTTGAGTATCGTTCAAAATAAAGAAGGATTTTGTCTTGAAACCATTTCCTGAAAACCCGGCTGCCTTTTTGTGGCTTTATGCCATGAAAAACAAGAAATTGTTTTTTCAATTTGTGCCTGCGGTATTTTTTCGGTTATTTTTAATAAGCTTGCACCTTATTTCTTTTCCAAGATGGTTGCCTTGTTCGGGGAGGGTGTCGCTTTTGCCGATATTTCCCGGCCGCTCTGGCTGCTTTTGGCCGGCGTGCTGGTTGCAACGGTTTTTTCTAAGCTGTTGGAAATTTTATTTTCCTTACTCGGCGAGGTAAAGTTACGTCCGCGTATTTACAAACAAATAAATTTAGACTGTTTCAGTTATGTTAACGGGCATTCCGTTGCCTTTTTTTCTGATAATATGGCCGGCTCTCTGGCGCAAAAGGGCAACGAGCTGGCGCATAATGCGGGCTTTTATATACCGCTTTTATATTATTTGTGCGATGTCTTTCAGTTGTTTGTCATCTTTATTATGTTGGCGGCCGTTAACGGCGTTTTTGCGCTTTGTTTTGCCGGGTTCGTTTTGTTATCGGTGCTGATTCTGTTTAATGTCGGGCGGCTTTCGGTGAATTTGCGCCGGCAAATGGCAGAAGCTAAAAGCAAAGTTGGCGGGCAGCTGATTGACGCATTGCAAAATCATTTTTTTGTCCGCTTGTTTAACGGTTTTGGTTATGAAAAAAACAGAGCTGAAAGACAGCTCCGGGAAGAAAGCAAAATCACCGACAAATCTGTTACCGTCGAAGCATTTCAGTCACAGGGAGAGAAGCTTTATTTCCAAATTGTTTATCTGCTGTTTCTGTTTTATACTTTTTATTTGTGGAAGACCGCCGAAATCAGTTCGGCAGATGTGGTGTTGATTTTTTTCCTGTTGCAGAATGTTTCTGATACGGTTTCTTTTTTGATTCACCGGGGGATTATTTACAGCGGCGTTTTGGCGGAAATACGCGCGAATCTTATTCCGTTTTCGCAGCCCCATGATATTCAGGACAAATCTGATGCGACGGATATAACTGTCCGCAAAGGCAAAATAGAATTAAAAAATGTCGGTTTTGCCTATCAAAATTGCAAAACTTTGTTTAAGAACTTTGCCTTGACGGTTCCGGCGGGGCAAAAAGTGGGCATTGTCGGAATGTCGGGGAGCGGAAAATCGACGTTGATTAATTTGGTACAGCGCTTTTATGATATCGGCAGCGGCGAGATTTTAATTGACGGGCAGGATATTCGAAATGTCACGCAGGAAAGTCTGCATAAAGCGATTGCCTATGTGCCGCAGACTTCGGCTTTACTGGAACGTTCGATTGCAGAAAATATTGCCTACGCCCGGCCGAGCGCTTCGATGGCGGAAATAGAAGCTGCGGCCCGGAAAGCTTATGCTGATGAATTTATAAACAAGCTTCCCAAAGGCTATCGGACATTGATTAATGCGCAGAATCAGTTTTCGGGCGGCCAGATGCAGCGCCTGTCGATTGCCCGCGCTCTGCTTAAGAATGCGAAGATTCTTATTTTGGATGAGGCGACTTCGGCGCTGGACAGCGAATCGGAGTTTTATATTCAGAAGGCGATTGAGAATATGTTGCAGGATAAAACGGTTTTGGTGGTGGCTCACCGTTTGTCCACCCTGAAAAATATGGATCGGATTATTGTTTTGGAAAAAGGCCGGATTGTCGAAGACGGTTCTTTAAATGAGCTTTTGAGCAGAAGAGGAAAGTTTTATCAATATTGGACGTTGCAGAAATTGAAAAGGGATGATGATGAAAAATAGGTTACTTTTCAGTTTTATGAAAAAATATTACGGTCAGGTAAAATATACGCTGTTTGCCGTTTTGCTTATTTTGCCGGTAACAGCTTTACTCTCTCAGCTCGTGCCGTGGTATGTCAGTAAAATTATTACTTTAATCAATACAAATGTTGTCGATGAGCAGGTTTGGCAGAGCTTATTTTCAATGTTTCTGATTTTTTCGGCACTGATGATTACCGGCACGTTATTGACTTTGGCGGTTATGTATCTGTTGCAGAGCCGGGTGATGCTTCCGCTGGGTATCAGTATCCGCAGGGATTTGTTTGTACAGGCACTGGGACAGCACAGAATTTTTTGGAGCAGACATGATGCCGGCGATGTTTTCGGTAAAATCGAGAATTCCAGGCGTACCGTAGCGGCTTGGAGTTCAATCGGCGATTTTTTGTTGTCTTTTTATACGTCGGTTTGGACGTTAATTGTGATGTTGTTGTTGCTGGCAAAAATTTATGTGCCGTTTGCGGCGGCCTATTTGTGCGGCACTTTCGTTTTGTTGGGGGTTTTTCACAGAATATCCGTTACGACCTTCAGGGCTTCGGCTCAGCAGGAAAATCTGTTAAATAGGGTTTTCGGACGCCTGGTGAATATGGTGAGTAATTATTTTGTCTTGAAGATGTTTGCCAGTGCCGGAAGGGAACGTAAAAGGCTGGACAAAGATTATAGCGTTGCCTGTAAAGCCATGCAGAAAAATTCCTGGCTGCGGAACAGAAATCAGTTGTTTTTGGGAGTGGCCGTTATCGGGTTTGAATGTTCAATGATTGCTTATGCGGTTGTTTTGTGGGCTAAAGGAATTATACAGGTCGGCGATGTCGTTTATATTTTAAATACGGTTATGCCTTTGGGCGGAATAGTGAGTAATCTGGCCGGGATTTGGATGTTTAACCGTTCTCAGCTGTATAAGCTGCAAAATAATCTGATGCTTTTGGACGCAAAACCGGAAATTGAAGATGTTGCCGGCGCCGGAAAACTGAAAGTTACGAAGGGAGAAATTGAGTTTCGCAATCTGACTTTTGCCTATGCCGCCGACAAAACGGCGGTTGACGGTTTCAGCCTTAAGATTAAAGGCGGGGAAAAAGTCGGGATTGTCGGAATGTCCGGCGGCGGAAAAACGACTTTGCTTCATCTTTTGCAGCGGCTGGTTAATACGCCCGGCCAGGCGGTTTTTATCGACGGGCAGGATATTACGCGGGTTACGCAGGAAAGCCTGCATAAAGCAGTTGCCTTTATTCCTCAGGATACTTCGCTGTTTCACCGGAGTTTGGCTGAAAATGTCAGCTATGGAAAATTTAATGCCGCTAAAAGACAAATTGCGGCAGCGGCGGAAAACGCATATGTTAAAGAGTTTGCCGCAGATTTACCGCAAGGCTGTCAGACCCTGGTCGGTGATAAAGGCGTAAAATTATCAGGCGGACAAAGGCAGCGCGTCGGAATTGCCCGGGCGATTTTGAAAGATTGTAAAATTTTACTGTTGGATGAGGCAACTTCGGCCTTGGACAGCAAGTCGGAAAAATATATTCAGCAGTCATTACAGAAACTGATTCGCAATAAAACCGTAATTACCGTGGCGCACCGGTTGTCGACCTTGAAGAAAATGGATCGGATTGTGGTTATGGAAAACGGACGGATTATTGAAGAGGGAACGCCGGCCGAACTTTTAAGGCAGCAGGGGAAATACAGCAAGCTATGGAATTTGCAAGCCTAAAAAAGATGTTTTAAAAATATCAAGCGTTTATCTTATAAGATAAACGCTTGATATTCTGCCGTAGAGAACATTTATAAAAAAATATAAAGCAGTCCGAAATAAATCAGCCATACAACGATGATAATCAGGCTGAGAAATTTTATACACCAAAGACAGTCTTCCTTAGTTTCTTTGATTTTTTCTGCTTCTATCGGAACAATTTGTATGTTATCTCCCACAAAATGACGAAAGGACAGGCGAGGATACATAAAATTCGCCGGTTCGCAGGTTGTGTAGTGTTCTTCTCTGCTTGTCTGCGGATGATTATACTCTTTTACAAGTTCCAGAATCATCCCTAAACAGAATCCCGAAACAGCCAACGGGATTATTCCCAAAAATAATATTGTTTCCATATATTTTGTTTTTATTGTTAATAATCGTTTTAATAATCTTTGAATGGCGAGATTATAGCACGTAATTATGTTTTGGTCGAGTAAAAAATAAGGACCGTTGCCGGTCCTTAAGTTAAAAGAGCTGTTCGCGGGTTTTGCGCAAGACGATTTTGGGAAAATCTTCCGCGACTTTGCCGAGGTGCCAGGCGTTGCGCGCCAAGAAAACCAGAGCGCCGTCATGGTCGGCAGCCAGATTCATATTGGAGCTGTCGCAGAATTTTTTGAGTTCGTTTTTATCGTCACATTCAACCCAGCGGGCGGTATAATACTGCGTCGGTTCAAAAATTACCGGAATGCCGAATTCGGTGCGGATACGGTCGGCAATAACTTCAAACTGCAGGGTACCGACCACGCCGACAATCCATTCCGAGCCGACATTGGGCTTGAAAATGCTGGCGCCGCCTTCTTCGGCAATCTGCTGCAAGGCAGCGCCGAGATGTTTGGATTTCAGCGGGTCAATCGAACGAATGCTTTTTAACAGTTCCGGCGCAAAGCTGGGAATACCGGTAAAATGAAGTTTTTCGCCTTCGGTAAGCGTATCGCCGATACGTAATACGCCGTGATTGGGAATGCCGATGATATCGCCGGGGTGGGCCGTCAGGCTCAGGCCGGAGAAGACAGGCTCTTCCCCATAGGAGAAGGCGAGTTCTTTCAGCGTCACATCCTGTGCCGCCGGGATCTGCAGGGCATCCAGCTGCTCGGGCGTTTTCATCAGGGGTCTGATGCGCTTCCAGGAGACCTCTGCCTTTTGCACCGCGTTGAAGAGCTTGGCCACCTTGGAGGATTTGACCACCAGCTTGGTA
>ENA-ORTG01003401-ORTG01003401.1-human-gut-metagenome-genome-assembly--contig:-NODE-3401-length-11302-cov-7.361608_pt1 | contig 11302 bp, 7 predicted proteins | sample MGYA00241906_ERZ509176 | MGnify/ENA primary metagenome ERZ509176 (study PRJEB26280, sample SAMEA2338811) | human gut metagenome | biome: human gut; feature: human-associated habitat; material: faeces... | reverse complement strand
TCCAGTGCTGCCATGAGCACCTTGTCCATATCGTAATACTTGTACTGTCCCAAACGTCCGCCAAAGATCACATTGCCTTCCTTGGCTGCAAGTTCAGCATATTTTTCATAAAGAGCATTGTTCTTCTCGTTATTTACCGGATAGTATGGCTCCATTCCCGGCTTCCATTCTTCGGAATATTCCCTGGTTATTACTGTCTTATCCTGTTCTCCGAATTCAAAATGCTTATGCTCGATCACTCTGGTGTATGGAGTTTCCCGGTCGGTGTAGTTGACCACCGCAACACCCTGATAGTTATCGGTGTCCAGCACCTGGGACTCAAAACGCAGACTGCGGTATTCCAGTTTTCCATACTGATAGCCATAATAGGAATCAATGGTTCCTGTATACACGACCTTGTCCGCAAGCGCGCTCTGCCGCCCCTGCGCCCACACGCCGGTGAGCAGCGTTACGCACACCGCCGCAAGCAGCGCTGTTTCCCATGGCCGCAGCCTGTCGTTTTTATGCATAAAAAGAACCGCCCTTCTATGTAGGTTATACACATAGTATGGGCGGTTTTTGTGCTTTTTAAACCGATACGGTCAGGGCTGCGGTGTTTCCGCGGGCGGCTCGGGCGTCGGCTCCGGCATGGAGAGGTCGATGTCCGTGATGATCTGGCAGGCGGGGAGAGCCTCCTGCAGCGAGCGCACCATATCGGCGGTGAGAGCCGGGTTTCCGGTGATGTTCAGCGTGCGAAGCTGCGTGAGCGAGCGGAGCGCCGCAAGGGAGTTCAGGTCGTTATAGCTGAGATCGAGCTCCTCGAGCGCGGTGCAGCCGGAGAGCGCGGTGATGTCGCGCAGGGCGTTGTGGTCGAGAATGAGCCGCCGCAGCGCCGTGTGGCCGGTGAGAGCGGAGAGATCGCAGAGGTTGTTATAGCCCAATTGCAGCTCTTCCACGGAGAACAGCTCCGCGAGCGGCGCGAGGTCGGTGAGCGTGTTGCCGTAGGCGCTCAGCCGCCGCAGCTGGTGAAATTTCTCAATGCCGGAGAGCGTTGTGAGCCCCAGTGCATCCACCGTCACATCGGAGGCATCTGACGAGAAGGACTGGTCACCGAAAACGACGGTGTAGTACTTCGGCTCATGGACGATCTGGCAGCTCGGCAACGCCGATTGCAGCGCGTCGATGCCCTCGGCGGTGACGCCGTCGTTGTTTGTCAACTGCTTCAGATAGTCCGTCTCCAGCAGACCAGACAGAGCCTTGCCGCCCAGGATGCCGGAGCCGAACACCCGGCGGCCCAGCACGAACATGGCCTCCTGCCGGGTGCCGCCGTCGCCGCCGGCCAGGCGCTTCATCAGCATGCCCAGCAGCCGCTCCCGGCGGCGGCGGTAGGCCTCGTCCGTCTCCGGGAAACGGGAGCGGTAGGCGTCGTATTCCTCATAGATGACGCCCACGGTGTCCAGCACAGAGGCGGTAACGCGGCTGTCGGAGGAGCTGAGGTTCACGTGGAGGTCAGCCAGCACCTCGTCCAGCTCCGCCGGCGGCAGCCACAGGGCGAAGCGCCCCAGATAGTCGGGGATATATTTGGTGAACTCCTGCTGCCCCAGCTCCAGACCGCGGCACAGCTCCACCGCCACCTCGTTGCGCTGATCCGCCGTCAGACGGGGCGCCAGCGCCAGCAGCGCGTTGCCGGCGCTGTGGCGGACGGTGACGCGGTCGCTGACCTTGATAAGGTTGGACAGATGGGTGGCGATGTGCAGGGCGGGGCTCTGCCCGCTGCGGGCAAAGTCCGTCAGCAGCCGCAGGTTGGCCTGCTTGGTGATCCACGGCGTGGCGGTCTTGAGATTGTCCAGGAATATCTCGGACACCACCTCCTCCGGCAGCAGCAGCGGCTCGCCCTCCGCCAGCACGTCCTGACGGAGATAGCGCAGGGTGCCGCTGTCGTCACAGGAGACGGCCTCCACCGCCGCCAGCGCCCGTCCCCCGTCGGGGCACAGGCGGTACAGGCGATCCAGCAGCAGCACGGCGGCCATGCGGACGGTCAGCTCCTCCCGGCGGGACAGGGCGGCGGCGAAATCCGTCATCTCCCGGACGCGGCGGGGGGAATACGCCTCGTCCGGCAGGGCGGCGGCGGTGTCCAGCAGCTGGAAGGCGGTGTAGTCGTCCAGCGCCTCCGGCCGGCGGTAGTAGGCGAACACCGGGGCGAGGAAGCGCTCCTCCCGGCCGGGGCAGTGGCTCAGCAGGGAGCCCACGGCGAATTTCAGCGTGTAGCCGATCCAGCGGCGGTGCTGGGGCATGAGCTTGTGGTCGGGGTAGAGTATCTTGTCCAGATAGAGCTTCCACTGCTCCAGGTCGGTGGTGGCGCGGGGGTCGGGGCGGCTGTCCTGGGGGCGCTCCTTGGCATACCCGGCGTGGAAGCCGGCGATCAGCTCGCCCAGCAGCGCCGCCGCCTGGCGGCGGATGTCGCCCTCCCGGTGCATCAGCAGCTCATAGAGGAACGTCAGCGTCTGCACCTTCTGGGGGATGTGCAGATAGAGGGAATAGGACTCGAACACCGCCAGATACGCCCGCAGACGGCGCCAGTCCGTCTCACCGCGGGCTTCCTCCAGCAGCCGGGCGAAGCTGCGCTGGTCGGTGAGCCGGTGCATGAGGGTGATGTTGTGCCCCACGCAGCGCAGCGTCAGGGCGCGGAGCGCCTCGTCATCGGTCATGAGGGAGGTGTGCTTCTCCGGCAGGGGGTCGGTGTCGCCGCCGGACATGGTCACGTCCACGCCCCGGCTGACCATGTACTGCTCGAAGTCCTCCAGCCGGGCGTACACCCGTGTATAGCGCTTTTTCTTCTCGCCGTCCACGTCGTCCAGCTTGGCAAGGATCACCTGAAAGGCCTCCGCCAGCGTGGAGATGCGGGTGATCTCCCGGCCATCCTCGCCCCGCAGCTGCTTGACCCGGAAGTCGGCGTAGATCAGCAGCAGCGCCTCGGCGGACAGATAGTCCGGCTCCAGATCCCACACGGAGTGGTTGGCGGCGATGTGGCCGATGTCGGTCATCCTCCGGCGGCGGAACCACAGGTCCGTATAGTAATAATGAAGGTACGGCACCCGCTCGCCGGGGCGGCAGCCGAACTTGCCGATGTCGTGCCCCGCGGCGGCGCCGGACACCAGCGCCACGTCCACCGGCGTGCCGCCCCGGTGCAGGGCGCGGGCGGCGGTGACGGCGATATGGTGGACACCGGCGATATGCTCCAGCGTGCGGTAGGGCGTGACCTCCAGCCCCAGCCGCATCAGCTCATAGACGTACTCCCGCTTCCACTGGCGCAGGAATTTTGTATAGGACGGGGCGCAGGCGCTGTCGGCCAGCTCCTGCTCCGTGAGGAAATCGAACGTCCACGCCGGGTCGTGGGGCAGCAGCTCCCCCTCGGCGGCGAACAGCACCTGCAGTACCGACAGCAGGAACACCGCGCCGGCGGCGTAAGGCTCCGCGCCGGTCCTTTCCGGGTACAAAAGCCGCCGGGCGTAGTCGTAGGCATAGCCCAGCCAGCCCTCCTGCGGCGCGCCGCCGCACAGGGCGTCCAGCTCCTCCCGGCACAGCGCCAGCACATCGGCGCAGCGCAGCCGCGCCCCGTTGAACAGCGGCGCAAAGCGCTGCATATAGCCCTCCGTCTCGATGCGGCGGAGCAGGTCGGCGTGACCGGCGAGGCAGTCGGCGGCAGGGCGGTCGGCCAGACGCCGACGCAGCGCCAGATCCATCTGGCGGATACGTTTTTTGTTCATAAGAAAAACCTCCGGCGGTGGGGAATCGTTTATACTAATAATAGGTCAAAGCGCCGTGCCGTGTCAATATTTCCCCACGGTTTTAGCGCCGGATTGTCGCTAAACCTTATACAGCTCTTAATCGTTCGTTCACAGTTTGTTCACGAATGGACGGTGCCGGTCATGGTATGATGAAAGCAAAGTGCGGAACCATCCCCCCTTCCCTTCCGTCTATAAGGGTAGGAAAATTTCCCCACGGCTCCGTGGGAGAGGAAAAGGAGACTACATCATGAAAAAAGCGGCATTTGTGCTGGCGCTGGTCATGCTGATGACCTGCATGGCCGGCTGCGGCAAGGTGGAGGGCGAAGCCTCCGTCCAGTCCGTGTCCATGATCTGCGGCCTTGGCTCCGTGGGTCTGGCGGATCGGTTCGCCGGCATCGTCAGTCCCCTGGGCGAGACGAAGATCAAGAAGGACGACTCCATGGCCGTGTCCGACATCCGGGTGAAGGTGGGCGACACGGTGAAGGAGGGCGACGTGCTGTTTACCTACGATCTCAGCGAGGCTCGGAGCAATCTGGAGATGGCGCAGCTGGAGCTGGAGCAGCTGAACGCCACGCTGGAGGATCAGAAGGCCGAGGTGGATCGCATCCAGAAGCTGATGGACGAGACGTATGACGACGCCACCAAGCGGCAGTACTCTCTCGACCTGCGGACAGCCAAGGCCAACGTGCTGACCACCCAGGGCAACATCGCCACCAAGAAGAAGGACATCGAAAAGCTGAAGACCAGCACCAAGAGCGCCGCCGTCACCTCCCCGGTGAACGGCGAGGTGCAGTCCATCAACGCCGACGGCGGCAACGACAACAACGGCAACGCCCTGCCGTTCATGACGGTGGTGGAGACGGGCGGCTTCCGTGTCAAGGGCTACGTCAACGAGAACAACGCCTCCGTGCTGACGCAGGGCACGGCGGTGGTGATCCGCTCCCGCGTCAGCGACCAGACGTGGAAGGGCAGCATCGACTCTATCGACTGGAACAACGCCCAGCAGACCCGCAGCGACTACGGCGACAGCGACACCGCCATGTCCAGCAAGTATCCCTTCTATGTGAAGCTGGAGGGCAAGGGCGACGGCCTGCTGATGGGGCAGCATGTGTACATCGAGCCGGACTACGGTCAGGAGGACGAGACGGACGCCAACGCCATCAACCTGCCCAGCTATTTCATCAACGATGCCGACGGCAGCCCGTGGGTCTGGGCAAAGAGCAGCAAGGATAAGCTGGAAAAGCGCAGCCTGAAGCTGGGCGAGTACAACGGGGAGACGGATACCTATCCCGTGCTGGACGGTCTGACGGCGGAGGACTACATCGCCTTCCCCGACGACAGCCTGAAGGCGGGCATGGCGTGCATCACCTATGACGACGCCACCTTTGACCCCGGCGCCAGCGGCGGCGAGGTATACCCCGAGGGCGGCGGTGAAAAAATCGACGAAAACGTGCCCATGGACGGCATGGACGGCGGCGATATGCCCGCTGAGAACGACACCGTCACGGACGACGGCAGCACCGTGACCGTGCTGCCCGACGGCACGGCGGAGGCCACCGCGCCGGTGATCACACCGCCGAGGGAGGGCTGACCATGATCCTGGAAATGCGCGATATATGCAAGGACTACCCCATGGGCAAGGGCGTTGCACATATCCTGAAAAACGTGAACCTTGACGTGGAGGAGGGCGAGTACCTGGCCATCATGGGGCCCTCCGGCAGCGGCAAGACCACACTGATGAATCTGATCGGGTGTCTGGACGTGCCCACCAGCGGCAGCTATCTGCTGGGCGGGCGGGACGTGACCACCTGCAACGGCAAGCAGCTGGCGGAGGTGCGGAACAAGGAGCTGGGCTTCGTGTTCCAGAGCTTCAACCTGCTGCCCAAGCTGACGGCGCTGGAGAACGTGGCGCTGCCCCTGCTGTACGGCGGGGTGAAGAAGGCGGAGCGGCTGGAGCGCGCCCGCGCCGCGCTGGAGACGGTGGGTCTTTCCGACCGGGTGGAGCACCGCCCCGACCAGCTGTCCGGCGGACAGTGCCAGCGCGTGGCCATCGCCCGCGCCATCGTGGGCAAGCCCAAGCTGCTGCTGGCGGATGAGCCCACCGGCGCGCTGGACAGCGCCAGCGGCGCGGCGGTGATGGAGCTGTTCCAGCAGCTGCATCAGAGCGGCTCCACCATCATCATGATCACCCACGACCGTTCCATCGCCAAGCACGCCGCCAAGCTGATGACCATCCGGGACGGCGTGCTGTCGGGAGGTGACGACTATGAGTGAGAAGCTGAACCTGCGGGAAAAGCTGCATATCGGTGAAAAGCGCACCGGCGGCGAAAAGCCCCGCATGAGCAAAAAGCTGAAAAAGGGCATCATCATCGCCGCCTGCGCGGTGGGCGTGTGCGGCGCGGTGTGGGGCGGACTGACCATCGCCCGGAACGCCCAGCGCAGCGACGTGAAGGTGTACTCCGTCAACGATTTCTGCATGACCGACTACTGGGGCGACACCTCCACCACCAGCGGCATGGTGACAACGGACAAGATACAGAAGGTGTTCCTCTCCTCCAGCCAGACCGTCAACAAAGTCTGGGTGGCCGAGGGCGACACGGTGCGCAAGGGCGACAAGCTCATCAGCTACGACTCCACGCTGACCCAGGCCGCCGTGGAGCAGGCGAAGATCGACTACGACCGGCAGGACGAGAATCTGACCACCGCCAAGAACGAGCTGGAGTACCTGAAAAAGGCCAAGAACAAGGAGACGCTGAAGCAGGAGCTGGATAAGCTGACTGCCGAGCTGGACGCCCTGAAGAAGAAATACGACGAAGACCCCGCCCACCCCTACGACGGCGACGCGCCGGTGACGGAGGGGAAGATGGACTACAAAAAGACCATGACCGTCAAGGGCGCGGACGGCAGCGACCAGACGGTGAACGTCCTGTATTACAGCTGGCTGTCCGCCTCCCGGCTCAACGACAGCAAGGTGGAGGAAATTCTGACGAAGCTGGCCACCCTCCGCGCCGACAAGGATCACCCCTCCGTGGACACCTATGTGGTGCTGGTGCAGCGCTACGAGGACAAGGTGGGCGGCTATGTGGACAACACGGTGGGTCTGGTCATTACCGAGACGTATACCGCCGGTGACGACACCGCCGTTCCCGCCGTGCCGGGGAGCCGGAGCGTCTCCTTCTCCGTCCGCAGCGATCTGCCGGAGTTCGAGGACACCGAGCGCAAGTACGATGACGCGGCCATCAAGAAGCTCCAGCAGAAGATCAATCTGGCCAACATGTATCTGGAAAACTCCATGGAGCAGAAGGATCTGGCCAAGGCCATCGTGGACAAGGCGCAGGAGGTCAAGGAAAAAGAGGTCAACCAGCGGCTGGCAAAGCTGTCGCTGGATAAGAAGATCAAGGAGCTGGGCGACGGCAACGTGTATGCGGAGTTCGACGGCACCGTGAAGGCCGTCCGGAATGCCGACGAAGCCTATAACAACAGCGAGGCGGTCATTGAGCTGTCCGGCGGCGGCGGGTACTACGTTACCGGCACCCTCAGCGAGATGGAGCTGGGCAGCGTAAAGGTGGGCGATACCGTGTCCATCAGCAGCTGGATGACCGGCGCAGCCTGCGAGGGCACCATCGTGTCCATCGACGATTACCCCACCACCAGCGGCAACAGCTGGGGCGACGGCAACAGAAACGTGTCCTACTACCCCTTCAAGGCGTTCGTGGAGGAGGATGCCGCCCTGCAGGCCAACGACTATGTGGATATCCAGTACCAGAAGGCCGGCACGCAGGAGCAGGGCAACAGCCTGTATCTGCAAAGCTGGTTCATCCGCACCGACAACGGCAAGAGCTACGTCATGGCGCGGAACGAGGACGGCAGGCTGGAGCAGCGCTGGGTGCAGACCGGCCGCGACCTGTGGGGCAGCTATACCCAGATACGCGGCGGGCTGACCACCGATGACTACGTGGCGTTCCCCTACGGGCGCGACGTGGTGGAGGGCGCCCGGACGGTGGAGGCCGCCGCCGATGAGCTGTACAACGACGGTCTGTAAAGGAGGCGGGATATCATGTTGGAAAATATCAATCTCGCCCTGCAGGGCGTTTGGAGCCACAAGCTGCGGTCGTTCCTGACCATGCTGGGCATCATCATCGGCATCGCAGCCATCATCACCATCGTGTCCACCATTCAGGGCACCAACGAGCAGATCAAGCAGAACCTCATCGGCGCGGGCAACAACGTGGTGCGCGTCACCATCAGCGCCACGGACAGCCAGAACTACTTCGACCTGAACTACTCCGCCCTGCCGGAGGGCATCGACCCCGTCACCGGCGACATGCGGGATGAGATGGAGAAGCTGGGCGGCGTGTCGCTGGTGAGCATGTACCATGTGCGCCAGTGGTGCGACAACGTGTACGTGGGCAACAGCGCCTTCAGCGGCTCCCTGTACGGCGTGGACGACCACTATCTCACCGCCGTGGATTACGCCGTGAACTACGGCCGCGCCTTTACGGACGCGGACTTTACCCAGCGGCGCTGCGTGGCGCTGATCGACACCAAGTCGGCGCAGTCCCTGTTCCAGGGCGAGAACCCCATCGGCGGCACCATCGAGATACAGGGCGAGCCGTTCACCGTGGTGGGCGTGGTGTCCTCCCGTTCCAGCTCCGGCCCCGTGATCAACAGCTTCCAGGACTACCAGATGTACGCCGGCAGCACGGCGGGCACCATCTTCATCCCGGACGTGCTGGTCGGTGCCCTATCGGTACGACGAGCCGCAGTACGCCGCCGTCCGCGCCACCAGCACCAACGACATGACCGCCGCCGGTGACAACGTGGCTAAGTACCTGAACGAAAACGTCATCCGCACCACCAAGTACAAGTACGAGTCCAAGGATCTCCTCCAGCAGGCCAGCGACCTGCAGAGCCTGTCGGAATCCACCAACAAGCAGCTGATCTGGATCGCCGCCATCTCTCTGGTGGTGGGCGGCATCGGCGTGATGAACATCATGCTGGTGTCCGTAACGGAGCGCACCCGCGAGATCGGCCTGAAGATCGCCATCGGCGCCCAGCAGAGCCGCATCCGCTGGCAGTTCCTGACGGAGGCGGCGGTGCTGACCAGCATGGGCGGCATTCTGGGCGTAGCCACGGGCATCGGCCTTGCGGAGATGATGTCCCACATCATGGGCACGCCGGTGGCCATCAGCGTGCCGGCCTGCATTATCGCCGTGGCCTTCTCCATGGTCATCGGCGTGGTGTTCGGCCTTGTGCCCGCGGTAAAGGCCTCGAAGCTGAACCCCATCGAAGCCCTCCGCCGGGAGTGAGAAACCGCATATACGCAAAAAAGAAGCACCCGCGGGTGCTTCTTTTTTTGCGTATATGCACTTACTGCGGCAGCTCGCCGGGTGCCACGAGGATGATCTTGTCCGCGCGGTCGTAGTCGCTGTACGCCTCCTTGGTGCTGCGCAGCAGCGTGCCGTCCCCGGCGTAGACGTTGCGATAGGTCTGCACGGCGTAGCCGTTGTGCCCGTACTGCTCCACCTCCGTGGTGCCGGGGGCGATGCGCTCGGACTCCTGATAGACCGTTTTCCGCTCGGAGTAGGACAGGAACTGGTTGGTCATCTCCACATAATTGTCGTTGGTCTTGGTGCCCAGCAGGGTGATGGTCAGCTGGTTCGTCTCGTCGTTATAGCTGGTGGTGATCTTGATGGGATAGTCCGTGCTGTTGCGGAAGGCGAAGTCGGGGCCGCCCCAGCTGACCGTGGCGTCGCAGCCGGTGACAGGCATGTAGCCGGGGTCGAACATGTGGGCGTACCGCAGGACGATCTTCAGGTCAGCCATCAGCGCGGCGTAGTACAGCGTGGAGGACACCTGACATATCCCGCCGCCGATGGAGGTGACGGTCTTGCCGCCGGAATAGGCCGCGGCGGGCTGGAAGCCCCGGGCTTCCGTCCGCTGTCCCACGGTGGCGTTGTACCAGAACTCCTCGCCGGGGTTGTAGATGCGTCCGTCGATGGCGGCGGAGGCCAGCTTGATGTTCTGCCGCCGTCCCCAGGGTCCGGCGCAGGTGGTGGTGCAGGTGCCGATCACATCCCGGAACATGGCCGTCTCCAGCTCCTCGGTGGAGGCGGGCGGGAACTGCACCTGCGCGTCCGCCAGGAATTCCGTGCCGGGCGCGGCGGCGTCCAGCTGCTTCTGCACCGTCTCCACGTCGAACTGCACGCCGATGCGGGACTGGGTGGGCTTGCCGGTGGCGCGGTCGTAGGTGGCGGCGGCCATGGTGCCGGCTATGTCGTCATGGAGCTGCTGCACGTCCAGGGGCTTGGCGGTATGGGGCGCGAAAACGCACTCCACCCGCCGCGCCGCAACGGACAGATCGCGGTTGCCAAGCCGCTTGATCAGTTCGGTGCGCAGCGCCGCCGCGTCCAGCTTCTCGCCGTCCTTCGGCTTGGTGATGTACAGCCCCTCGCCCTCCGCCAGTCGGTAACCGCCGTCCACCACGGTGCAGCCCACGGTGTCGGCTATGCTGTCACATTGGGCGGTGAGGGTGGTCTCATCCATGTCCAGCTGGGGCGTTACGTCCACGCCCTTGCACCAGCTTTCGATGAACCGCCAGCCGCCCCGCAGGAACGACGTCACCTGGCCGCCCCAGCCGCGCGCCTGTATGTCGCACCCGGCGGCCTGAGAGACGTAAAAGGGCAGGACGGTCACGCCCAGCCGGGACAGGGACACGCTGCCGATCTCCTGCCCGTCACGGGTTAGACTGAAGGTCATGCCGTCCAGCAGGGCGTCCCCCTGCTCCGTCCACAGCTTCTCCACCTGCTGGGTGGACATGCGGGACACGTCCATGCCCAGTACCGACGTGCCGGGAAAGGCCACATGGGAGTACAGTACGCCGGCGGCCACGCAGCAGCCCGCATAGGCCAGCACCAGCACCGCCGCGATGATACCCACGATCAGCCCGGCCTTTTTCCCGCCGGACAGGGGCTTTTTTTCCGGTTTTTCCGGCTCTGCCAGCCGTCTGCCGGTCTTTTCCGGCGCGGTGGGCGCTTCCGTTGTAACAGAGGACACACTGGTTTCTTCGCTCATGCTGTCCCCCTCCTTTGCATCGTAGTTTCTGTATTGTACCACGGTTTCCGGAGGAATGGGTTACAAATCCGTTACGAGCGCTTACCCGGCAGCGGGACGGCGGGTCTTGGGGATGCGCACGGTCAGGCATATCTCACTGTCGGTGTCCTGCCGCGCCACCTGCGCCCCCACGCCCGCGCCCTGCATCAGCCGGATGCCCCGCTCCACGCTGTTGAGGAACAGGCGCACGTCCTTGATGATATACGCGCTGCGCCGGTGGGGCGGCGTGGTCTGGTTCTCTGCCGCCAGCCGGTCTATGTACGCCTCCGCCGCCGCCACGTTCATACCCGTTTTACCGATGTGCTCCACGGCGCGGAGCCGCTGCTCCCCGTCGCACAGCCGCAGCAGCGCACGGGCGTGGCGCTCCGTCAGGCCATAGCGGTGCAGCGCGTCCACCACCGGCTCCTCCAGCCGCAGCAGCC
>ENA-ORTG01003398-ORTG01003398.1-human-gut-metagenome-genome-assembly--contig:-NODE-3398-length-11314-cov-3.296829_pt1 | contig 11314 bp, 10 predicted proteins | sample MGYA00241906_ERZ509176 | MGnify/ENA primary metagenome ERZ509176 (study PRJEB26280, sample SAMEA2338811) | human gut metagenome | biome: human gut; feature: human-associated habitat; material: faeces... | reverse complement strand
CGTCTATCACATCATTCGCGATGTCGAGAATGTGGCGCGCGCCAATGGCGTGAGTCGCGTTTCGAGCGTGACGCTGCTCCTGGGCGAGGTCTCGGGCGTCGTTCCCGATCTGCTGCTTGATGCTTGGCGCTGGGCGGCAGATAAAAAGCCTATCACGCAGGGCGCGGAGCTTATTGTGGAGCCTGTCGAGGCCGTGACGCATTGCGAGGCGTGCGGCTGCGACTACGCGACGGTCGAGCACGGCAAGACCTGCCCCCATTGCGGTAGCGGCGAGACCTATCTGCTGCAGGGCCAGGAGGTCATGATCAAGCAGATCGAGACCCCCGACGAGGACCCGACAGACGCTGCCCCCGACGGCCTATCCGATGCCCCCGATGCCGTCGACGCCGCCAACCCCCTCCACATCGCCTAACTTAGTCGTTGGGGACGTTCTTAAACGACTAGTCATTAAAGAACGTCCCTAACGACTACTTTGCTAGATCATATTTCTTACCATTAGTCAAGCACCATCTGTTTAAACGAAATAGCCTCAACGCGAGCACATTTGTGTCTGTTTAAAACCGGCAATAATGAACAGCGTGCTCAATTCGGTCATGTAAATAGATCAGCTATCAATCCTCAGCAGCAAATCAGCCAAAATACTGGAATGTAATCAGCTTGTAACAAAACAAGACGTTTAAACAAATAATGCTACCTTTTGCAGTTTTTCAAACAATTCTGCTGTATTTGCAGCTATACTCCATAACTAGGAATTACGTAGACAAAAAGGAGGTTATGTGATGGTAAGTATTGTTCTTGCTAGCCATGGTGACTTGGCGGCTGGAATCAAGCAGACGGGCTCGATGGTCTTTGGCGATCAGCCGTCTGTTGCCGTGGTCTCGCTCGAGCCGAGCATGGGCCCCGACGACTTCCGTGCCAAGGTCGAGGAGGCAATCGCTTCCTTCGAGGACCAGGAGCAGGTGCTCTTCCTCGTTGATCTGTGGGGCGGCACGCCGTTCAACCAGATCAGCGGGCTCATCGAGGGCCACGATTCCTGGGCTATCGTCACCGGTGTCAACCTGCCTATGCTCATCGAGGCATATTCGCAGCGCTTTGACGCAAAGAACACTGCACATGCGATCGCAAAACATCTCGTGACTGAGGCTAAGGCCGGCGTGCGCGTCAAGCCCGAGTCTCTGGAGCCCGAGGAGAAGAAGCCGGCTGCGGCCGCCGCTGCTCCTGCGGGTGCCATTCCTCCGGGAACGGTGATCGGCGACGGGCACATCAAGATCGCCCACGTCCGTATCGACACGCGCCTGCTGCATGGTCAGGTGGCCACCACGTGGACCAAGCAGATCAACCCCAACCGCATCATCGTGGTCTCCGACGGCGTTGCTCACGACGAGCTCCGCAAGACCATGATCGAGCAGGCTGCCCCTCCGGGAGTCCACGCCAACGTCGTGCCTATCAAGAAGATGGCCGAGGTCGTCAAGGACACGCGCTTTGGCGACACCAAGGCGATGCTGCTGTTCGAGAACCCGCAGGATCTGCTCAGGGCCATCGAGGCCGGCGTCGACATCAAGGAAGCCAACATCGGTTCCATGGCCCACTCCAAGGGCAAGGTCGTCGTCACTAACGCCGTCGCCATGGGCGATGACGATGTCAAGACCATCGAGGCTCTCAAGGCCAAGGGCGTCAAGTTCGAGGTCCGCAAGGTTCCTTCGGATTCCTCCGAGGATCTCGACGCCATGTTGAAGAAAGCTAAGGCCGAACTGGCCGCTCAAGCATAGTAAAGGAGGGTCCGATACATGTCTGCAATCACTATTCTGCTTGTTGCGATTGTCGCGTTGCTTGCCGGTATGGAAGGCATTCTGGATGAGTTCCAGTTCCATCAGCCGCTCGTGGCATGCACGCTTATCGGTCTCGTAACCGGTCACCTTCAGGAGGGCATCCTCCTGGGCGGTTCGCTCCAGATGATGGCCCTTGGCTGGGCTAACGTCGGCGCCGCCGTCGCGCCTGACGCCGCTCTGGCCTCGGTCGCTTCTTCGATCATCATGGTGCTCGCCCTCAACGGTGGCGCCACCGATTCGGCCAAGGCCGTTACCGCCGCCATCGCCGTCGCCGTCCCGCTGTCGGTCGCTGGTCTGTTCCTGACCATGATCTGCCGTACCCTGGCTACCGCTATGGTTCACGCCATGGACGCCTGCGCCGAGAAGGGCGACTTCGCCGGCATCGAGCGTTGGCAGTACGCCGGCATCCTCATGCAGGGTGTTCGTATCGCCATCCCGGCAGTACTTCTGTGCATCATCCCGGCCGAGGCCGTTACCAACGCGCTTAACGCTATGCCCGATTGGCTGTCCGGCGGCATGGCTGTCGGCGGCGGCATGGTCGCTTCCGTCGGTTACGCCATGGTCATCAACATGATGGCCACCAAGGAGACCTGGCCGTTCTTCATCCTCGGCTTTGTCCTTGCTGCCATCCCTCAGCTCACGCTGATCGCCCTTGGCCTCATCGGCATCTCCCTTGCCCTCATCTACCTTGGCCTTAAGGATCTGGCCAAGCAGGGTGGCGGCATGGGCGGTGGCTCCGGTGACCCGCTCGGCGACATTCTGAACGATTACGAGTAGGAGGGGAGTGATACATATGGCAGAGAACAAGATTCAGCTCACCAAGGCTGACCGTAAGAAGGTTTGCTTCCGTCATCAGTTCCTTCAGGGCTCGTGGAACTACGAGCGTATGCAGAACGGCGGCTGGTGCTTCGCAATGATCCCTGCGATCAAGAAGCTCTACACCAGCAAGGATGACCAGATTGCCGCTCTTAAGCGCCACCTGGAGTTCTATAACACCCACCCCTATGTTTCCGCCCCCGTCATTGGCGTTACCCTCGCCCTCGAGGAGGAGCGCGCCAACGGTGCTCCGATTGACGACGTCGCCATTCAGGGCGTCAAGGTCGGTATGATGGGCCCGCTCGCCGGCGTCGGCGACCCCGCCTTCTGGTTCACCCTTCGCCCGATTCTGGGTGCACTGGGCGCTTCCCTGGCCCTGTCCGGCAGCATCGCCGGTCCGCTGCTGTTCTTCTTCGCGTGGAACATCATCCGTTACGCCTTCCTGTGGTACACGCAGGAGTTTGGCTACAAGGTCGGCTCCTCCATCGCCAAGGACCTCTCCGGCGGTCTGATGGGCAAGGTCACCGAGGGTGCTTCCATCCTGGGTATGTTCATCATCGGCGCCCTGGTCGAGCGCTGGGTGTCCATCTCCTTCACCCCGGTCGTCTCCAAGGTCACGCAGTCCGTTCATGTCAACGCCTTCCAGTGCAGCTGCCAGCAATTTCACACCTTTAACTTCGGTAACCTTGTCCATGACATTTCCAAGTGCTCCCTGTGCCATCTTGCTCTTCAGAGCTTCGTTCTCACTGTGCAGGGATTTTACTTCTGCCTGCAGATGCTCGATCTTGTCGCATACTTCATGCGTTCCGGCTTTCAGAAGGGCTGCTGCTTTTGCCAGCTGTTCTTCTACATTTCTATAATATGCAAATACTCCCTGACCGGTCAGTGCTTCGATACGTCTTACACCGGATGCAACACCTGCCTCGGATACGATCTTGAATGCCTGGATCTCGCCGGTATTTGCCACATGGGTACCGCCGCAGAGCTCGATGGAGAAGTCTCCCATGGATACAACACGTACGTTTTCGGAATATTTTTCCCCAAACAGTGCCATTGCTCCTGTTTTCTTGGCTTCGTCGATGCTCATGATCTTTGTCACAACCGGAAGGTTTGCCTGGATTTCTTTATTTACCAGTGCTTCTGTCTTTGCGATCTCTTCTGCTGTCATGGCTTCAAAATGTGTGAAGTCAAAACGCAGTCTGTCCGGAGTTACCAGGGAACCTTTCTGTTCTACATGGTTTCCGAGTACGGTTTTGAGTGCTTTCTGCAACAGATGCGTTGCACTGTGGTTCTTGCAGGTATCTGCTCTTTCTTCCGGTGCAACTTCCAGTGTCACTTTGTCGCCGACTTTGAACATGCCCTTTGTCACATATCCAACATGTCCGATCTTGCCGCCCAGCAGTTTGATTGTTTCTTCTACTTTGAACTCAGCATCTGCGTTGCGGATCACACCGGTATCGCCTTCCTGTCCGCCCATGGTTGCATAGAACGGTGTCTGTTCTACGAAGATCGTTGCCTTGTCTCCGTCAGAAACGGCATCTACAACTTCTGTCTCCGTTGTAAGTACGGTGATGTCAGATTCATAAGAAAGCTTATCATATCCCACAAATTCGGATGTGATGGATGGATCGATCTCATCGTAAACGGTTGCATCTTTTCCCATGTAGTTGGATACTTTTCGTGAAGTTCTGGCTTTGACTCTCTGCTCTTCCATTGCAGCTTTGAAGCCGTCCTCATCGATGCTGTATCCTTTCTCTTCCAGGATTTCTTTTGTCAGATCCAGCGGGAATCCATACGTATCATACAGCATAAATGCATTTGCTCCGGAAAGTACTTTCTCGCCTTTTCCTTTCATTTCTTCTTCCATACCGTTTAAGATGTCCAGACCCTGATCAATGGTCTTGCCGAATTTTTCTTCTTCTTTGGTCAGCACATTAAAAATGAACTCTTTCTTTTCTTCCAGTTCCGGGTATCCGTCTTTGGAACCTTCGATGACAGTCTCACTCAGTCTGCTTAAGAAATTGCCTTCGATGCCAAGCATCTTTCCGTGGCGTGCCGCACGGCGGATCAGACGGCGCAGTACATAGCCGCGTCCTTCGTTTGACGGCATGATACCATCGGAGATCATAAATGTCGCAGAACGGATATGGTCCGTGATCAGACGGATGGATACGTCTTTCGCATCATCCTGCTGATATTTTATATTTGCAAATTCACACACTTTGTTGCGAAGTGCCTGCAGAGTATCTACATCAAAAATAGAATCAACATCCTGAACAACAACGGCCAGACGTTCCAGCCCCATACCAGTATCGATGTTCTTCTGCTTCAGCTCGCTATAATTGCCTTTTCCGTCGTTCTCAAACTGGGTAAATACATTGTTCCATACTTCCATGTAACGGTCGCACTCACATCCGACGGTGCATCCCGGTTTGCCGCAGCCGTATTTTTCACCGCGGTCATAGTAAATCTCAGAACACGGACCGCAAGGGCCTGCACCATGCTCCCAGAAGTTGTCTTCTTTTCCAAAACGGAAGATACGCTCCGGTGCAATGCCGATCTCTTTGTTCCAGATCTCGAACGCTTCCTCATCGTTCTCGTAAATAGACGGATACAGTCTTTCCGGGTCCAGTCCGACTACCTGGGTCAAAAACTCCCAGGACCAGGCGATCGCTTCGTGTTTGAAATAATCGCCGAAAGAAAAGTTACCCAGCATTTCAAAGAAGGTACCATGTCTTGCTGTCTTACCTACGTTCTCGATATCGCCTGTACGGATACATTTCTGGCAGGTTGTAACACGTGTTCTTGGCGGCTTTTCTGCTCCCGTAAAGTATGGTTTCAGAGGTGCCATACCGGAATTGATAATCAGAAGACTATTATCATTGTGCGGAACCAGTGAAAAGCTCTTCATTGCCAGATGTCCCTTGCTCTCGAAAAATTCAAGGAACATTTTTCTAAGTTCGTTTACTCCATATGCTTTCACAACAAATCCTCCTGTGTGATCTAAATCTGTTTTTCAGGCTGTATTTCTGCCTGCATTTTTGCGTCCTTGCGGTCACGCAGCACTTTTCCGAGGCGGATTCCGCCGTAGGATACACCTGCAAGGATCAGCATTTCTACAATGCTTGTGATAAAGGTTGTCAGTATTGCCATATTGCCACCTCCTGTGCTTTTTGCACGTACTTTAGTCAGCTTTTACCTGATGATAGCCTTTCTTGCCTTTTTTGATCAGGAGAACGCCGTCTTCATCAAAATCTGCACTGGTAAATACTTTTGCAAAATCCGTTACTTTTACATCGTTGACAGAAACACCGCCCTGTGTTACCAGTCTTCTTGCTTCGGAACGGTTCTTTGCAAGTTTGGTATCCACCAGAAGTGTCAGGATATCTTTTCCTTCTTCCAGCTCTGCTGCCGGGTAAGAAGTAGTCGGGATATCTGCAGTCTTGCCGCCCTGTACAAACAGTGCTCTTGCAGCAGTCTGTGCTTTCTCTGCTTCTTCTTCGCCGTGTACGATCTTTGTGATCTCGTATGCCAGCACTTCTTTTGCCTTGTTGATCTCTGCACCTTCCAGTGCACCCAGTCTTCTTACTTCTTCCATCGGAAGGAATGTCAGAAGGCCTAAGCATTCTTCTACTTTGACATCTTCGATGTTTCTCCAGTACTGGTAGAATTCGTACGGGGAAGTCTTCTCCGGGTCCAGCCATACTGCACCCTTCATGGTCTTGCCCATCTTGATGCCCTCGCTGGTGGTCAGCAGCTTGAAGGTCAGGCCGTAAGCCGGTTTCTGTTCTTTTCTTCGGATCAGGTCAACACCGCCCAGAATGTTGGACCACTGGTCGTTTCCGCCAAGCTCCATCTGGCAGCCGTACAGCTGGTTCAGTTTCAGGAAATCGTAGGACTGCATCAGCATGTAGTTGAACTCGAAGAACGTCAGTCCTCTTTCCATTCTCTGTTTGTAGCACTCTGCAGTCAGCATTTTGTTGACTGAGAAATGTACCCCGATTTCACGCAGGAATTCTACATAATTCAGATCCAGCAGCCAGTCTGCATTGTTTGCGATGATCGCCTTGTTATTGTCAAAATCGATGAATCTGGAAAGCTGTTCATGGAAACGCTTTGCATTGTAATCGATCTTTTCTTTTGTCATCATATTTCGCATATCGGATTTGCCGGACGGGTCACCGATCATTGTGGTTCCGCCGCCAAGCAGGGCGATCGGTCTGTGACCTGCTCTCTGCATGTGCATCATTGCCATGATCGTCAGGAAGTGTCCTGCGGTCAGGCTGTCTGCGGTTGCATCAAATCCAATGTAAAATGTTACCTTTTCTTTGCCCAGAAGCTCTCTGATCTCTGCTTCGTGCGTTGTCTGCTCAATAAATCCTCTTTCTTTCAGGACGTCAAATACGTTCTGTTCCATCGTTTGATTCCTCCTTAGACTTTTTGTTTTCCAAGGGCGTAAAAGCGTAGAAAGCCCTCGCCCTTCTTATACGAAAAGGACGAGAGCTGAAATCTCGTGTTACCACCTTTATTCACAGCCGGCTCACACCAGACTGCCTCAGTAAGTACTGCCATCGGAATCCTTTCATTAAAATCCTTTTGCTGTTCTTCGCAATTTTTTACCTATCCACAGCAATACTTTAACGTTGTTAACGGATGTCACTCCGCTGCAGCCTACTTACACTTCTGTGTTCGGTGCAGAGCTCCGGAATGTATTCGCAGGAACCGCATCTGTGCCTCTCACCGGCCGGCAACTCTCTGTTGTGCAGTTGTTCTGTTACTTCTTTCCTTCACAGCCTTTACCTCATTTTTATGTCTCATGCGGATGTCAGAAAGATTCTGTTTTTGTCCCCTGCCTCCACAATTTTGACATTATCCTCATTATAATAAGCGGGTTTTCATTTGTCAAGACTGCTTTCCGGTGTTCGCCCGGTTCCTGCGGTTTCTCATTTCCTTTTTATTATTGATTTTGAAAATTCTGCTCTTTTACAAGTTTATCTTTCAGATTTTCAAAATAAGTGTCCCATTCTTCCTGTGCTTCTTCTGAGGAAGAATCTACCGCTTTCTCATTATACTCATCATTTAACGCTGACACATAATTCTGGATCGGCAGCTGTTTCTGGTATACGGTAAATTCATATGCCCAGTAATCATCCTCCGAATCAAACTGGTCGATCACGTCTTGAATATCTTCGCTGTTGTCCACGCTTTCGAGCTGTAGCTTCATATCTTCTATATATGCCTGCACCTGCTCATCCGTCACAGAATAGCCGTTTTTGACTGCCGCTGCGTAAAGTGCATTGTACTGCTTGATCTCTTTATCCGCATCTTTCGCCGCCTGCCCGTCATCTTCACTTTTTAATTTATAAAAAGATTTGACCTGCTCGTATTCTTTCATCGTGATTGAGACATCTTTTCCGACTGCATAGAGCGGTTCGTCGTCTGCACTCTGCGTGTTTATTTTTTCTTCATCTGCCGACTGTTTTAAAATTTCACCCCAAAGTGCCAAAACCGATTTTCCCTGATTTCCTGCATAAACTGCCGAAACAGAAAGAACTGCCACCAGAGCTGCGGCTGCGATACCCGCTGCAAGTTTTCTTTTTTTCATATAGATCCAACCTTTCCTACTATTTTGTTTTGAGTGCAAATGATATAGAACCAGAATATGTAGGTATAACTGCTCCTGTACAGCATACCCAAAATGGATAATTCACTTTCGCTTTTGTAGCTTTAAAAGTTGTCAAGTTTCAAACCGATACGATCTTTCTATGTTTTTCTGCAACCATTTCATCAGCAACTTGTCTGATCATTTTCCCCAACAAAAAATCGCTATAACATCAGCCATCACTGATATTATAACGATTTTCGTTTTGTTTTTTCTACATTCTGTCACACTTTTCAATTTTCAGATCCGGATAAACGGTATAGCCCCATTCTTTTGCATTGCGGTTCAGGCTGTACTGTCCAAATGCATCTTCTGTGATTTCAAACGCAAAGGCATGTTCCAGCCAGGCATGCCGCCACTGTCTGCCGCCTCCCATCGGTTCCACGGCCGCCAGCTCTGCCACATATTCTCCTTTTGTAAGGCTTGTGGTATCAAAGTGAATCCCCACGCCTGCTGAAGTATTTTTTGCAAACGCCCCGATTCCTTCGGAAACGGATGTGCCCACTGCCTGGCCGTCCGTACTGTGGATGGTACAGCGAAGATGCAGATCTGCAATTGCTTCCTGCACTCGAAATGCCACGGAAAATCCGATCCCTTCTTTTGCCGTTACCTGATTGCTGTTTTTGATATCAAGGCTTGTAAACTGCATTTTTCCGGTGGTCCTGCGGTCATTTGCATTTGCTTCATAAGTATAGTGTAATTTCATCTGCACAACATCACCCAGATATTTTGCGATCGCCTCTTCCGGTTCGCCGTCAAAAACAAGATGTCCTTTCTCCAGGACAATGCAGCGGTTGCAGAGTGTGCGGATGGTTTCCATATTGTGGGATACATAGAGAATAGTTTTTTGCTCATCGTTTGAGAGCTGTGTCATTTTATCCAGACATTTCTTCTGAAAATGCATATCTCCAACTGCTAAAACTTCGTCCATCAAAAGCAGTTCGGAATTTAAATGTGCCGCTACAGCAAATGCCAGTTTCACGTACATCCCGCTGGAATAACGTTTGACCGGAGTATCGATAAATTCTTCACATTCGGAAAATGCAATGATCTGATCGATACAGGCATCGATCTCCTGTCGTTTCATTCCGAGGATGGCTCCGTTCAGATAAATATTCTCCCGCCCGGTCAGTTCTCCGTGAAACCCAGTTCCTACTTCGAGCATACTGGAAATCCTTCCCTTTACGCCGATGGCTCCTTCGGTGGGTGCCGTCACACGTGCCAGCAGTTTAAACAGCGTCGATTTTCCGGCACCATTTGCACCGATCACACCGATCCGTTCTCCTCTGTGCACATCAAAGGAAACATCTTCCAGTGCATAAAAACGCTCTTTTGAAGTATATTCTCTGCGGCCGATCCGCTGATTTGGATCGGGTTTCCCACGTTTTCTTGCCCACCAGCTCTGGAGATCCCTCTGAAGTGTCCCCCGTCCGATCACGCCAAGCCGATATTCTTTTGAGAGATGGCGGATACGAATCACAACTTCTTTTTCTTCCATTTCTTTTCCCTTTCTGAGCACAGGCATAAATGCTGCTCGCTGTACGCCTGGCAATTTTCCATGCTATGATGCTAGACGGTATCCATAAAATTTCGCTGTGTTTTATTGAACATCACCGTTCCGACAAACAAAATCAGCAGGATGATCCCCAGCCCGATCATCAGATTCGGTATGGAAACAATGCCGCTTCCAAGCCAGCCATAACGGAAACATTCCACAATGTACGCAACCGGGTTCAGACTAAGCAGTATTCTCCATTTTCCCGGAATCTGTGAAAGCGGATAAACAATCGGACTGGCATACATCCACAGCTGAACCCCAAATCCGACCAACACCTGAAGATCGCGGTATTTTGCCGTCAGGGATGCCAGGATCATTCCGGTGCCGATTGCGAGCAATGCCAGCATCACAAGCAAGACCGGTGTCATCAGACACAGCCAGGTGATTCTTACTTGACCGCTTCCAAGGCTGCAAAACAACAGGATCAGAAACAGCAGGAACTGTGCACCGAATGTGATCAGTTTAGAGACAGCGGATGATGCCGGAACAACAATCCTTGGAAAATATACTTTTCCAAACAGTCCGGCATTACCAATAAAGGTACTCGATGCCGCACTTAAGCAACTTGAAAAATAGTTCCACAGAATATTGCCTGCCATATAAAACAGAAATGCAGGCGTCCCATCGGTGGATATTCCGGCGATCCTGCCAAAGATCAGACTGAACATCCCCGTTGTCAAAAGCGGGCTTAACAGTATCCACGCCGGGCCCAAAATGGTCTGTTTGTACATCGTTTTGAAATCTCTCCGCACAAACAGAAACAGCAGATCCCGGTATTCCCAAAGTTCTTTTATTGGAAAATGAAATGCCGAAGCATAAGGGCGTATCTCCATCGTCCAGTCGTCTGATCCAAGATCGACTTTTTCTGCCTGTCTCATAATTTATACTCCCTCATCCACAATGAGATCCGTTCCGTCTGCCGCCGTGGTCGCAAGGGTATCGCAGCGTTCGTTTTCCGGGTGTCCGTCATGTCCTTTTACCCAGATAAAAGTCACCTGATGCGGCTCCTTTGCTTTCAGCAGGCGTTTCCAGAGATCTGTATTTTTAACAGGTTCATTTTTGCCTCGTTTCCAGCCTTTTTTCAGCCAGCCGTCAATCCAGTGTTGATTAAAGGCATCGGTCAGATATTTGGAGTCCGAATAAAGCTGCACTTCGCACGGTCTGGTCAGCTTTTCCAGACCGGTGATCGCTGCCATCAGCTCCATGCGGTTGTTGGTCGTCCGTACATATCCCTGGCTGTATTCCCGCTCATGCAGCACACCTTTGCTGTCGATATATTGCAGGATCGTTCCGTAACCGCCCGGTCCGTCCGGGTTTCCTCTTGCTGCACCATCTGTAAAAATTTTTACAAACATCTTTTCCTGCCACTCAAAATGTGATTAAATATACTCACACCGAGATAATGTAGACCCTCACGAGTTCTACTTACTGCTTTATCGTGTATGCTTT
>ENA-ORTG01003394-ORTG01003394.1-human-gut-metagenome-genome-assembly--contig:-NODE-3394-length-11322-cov-4.637259_pt1 | contig 11322 bp, 14 predicted proteins | sample MGYA00241906_ERZ509176 | MGnify/ENA primary metagenome ERZ509176 (study PRJEB26280, sample SAMEA2338811) | human gut metagenome | biome: human gut; feature: human-associated habitat; material: faeces... | reverse complement strand
AAGGATATTTAAGCAATGAGTAAGAAAGGTGCATTTATTTATCAACAGATCGAACTGACGACGGCTGAATGGGCCGATAACGCAACCGTCTACCCTACATCAGTCTGGTTATTTGAACGTTTGGAAAACGGTAAATTCAACATGAAGCTGGCTGATGGCGTTCATACGTTTGCCCAGTTGCCGGCCGTCATGCAGGAGGTGAAGGTCACAGTTAAAACGAATGATGCCACGACCTATATCCTGACGATCACGACGGCTGAAGGTAAGTTCGACACCCCGAACCTTCGGGGAAACGATGCCCCGGTTCCTTCGATCGATCCGGAAACCAAGCATTGGAAAATAGGCGAAGAGGATACGGGTGTGGTAGCCGAAGGACAGGACGGGGAAAGCTACGACGACACGGAAATCAGGAACGCGCTGACAGCCTTGCAGCAGCAAGTCAACACGCTCGTTTCGGGTGACGCATCGAGTGCCATCGAGTCATTTAACGAGATCATCGCTTTCCTTGCCAACGTAGAAGACACCGATACATTACAGGGGATCATCGCCGGATTGAACCAAAGCATAGCGAACGTTCAGACTTCGATCCCGACAAAGCTATCCCAGCTACAGAACGACGACCATACAGTCAAAGACGCTGATTATGTCCATACCGACAATAATTACAGCGATGAAGAGAAAACGAAGGTATCGGACTCTTTGAGGTTGAAAGAGTATGTTGATGTCGAGTCTCTGGAGGCTCTTCCTTCATCACCGTATAACTTGCGTTTTACCTATTCGAGTACATCTGTACAGGCGATCAACTTTGCGAATATAGGAAGTGTACCGGAGATGCAGGAATTTTATCTGTCCATTAAGAACAACACCGGATCAACGATTAACCAACCGATCCCGAACGGCTCGGGCTGGCAATCGGAGGAAACAAGCGTTGAACTGCCAGCTGGTAAAGCCACAGGGGTATCGCTGAAAAAAGAACATGGTATAATCGTCGTAAGAGTATAATGGAAGGAGGTGAGAGATGAAGAGAAGGGTGATGATGGGGAATCGCAGAGTTACTATACTGCCCTATGTAAAGTCAAATAAAAGTGGCATTGATACTGGTGTTAGTGTCGGTGATAACATTGCGTTTCAGATCGATTTTAGGGGTTATGATAGTACGAATGAACAGGCGATTTTTGGTTCTTGGCAATATGATGGAAATATTTACGGGGTAGTGTTTATGAATAATAGATGGTATTACGGATATGGGGGATATAATGAACTTTCCGTTTCAATGCCTGCATCTTTTACTTCCCGGCAAACAATATTATATAATAAGAGTAAGGGGTTCTATATCAATGGAAATAAAATAGCCTCATTAGGATCTTTTGGCAATTATAGAAGTTATCCAATTCTGATTTTTGGAAGATCTGTTTATAGCACAGGAGGTAGTCTAACTGATTTTCCCCAATATTCCACTGCTTGTTATATTGAGTTTTATGGCTGTAAAATTTGGGATAAAGACATTTTAATACGAGACTTTTATCCTGCAAAAGATTTTGAAGGAAAAATCTGCCTTTATGAAGCAATCAATAATGAGTTTTATTATGATATAAATAACCGTCTGCTTATTGATTATTAATGAGTAATAATATGCTATACATCCAAAAAGACATCAAATTCTGGAATACCGAAGACATTCTTCCGGTATCCTACAAGACAGGCACCACTCCCGAAGAGTTTGAAGAGGGTGCTTACCTCCTGCTCAACGAAGAGCAGGAACAGTATCATAACGATTATCCGGATGCTTCCCCGTTGGAATGTTGGTATATGGCACTGACACCGGAACCACAGCCGACACCGGAAGAACTGCTCTGGCGTGCCCGTGATGCCAAACGGCAGGAAATCTACGACAAAGACATCCATCATTATTATATTGATGAACAGGACGCATACGTCTCGAACACCCTGCAAGTGAAGGATAAGTGTGGCCGGCAGGAAGAAGTCGAAGTAGGCGGTCATCTGTACGCCTCGAATATCTTAACGGTTGCTCTTGACGAAATAGCGGACTATTCGGAGCAGTGCGCCAAGGTGACAGACGGCTTGCTATCCCGTATCGATGCCGCCCAAACAGCCGAGGAGGTCGAAACTATCGTGGTAGAAGGCTATCCCGAAGCGATCCATACAACAACGGCAGCCTTGCAAACTAAAGCAGATAAGGCAATCGCTAAATCCCCGGAAGCGCAGGCAGTGACCTTTGCCCGTGCGATGATGAACAGCGTGTCTCTCACAGCCAGCCAAGCGTTGGAGATGCAGGTCTTATTCCCCATTTGGGGTGAGAAAGATGCAGAGTTTGGCAAGGAAGTTGAAATAGGCTTCCGGCTTCGAGTAGTGGAAGGAGAAAGCGACACTTTGTTTGAAGTGATACAAAAGCACAAGCTGCAAGCCGACTGGAAACCGGGCATAGAAACTGCTTCACTGTATAAGATCGTTGAAGCTGAGCACGCAGGCACGCTTGATGATCCTATTCCATACGTGCAGGGTATGGCATTCGAGAAAGACAAATATTATGAACAATACGGTGTGATCTATCTCTGCATTCTGACAACCGTTACAGGTTATCCGAACGACTTGAAAGACTTGCCCACAATTGTACAGGAGGTAAAGCAATGAAACAGGTTATGTTATTAAAAGTTAAACGGGGGGGGGTAAAATGCTCTCTAAATAAAGAAGTTACGACCTCTTATCGTAAGAAAGGAGGGCGTAGATGAGACGGTCGATGATGGGACGGAAGAAGTTGCAGTTGTTCACCAAGAGGTTCTATCCTGCCGGGAATTATACCTGGATCGTACCTAAAGGATGTAGGGAGGTGGATGTGTTTCTTGTCGGAGGAGGGGGTGCAGGACATAATGGAAGCGGTGGAGGTGGCGGCTATACTAAAACTTTCAAAAAAGATACATCCGGATGGAGAGACGGTGATGCTATCTCTGTTGCACCGGGTCAGTCAATTCCGATAACAGTTGGGAAAGGAGGAATTGGAGGGTATTCTGAAGTTGCCCCCAACGGTGGATACTCTCAATTCTTAAATTCAAGTTATAGAGCTAACGGCGGAAATGGTGCGGGTAATGGTTATCCGGGCGGAAGTAATGCCGGGGCGTATACTGGTGGCAACGGCGGAAGTGGCGGAGCAGGAGATGATTCAAGTACAGCTAAAGCGGGCTCTGATGGCTCTGATGGAGCAGGAGGTTCAGGTTATCCAGCCGGCTCCTTGTATGGCGGAGGAAAGGGGCAAGGGCATACAACCCGTGATTTTGGCGAATCTACTGGGAAACGAAATGCCGGAGGTGGTGGTTCAGACAGAAATATAAATGGGGGCATGGGTGGAGAATCCGATTACGACAAAGGATGCGGAACTGGAAATGGCAATAGAAAAAGTGGCGGTTACGGTGGTGGAGGCTGTGGTTCTTACGGTAACGGTGGCGACGGTACTGTCCTGATCCGCTATTGGGCTTACGAAGAATGATCTGCCGTTGAAAAAGATGAAACAAGATATTAACGACTAAAAAATAGGAGATAAAGTCATGAGAAATAATTGTTTACAAATGTTAATGGGGGGGGGTAAACACCTCTTAACTCAAGTATCTGACCGACTTTCGGCGGAAAGGAGGTTGGTATGATAAGATCAATGATGGGACGGAAGAAAGTAGACAAGAATACTTTGCTGTTGCTACATTTTGATGGATCATTGAAAGATGAAGCCTCAGGCAAGCCTTATGTTGGTAGTAATATGTCCTATGTAGTAGGAAAATTCAAGAATTGCATTTCGTTTTCAGGAAACGGGTATGTAAAGGTGAGTGGAACGAATGCTATAAACGAATCCCTATATCCAGACTATACCGTCGACTTTTGGATTAAATTGAAAAGTGGTGTGAGAAACGGTATAATGTCAAAAGGCAATGGTGGTGGAAGTTACAGCTTTGATATAATGGAGGAATCTGACGGACGCATTTTCTTTGGATTGCAGTATGGTGGAACCCGAGGGGATGCAATATGCTATTTTACGATGCCACGGGATCAGTGGGTTCATCTTGCGATCGTCAGGTCACAATCTCGATATTGGAAAGTGTATGTAAATGGAGTGTATGCGTCTGGTTTCACATCAACGATGGTTTCAGGGTACTATAGTTCTTTAATGATCGGAAAATATCGAGATTATGGATTGTATCTGAACGGTATGATTGACGAGTTTCGCATCAGTAATATTGCCCGTTGGACATCAAACTTCACTCCGCCTGCAAGGCCGTATTAATAAATTAGTGACACTGTCTTTGGGCTGTCACAGCAGAAAGACAGCAAATGTATATTCAGAAAAAATTATTGATAATCGCCAACCCCAGGTTGGGTATTTTCTTTTAAAACAAATGGAGATATAAAATGTTCGGTGGCGAAAGAATAATAAAACAGCCTCCAGGCTATCACAGATTGGAGGCTGTAAAAAAAAGAAAATTAGGGGACCGAGGGTCTCCGGAAACAAAGTTAAACATTAAAGTTTGAAAATCATGTTATTATTAATTATTTCTTTTTTGGTTATAGCAGTTTATACGGCAGCAGTTTGTATAAAGGCAAAAGGTGTACCGTACTCAATTAGTGCGACGTATTATACTCTTGATCATAAATTGATCTTTGGAGCAAGCATGGCACTGACGGCTATGTTCCTATTCCCGGTCATTTGGGAAATGAGTACAACCTTTACTATGCGGTTGCTGGCGATCGCAGCCTGTATCGGTTTGATTGGTGTCGGTTTGGCTCCTGATTTCAAAGACACTTGGATAAACCGCATTCATTGTGGATCGGCGGCATTGACGTTGCTTTCTTCTCAGCTATGGGTTGGCTGCACGTCTTTCTGGTGGGTTCTTATTCCGGTGTGGCTGGCTTTTATCGTTTACACGGTAATAGGCATGAGTAAACGGTTGAGTGGTAATATATGGCAGGACTTTGTATCAACGAAGCCGATGTTCTGGTGTGAGATTGCAGCGTTGTCTACGACTTTTGGCGCGTGTGGACTTGCGCTTTAGAAATCTACCATAAACAGAACATCTGCCTTATATATTAAAACACGACAACCGGTAAAATGTCATATATCCGGTTGCCGTGTTTTTTATTGCCTAAAAATAAGTAGGTTATTTAGCAGTATGGAAATAAAGCGCGGAAATACGGTAGTCTGTGATGTCTATCTGAAAGATAACAGTTATACGGTCGAAGAGATCATGGGAGAGGACACTCTTATCCTGAATTTTCTTTCCCGTAATGTGGTAGAGCTTCAGATCAACGACTATATAGACTTTGAAGGGACAAAATACAAGGTCCGGCATAACGAGAAGGTGACGAAAAGGGAGACATCTCTTGGTTGGGAATATACCGTTCAGTTCTATTCAAGTCGGTATGACCTTTTGGATGCAGAGTTTTTCCTTCATGGTACACCGGAGCGGAAAAAGAACTTCGACTATTACACCGGTACCGCCCGTGACTGGCTAACCCTATTTGTCAAAAACATGAACCGTACAGGATCTGGTTGGGTGGCCGGATCCTGTATCGAATCCCGGATGATTACCCTTTCTTTCAAAGATAAGAAAGTCGGGACGGTACTTGACGAACTCATTAAAGAATTGGATACGGAATACTGGATATCCGGCCAGACAATAAATATCGGCAGGAGGGAGTATTCAAGCAACGGCCTTGTCTTGGCACAGGGCGAAGGAATGGGTTTTACCGAACTGGAAGTGTCCGCTGTTGATGATACGCCACCAGTAACGGTTCTTTATCCATACGGTTCAGATAAGAATCTCGGTCCCGATTATGGCGCGGATTATCTTCTTCTGCCTGATGGTCTGCTTTCTATCGAAAAGAATGTAGAGAAGTACGGCCGGATAGAAAAGTCCATGCAATTCGACCATATCTTTCCGAAAGGAGAGTTTGCCGTAACAGAAAAGATCGACGATTACACTCTGAGAGCTGCCGGTATGGATTTCAATCTTACCGATTGCCTGTTGGACGGGGTGGAAGTGATCGTTACATTCCAGGATGGCGGCTTGGCTGGCTATGACCTTGCAATCGTTGAAGACAGTTGGGACAATGACTTGAAACAGTTCAAACTAAAGCAGAATGACCAGGAAAACGCCTTGAAAGTTCCCGGTGACATTAATTTTTCTGTCGGTGACAAGTTTATCCTTACCGGCCTGAAAATGCCGCAAAGCTACAGGGATAACGCTTCATTACAGCTACAGGAAGAGGCGCAAACATGGTTGGATGGCAAGTGCGAGAAACGCATCCAGTTACGAGGAAAATGTGATGAAATTGTTTTTCGTTTGCAAAATATCTTTATCGCCTGTGGCCAGATGGTTGGCGTATATTCCGAACAGTTGGATATCGATCGAGAGATTCGTGTTACCAAAATAAAAAGGTATATCGAGAAAGACGGTACACCTTCATACCGGTATGAACTTACCTTGTCCGATTTCCTTGAATCGAATGGTTTTAAGGATCTGGTGGATGATGTGAATAAAGTGCCGGAAGAGATTGAGGATGCGGTTAAGCCGGTTCGGGAACATACGAAACGTTCATGGCGGGACGTGATGGAAACTTTGGGCATGATGTTTGACCCGGAAGGGGATTATTTCACTGAACTTATCAAGCCGTTGGCCGTGCATACGGCTCAACTTATCGTCGGCACCAATTCCCAGCAGATGGAGCTTATAGGGATGAAGTTTATTCCGAATGCGGACAATGATGCCAACTATTTCAAGAATACGACAGGAAAGTTAGTACACTTTACCGTTAGCGAGGAAATCCGTGAATGGGCTATTCCGGCGGCTTCTTTCCGGCTGAATAATTCGCTTGCCTATTATGTTTATGTCAAATGTCCAAAAGAAGGAACAAATGGCTCAATATATGTCAGTGAACGGCAGATAAAGTTAGAGGATGAAACAGGGTTCTATCATTTCTGGGTAGGGGTACTCAATACTCCGGAGGATGGCGTACGCTCTTGGCTTCCGAATTATGGATACACTGAGATTGCCGGCCAGACGATCACGACAGGATTGATAAAGGACAAGTTAGCCCGATTGGTGATTGATCTGGTGAATGGGACTATAACCGGACCTGTGATATTCAAATCCGGAACATCCGGTTATAATAACATTTCCGACCGCCCTAACCTTCAACCGTTGTATGATGGGGTAAATGATGCCCTGACGGATGCAGAGAATGCGTCAAATGCAGCCAACAACGCCCAATTGACTGCAAATAATAAGGCAAGGGTATTTTATCAAACGACAGCTCCAACATCGGGTATGCGAACGAATGACTTATGGGTGGATGGGGAGAATATCTATAGATATAGCGGTTCTAAATGGGCTCTTGCCTCAAAGTATGACAATACAATAACAGAGATCAATGGCGGACTCATAACTACGGGTGCGATCGCTTTTGGAAGCACAGGTGGAATGTCGGCGTCTGGTACAATCCGTATTTGGTCGGGAGGAACAGCCGGGGCGAAAGGGCAACCACCCACTGATCCGACATTTAGCGTTGATAGCTCAGGTAACGTGATTTCAAATGGGACTATTACAGCAAATGATGCCATTTTATTAAGAAATGGACAAGCTGGGATTACAGGATATGGCACATCTAATAGTTCTATAAGATTTTGGGCTGGAGGTTTAGTTCCAGAAAGTGCAGATTTTAGAGTTGACCAAAGTGGAGATGTTAATGTTAGAATGTTAAATGCTATAAGTCTCAATGGAGGCACATCTAATTTTTCAAGCATTTATTTAACCGACAAATCGTGGAATAATAACTATGTTAATCTGTTTGCAGCAAGAGAAGCTCAAGGTATGGAAATTCAAAGAACTTATCAAGGTATTTTAGGTAATATCGGAAAATTTATTGTAATGAAATACAATCCTGATGCAACGGCTTATCGGGAAATAAGTTTTTTTGTCAGACATTTTAAATCTGATGCCTCATGGGTATTTAGGACTTGTGTAAAAGCAAGTTTCTTACCAACGTTAACCCAGATTAATGATTTAGATACATCTGGAACAAAATATAATGTAAAATGGGATAGTGCAACAGGTTTATTATATATAGAATAAGAAGATGAATTTAACATTGAAAGACAGAGTATTAATACTCAACACCGTGTTACCACAGTTTGACACGAGAAAAAACATGGAACTGAAAGTATCGATAGACAGTAAGATAGCGATCTCGGAGGTTGATCAGAAGCGTATCGTTATCAAGGATATGGGGAGTGGTCAAATCAATATCGGATTTACTGATGCAGCGGCCATAACAGAAACAACAGATATAGCTTTGACTGATGAAGAACTTCAATATCTCAAACAACGTGTTGACTTCATAGACCGCAATGGGATGTTCTCCGAATTCACGATGCCGACGTATGTCAAAATTTTGGATGAACCGCTAAAAGAGGGGCAACAGGCCGAATAATATAAAAATCCGCCTCCCATCTATCACAGACCGGAGGCGGAGAAATAACAAACACTGCCTTATGGCAATGAAAAAACTCGTAACAAAGATGATCAAATAAAAACGGAAGGAGGTGTAAAGTGAATGTAGAATTAACCGATATACTAACAATAATCGGGACGTTAGGAGGATTCGAGGCGATAAAATGGGGGATTAGCTTCTATACGAACCGGAAGACAAACGCCCGTATCGAGGACGCTCATGCCGATGTGGAGGAGTTCAAGGCTTTACGTGAGTATAACGAGTTCCTGCAAAAACAGCTATCAGAAAAAGAAGAACGTTTTGTAGAACAAACCGGAAGGCTTCGACAGGTACAGGATGAGCTTTTTACTTTGAAAGAGAGCTATTCGGATGTCAAGCTTGAACTTGCACTGAAGAGATGTGAGAGAAAGAAGTGCGGTGATCGTGAACCGCAGAACGGTTATTAATAAAGGAGGATAAAAATGAAGAAAGAATTACCCAGAGGATTAAGAAACAATAACCCCGGAAACATCCGTGTCAATAATGATCTGTTTCAGGGGGAGATTAGACCGAGCAAAGACAAGTCTTTTAAGCAGTTCGAATCAATGGCGCACGGCTATCGGGCTATATTCAAGATATTGCGAAGCTACTGCAAAAATTACCATTTGAACACGATTCGAAAGATGATTACACGTTGGGCACCGCCGAAAGAGAACCATACGGAAAAGTACATAGAGGCTGTGTCTGATTACGCAGGAATCCAGGCTGACGATCCTATCAATATTAACGACCGCGAACAGATGATCCGGATTGTTGCAGGTATGAGCAAGGTGGAGAATGGGAGAGAGGCAGACATGCCAGATGTTATAACGGGGTGGAATCTGTTATGAAAGTTTGGCACGTTATAGCAGTTCTTTCGCTCTGCCTGCTTTGCTTCATGTCCGGCTATCATTTCCGTTCGCACGAGTCTCTCCCGCCGGGAATTGATACCGTCATTATCGTTGATACGATTACAGACAGCATCCCTTATCCTGTCTATGAAACCGTGATACAGACGGTCCCGGAACTGTTCCCTGTCTACATCACGCTTGGTGGCGATACGGTCAGGGAACCGATCCTTGTGCCTATGCCGATCACGCAGAAAGAGTACTTGACAGACCATTACCATGCTTGGGTATCGGGATATAGTCCGTCGCTTGATAGTATTGATGTTTTCCAGAAAACAATGTATATCACGAAACGACAACCAGTCCGTCGCTGGGGAATCGGTGTAAGTGCCGGATATGGCATAGGAAGAAATGGCCTGTCTCCCTATATTAGTATAGGTGGATTTTATCGGATTTGGTAAGTATACTTTTGTTATTGATTGATATTTGTATAAAAAAACTATAGGATAGTCGTTTTACGTAAAAAAAATCTATCTTTGTTAGAAATATCAATTGTGCATAATTATGAAAATAGCATTTACAAACATAAAATGGACAAAGAAATTAATTAATAGATTGTTTTGTGTCAGACATTTTATGTTGCTTCTTTTAGTATTCTTTATTTGGTTATATTGGTTTATAAATACACCTATAAGTAGAGATATAGTTATTATGATTGATAATATTAATACAGAAGACTCTTTTACTGAAATATTTTTTAGACAAGAAGGATCTGTATTCAAAGGTCTAATTGGAGATGAAATGAAAAATCCTGAATATTTGGATGTAACAATCGGTGGAATAAGCAAAAAAATGAATGATAGTCTTTATAACTATTTCGATAATGAATATTTTGACAAAGGCGATTATTTCAACAATGCATCAAATGATTCTGTACAATCATTTATGGGGCAGACAATTTTTTCTTCAGTTCCTTTAAATGTTAAAGAGATTGATAAATATAGTCCTTTAACACAAGAAACGGAATTATGCAATGAATATAAAAATAATTTGTCAAGCAGGAAAAAATATAAAGATGTATATCGAGATATAATACAAATTAATGATAGTATGTTTGTATCTTATAGTGATAGTTTGATTCAACACAGGATTCAATATGATGAAGCTAAAGGACATATTTATGCATCAAAAAACTATGTAACAAAACCATTTTTATATACATATAATACAGAACGGTATACAGGAAATCTATTTCCGGCATACCATCATGAAATTATAGTTCGATTTTATATATTTTATGACAAAGGTATTAAATATGATGTCGAAAATGATCTTCCAAGTGAAATTCCAGATTCTATGATTATTGGTTTTGCATTTAATAATTCAACAGAAATTAAAAGAATTACACCAGCTCCAGATTGGGAATTGAATCAAAAGGTTTTGTTTTATACCGAAGAAGCAATTGAAGACATTTTATATTCAGGAATATCTATATATGCTGAAGATTTATCCAAGAAATCAAGAAATGAAATGATAAACTTTTTATTAGCGACAATTATTGGTATTTTTATATCCATTTGTACGGAATTGTTTATATTAGATAAATTTAGGACAGAAAGGAAAGAATGAACATTAAATGATACTTTTCCCAAGTAACTCTATTAACATAAACATGCGAGTAAACCGTATATTCTGCGGTAGAGAAAACTATTCCATAGTTTACCTGCATGTTTACTTTAGAAAAATTGGAGCAAAATATCACAACAATAACTTCCCATCCTTCTTATCCATTGCCGCATTGAAAACACTTTTATAGGTTTTATATAGTTCTTTCCTGTTTTCTGGTCCCGGCCAATCAGCAAAAGACTCTCCTGCAAAAAATTTCCAAGCAAAGATTCGTTTGGCTTTTTCGGATAAGCCTAACTGGTCGATCAGGTTCCGGATA
>ENA-ORTG01003393-ORTG01003393.1-human-gut-metagenome-genome-assembly--contig:-NODE-3393-length-11323-cov-2.534345_pt1 | contig 11323 bp, 6 predicted proteins | sample MGYA00241906_ERZ509176 | MGnify/ENA primary metagenome ERZ509176 (study PRJEB26280, sample SAMEA2338811) | human gut metagenome | biome: human gut; feature: human-associated habitat; material: faeces... | reverse complement strand
CTCCCCTGCAATATCCTGTATTGGCAACGAGCTTAACCCTTTTTCTCCATAAATCAGTGCTGCTAATCCTTGCTCTGTTCCATACTCTATCTTGCATTTGTTTTCAATAGTCGTTGCTGATCTTCCATAATATTTCCTGTTTTTAACTCCCTCCAAAATTGATATTTCTGTCATATATTTTGAATATTTATCTGCTGCGATGAGCTTTGCAGTAAAATTATCAAAATCCGGTGTAATGACAATCAATCCATTTACAATAAATACCGAACATATAGATATTTTTTATCGCAGCAAAAATGCACAAAAAAAGGTGCAGCCCTGTGTTACCAGAGTTACACCCAATGTTCGATTATTTTTACACAAGTTCTCCGATCAGATCGTATTCTGCGGAACCTGTGATCTTTACTTTTACAAAATCGCCGGACATCAGCATCTCGCCTGTGTTGACAAAGACATAACCGTCAATATCCGGGGAATCGGCATAGGTTCTTGCGACATATGCCGGTTCGTCTGCTACTTTTCCCTCAATCATGGCATATAAGGTACGTCCGACCATATCGGCTGCTTTATCAAAAGCGATCTCCTGCTGAAGCTCGAGGATAGCATCTCTTCGCTCTTCTTTTATTTCTTCCGGGATCTGATCCGGCATGGAGGCTGCCGGTGTGTTTTCTTCCGGTGAATAAGCGAAGACGCCAAGGCGTTCGAACTCCATCTCATCGACAAATTCCATCAGTTCTTCATGCTGCTCCTGTGTCTCTCCCGGGAAGCCGGCGATCAGCGTGGTTCGCAGAACAATATCCGGAATCTCTTTTCGAAGAAGGGAAACGGTTTCTTTTAACTGTGCTTTTGTCGTGCGTCTTCCCATGCGTTTGAGAATGGCATCGCTGGCATGCTGGATCGGCATGTCCAGATAGTGACAGACTTTTTTCTCATTCTTGATCGTCTCGATCAGTTCCGGATATATCTCTTCCGGATAGCAGTACAGGATGCGGATCCAACGGATACCTTTGATCTTGGCAAGTTCCTTGAGCAGAATATGCAGAGACTTTTTGCCGTAAAGATCCACGCCGTACAGTGTCGTCTCCTGGGCAACCAGAATCAGCTCTTTTACACCTTGCTCTGCAAGCGAAGCGGCTTCTGCAAGTAACTGCTCCATCGGGACGCTGCGGTAATTGCCGCGAATCTTCGGGATGATACAGTAGGTACAGTGCTTGTCACATCCCTCTGCAATCTTCAGATGTGCATAATGCCCGCCTGTTGTTAGAATACGCTTGCCGGGTACGGACGGAAGCCGGTCAAGATCATCTACATCCAGAAAATGAGAACCTTTTAAAGCCTGATCTACTGCATCAAAAATCTCATCGTACTTGGAAGTACCGATCACCGCATCGACTTCCGGTATTTCATCGACAATCTCCTGTTTATAACGCTGTGCCAGACAGCCCGTTACAATCAGAGCCTTGCACGGACCGGTCTTTTTATATTCTGCCATTTCCAGGATCGTGTTGATGCTTTCTTCTTTAGCATCATTGATAAAACAGCAGGTGTTGATGATGATAATATCCGCATCGTCTTCCGTGTCCGTCATCTCAAAGCCGCGGTCAGCGAGGATGCCAAGCATCACTTCCGAATCAACCAGGTTTTTGTCACAGCCAAGAGAGATAAATAAAATTTTCTTATTCTTCATCTTCACCGCTCTCATCTTCAGCCAGGATTTTGATCTTTCCTTTATCTAATTCTTCTACTGCGATGGACAGCGGTTTTTTGCCGTCGCTATATACCAGTGCCGGTGCACCGTCGATCAGTTCTCTGGCACGTTTTGCCGTTGCCATTACGATAGAATAGCGGCTGTTTACGACAGGTGTTTCGCCTTCATTTACCTCACTGTTTGCAACTTTCATTAAGTCTGTGTAAGATGGATGTAACATAAAATCATTCTCCTTTCAAAAAGCAGTTCATATCCTGCTGCAGTTCTTTGATAAATGCTGTATTGTGGGATTTCTTACAGTGTGCACTCTGTATCAATTCGTGCACCTGTTTCACACAGGTATCCAGATCATCATTGACAACTATATATTCATAAGAACCCATTTCCCGGGCTTCCTGTGCTGCACGTTCCAGACGGTCATGGATGACATCGGCTGTTTCCGTGCCACGGCCAACCAGACGTTCTTTTAAAGTCTGTGCATCCGGCGGAACCAGAAACAGCATCAGAGCATCAGGGTATTTTTCTTTTACTTTTAAAGCCCCCTGGATCTCAATCTCCAGAATCACATCTTTTCCGGCATCTAACTGTTCCTGTACATATGCTTTTGGCGTACCATAGTAATTTTCAACATATCTGGCATGTTCGATAAAAGAGTCTTCTTTTATCATCTGTTCAAACTCTTCTTTGCTCTTGAAAAAATACGACACCCCATCTTCTTCTCCTTCACGTGGTTTTCGTGTTGTTGCGGAAATGGAAAGTGCGTAATTATCGTAATCGGAAAGAAGACGTCTGACAACGGTTCCTTTTCCTACTCCGGAAAATCCGGATAAAATAATCAGAATGCCTTTTTTATTCATAAACTGCCTCCTTGAGCCTCTCGTTCCTGAAATGCATCTTTTTGTGAAAAACGTTTTGCGATCGTGTCCGGCTGCAGTGCCGACAGAATGATATGGTCTTCCTGCGTGATGATCACAGCCTTGGTACGTCTTCCCTGTGTGGCATCAATGATGCGTCCCTCTTCTCTTGCATGGGACACCAGACGTTTGACCGGTGCTGCATCCGGGTTGATGACTGCCACGACTTTGGCGGTATTGACTGCATTGCCAAACCCGATATTGATCAATCCTGACAATCGTATCCCCCCTATTCTATATTCTGGATCTGCTCTCTTACTTTTTCAATCTCTGTTTTCAGATCGATCGCAAGATTGGAAGTTTCCAGGTCGTTTGCCTTGGACAAAATAGTATTTGCCTCCCGGTTCATTTCCTGGGCTATAAAGTCCAGTTTTCTGCCGATGCTTCCGCCGGTTTGCAGTGTCTGTTTCATGCTCTCGATATGGCTGTGCAGACGAACCGTTTCTTCATCCGTGCAGATTTTGTCTGCATAAAGAATCACTTCTGTTGCGATACGGCTCTCCTCGAGCTGTGTGTCACTAAGCAGTTCTTTTACTTTTTCGGTCAGTTTGGTGCGATATGACTGAAGAATTTCCGGGGAACGTTTTTCAATCGCTGCCACATCGGTAAGCATACCGTCCAGTTTTTCAATCAGATCCAGCTTCAGATTTTCCCCTTCTCGGATGCGGGATTCTACAAACTGCTCGCATGCCCCACGAAGTGCTGTTTCAAGGACTGCCCAGATCTCCTGTTCATCTACCGGCTGCTCTTCCATTGTGAAAACTTCCGGACTGCGTCCAATCACGGAGGCACGGATATCATTTGGCAGATCAAATTTTTTCGAAAGCTGCTGATAATATTTTACATACTCTGCTGCAATGTTCTCGTTGTATTTCAAAGAGACATTGGTTTCTGTGAAATCCTCATAAGTAATAAAAATATCAACTTTTCCACGCTGTATATATTCTTTGAGAAGATTTCGAATAGCAGATTCAAAAATACTGAGTTTTTTCGGCATTTTGATGTTGGAATCAAAATAGCGGTGGTTGACGGACTTCATCTCAACCGTAAACTTGCGGTCGCCCTGGTGATTTTCATATCTTCCAAAGCCTGTCATACTTTTTATCATAATATTATTCGCTCTTTTCTTTTCAAAATTGCGGCATAGAAAGCCATACTATTTTTATTATAGTCGAAAGCGTCGGAAGCGTCAACCGAAAAACAAAGAAAAATAAGACGGAGAAAACAGATTTTGTTCTCTCCGTCTCTTTTTCCGGAAGATATGCTTTTAAAGCATATTTCTATTTTTTAATAACCGCTTTCTTTGGAAGTCCAGCTTTTTTCAGCATTCTTGTATATTTGGAAAGTTTTTTGGAAGGTACGCTCACTTTTGCTTTTGAATTGATCTTGCTGAAGGCCTTGCTTCCGATGGATGTGATTCCATTTGCCTTTTTCATATTGATACTTGCAAGTTTTCGGCAGTTTGCAAATGCACCTTTTTCAATCTTCTTCACATTACTTCCGATTGTAATTTTCTTCAGATACTTGCAGCCTTTGAATGCGTTTTTGCCAATCTTGGTTACTTTATAGGTAACGCCATTGATCTTCACTGTTTTTGCGATGGTCACAGAAGTAACTTTTTTGCCTTTTTTGCCTCCGACACCAACAACAGCTGCTGTTTTTTTCTTTGTATCCAGAACACGGTAAGTCACATTCTTGCTTACTTTCTGAACAACGGTCGGTTTTTCCGGTGTAGATGGTTTTTCTGTCTGTCCAGGTGTAGCCGGTGTTTCCGTCTGGTTTGGAGTAGGTGGTGTCTCTGTTTGTGACTTCTTAAGACCTGCTTTTGCATTCTGGAGATTTGTCAGCAGTGTCTTCAGTTCTTCTGCACTTGCTCCTTCAGATGGTGCTTTTGCTGCTTCGTATGCTTCCTTGAATGCTGTCCAGCTTGCACTTGTATACGTTCCGTCTGCATTTCCTGCTTCATAAATACCTTTTATGCTGCTGTCATTTACCGCTTCATTCAGTGCTTCCTGAGCTTTTGTTACTTCCTGTTCTTCTTCATTCAGAACCTGATGGATATGGAATTCGCTTGCAGTAGCAAAACCATTGCTTCCCTCTTTTGCAACAAATTTGATATATCTTGCTTCCACAGCGTCAAACTGAGCTGTCTTTTCTTTCGTATCAGATGCCCATACGCCATCTTTTACAACCTGTGTCCAGTCATCACTTTCTGCTTTCTTGACATACAAATCATAGCTTGTGATATATCCGTTTGCTCCGCCGGACTGTCTTGGAACATAAGTCAGTTTGTTGATCTTATATTCTTTGCCCATATCTACGGTAAACGTTGCCGGAAGTACTTTTATGGATGGTGAGTACTGGCTGTGCCATAAGGTGCTGGTATCTCCGTCAAATGCATTGGAGATCGGACCGTCGCTGCCCTCTGCCGGATTCTGCTCGTTATCACAGGTGAAGCTGAAATCCGTTGTAGGGATGATGCTGTCATCCTGATCGTTTGTCAGTTCGATTTCATCGATCAGACCATTGAAACTGTTTCCAGTCGTGCTTCCGATGTATTTGATCGGGATGTTTAATGTTGCAAGACGGTACTGTGTACCAAGCTTTGTTGCAGTATCCATAACAGCCGGAATAGCTGTATCAGAATCGTTTACATACAGTTCTGCTTTGTCTTTATAGCCTTTGATCGTCAGATGTACCCATTTATCTTCCGGAAGAGTATAGTCAAAGGAATAATCATATCCTTCTCTGGAATATCCGACTTTTCCGGTATTCTTCTGCACAGCTTTGATCGTGTAATCACCAAGTGTGGAAGAACCTTCAAACAGAACCTGTTCATCAGAGGATCCTCCTGCTGCCTTTTTCACCCAGAAGGAAAGGCTGGTTCCTGCCGGAGATTTGTCAAGCGGTGTTTCAATGCAGGTATCACTTTCCATAGACAGGGCTTTGCCGACTTTTCCTTCTGTGTAAGTTGCATGTTCAGCAGACACTGCATTGTATTTGTTCTTGGAAGCATCACTTCCGTCTTCTTTGTCAAAATTGTATTCTGCGTAAGTACTTCCCGTGCTCTCAATTTCATGATACGGATTGGTGTTCGGAGCAGTGGAAACTTTTGCAGTGGTTGCTTTTACTTCGTTGTATGTCTTTGTGCCTTCGCCCCAGAGTTTTTCACTCAGTGCAGACATCGGCTGGTAGATACGGTCAAAGACATCATAGTCTGTGACACCGTTTCCTCTGGTATCGATGGAGTCATTCCACAGTGCGTAAGCACCACCGATCATCTGCGGATCACCGGCCGGAATCGTTGTATTTAAATTACCGCTTTTAAATACATTCGGTTTCCAGTTTGCATAGAGGCTTGCAGCATTCAGATAATCTGCATAGTATCCTGCTGCCGGAACGATATATACATTGGAGTCCAGAGAGTTGATCAGTTCAAAGCCAAGATTGTACATTTCCGTAGGATCTGCCCAGTCTTTGCTCCATACATTGATCTCCACACCATCGCCGCGGACTTCTGTATCAGACTTGATTCTGGTAAGACCGCCCCACATACGCATTTTTCGGTTTTTGGACTTCATATAATCATCCATTTCATTTACAAAATTGCGGTACAGGGTTGCATCGTCTTCGTACTCATCCGCACCGATATGTACGGTTGTCTGTTCATCGAAAACAGGATTTTCTCCATCAATATAATCGGAGAAGATATTTTTTGCCAGCTGCGTGGATTCCGGTTTGGAAAGATCCAGATGATCTGTCAGTGGACGTTTCCAATTGCTGGAATTCATTTTCTTTAAAGCACAGTAATGGAATGTTTTTGTAAATGCCAGTGCGTGTGCCGGTACATCGATTTCCGGAACGATATTGACACCGATCGTTCTGGAATCTTTGATCAGGCTGCGGAACTGATCTTTTGTATAATACAGATCGGTTGCTGTCGCAGTTTTACCTTCATCATTTTTTACAGAAGATTCCAGACGGAAAGCAGCGTAGGCCTTTGTAAAGCTGTTCTGCATCGTAGTCTCCGCATTGGTATCCCAGTAGTCCTCAAGGAAGATCAGGTTATCATTCAGATGTACCTGTAAGTCATTCATCTTGTACCAGGACATTGTTGCCGCAACATCTTTTACGGTCTGAAGTTCGGTTGCTTTTCGTCCGACGTCAAGGATCACACCTCTGACCTTGTATTTCGGATAATCTCTTGTCGTTCCTTTCGGGATCGTTGTTTTGTTCTGCTTCAGAATCTGCAGGAAGGTTCTGGTTGCCCAGTAAGCACCTGTTGCAGTCTCGGATTCTGTTTTGATGGAATCTCCGATCTGTGAAAGATAACCTTCGTCTTTCAGGCCTTTTCCTTTTTCTGTCAATGCAAAATAAAAATCTCCTGCTTTCACATCGCTTTCACTTCCATATACAACGGAAATATTGTTTCCGACAATGTCTTTATAATCTGCTGCAAATGCTTCTGCCATGGAAGAAAGTGTATCTTTGTCAGCAGCATTGATCACGATGCGTGAGTTTTTCGAGATGGTGAAATTGCCGGTAGCACCTGCCCACTCTGCCAGTTCCGGAAGAACGGCAGGTTTTGCATTCTCATCTGCGGTCGCTGTATGCGTTCCAGGAACGGTGATTGCAATCTCTTTTTTTGTTACCTTGTTGTTCTGATCGGTAACTTTAAATTCAACAGAAACGGTCTTATCTTCCAGAGGCTGATAAATGGTTCCGTCTGTGTCGATGATCTGTTCATAGTCTGCATAGGCTTCTACTTTTCCGCCCTCTACGGTCGGAAGATTCAACTTTTTGTCTCCTGCTTTTACAGTCAGATTGTTCAGAGCATCCCAGACTTCACTGCCGCTGCTCTGTTTTTCCCCATAAACTTCAAATTCATAGATGGAAACTGTTTTCCAGGTAATGCCTTCTGCGGTTGGGTTAAACGTATTGATGCGGACACGGATATATCTGGTCTGCACCGGATTATCCAGATTGATGATCTGCTCTTTTTCCGCAGGAGCAGAAGTAAAAGTTTTTACCGCTTTCCATGTGCTTCCGTCTTCGGAAGTTTCGATTGCATAATTGGTTGGATTTCGTCTCTCCCAGGTGATGATAACACTGTTTACAGTCTTGACTTCACCAAGATCCATAGCCAGCCAGTGCGGATTGCTCTCACTTGCATCACGTTCTTCACTTGCCCAGCGGGAAGTTTTTGTTGTTGCATCTCCGTCTTTTGCCTTTTCCGGACCAAATGCCGATGTTTCACTTCCAGATGCGGTTGCTGTTGCAGTCAGTGCATAATTCACAGAAGCTGCCTTTACTGTACCAATTGCCGATGCCGGCAACAGGCTGAATACCATAGCACCTGAAAGCAAGAAACTCATGATTTTATGTCTTGTTTTCATTTTCATTCTCCCTTCTTTAGAAAATAGACAATACCAGAAAAATAGTTTTGCATAATTCAAAACAGTTTTTGTTTAATATGCACAAACTATTCTCAGATAAGCATAGCATATTTTTGACTTTTCCGTCAAGCTGTGACCGTATTTCTTTTTCTTTTTGTACTATACGGATCATTTCTTTTGATAAACAGCTTTTTTGCTGATCCCGGCTTTTTGCAGATTCTTTTTCAGTTTTTTCAATGTCCTTGCAGAAATTTTTTTGGGTACGGTTATCTTTATCTTTCTGGAAGTACCTGCCAGTGCTTTTGCTTTGATTTTTATGGATTTTGTTCCCTTAAGTGTAATATTCTTTAAATTTTTGCATCCGGAAAAACTGTTTGCACCGATGGAAATGATATTTTTTCCAATAGTCAGAGTGCTGATCTTTTTGTTGTTTTTAGCGGCATTTTTCCGGACGGAAGTAACTTTGAAAGAAAATCCGTTGATCTTCACTTCGGATGCAATGGTAATCTTGCGTTTTTTGCCGGTTATTTTCGTTACTTCCGCCGTTCCGCCTTTTGCGGAAGTTTTTGTAACAGTATAGTGGACACCATTTAATTTTTTCACACTGCCAACAGAAGGAACCTTTTGCGATGGTCTGGTGTTGCCGCTTTCAGGTGTTTCCGGTCTGTCAGATACAGAAGGTATCTTGTTTTCCGTATCCGGTGTTTCTGGTTCCTTTTTCTTTGGCTTTTCTGTTACAGTTACTTTGCATACAACTGTCTCATTGCTGCCAAATTTTACCTGGATCGTTGCACTTCCGGTACTGTGTGCGGTCACAACACCCCTTTCATTTACCGTTGCCACGGAAGGATCACTGCTGACAAACGTTGCTTTTCCGCGGTCTTCCGGTGTAAGGGAAGTGTTTCGAAGAAACACTGCCTGATCCCCGACTTTTAAATTCAGGGTTTCTTTGTCTTTCTGATTTTCAAGCATGACATCTGCAAGAGCGATCTGTTCTGATCCGTTTTTGCCGTCTGCACAGAATTTTAAAATCTTTACGCCGGTGATATCCAGATAAACGGAAATGGCATTGTCACTTCCATTAAATGGAACAGAAGTGTAAAGCAACGTTCCGTCGCCGTAAATCTGTACTGATGCATCAGAAGTTCCTTTTTTATTCATACCGATCCATAAGGAGAGTGCATCGCTGTTCAGCCCTGAGATATCCCAGACGGCAGTATCACCGGATCTCATGCCAATTCCCTTTTCAAAGGTTCGTTCTTTTTCGTTTGTTTTCAGTGTGATCGCTGTCCCGTCGGCATTTGCGTTTTCTTTTACCGTGTTTCCATTTTCGTCAGGCGTCTGATAAAGATCACTGAGATACGTATGTTTGTCGTAGATACTGTATTTTTCATAAAGAGAAAACTGAGCTGCGGAAATATAGGTATCTGCAGGGGTTCCGGCCGTGGAAAGTGCACGGATGCGGATTCTTCTTACATCTGCAAGATCCAGAGAAACACTTTTTTCTGTCCGGTTATTTGCCCAGGTATTGTCTGCCAGAGGGATGATCTGGAAATCATCACCATCTTCTGTCTGACTGTAGGAAAGTTCATATTTCAAAATAATTCCGTTATTATTTCCGGTCTGTCTTGGAAGGTAAGTCAGTTTTCCGATATCCGTCTTTTGATCCAGAAGAATGGTGTAGGTATTGTTTTTATTGCCGGCAATATCTGCTTTTGTGCCGTTTCCATAATTGCTGTGCCATATAGTATCTTTTTTTCCGTCAACGGCCAGAGAAGCCTCTTCTCCCGGATGTTCACTGTCAGCGCTTCCTTTTAAATGCTCCGGTGCGATCTGTGTGTAACCATAAGAGACTTCCGGTTTCTGTCCGATCAGAATACCGTAGCTGTTCCGATAATTGTCTGCTGCTGCCTGATCCAGTTTTTCATATGCAAGCAAAAGTGTTGTCTTTTCATTATGATATTTTTCTGAATCGGCGATCTCAGCCTTTGTGATATGGCTCATCAGAAAGGCAGAATACTGTTCTAAACTTTGCAGATAAACCTGCATCTGTTTTTCTTTGCTCCAGTCGTCCTGCATCAGGCCTTTGTCTGTCATACGGTAAGTGGCAGTCTGGTCAGCTGCTGCAAGCTGATATTCTTCTAAAGACTCGCCGGTGTAGGAACTTACAAAACGCTGTCTTCCTCTTGCCTCTCGGTGATAGAGAATCAGCGTGGAACCTGTTTTAAAATCGATCTCAAAGTTTCCGCCATCTGCTTTTTCATTCGCCTGCAAAGACTGGTTCAAAAGCTCATTTCCATCCGGATCAAGTACCCGGATGCTGATGTAAGTACCATCCAGATAAAAATGCGGTATGGTACTATTCACCGTCCAGGTCAGTTTTTGCATGTTTGTATCAATCTTGACGGATGCTACGGATGCATCCCCAAGGCCAAGCATCTGAATCTGCATATCGTCTGCCAGCGGATTTCCGGTTTGTCTGGTATAGGAGACTGTTTTTGATACGTTTCCGGCGGATGCGATCAAATATTCGTTATCGTACTGATAAGCGGTTTCCTTTGGCAGCGGCATCTCAAGCTCATAGATACCGACCGGAAGTTCCAGCTGTATTTCACCTGAAGAAACAATCACTTCTTTTACAATCTTGCTGCCGTTTTTGATCCGGATCGTTTTGCCTTTGATCTGTGTCAGATCATCGATCTGAATATTCAAACGGACTTTGCTGGTATATCCGGTATCTGCCAGGTCATCGGTGCTTACCAGACTGTAGATGCCGTCCAGTCCAAGTGCTACCCTTGTTTTCTCACACGCAGCATCGTCCGGGATCAGTTCCTTGAGATAATAGATCATCGGCTTGTCCATCGCATAGACCTGATCGGCAATCCTTCCTGACGGGAGGATATGCCAGGATGCAAAGTAAGGAAGCACGTTATAATCCAGGCTGTCCAGACTTTCCGCAAGGGCGTCGGATGATCCCATTTTTTTGCCGGTTTTATAATAAACTTCCCGGTAATGAGAATGCATTGCGGAAACAGCCTGCTGCGGACCGAGTTTGTCCATAAGGTTGGTAAACATATAAAGGCTTACGTTGTAATGCCATGGATCGGATACAATATCGGCAAACGTATTGCTGGAAGCAAGGCTTTCTTTCATGCGGTTTCCAAGCTGTGCATAACGTTCACTTTTTGTGCCGGAAAACTCACCGAGCAGCCAGCCAAAGTCTTCAGCCGGTCGGTAAGTTGGCTCAAAATAATAACCGAGGATGTTGTTGGTTGTCTCTACGAACGGATTTTCCTGTGATGCGA
>ENA-ORTG01003387-ORTG01003387.1-human-gut-metagenome-genome-assembly--contig:-NODE-3387-length-11349-cov-3.153887_pt1 | contig 11349 bp, 8 predicted proteins | sample MGYA00241906_ERZ509176 | MGnify/ENA primary metagenome ERZ509176 (study PRJEB26280, sample SAMEA2338811) | human gut metagenome | biome: human gut; feature: human-associated habitat; material: faeces... | reverse complement strand
CATCCACGATGGCAAGGTTCATATTCATTTCCTCTCTGATGAATGGTTGAATTGTAATTTTTAACATTGTAACACAATTTTATATAGGAATCTATGCATCAAAATGACATTTCGTCCCAGAAAAATGCATTTCGTCCCAGAAGGGTTGACGTACTCCCAAAGGTATGGTAAAGAAAAAGAATGGAAAAAATGTAAAGAGGATAATATTTGGGACAGGAAAGTCCTAGGTAGTAGGAGGAGAGGCAATGAAAGTAAGAGAGAAGTTAATGCGGAAGGTGATGGCAGTTGTGATCGCAGCAGCCACAATTTTTTCGATAAGCGGAGGAATGAAGGTTGTGCCGGTCAAGGCTGCGGGGGAAGTGGCAGAGGTTGTGGATCTAAACGGAAATCTAAAGGGTCAATATGGAACACTGCCAGAGGCATTTGTTGCGGCTCAAAATGGAGATACAATACGGTTGTTAAGTGATATAAGTGATACCTCGCTTACGATAGGATATAATCCTGTGGAATCGGGCAAACATATTATTCTCGATTTAAATGGACGAAATTTGACGATGAATGAGTTGAATGTGACATATTCATTGATGGTCAAAAATGGAACAATGAATTGCCAATTGACAAATGGAAATACGGGATCCGGATATAATGCACCATTAACTATATCTAAGGTGAATTTTAGTACATCGTTCTTGCAATGGATGCCAGATGATGGAGTAGTATTAGAAAGTGGAACGACCGTTACGGTTTCGGATTCGACAAGCGCACAGTGCTTTTTTGAGAAGTTAACAATGCAGGAAAGTTGTGTGTTTAAGGTTGGAACAAACGCGTATATCAGTAACTATAAGCATGATGAACATGGTTTAGATGCAGTAACGGATTTTGTGCCGGAGGGATATTCCATTGGCGTTTATCAAGCGCCGTTGGGTACAGATCAATATGTAACAATTGCGGATAAAGCTGGAAACATAGCAACGAATTATGAGCTTCGTTATCGCACGCTTCGCGATTCACAGCTTACCGTTAAATTCAATCCGGATACATATGTCTATGATGGCAATGAAAAAAAACCTGCCGTGAAAGTAATCTATGACGGACAGACACTGATAGAGAACACAAGCTATACACTGACTTATGCAGATAACAAAAATGCAGGAACAGCAAGTGTCACGATTAAAGGAAAAAATAGTTTGCATGGACAAATTGTGGAATACTTCACCATCCAAAAGGCAGATCAGAATGCACCGACGGGATTGACACCGACGGCAGAAACAATTGATGGAAAAAATGATGGTCAGATTACCAATCTGGCAACGACGATGGAATATAGTGTTGATCAGACAAGCTGGACCGCCTGCACAGGCACGACGCTGACGCAGCTTTCCGATGGCGATTATTACGTAAGATATAAGGAAACAAACAATTACTATGCGTCGCCATCTACCAAGGTGGTTGTTGCAAAGGGCGCGACGCCATCCCCAACAGGAGAGCAGACGACGACAGGTGAGCAGGCAACCACACAGCAGACATCCGTGGAACAGCCGGATGGAGCAACCACACAGCAGACATTCGTGGAACAGCCGGATGGAGCAACTACACAGGCAGGTGCCCCGAAGACAACAGAGGCAGACAAGAAAACGGATAAAGCAGTTTCCACCGGAGATGCATATCCGATAGCGATTATGATTACGCTTATGCTTGGAGCAGGTGTCGGTATCACGGGTATGATCCGAAGAAGAAAAGAAAAATAGTTAATTGTGCAATTCATACACATGAGAGCAGGATGAAAGTCCTGCTCTTTTTTCGGAAATAAATCATGTGGCATAGTGAAGTGGGCGCGGAAGAGAATATAAGACCGGAAAACCCCACGCGGTGGGCGTAGGAGTAAGAAAGTAAGCAGAAAAACCCAAATTGGAAGCGCGAGGTGGAGAAATGTGGCGAGGAGTGGGCGCGGAAGAGAATATAAGACCGGAAAAACCCACGCGGTGGGTGTAGGAGGAAGAAAGTAAGCAGAAAAACCCGGATTGGAAGCGCGAGGTGGAGAAATGTTGCGGGGAGTGGGCGCGGAAGAGAATATAAGACCGGAAAAACCCATGCAGTGGGCGTGAGAGGAAGAAAGTAAGCAGAAAAACCCAGATTGAAAATAGAGGTGCATAGCGGGAACGGAAATAAATTTACAATTTCCGTATGAAATGGTATAAATAAAGAAGATTTTACAGATTGGAAATGCGTATGGAAGAATATGTGATCAAAAATCAAAAAAAGCTCCGGCTGGGCATTACGACAGGAACGTGCAGTGCAGCGGCGGCACGGGCAGCAGCAATGCAGCTTCTGCTTGGCGTAGAAAGCCATGCGGTAACCTTGCGCACGCCGAAGGGGATGACGGTTTCCGTTCCGGTGTATCTGTTGGAGGCGGATGCAGACAGGGTAAGCTATAAGGTTGTGAAGGACAGCGGCGATGATCCGGATGTGACAAACGGCACGGATGTCTGTGTGACGGTGGCGTATGCGAAGCAGCGTGTGCGAGAGCAGATAGATGGAAGCCAAGACAGGTCCTGCGCATTTACCAGCGAATCATTTCCGTATCTGACATTAGATGGAGGAATCGGCATCGGGCGTGTCACGAAAGAAGGCCTGGAACAGGCGGTCGGACAGGCGGCAATTAATCGTGTACCGCGGCAGATGATATTTGCGGCGGTGGCAGATGTGTGCGAGAAAGCAAATGTCAGTGAGCCATTGCACATCACGGTTTGGATGCCAGAGGGCGAGGCTCTGGCGAAGCGCACATTTAACCCGAAGCTTGGCATCGAGGGCGGACTGTCGGTGCTAGGAACAAGCGGAATCTTAGAGCCGATGAGTGAGCAGGCGATTGTGGCAACGATCGAGACGGAGATCCGGCAGTTGCATGCGGTCGGCGAAGAGAAAATATTAGTCACACCGGGAAACTATGGACAGGCGTATGCGTCTGAATATTTGAAACTTGATCTGACAAAGAGCGTCAAGTCAAGCAATTATATCGGTGATACGATTGACCTTGCAATCTCATATGGCATGAAGGATTTCTTGCTGGTTGGAAATATCGGAAAGCTGGTGAAGCTGGCGGCAGGAATTTTCAACACACATTCCAAGGTGGCAGATGGACGAGGAGAAATCTTCGCGGTGCATGCAGCGATGGCGGGCGCCGAAGCGAAGGTGGTACAGGAAATCTACGACTGTATCAATACCGATCGGATGTTGGATGTGTTGGAACGAGAAGGCTTGCGGGAAGTGGTGATGCAGAGTATCCTTGCGGCGATCGAGAAGCATGTCGCAGGCAGAGTCGGCGATACGATGCGGTTTGGAGTTATTGTATTTTCGGAGAAGTATGGATATCTGGGGCGGACGAGTGATGCGGAAAGAGAGTTAAATAAATGGTACATTTTGTAGGAGCGGGTCCCGGTGCGTGTGATCTGATCACTGTGCGGGGCATGAATCGAATCAAGGAAGCGGACGTGATTATCTATGCGGGTTCGCTTGTAAATCCAGCGCTGCTTTCCTATGCAAAGGCGGATTGCAAGATCTATAACAGTGCGCATATGACACTCGATGCGGTTGTGGATGTGATGCGGGAAGCAGAGGCAGCAGGTAAAGGGACGGTGCGCCTGCATACGGGAGATCCGTCGGTGTATGGGGCAATCCGCGAGCAGATGGATCTGCTGGATGAATATGGAATTGCATATGATGTGTGCCCGGGGGTGAGTGCGGTGTTCGGTGCCGCGGCGTCGCTGGCGTGTGAGTATACGCTGCCTGATGTGACGCAGACCTTGATTCTGACAAGAGCAGAAGGGAAAACGCCAGTGCCGGAGAAGGAAAATCTGCGGAGTCTGGCGGCACATCGCGCCAGTCTAGTGTTGTATCTGTCGTCCGGGCTTGCAAGAAAGGTACGGCAGGAGCTTTTGATCGGTGGATATGCAGAGGATACGCCGGTTGCTGTCGTGTATAAGGCAACGTGGCCGGAAGAGAAAATCATCCGCACGACACTGGCAAAGCTTCCGGAAGATATGGAAGCTGCGGGAATTACGAAGACGGCACTGATCATCGTATCTCCGGCACTTGGAAGTATCTATGAGAAATCAAAGCTCTATGACGCAGCATTTGCAACGGAATACCGCGGTGCGACGGAGATTGCCCTTCCGGCAGGGATCCGCCGCGTGCTGCTTATCACATGCAGTGTGCGTGGGTATGCAACAATGCAAAAATTGGCGAAGAAGCTGGAAAATATTTCCGGTGCAGAAATTATTGCGAAGGTAAAATGCGAGGCGCTTCCAGAGGTTTCAATGAAGGAAACAGTGAAGGCATGTGTTGACGAATATTTTGAACAGGTGGACGCTATCGTGTTCGTAACAGCAAGTGGAATCGCGGTACGGAGTGTAGCGGAACACCTGACACACAAATCCAAAGATCCAGCAATCGTGTGCATGGACGAATGCAGCAAACACGTGATATCGTTGGTGAGCGGGCATGCCGGCGGGGCAAATGCACTCACACAGATGCTGGCGGATGTGATGTGGGCAACACCGGTTATTACGACGGCGACGGACGTGGAAGGACAGTTTTCTATCGATGATTATGCGCGGGAACATAATTTAGTTGTGACGGACTGGGCGAAGGCGAAGGCAATCAGCGCAGAGGTGCTGGCGACCGGGGCGAAGCCTGTGTGGGTGGATGAAGCAGAGGTTTCGCAGGAAGAAGAGAAGAACGCATGCGGGAATAGAATCGATGTTCGGAGATTAAAGATAGGTTCGTATCAGGTTATTGTAACTCCACGAGATATCCTGCCAGATGAGAAAATGTTGCAGCTTGTTCCACTCTGCATCGTAGCAGGAATTGGATGCAAGAAGGGAACATCTTCGGATAAAATCGAGCATGCGGTGCAGGATGCATTTGCGAAAGCAGGCTTGCGGATGGAAGCGTTATGTGCGGTGGCGAGCATTGATTTGAAGAAGGAAGAGGCTGGATTGCTTGAATTCTGCGAGACGCGGAAAGTGCCATTTGAGGCATATACGGCAGAAGAATTGCAGGCGGTGTCGGGGACGTTTTCCGCATCCGAGTTCGTGACAGGCGTGACAGGCGTGGATAATGTTTGTGAGCGCAGTGCAGTGAAATATGCAAGCGAGCATGGCGCGAATGATGGAGAGCTGTTGCTTCGCAAGCAGGCGCAGGATGGCGTGACGGTAGCACTGGCGTATGTGGGTGTAGCGAGTGGAAAGTAAGCAGAAAAACCCACGCGGTGGGTTTGGAAGTCGAAAAACAAGCGAAAAAACCCAAACCGGAAGCTATAACATAGAAATATAGAGCAATAACGGAGAGAAATATGAGCGCAGATAGTAAGAAGGAATTGTATATTGTCGGGCTTGGCCCCGGCGCGAGACAGAAGATGACGCAGGAAGCAATCGACGTCGTGGAAGCCTGCGAAGTGATTGCGGGATATAAGGTGTACATTGATTTGCTGAAGCCGTATTACCCGGATAAGGAATATCTGGTGAATGGTATGAGGCAGGAGGTAGAACGATGTCGGCTGGCACTGGAAACTGCGGCAGGCGGAAAGAAGACAGCGCTTGTCTGTAGTGGTGACGCTGGCGTATATGGCATGGCAGGAATCACATTGGAGCTGGCAACAGAATTTCCGGAGGTGGATGTACATGTGATTCCGGGCGTGACGGCAGCATTATCCGGTGCGGCATTGCTTGGCGCGCCACTTGGGCATGATTTTACAGTGATCAGTCTGAGTGATTTGCTGACACCGTGGGAGCTGATAGAGCGGCGTCTTGCGGCAGCCGCTGAGGGTGATTTCGCAATCTGTCTGTACAATCCGTCCAGTCACAAACGACATGATTATCTGCAGAAAGCGTGTCAGATTCTGTTACAGAAAAAATCTGGAGATACAATCTGTGGAATCACGCGGAATATCGGGCGCGATGGCGAAGAAAAACGAATTCTGACATTGGATGAGTTACTGGAGACGCAGGTGGATATGTTCACGACAGTATTTATCGGAAATTCCCAGACACGAAAAGTTGGTGACGCGATGGTGACACCGCGCGGATATAGAAGAGATAACGCATGAAAGTAGTCATATTTGGCGGTACAACGGAGGGGCGACAGCTTGCCGAGTATCTGATACAATTAAACAAGAAGCAGAAAATGCAGACTATCGAAGTCCATGTTTGCGTGGCATCGGAGTATGGTGCACAGGTACTGCCGGAGGATGCCGCGCTCAAGGTGCATGTGGGTCGGCTGGAGCAGGCAGATATGCAGGAATTCCTGCAGGCAGTACAGGCGGACCTCTGTGTGGATGCGACACATCCGTATGCGGTGATCGTGACACAGAATATCTATCAGGCGTGTAAGGCGGTGGAAGTTCCGTATATTCGCGTGCGGCGAGAGATGCATACCTGTGAAGCATCGGACAGTGTCTATGTTGAGGATACACAGGCGGCGGTTGATTATCTGAAAGGCGCGACCGGAAACATTCTGATTACGACAGGCAGCAAAGAATTACATTTGTATACGCAGATCCCGGACTATGAATCGCGCTGTACGGCGCGTGTGCTTCCAACGCAGTCTGTGGTAGAGGCATGTACGGAACTGGGATTTACCGGCAAGCATCTGATCTGCATGCAGGGCCCTTTTGATCTGGAGATGAATCTGGCAACTTTGCGCTATGCAAATGCTGATTTCCTTGTGACAAAGGCAAGTGGGAAGAACGGCGGCTACGATGAAAAATGTGAGGCTGCGCTTGCCGCGGGAGTGCATCTGGTTGTGATCGGGCGTCCGAAGGAGCAGGTAGAACCGGTGATGTCACTTGCACAGGCAGAAAAATATTTGTCTGATATGATAAGGGGCAGAAAGGAGAATCAAAAGAATGGGGAATAATGAACACACAATCGTATATTTGATCGGTATGGGACCGGGAAATTCGGATTGCCTGACGCGGGAAGCGGTACAGGCATTATCGCAGGCGACCGTATGTATCGGTGCTTCCCGCATGCTTGCGATCTGGAAGAGCCTCTGTGAAGAAGATGGACGCGACGCGGAGCAGACATTTTATAATGCGTATAAGGCAGAAGAAATTGCAGAACTGATTCAAAATCATGTCGGAGAGACGATTGCGGTAGTGTTCTCCGGGGATATTGGCTTTTATTCTGGCGCGAAGAAGCTTTCCATGATGTTGCGGAAGGCTGTGGGGAAAGTCTGCAATATGGTGGATGACACGACAGGAACAACCGAACAGATACAGGCAGATAAAACAATTTATGAGCTTTGTTATATTCCGGGACTCTCGTCTGTTCAGTATTTGTTTGATAAAATTGGCTGGGCATGGGAGGATGCAGAGCTTATCAGCAATCATGGCGTCTCTGCAAATATTCCAGCGAAGGTGCTGCATCATGCGAAGGTTGGTACATTGCTTGGCGGTGAAAATCAGGTGGCAGAGGTCTGTAAGCGGCTTACCGAAGTGGGATTGGGAGAAATCGCGGTAGTCGTTGGAGAGCGGTTGTCATATCCTGATGAGAAAATTACAAAGAAGTATGCCAAAAATCTATGTGAGGAAACATTTGATAAGCTGGCGGTTGCGATATTTATAAATGATCATCCGCAGCCAAGGCGTTTAGCTCCGGGAATCAAAGATGAAATGTTTATCCGGGGTAAGGTGCCGATGACGAAGGAAGAAGTGCGGATGGTTGTAATCGCAAAGCTTGGAATTCAGGAAGACACAGGACTGGTGAAATATGATCAGAACAGCGGGCAATGCATGACAAGCAATCCTGCACCAGTCATTTACGATGTAGGAGCGGGAACGGGTTCAGTATCCATTGAGTTGTCACTCCTGACTGAGCAGGGAACGGTATATGCGATTGAGAAAAAGCCAGAAGCTGTGGAATTGTTGCATGCGAACCGAGAGAAGTTTCATGTGGGAAATATGGAGATCCTTGCGGGCGAGGCATCGGAAGTGATTCCAACGCTTCCTGCACCGACGCATGTATTTATCGGAGGAAATGGCGGAAATCTGTTCAAGATCATGGATCAGATCTATGCGAAAAATCCGAACGCACGCATTGTTCTGACTGCGGTCACATTGGAGACGCAGGCAGAAATGCTTACATTGGCAGACATAGCGAAGCGGCATAACGTTGATTTTAATATGGTACAGATGGCGGTGACGCGCAGCCGCGAAGCTGGCCCGTATCATATGATGCAAGCACAAAATCCGGTGTGGATCGTGACGATGGGATAGAAAATGTACAGGAGCGACCGGAAGAAACAATAGTATAGAAAATGCACAGGAGCGACCGGAAGAAACAATAGTATAGAAAATGCACAGAAACAGCCGAGAAGAAACAATAGTATGGAAAATGGACAGGAACAGCTGGTAAGAATCAATGGTATAACATGTACAGTTACAGTCGGGGAGAAACAATGCAACACAAGAATAATATCCAGGTAAATACCCCACGCGTGATGTTCGCAGCGACACGGAGTGGCAGCGGAAAAACAACCGTGACGTGTGGTGTGCTGGCAGCATTAAAAAAACAGAATATAAAGGTACAGGCGTATAAATGCGGTCCGGATTATATCGATCCGATGTTTCACCGGACGGTGCTCGGAATCGACACTGGAAATCTGGATACCTTCTTTGCGGATGCTGATGCGATTGGACGCATCCTGGCGCGAGACACGAAGGATGCAGAATTGATCGTGATGGAAGGCGTCATGGGATATTACGACGGTGTTGGTGGAACAACGACGATGGCAAGCTCTTATGAATTAAGCAAGGTTACGAAGACACCGGTCGTTCTAATCGTGGATGCGAAGGGCGCGAGTGTCACGCTTGCGGCGATCATCCGCGGAATTATGGAATATAAGAAGGACAGCCGGATTGTAGGGGTGATATTAAACCGTGTATCACCGATGTTTTACAGCCGGATCAAGCATGTGATCGAGACGGAATGTGGGATTCCAGTGCTTGGATATCTGCCGGAAGATGCATCATTTGCGGTACCATCCAGACACCTTGGACTGCTGCAACCGGATGAAATGCAGAAGCAGAGAGACTGGGTGGAAACAGTTGCGGAAGCTGCCAGAAAAACGATTGATATTGACGGGATTCTGGAGATCGCGGCACAAGCAGAGATGTTGCAGATACAGAAGGCGACAGGTGAGACAGAAAAAAGCAAGTTCCCAGCCGGTTATCGCATTGGCGTGGCAAGAGACGCGGCATTTTCCTTTTATTATCGGGAGAATCTGCGCATGTTAGAGGATATGGGAGCGACACTTGTGTACTTTTCTCCGCTGACAGATGCGCATGTGTCGGAGGTGGACGCACTGATCTTTGGCGGCGGTTACCCAGAGCTTTATGCAAAGCAGTTGTACGAGAATCAGTCGATGCGTGCGTCTGTCTGGCAGGCATTGGAAGCAGGCATGCCGTGCCATGCAGAATGTGGCGGTTTCTTATATCTTGGCAAATCACTTGCCGATGCAGAGGGAAATGTATATGAGATGGTCGGTTTCTTGGATGGTGCAGGATTCCGGACAGAGCGGCTACAGCGATTTGGGTATGTGGAGCTGGCATCGCAGGAAGCAGATGCATTTGCCGTGAATACGGTTTTGCGCGGACATGAGTTTCACTACTGGGATAGCACGGATTGTGGCGATGCCTGTTTGGCGTGGAAGCCCCTTTCCAAGCAGAAGACCTATCCGTGTATGGTGAAGAAGAAAGGAACGTTCGCCGGATTCCCACACCTGTATTACGCGGGTGCGGAGAATTTTTTCTATCATCTATTTTTAAATAGTACAGAGAATGAAAATAGATGAAAATAGATAATATAGTTTTTGGTTAGTAATGAGGGAAGAGAAGAGTAAGAGGGTATTATGTTAGAAGAGATACAGTTACAGCAGGTGCTGCCACAGGAAATTGAAAAACGAAGCTTCGAGATTATCACAGAGGAGCTAGGAAATGTTGAATTAGATCCGCTTCAGGCACCGATTATCAAGCGGGCAATCCATACGTCGGCGGATTTTGATTATTTGAAGAATCTGACATTTTCTGAGCTGGCAGTGGAACAGTTCCATACGGCGATTAAAAATGGAGCCTGTATTGTCACGGATACGCAGATGGCGAAATCCGGCATAAACAAGAAAGAACTTGCGAAATACGGTGGTGAGGTCTACTGCTTTATGAGCGATGACGACGTGGCAGAGATTGCGAAGAAACAAGGTTCCACGCGGGCAGTAGCAAGTATGGAGAAGGTGTGCACGTTAGATAAGCCGCTTATCTTCGCAATTGGAAATGCACCGACTGCATTGGTGCGTCTGTATGAGCTGATCGACGAAGGAAAGCTGCATCCATGCGGCATTATTGGTGTGCCGGTTGGCTTCGTGAATGTGGTGGAAGCGAAAGAGCTTATCATGCGGGCACCTGTGCCATATATTGTGGCGCGCGGCAGGAAGGGCGGCAGCAACATTGCCGCGGCAATCTGCAATGCGCTGCTCTATGAGCTGCGGGATATGGAGAAGTAAGAAATTATGAATGAAACACAGCAGAAAATCTATACACAGGCAAAGGGAAAATGGGATGCGATCGCGAAGCCAATCGACAGTCTCGGCGTGTTCGAGGATATGGTTGCCAGACTTTGTGCGATTGCCGGGACAGTGAATCCCGGTGATTATAAGCGGCGGGCACTGCTGACGCTGTGCGCAGATCACGGTGTTGTGGCAGAGGGCGTGACGCAGACCGATGCCAGCGTAACAAAGGTCGTAGCGGAGAATATTGCACACGGCTGTTCCGGTGTCAATTATATGGCGCAGATGGCAGGCGTGGATGTGTATGCCGTCGATATCGGTATGCGGGGAGAAGCATATCCGGATGCGACATTCGGTATGGGACATATGATAAACCGGAAGGTACAGGCTGGCACCGGGACTCTTGCGAAGGAACCTGCGATGTCGATGGAAATCTGCGACCGCGCAATTGAAGCAGGAAAAGAGCTTGTACGGGAATGTAAAGAAAAAGGCTATGAGATATTAGCGGTTGGTGAGATGGGAATCGGAAATACAACTCCGACCTCTGCCCTGCTTGCGGCACTGCTTGATCTGCCAGCGGATACGGTTACCGGGCGCGGCGCCGGACTCAATAATGCCGGACTTGCAAGAAAGGTGCAGGTGATCACGCAGGCACTTGCGCGTGTGCAGGGAACGACCGATGCGAAGCAGCTACTCGCTGAGCTTGGCGGGCTGGAGATCGCCGGGATGGTGGGCAGTCTGGCGGGGGATGACACGGGCATCCTCATCATGCGGGACAACAGCGCCGCCCAG
>ENA-ORTG01003380-ORTG01003380.1-human-gut-metagenome-genome-assembly--contig:-NODE-3380-length-11367-cov-4.255481_pt1 | contig 11367 bp, 20 predicted proteins | sample MGYA00241906_ERZ509176 | MGnify/ENA primary metagenome ERZ509176 (study PRJEB26280, sample SAMEA2338811) | human gut metagenome | biome: human gut; feature: human-associated habitat; material: faeces... | reverse complement strand
TAACAGTGAAAATTAATAAGTATGTAGAAGATTTAAGAACAAAATCAGCTGCAGAATTGAATGAAGAATTAGTAGCTGCTAAAAAGGAACTCTTCAACCTGAGATTCCAGAACGCAACAAATCAGTTGGACAATACAAGCAGAATCAAAGAAGTTCGCAGAAACATTGCAAGAATCCAGTCCGTTATTACAGAGAAAGCTGAATAATCAACGGTAACATTCTGCTAGAAAGGAGCAATGGTTAAAGATGGAAAGAAATCTTAGAAAAACTCGTGTCGGCAAGGTCGTAAGCAATAAGATGGATAAAACAATCGTAGTTGCTATCGAAGAGCATGTAAAACATCCGCTTTACAAAAAGATCGTGAAAGACACATATAAATTAAAAGCACATGATGAAAACAACGAGTGCAGCATTGGTGATACAGTAAAGGTTATGGAAACAAGACCGCTGTCCAAGGACAAGAGATGGAGACTTGTTGAAATCGTCGAAAAAGTGAAATAGTATATAGGAGGTATATCAGCATGATCCAGCAGGAAAGTAGACTGAAGGTGGCTGATAACACTGGTGCAAAAGAGATTCTGTGTATCAGAGTTATGGGCGGATCTACCAGAAGATATGCAAGCATTGGTGATGTAATCGTAGCTACGGTTAAAGATGCAACACCAGGCGGTGTTGTTAAAAAAGGTGATGTTGTAAAAGCAGTAGTTGTTCGTACAGTTAGAGAAACACGCCGTAAGGATGGTTCCTACATCAGATTCGATGAGAACGCTGCAGTTATTATTAAAGATGACAAAACTCCAAGAGGAACCCGTATTTTTGGACCAGTAGCCAGAGAGCTTCGTGAAAAACAGTTTATGAAAATTGTTTCACTGGCTCCGGAAGTATTATAAGGAGGTACCAGATGTCAGCTTATAAAATTAAAAAAGGTGATACCGTTAAAGTAATCGCCGGTAAAGATAAAGACAAAGAAGGCAAAGTAATCGCAGTTGACACAAAGAACCACAGAGTTCTGGTTGAAGGTGTAAACATGGTTACAAAGCACACAAAACCGTCAGCAGCTAACCAGCAGGGCGGAATCGTTGAAACAGAAGCTTATATCGCAGTTTCAAATGTAATGTACCTGCACAAAGGTCAGCCGACAAGAATCGGATTCAAGATGGACGGAGACAAAAAAGTTCGTTTTGCCAAGAAAACTGGCGACGTAATTGATTAATTGAGAGAGGAGGTCGCAAAAGTTGAGTAGACTGAAAGAGAAATACCAGAACGAGATCGTAGACGCATTAATGAAAAAATTCGGATACAAGAACATCATGGAAGTTCCGAAGCTTGACAAAGTTGTTATCAACATGGGTGTTGGCGAAGCAAAAGAAAACGCTAAACTTCTGGAAGCAGCTGTAAAAGATATGGAAACCATTACTGGTCAGAAAGCAGTTCTGACAAGAGCTAAAAACTCCGTTGCTAACTTTAAAATCCGTGAAGGCATGCCAATCGGATGCAAAGTAACACTGCGCGGCGAAAAAATGTATGAGTTCGTAGACCGCCTCATCAACCTGTCACTGCCACGAGTACGTGACTTCAGAGGTGTAAATCCTAATGCATTTGACGGCAGAGGTAACTATGCTCTGGGTATCAAAGAACAGTTAATTTTCCCTGAAATCGAGTATGATAAGGTTGATAAGGTAAGAGGTATGGATGTTATTTTCGTAACAACTGCCAAGACAGATGAAGAAGCTCGCGAATTATTAACTCAGTTCAACATGCCGTTTGCAAAATAGTTAGGAGGGAAATTTCATGGCTAAGACAGCAATGAAAATCAAACAGCAGCGTAAACAGAAATTCTCCACAAGAGAATATAACCGTTGCAGAATTTGTGGTCGTCCACACGCATACTTAAGAAAATACGGAATCTGCAGAATCTGCTTCCGTGAACTGGCTTACAAGGGAGAGATTCCAGGCGTTAAAAAAGCAAGCTGGTAAGATAAATAATGCCCTGCAGCTTACGCAGGAATCAATAAACTGTAGGATATACCAAAAAGATTCACCGGCAAAGGGAATTCAGGCATGTAATGTGCTTGTTATTCCGGCGGTGATGCGGTATACTGACAGTGTGTACCGTATAAAAATACATGTAAAGTCTGAGAAGAGGAGGAAACTTACATGACAATGAGCGATCCAATCGCAGATATGCTTACAAGAATCCGTAACGCAAACACTGCAAAACATGACACAGTAGATGTACCGGCTTCCAAAATGAAAATTGCTATCGCAAACATTCTGGTAGACGAAGGATATATTAAAAAATACGATCTGGTAGAAGATGGTATCTTCAAAACAATCCATATTGAACTGAAATATGGTGTTGACAAAAACGAAAAAGTTATCACAGGTATCAAGAGAATCTCCAAACCTGGTCTTCGTGTATACGCAGGTAAGGATGAACTGCCAAGAGTACTGGGCGGACTGGGTATTGCAATCCTGTCTACAAACCAGGGCGTTATCACTGACAAAGAAGCTCGTAAACTTCAGGTAGGTGGAGAAGTTCTGGCATTCGTTTGGTAGGCATTGAGCACTTAGCGAAAACAAGCGTCAGCGTAGTTTGAGGTTAGTGCGAAAGCTCTTCCTGAACCTTAACGAGTACAAACCGCAAGGTGCAGTACGAGTTTAGTTGAGGGAAGATTCATTTCGAATAGATAGAACAGTAATTTACTGAAAACAGAGAGGACACAGGGTCCTTTCCGAAAATTTAAGTAAGGAGGAAAGATACATGTCACGTATCGGAAGAATGCCGGTAGTTATCCCGGCTGGTGTAACAGTTGATATTGCAGAAGGCAATAAAGTTACAGTTAAAGGTGCAAAAGGAACTCTGGTAAGAGAGTTACCTGTTGAAATGGAAATCAAGATCGAAGATGGTCACGTAGTTGTTACAAGACCGAACGATTTAAAGAAGATGAAATCCCTGCATGGTCTGACAAGAACACTGATCCACAACATGGTAGTTGGTGTAAGCGAAGGCTATGAAAAAGTTCTGGAAGTTAACGGTGTTGGTTACAGAGCTCAGAAACAGGGTAAAAAACTGGTACTGTCCCTTGGATATTCTCATCCGGTAGAGATGGAAGATCCGGAAGGACTTGAGACAACAGTTGACGGAAACAAGATTGTTGTTAAAGGTATCAGCAAAGAAAAAGTTGGCCAGTACGCAGCTGAAATCAGAGAAAAGAGAGCACCGGAACCTTACAAGGGTAAAGGTATTAAGTATGCTGATGAAGTAATCAGACGTAAAGTTGGTAAGACTGGTAAGAAATAATTAAGGAGAGTGTGAAAATGGTTAGCAAAGAATCAAGAACAAAAATTCGTGAGAAAAAGCACAGAAGACAGCGTAACCGTTTCAGTGGTACAGCTGAAAGACCACGTCTGGCTGTGTTCAGAAGTAATAATCATATGTATGCTCAGATTATTGACGATACAGTTGGAAACACTCTTGTATCTGCCTGCACACTGCAGAAAGATGTAAAGGCAGAGCTGGAAAAAACCAATAACGTTGATGCTGCAGCATATCTGGGAACAGTAATTGCAAAGAAAGCTTTAGAGAAGGGCATCACCACTGTTGTCTTCGATAGAGGCGGCTTCATTTACCAGGGTAAAGTACAGGCATTAGCAGATGCAGCTAGAGAAGCTGGTCTGGAATTTTAGTTGAGGAGGTAACACACATGAAACGTGAGATAATTGATGCAAGTCAGTTAGAATTAGAAGAAACAGTAGTGTCAATCAAACGTGTTACTAAGGTAGTTAAAGGTGGACGTAACATGCGTTTCGCAGCTTTAGTAGTTGTTGGTGACAAAAACGGACACGTTGGTGCAGGTTTAGGAAAAGCAGCTGAAATTCCTGAAGCAATCCGTAAGGGTAAAGAAGATGCAATGAAGAGCCTGATTAGTGTTCCTATCGATCAGAACGATAGTATCCCATATGACATTATTGGAAAATTTGGAAGCGCTGAAGTATTACTTAAGAGAGCTCCAGAAGGTACTGGTGTTATCGCTGGTGGTCCTGCACGTAGTGTAGTAGAACTTGCCGGTATTAACAACATCAGAACAAAATCATTAGGAACAAACAACAAGCAGAACGTAGTTCTTGCTACAATTGAAGGATTAGCTGCATTAAAGACTCCGGAAGAAGTAGCTACACTTCGCGGTAAATCTGTTGAAGAGATTTTAGGCTAATAGGGAGGTAATTAGAGATGGCAGATAAATTAAAAATTACTTTAGTAAAATCAACAATTGGAGCAGTTCCAAAGAATAAAAAGACTTGTGAAGCTTTAGGTCTTACAAAGCTTAACAAGACAGTAGAAATGCCTGACAACGCTGCAGTCAGAGGAATGATTCAGAGAGTTAGACATTTAGTAAAAGTTGAAGAGATTTAATCTAAATTAGACAAGGAGGTGCGACAATGGATTTATCAAATTTAAAGCCTGCAGAAGGCTCAAAGCATAGTGATAATTTCAGAAGAGGACGTGGACACGGATCTGGAAACGGCAAAACTGCTGGTAAAGGTCATAAAGGACAGAAAGCTCGTTCAGGAAGCCCTAGACCAGGTTTTGAAGGTGGTCAGATGCCATTATACAGAAGAATTCCAAAGAGAGGCTTTACAAACATTAATACAAAGCACATCGTTGGTATTAACGTAACAGCATTAGAAAGATTTGACAATGATGCAGTTGTTACAGTTGAAGCTTTACTTGAGGCTGGTGTAATTAAGAATCCACGCGATGGCGTTAAAATTCTTGGCAATGGCGAATTAACAAAGAAGCTTACTGTAAAGGTAAACGCTTTTAGTGAAGGCGCTAAAGCTAAAATAGAAGCTGCAGGTGGAACTTGCGAGGTGATCTAATATGTTAGAAACCTTGAAGAAAGCATTAAAAATAAAAGAAATCAGAAAAAGATTATTATATACATTTGTAATGCTGATTGTAGTAAGATTAGGTTGTCAGATAGCGATACCTTTTGTTAATGCAGACATGGTAGCAGAAGTTACTTCTCCTTTTAAGGAGGGTGGCTTCAGCTTCTTATCAGCTATTACAGGTGGATCTTTGGAGAATATGTCAATCTTTGCATTGAACATTACTCCATACATCACAGCATCCATCATTATGCAGTTGTTAACAATTGCTATTCCAAAGTTGGATGAACTTCAGAAAGATGGAGAAGTAGGTAGAAAGAAAATAGCTGAAATTACTCGTTATTTAACAGTTGCTTTAGCTCTTATTGAATCAACAGCAATGATTATCGGATTCGCTAATCAGGGTATTTTCAACACAGATTCAATTAGTTATGGATCAATGAGCTCTCTTAGAAAATGGGGCGTTGTCCTAACTGGTATCATTGCCATGACAGCCGGTTCAGCAGTTCTTATGTGGATTGGTGAACAGATTACTGAAAAGGGTGTAGGTAATGGTATTTCTATCGTACTTACAATTAATATCATCTCAGGAATGCCTTCAGATATTTCTAACTTGTTTACAACATTTGTAACAGGTGAGGGAAAATCTATCGGTATGAGAATATTATCAGCATTGATTATTATCGGTGTTATAGTTGGTATTGTAGTATTAGTAGTTATATTACAGGCAGCAACTAGAAATATTGCCGTTCAGATGTCACAGAAAGTACAGGGAAGAAGACAGGTAGGAGGACAGCAGTCAAATATTCCTTTAAAGGTTAATACAGCTGGTGTTATTCCAATTATCTTTGCTTCATCATTATTACAGTTCCCAGTAGTAATTGCATCATTTTTCGGCAAGCAGCCAGAGTGGGCTAACTATTTAACACAGTCACACTGGTGCAAACCATCACAGTTAAAATATTCAATTGGTTTTGTTGTATATTTGTTACTTGTATTATTCTTTGCTTATTTCTATACATCAATAACATTCAACCCACGTGAGGTTGCTAAAAACTTTAACGATAGAGGTGGATTTATCCCTGGTATCAGAAGTGGTAAACCAACAGTTGAATACTTAACAAAAATCTTAAACTACATTATATTTATTGGTGCAGTTGGACTTATTATAGTAGCTGTTATTCCAATTCTTGCGTCAGGTCTTACAGGAGCTAACGTTGGATTTGGTGGTACATCAATTATCATTATCGTAGGTGTTATTTTAGAAACACTTCAGACAATTAAGTCAATGATAACAGAACGTAGTTACAGTACTGTAAAAGGTATTTTCTAGTAGATTTTTTTAAGGGGACAGCCTTCTTTTAGGCTATCCCCTTGATTGCTAGAAAAAAGCAGTTGAATTTGTTTTGGTGAGAGGAAATAAGAATATGAAAATTATAATGTTAGGAGCACCTGGTGCAGGAAAAGGCACACAGGCAAAGATGATTGCTGAAAAGTACAGCATACCACATATCTCGACAGGAGATATTTTTAGAGCAAATATTAAAAATGGAACAGAATTAGGAAAAAAAGCTAAAACTTATATTGATGCAGGACAGTTAGTTCCTGATGAATTGGTAGTAGATTTAGTTATTGATAGATTTAAAGAAGACGATTGCAAGAATGGTTATGTTTTAGACGGTTTCCCTAGAACAATTCCACAGGCAGAAGCATTAGACAATGCACTTAAGGCAATTGGTGATAAAGTTGATTTTGCAATTGATGTTGAAGTGCCTGATGAAAACATTGTTAGAAGAATGGGTGGCCGTAGAGCCTGTGTTGGATGTGGAGCTACATATCATGTAGTATATAATCCAACAAAAGAAGAAGGAACATGTGATACATGTGGCGGAGAACTTATCGTAAGAGATGATGATAAGCCTGAAACAGTTTTAAGCCGTCTTGAAGTATATCACAATCAGACACAGCCATTAATAGATTATTATAAGGGACAGGGCATCTTAAAGAGTGTTGATGGAACAGTTGATATGAAAGATGTTTTTAAAGCAATAGTTGAAATTTTAGGAGCATAAAGCTATGGCAGTTACAATTAAGTCAGAAAGAGAAATTCAATTAATGAGAGAAGCCGGAAAAATTCTTGCGAAAGTTCACGAAGAACTTGCACAGGAAGTAAAAGCCGGAATGACATCTTATCAGATAGATAAGATTTGCGAAGAGATAATCAGAGGATATGGATGTATCCCTTCATTTTTAGGATATGAAGGATATCCCGGATCAGTTTGTATATCAATTAACGATGAAGTAGTTCATGGCTTACCAAGCAAAGACAAAATCGTTAGAGATGGTGATATAGTAAGTTTGGATACAGGTGTTATTTATAAAGGATATCAGTCTGATGCAGCAAGAACGATTGCTATTGGAGAAATAAGTAAAGAAGCACAGCAACTTATAGATGTTACAAAACAGAGCTTTTTTGAAGGAATCAAATTTGCAAAAGAAGGAAATCATTTATATGACATTTCAGCAGCAATTGGTGACTATGCTGAAAAGTTTGGATATGGTGTTGTAAGAGATTTAGTTGGACACGGTATAGGAACAGAAATGCATGAAGATCCACAGATACCTAACTTTAGACAAAAGAGAAAAGGTATGAAGCTTCAAGCAGGAATGACATTGGCAATAGAACCAATGATTAATATTGGCAGACCTGATGTTGCGTGGACAGATGATGACTGGACAGTAGTTACAGATGATGGTTCACTTTCAGCACATTATGAAAATACAATCCTTATTACAAAGGGTGAACCTGAAATTTTATCATTATAAAAAACTGATTAAAAAATGGAGGATAAAAAATGTCAAAAGCAGATGTAATTGAAATAGAAGGAACAGTTGTAGAAAAACTTCCTAACGCTATGTTCCGCGTAGAATTAGAAAACGGACACATAGTACTTGCTCACATTAGCGGAAAGTTAAGAATGAACTATATTAAGATTCTTCCTGGTGACAAAGTAACAATTGAAATGTCACCATACGATCTTTCAAAAGGAAGAATCATCTGGCGTGATAAATAAACAACGCATGTGAAAAGATAAATCGAAAATCCATGCTTGCATGAGATTTTCGATTTAACTTTTCACATATGTTGCGCGTAAGCGCACTGAGATGAAGTGCGAAGCACGGAATCGAAGTGGCGTTGTTTATTAAAAGTTGTGAACAAAACGCTCACGAACCCATATTTTATGGGATAAAAAATAAATTTAAAAAAATTTTAAAAAAATGTTGTAATATTAGTTTTTATATGATACTATATTACCTGGACTTTTTTGTGAAAGGAGAAGATACTGTGAAAGTTAGATCATCAGTTAAACCAATTTGCGAAAAATGCAAAGTCATTAAAAGAAAAGGGATTGTCAGAGTTATCTGTGAAAATCCAAAGCACAAACAGCGTCAGGGATAATGATTGGATTGAAAGTGAATGATTAGATATTGTTCACTTGTTTGTGCGTCTATAGTTATGCATAGTCATAACTTTATGAAGATGCGGCTGCAGTAACGAAAAAGTTACTATCAAATATGTAGGGAAAACCTACTTGCCAACCACTTATATATTGCTGAAACAGGTTGGCCAATTGGGCATAGTTATGAGATAAGAAGTCAAGTAGTTATCTTATTATGCCGGATGACGAAGAAATTATACTTCGTACAGAAACTAATAAAGTATATGAATAATATGGGTGCGTACAACATTTCAGACGTGGTAACACGGGCTACGTAATTTATATATTCATGCAAATTAACTAATGGAGGTTATACACATGGCTCGTATTTCAGGTGTTGATTTACCAAGAGAAAAGAGAGTTGAAATTGGCTTGACTTATATTTATGGTATCGGTCTTACAAGCTCAAAGAGAATTTTAACTGAAGCTGGTGTTAATCCAGACACACGTTGTAAGGATTTGACAGATGATGAAGTTAAAAAGATTAGCGATGTTATCGATGCAAGTCAGACAGTTGAAGGTGATTTAAGAAGAGAAATCGCATTAAACATTAAGAGATTACAGGAAATTGGATGCTACAGAGGTATCCGTCATAGAAGAGGACTTCCAGTTCGTGGTCAGAATACAAAGAACAATGCCAGAACAAGAAAAGGTCCTAAGAGAACTGTAGCAAACAAGAAAAAATAGTAGAAACCCATAAGGGAGGTTAGTTTAGAAAATGGCTAAGAAAGTTACAAAGAAAGTGACAAAAAAGCGTGTTAAGAAAAACGTTGAACACGGACAGGCACATATTCAGGCATCATTTAACAATACAATTGTTACATTAACAGATGCAGAAGGAAATGCTTTATCATGGGCAAGTGCTGGCGGTCTGGGATTTAGAGGTTCAAAGAAATCTACTCCTTATGCAGCTCAGATGGCAGCAGAAACTGCAACTAAAGCAGCTTTAGTACACGGTTTAAAAACAGTAGATGTTATGGTTAAGGGTCCAGGATCAGGTAGAGAAGCAGCTATTCGTGCGCTTGCTACATGCGGTCTTGAAGTTACAAGCATTAAGGATGTAACACCAGTTCCACATAATGGATGTCGCCCACCAAAACGTAGAAGAGTCTAATTTAGGAGGGAATAATTAAATGGCAGTAAATAGAGTTCCTGTTCTTAAAAGATGTAGATCACTTGGTTTAGATCCAATTTATTTAGGAATAGATAAGAAATCAAATAGAAATTTAAACAGATCTAGCAGAAAAATGAGTGAATACGGACTTCAGTTAAGAGAAAAGCAGAAGGCTAAATTCATTTATGGCGTGTTAGAAAAGCCTTTCAGAAATTATTATCAGAAAGCACAGAAGAAACCTGGTATGACAGGTGAAAATCTTATGATTATATTAGAAACTAGACTTGACAATGTTATTTTCCGTATGGGATTTGCAAGAACAAGAAAAGAAGCTAGACAGATAGTTGATCATAAGCATGTTTTAGTAAATGGTAAGCAGGTTAATATTCCTTCTTATTTAATCAAAGTTGGTGATGTTATCGAAATCAAAGAGAAATGCAAAGGTTCTCAGAGATACAAAGATATCATCGAAGTTACTGGTGGAAGAACAGTCCCAGCATGGGTTGAAGTAGACCAGGAAAATCTTAAAGGTGAAATCAAAGAACTCCCTAAGAGAGATGAAATTGATGTACCTGTAGATGAAATGCTTATTGTCGAATTATATTCTAAATAAGATTTATTATTTATTTATATTATTTTACAATAGGTTTAAGCAATTCCCAATAAAGGAGGGGCTAATTAGTGTTCGATTTTGAAAAACCCAATATTTTAGTAGAAAAGTCAGACGATGGAAGATACGGTAAGTTTGTAGTAGAACCACTTGAAAGAGGTTATGGTACAACACTTGGTAATGCTTTAAGAAGAATTATGCTTTCATCATTACCGGGATCTGCTGTAAGCCAGATTAAGATTGATGGAGTTCTCCATGAATTTAGCTCAGTGCCTGGTGTAAAAGAAGATGTTACAGAGATTGTATTAAACATCAAACAGCTTGAAATCAAGAACAATAGTACAACAGATGAACCTAAGGTTGCACATATTGATGTAACAGGAGACTGCGTAGTAACTGCTGCAGATATCCAGGTTGATTCTGATATCGAGATTTTAAATCCGGACTTAGTTATCGCAACACTTAATGGTGGTGCAGATAGCAAGCTTAGTATGGAATTAATCATTACTAAGGGTAGAGGTTATGTAAGTTCAGAAAAGAACAAGAATGATAGCTTACCAATCGGTGTTATTGCAGTTGATTCAATCTACACTCCAGTAGAAAGAGTTAATATGTCAGTACAGAACACTCGTGTTGGTCAGGTTACAGACTTTGATAAACTTACATTAGACGTTTACACAAATGGTACATTAGATACTGATGAAGCCGTAAGCTTAGCGTCAAAAGTTCTTTGCGAACACTTAAAGTTATTCATCGATTTGTCTGAAACTTCAAAGGATATTGAAGTAATTGCAGAACCAGTTGATGATGAAATTGATAAAGTGTTAGAGATGAACATAGATGAATTAGAGTTATCAGTTCGTTCATACAATTGTTTGAAGAGAGCAGGTATCAATACAGTTGAGGAATTAGTAAATAAGACTTCAGAAGATATGATGAAGGTAAGAAACCTTGGTCGTAAGTCATTAGAAGAAGTACTTGCTAAGTTAAAAGAACTCGGCCTTGGATTGAGACCAAGCGACGAAAACTAATAAATGTCAGTTTGTTAAGGATAGTTACTTAATATCCTTAATAAATACTTACGACATGCCGCCGACTAATAGTAGGGGGCGTTACGAAAATTGGAGGTAAAAAAATGGCAGGTTATAGAAAACTTGGAAGAACTTCCAGCCAGAGAAAAGCGTTGCTTCGTAATCAGGTAACAGATCTGCTTTACTACGGAAAGATTATTACTACAGAGGCTAAGGCAA
>ENA-ORTG01003377-ORTG01003377.1-human-gut-metagenome-genome-assembly--contig:-NODE-3377-length-11376-cov-2.875718_pt1 | contig 11376 bp, 2 predicted proteins | sample MGYA00241906_ERZ509176 | MGnify/ENA primary metagenome ERZ509176 (study PRJEB26280, sample SAMEA2338811) | human gut metagenome | biome: human gut; feature: human-associated habitat; material: faeces... | reverse complement strand
ATGAGGTGGATATGTCAGATTCAAATTCAAAGTTTGTACATCTGTATAATCCATATTTGTCATATGTTGAAGCAAAGCTAGGAGCGATAGGCGTTGGTGTTGCGGGATGTACAGCAAACATTGATGCAAAAAACAATTCAGTTAAGCTGGATATATACTATAATCAGTCTAATATGACGTATACAACGAATGGAAGAGTGAATCCAAGAAATTCGTATGTATTAGTACCAAAAAAGTAGGGAGGGGAAGTAGAACATGAAACGTAAAACAAAGATTTTGATATCTGCATTATCTGTAATGTTCGTTGCGGCGATTGCAGTTGCAATTGCATCGTTCTCCTTCGCTGGAAATGGTGACGAAGACGGCTTGCTGGAGAATGGCGAAATTATCGCAGATGCAAGTCAGAATGTGGATACAAAAACGATTATCGATTACATTATCGATAATTCAAATTCAGAAGATCCAGAAGTAGATAAGATTTATCATATCGCAGAAATTTCATCTTCTTCTGCTTCAAGCTTAGAGACATTTGTTAGTTCCAATGGCTTTAAGGATTATGTTATTGATGGAAACCGTACAATCGAGCAGGCGATGGCAGATGGTTGTATCGAATACAAATGTTTTGGCGGAAATGTAACAAGTGATGCAGATCTTGCTTATATTTCAAAGGCAGATTTCATTTATGTAAGTAATGATTCTGCATCGAAATTTACAAAAGACAATGACATGAGCGAGAAATTATATGATCTTCTGCATACATATGCAGTTGGCGATTTTAAGCCTTTAGTCATTGATAGTCCAAATGCAACAACCGTTGATCCGTCGACATCAAAGAATATGAAAGATCTTGCATCTTCTGTATTTGGCCCAAATGAAAAGTATTATTACACATTCAAGTGGGCAAGCAACTTAAGTGCAGATCAGTATTTGCAGCATGCAGGTGGTTCTTTGTATCTGGGAATTAACGGTCAGACACAGAAGACAAATGGTGCATGGACAGAAGTATATGAGTCAGACCCGACTGCCTCTGCTTCAGATGGATCCTCAGCACAGCCGATGTCTATGGCGAAGATTTTGACAATTGGCGTCAATACTACATATACAAAGACAGATGCGCTGTTAGCAGGAAATCCGTCAGCAACGGGGTTGTATGCAGCAGATGGTTCTGCAATTGCAGATACTGCTACATCAAAATATTATAAGCTGGATGCAAATTCAATCTTCTATAAGAATGGTTATAATAACCGTGTCGGTGTAAGACCAACTTATATACAGAATGATATTGTAACATTGGCTGATTCAGAATCCGTTGATTTTGATCAGTACGACATGATTGTGATTGAAGATTCTTGTTATAATCAGACAATCACGGCAGATCTCTATAAGAAATTTGCATCAGCAATGTATGGTAAGCTCCATATTGTATATGGTGCAGATATGGGAACATCATCAGATGCTGCGATTAAAGTTCCAGATGATTTAAAAGAGACAAACTACTCTAAGTTATTCTATATGGTAGCAACAACAGAGTATGTTGCACGATATGAGAATATCATGGTAACTTCAAGAGCAGACTTCAGTGTTGTTACAACTTCAAAGAGTGTAGCGACAGCAAAGGTTATTGCAGATTTGATCAATGCATCGAAATATCGTGGAATTGGTGGTAGAGGTTCTTCTTCCTCATCCTTTACGGTGTTAGAGATTCAGCCATGCTATCCAATTGATGAAGCTGTGGCACAGGAAGTAGGCAAGGCAAAGCCAAGAAGTGGTAATGCATCAAGTATTTATGGAAGTGGAAATTATTATACAGCTCCAGCTAATGTCGTGAATGGAAAGACAAAAGAACAGTTAGCTGAAAATACAGAGTACTATGCCTGGGAGCTCTCTAAGGCAAAATTAGCAGATGCATTAAACTTACCAATTGATAAGATTAATTTGGTACAGATGTCATCCGAGGAGTTTGCGTGTGATAAATCAGAAGTTTTAGGAAAGTACGATTTGGTTTATATTGGCGGAAATACATCTGCATTAAAGGATGTGTTAGAATATCGTAGTTTGACAGGTCTTGCAAGATGGGGTGGGACTTTGAAGTCTAATTCGGGTAGTTTGGATATGTCAAAGATTACAACTTTGCCAATCTACACGATGTATTCTCACAATGGTGATATTGTAAATCTGGATCTTTCAGCTATGGCACAGTCTCCAGGTCCTGCAAACAGTGGTACACCAACTGCGAAGGTTCGCCTGAATGGAAATTATACAGATACGTTTACAGTATTGAATGGTAATGATATCACATATAATCGGTATGAGGCATTAAAAGAATATGTTGATGCAGGAATGCCGGTTGTAGTAAGTAAGAATCTGACAACAGCATATACTCTTGCAAAGACAGATGGCTATTTGCAGAACTCGATTGATCCGGATTCTAATATGTATAAGTTATTGGCAGCATGTGAAGGCACTGATAAAGATAATGTACAGTGGAACTTTAATCAGACGGATGTGGAAGATATTTTAAGTGATGGTTCGCTTGGTGATTCATTAACAGGATATGTCTCAGTGTTCAAGGGTGGTGCAGCAGATACTCCAAAGAATGAGTTGAGTTCAATCTATGCAACATCAGAGAAGAGACCAAAGTTGACAATCACAAGTATGCCGGCAACTTATAATCGGTATGATGAAACATCACAGATTACAGACGGTACATTGAAATTTAAATATACAGTCACGGGAAGTGCCAATTATACGGTTAAACTGTATATTGATGATGATGGAAATAGTACTTTTGATCGAAAAGAAGAGTACATGACATCAGGAGATGCGAATTCACTTACTTATCAGTGTGCGGACAGCTTCTATGGTCCACTGTATTGGATGATTGAGGTTGTTGATACAAATGGAAATTCAGTCAGCCAGACGGGTATTGCTTATGTCAAGAACAAGACTGACGAAAAACAGCAGGTAAATGTATTGCAGATTATGCCGGGAGGTAAGGCAAACCAGTGGTCAAATAACGCACTTGGCGAAGGCGCAGAAGGTTACAACTCCTTGTATTTCTGTACTGTATGTCAGCAGGCATATCAGAGACTGGAGTATAACCCATATACGAATTCAGGAAATCGTACAGCGTATGGAGCTCTTTATGGTGGTAATTTCCAGGATTCGAAGGATGGTATGCTGGGAAGTCATTACTTAGGTAAGCATGAGCATACGTTTGGTATCGTAAGTTATGACAGTCAGCTTGTTGTACCTGGAAAAGGTGTCAAGGGTATGGATGACTGGGATAACAACCTTGCAGATCAGGTAAATGATCTGTATGACTTTGATATTGATATTATGCTGCGTAATGAGTTTGAGCAGGCTGCAAAGGATGCAGAAGCTGCATATGATTACAAGGTTGACAATGGAGAAGTTGATTACTCTTCAGCAATTACAGATGCAGAAAAAGAGGCACTTGTAAATTCATTTACAATTGATTCAACGGATACTGATTATGATAAGTATAATGCACTCACAACAGTGGAAGATAAATATAAATTTATTAAGAAACGTGAGTATGAGCAGTTGGCAGGCAAGTATTGGCAGTTGTATCAGTTTATGAAGAATGAGAGTGCAACTGGAACATCCAGCATGAAGGATGAAACAGGTGTTGATATTCAGAAAACAACCGTTGATGCAAGAAAGGAACTTGATGAAGAAATTGATAAGTTAATTGCTGGAATTCAGTCAGGAAGCACAAATTCAGGCAAGACAACCTTCTCAAGTAATACATCAAAAGAGACTTTGATTCAGGAATTGAATCGTTTGAAGACAAAATCAACGTACAGTGATTATTATTCTATTGATGGTAACGCTGCACAGTATAATGATGTATCACAGGCATATCTTCCAAATGGCGAGAGTATGAACACTTATATGGAGGAGTACTTTAAGGTAAAAGATAAAGAACTTGAGTATAAGGAACTTTACAAGAAATATACAAGATATGCAGCAGGTGCCGATTGGTTACAGGAATCATACAGTACAATTATTCTTGGACCATCTGAAGATTTCGGTGGAGATGATATTACAAGTCCGATTGCACTTGCAGATTTGAAGTCTTACATCGAAGATGATGGACAGCTCCTGTTGTTCCATGATACATTGACAAAGTTCTCTGATAAGGGTACTTCTACATTGACAGCAACACTTCGTTCATACTTTGGTATGGATCGGTATCACTTTAATGATCCTGTGACAACAGATGCAAGTCAGAATTATGTGAAGTATACAACTACACAGGATAGTGACAAGTACTTTATGACGAATCTGTCGACAACGAAAGATGAAAGTCGGTATACAAGCTGGCTTTCAGATATGAAAAAAGTGTTTGGATCAACGCCAAGCAAATATCTGACATCCGTGGCATATACAGATGCGGTAAATGTCAGTGGTAATGATAATCCATATGCAATTCCTTATCGGTATGCCGATTTGAGCTGGGCAATCGCAGGATATTGGTACAATGCAGCTAGCTTTTCTGCAAAGGAGAATACAAAGTATGGTACTGATAAAGCGAGTCAGAACAATCAGGGTATTGTAACATTGTTCCCATTCACATTGGCATCTGAGTTGAATATTTCAGGAACGCACTCACAGGCATATGCGCTGGATGTTGAAAATGATGACATGACTGTGTGGTATTCTCTTGCAGGTGGTAATAATACAAAGGACGGTTCTTCCATCTATGCAGCATCACCGAGAGATGGTATGGACAACTACTTTATTTACACTTATAAGAACGTAAACTACTGTGGTGCCGGACATTCGAAGGTGACTGGTGTAGGAAAGGATAATAATGATGAGCGTTACCTGTACATCAATATTATTTGTAACTCAGTTCGTAACAGTGTAAAACAGCCAACCATTTATGTATATGACTATGGTAAAGAAACAAATAATATCATCAAACGTGATGTAAACGATGATTATTATACAAAGGTTGAGGAGAATACTTCATATCCAGAGTTTAGTTTTAAGGTAACTGTAGACCAGGATGCAACATTAAAGCAGGTTCGAATCTACTATGATTTGGATTACTCAGAGACAAATCGTGATAGTTCATATGTAGCAGATAAGAATCATGTATTGATTGCGGATTGGAATTCTACACAGGTAAAGGAAGGTATCATCAAGGATGTATTCCGATATGATTCTTCTCTTGAGAAGCTGTTGAATAAGGATGGCGGACAGATTGCTGAGAAGTATGTAGATTCTGATGGTAAGGAAGTTACAGTAGCGGCAACGAAATTGAAGCTTCAGCCATCGTACTTTGAGAATTACAATAATGAATATACATATATTGTAATTGAAGCAACCGATTCCGAAGGTAACAAGGTTTACCAGAGAATCAAGGTTATGTTGAAGGATTATCTCTTTGACTTAACGTAAAATAATAAAAAAAGCATGGGAAATTCTGAAAAGAGTCCCATGCTTTTTTTGCCATTTGATTGACTTTTTTATAAGAATCGTTATAATTAAAATATGTATGTAGTTAGGAATTAGGCGATATATGCCACAACGTACAAAATAATATGAAAGGGGAGATACTATGCGAAAACGCAAAATGAATCGAGCACTCGTTGTCGCACTGAGTGTTGCTATGGCATCAAGCAATATAGCACCAACAGTTACATATGCGGCGGAGTCATCTCAAATTTTCGAAGCGTCAGAACAAGAAAATCCACAAGAAGAAACAAGTGAACAGGAATCCAAGACAGAGGTTGAAACTGTAAGTGAAGATTTACAGCAGGCAGAGCAAACTGTTGCAGAAGATAAGACGATTACAGAAGAAACGTATTTAGAGTACACACCTGAAAAGGGAAATTATACTCTGTCTTATCAGATTCGTGTAAATAATGGAAAAAAGGAAGCTATTATTAAGGGATATGGTAAAAATAAGACAGATAGAAATATTACTATTCCAAGTGAGGTAAGTGCTTCCAGTGAGTACACAAATGCTGCAGACTATCAGAATATTCCAGTTACAGCGATTGATCAGGGTGCATTCGCATTGACGGAATGTCCGAGAAGCGTGAATATTCCTGCCTCTATAGAATCCATTGGTACAAATGCATTTGCCGGAGGAGAAAAACAGAAAGTTTACATATTGCAGTCCGTTACAATTGAGGAAGGTTCAAAGCTGAATTGGATTGGAGAGGCTGCATTTCAAAGTCAGGCAGGATTGAAAAGTGAAATTGTGATTCCTGATGGTGTTACCAAAATTGGTAAACAGGCATTTTATAATTGTGAAGGCTTGACAAAGATTACATTTAATGGTGGAGGAATCATTGGTGCGCAGGCATTTTCTGGTTGTAGAAAAGTCAATATGGAAAATGGGTTAAAATTTCCACTTAATGTAACAGAAATTGGTGATGAAGCATTTTTGAATTATGGGGCTTCCTCAACAAATGCAGGAGATCTTGCGCTTCCAAGTGGACTTACATCAATCGGAAAGAAAGCCTTTTCTGGCGCAAAGCTGAAAGGAAATCTTGTTATCCCAAGTTCCGTTGCGTTCATGGGAGATTCTGCATTTCAAAGTGCATATGCCGATACCGACAAATCAAATATGGGGATGTTATCGTTTGAAAACGGAAGTAAATTAACGAGTATTCCAGCGTATGCATTTGATAAGTGCCTTGCGTTTAAGGGCTCGATTGTAATTCCAGAGGGGGTTACAAGTATTGGGCAATATGCATTTGAAAAGTGTTCAGGGATGGATGGAACGCTTTCTTTGCCATCAGGGTTGGAAACAATTGGCAATTATGCTTTTTCTGAGTGTTCAAAGCTGACAGGAGGAATTACACTTCCAGATACGTTGACACAGCTTGGTACGTATACATTTAATAAATGTAGTAATATTAATGGAGAACTTGTATTAAGTAAGAATTTAAAGAATATACCACAGGCTGCATTTTCAAACTGTTCTAGCATGATTGGAAGTGTGGATATTCCAGAAGGCGTACAGAAAATAAATGCAAACGCATTTCAGGGATGTTCTTCGTTAAATGGAACATTAACAATCCCGGAAACGGTAGATACGATTGGTGCCTATGCCTTTGATCAATGTAGTTTACTCACCGGGACTTTAACAATACCGGGAAAGGTAACTAATGTATCGAATTATGCATTTGACGCATGTTCTGGATTTGATGCATTAAAGCTTTCGGATAGTATTACAACTATCGGAAATTATGCATTTGCAGATTGTGATGGTTTTAAAAATGAATTTGTACTTCCTGCAAACCTGAAGACGGTTGGAGAGTTTTCATTTAGTGGTTGTAGTGGACTTGTTGGAAATCTGGCGATGCCGGATACTGTCACTTCAGTTGGAAAGTCTGCTTTTGCAGGGATGTCCGGATTAAATGGATATATGTATTTGTCAAAGAAACTTACATCCTTTGGAGAGCTGTGCTTCTATGGTTGTTCGAAATTAACAAATCCGAAGGATGAGCAGGGTAACATACAAATTATTGAGATTGCAGAGGGAACAACGGCGTTACCACAGCAGATGTTTGGAAATTGTAAGATGCTGACAAAAATACAGGTTCCAAAGACTATTAAGACAATCAATACTGGTGTATTTATTGGAACGAACTCTGCACTGGATCTTTATGTATATGCGGGGTCTGATGGAGCTGCGTGGGCAAGAAATTTGTCCACAGAGCAGAAAACGTTTGATGTTATTTATTTGGAGGCATTAGCTTCAATCAAGCTTTCCAATAACGCATACACAATGCGAGTTGGCTCAGAGAGAGACTTGTCTGCAACTATCAAATATTATAAAGAAGAAAATGGTGTGGATGTACCATATGAAGTTGCAGAGAAAGATGCACCAGATAAATTAACATGGACTATGAATAATAAAGATACAGGTACCTATGCATCCTATGCAGATGGCAAAGTATCAGCAATCAAACAGGGAACGGAAACAATCAAGGCAACATCACCGGATGGTAAGACAAATGGTATGTGTAAGGTAACAGTGTTTAATAAATATGTTACACAAATGTCGTCCTCTGATCCAGCAACAACAAAACTGAATGCTTCAAAGGATGGAGAGCAAACAACGATTACAGCAACAATCAAATTGCAGGGATTCAAAGAAGCATTGGAATATGGTGAGATTAAAGAGGAAGATGTGACACTTACATGTACACCATCTGTAGAAGGTGTGGTTAAGATTGAGACGGGAAAGATTGTGTTTAATGAAGATTATACACAGGCTACAGTTTCAACAGTAATTACACCGGTAAAGAGTGGAAATACAGTTATTACATTTGCTACAAGTGTACCTGGTGAAACGGAAACGAAATTTACAAAGACGATAAATGTCTATATGCCGTTACAGAGTATCAGTATTCCTGAAACAGCAACTGTAAAGGTTGGCGGCGAGAAGTTGAAGTTGACAGCGACATTGAATCCAGAAGGAGCAACCACACAGAAGGTCACATGGAAGAGTTCGGATACATCGGTTGCGACTATTAAGTCTACGACCGGAGAAATTACAGCAAAGAAGGCAGGAACAGTCACTATTACATGTACACCTTCAAACAACTCGAATTATGGTGATACGGCAGAAGCTGTTACCTGTACATTGACGGTTTTGCCAAAGGATGGAACAACGCCAACACCGACACCAGATCCAACACCAAATCCAAATCCGAATCCGGATCCAAAACCAACTCCGGATCCAAAACCAACTCCGACACCGACTCCGGAAGTGAAAGTTCCAACAATGTCAGTGAGCTATCGTACGCATGTACAGACATTTGGATGGGAGAAGTCATGGAGTAAGGATGGCGCTATGTCCGGTACGTCCGGAAAGGCAAAACGTCTGGAAGGCATTGAAATAAATGTCAGCGGAAATGATAAGGTTGGCATTCAGTACACGACTCATTGCCAGAGCTACGGCTGGCTGCCATGGTCATCAAACGGAGACATGAGTGGTACAGAAGGCGAAGCAAAGCGTCTGGAGGCAATTAAGATTCAGCTCACAGGTGCAGATAAGGATAAGTATGACATTTATTATCGTGTACATGCACAGTCTTATGGCTGGCTTGGTTGGGCGAAGAATGGCGCACCATCTGGAACAGCAGGCTATGCAAAACGTCTGGAAGGCATCCAGATTGTAGTTGTAAAGAAGGGTGAATCTGCACCGGGCGCAAACTTCAAGGGTGTGAATGTTACAAAACAGTTAGCAAGCTATATTGCAAAGGCTGGATCTTCACCGGTTGTCGGCAATCCGGCGACATCCAACACGAATCCGTCTGTGGTCGGTGAGAACGCAATCAATGTTGCGTACCGTACACATGTACAGAGCTTCGGCTGGCAGGGCTGGAAGTATAATGGACAGATGAGTGGTACTTCTGGATTAGCAAAGCGTCTCGAAGGTATCAATATCAAGCTAACAAACCAGACATACAGCGGCAGCATTGTCTATACGACACATGTACAGTCTTATGGCTGGCAGGGAAATGAGAACGATCCAAATACATGGAAACGCAATGGCGTTATGTCTGGTACAAGTGGAGAGGCGAAGCGTCTCGAAGCAATCCGTATCGCACTGACTGGCGAGATGGCAGAGCATTATGATGTATATTATCGTGTACATGCACAGAGCTTTGGCTGGCTTGGCTGGGCAAAGAATGGTGAGGCTGCTGGAACCGCAGGTCTTGCAAAACGTCTCGAAGGCATCCAGATTGTTCTTGTGCCAAAGAATGGTAAGGCACCAGCGATGCGCTATCAGGGTATTACCAGTGTGAAAACACAGGCATACATAAAAAAATAAATCAGGGAGAAATCTCTACGATAAAATCTTGAAAAAAAGTGTATAACTGTATATAATCAAACAGGAAATTACAAAGAATAAATTATTATAAATTAAAGGAGATAAACAATGAGTAAGAAACCAGTTGTATTGATGGTACTTGATGGCTATGGCATTACAGACAAGACAGAAGGTAATGCAATTTACATGGCAAACACACCTGTGATGGATAAGCTGATGGCAGAGTGTCCATATGTAAGAGGAAATGCTTCCGGACTTGCAGTTGGACTTCCAGACGGACAGATGGGTAACTCTGAGGTTGGTCATATGAATATTGGCGCCGGAAGAATTATTTATCAGGATCTGACATCGATCACAAAGGCAATCGAGGATGGCGATTTCTTCGAGAACGAAGCAATGCTTGAGGCGATTGAGAACTGCAAGAAGAACAATTCCGACCTTCATCTGTGGGGACTTCTTTCCGATGGCGGTGTACACAGCCACAATACACATCTGTATGGTATCTTAGAGCTTTGCAAGAAGCAGGGCTTTGATCGCGTATATGTACATCCATTCTTAGATGGTAGAGATACACCTCCAGCATCTGGTAAGGATTATGTTGCAGCGCTCGTTGATAAGATGCAGGAGATCGGAGTCGGTAAGGTCGCAAGTATTTCCGGTCGTTACTATGCAATGGATCGTGATAACAACTGGGATCGTGTAGAGAAAGCTTATGCAGCTATGGTATATGGCGAGGGCGTAAAGGCTGCAGATCCAGTACAGGCAGTTGCAGATTCTTATGCAAATGATAAGACAGATGAGTTTGTTCTTCCTACTGTTATCGAGGCAGATGGAAAGCCGGTTGCAACCGTAAAGGCAAACGATTCCGTTATCTTCTTTAACTTCCGTCCAGACCGTGCACGTGAGATCACAAGAGCATTCTGTGCAGATGAGTTTACAGGATTTGAGCGGAAAGGTGGAAAGCTGCCACTAACATATGTATGCTTCAAGGATTACGATGAGTCTATCCCGAACAAGATTATCGCTTTCAAGAAGCAGGAGATCAAGAATACACTTGGAGAGTATCTTGCTGCAAATGGTTTGAAGCAGCTTCGTACCGCTGAGACAGAGAAATATGCACATGTTACATTCTTCTTCAACGGTGGTGTTGAAGAGCCAAACAAGGATGAGGACAGAGTACTTGTAAAGTCTCCAGCTGTTGCAACTTACGATCTGCAGCCAGAGATGAGTGCACCGGAAGTATCTGAGAAGCTGAATGCAGCCATCCGTTCCGGTAAGTATGATGTGATTATCATCAATTTTGCAAACCCGGACATGGTAGGACATACTGGTGTGATCCCTGCTGCTGTAAAGGCTGTTGAGACAGTTGACCAGTGTGTAGGAACTGCTGTAGAGGCAATCAAGGAAGTAGATGGCGTGCTCTTTATCTGTGCAGACCACGGAAATGCAGAGCAGATGGTGGATTACGAGACAGGTGCACCGTTTACCGCACATACGACGAATCCGGTACCGTTTATTCTGGTCAATGCAGATCCGTCCTACAC
>ENA-ORTG01003370-ORTG01003370.1-human-gut-metagenome-genome-assembly--contig:-NODE-3370-length-11393-cov-3.855354_pt1 | contig 11393 bp, 10 predicted proteins | sample MGYA00241906_ERZ509176 | MGnify/ENA primary metagenome ERZ509176 (study PRJEB26280, sample SAMEA2338811) | human gut metagenome | biome: human gut; feature: human-associated habitat; material: faeces... | reverse complement strand
TCAATGGCTGATTCATTGTTACGAAAAGATAAACCGGTGGCTGTATATTGTCGTAGTGGAAAACGAAGCAAGAAGGCTGCGGCAATTTTGAGCGAGAAAGGCTATAAAGTCTTTGAGCTTGATAAAGGGTTTAATTCCTGGCAAGAAGCTGATAAAGAAATAGAGAAATAAAGTGCTGATTTATCAGCACTTTATTTCTTTTTGGTTATTTCAGTCCTTCCAATAATCTTTTCAGAACGACAGTAGCCGAGATTTCACGGTTGGCAGCTTCGGGGATAACGATAGACTGAGGACTTTCGATTACATCATCCGTGACGATCATATTTCTGCGAACAGGCAGGCAGTGCATAAAGATTGCCTGGGATCCGGCATTTTCCATCACGGCACGGTTGACCTGATAAGGACTTAAGGAACGGATCCGCTCATCCCATACGGTATAAGGCTCACCCATGGATACCCACACATCCGTATAAATGACATCGGCGCCCTTTGTTCCCTCGGTAACATCCTCGGTAAGGGTGATCGTTCCGCCGCTCTTTGCCGCAATTTCCCTGCACTGTGCCACCAGTGCCTCATCCGGGAAGTAGCTCTTCGTGGTGCATGCCGTAAAATGCATGCCAAGCTTTGCACAGACTACCATCAGCGAATTTCCCATATTGTAACGGGCATCGCCCATATATACAAACTTAAGTCCCTTAAGACGTCCGAACTTCTCTCTTAAAGTTAAGAAATCTGCAAGAATCTGTGTTGGATGAAATTCATTTGTAAGTCCATTCCAAACAGGAACTCCTGCGTATTCTGCCAACTGTTCTACAATAGTCTGTTCAAATCCCCTATATTCAATACCGTCAAACATACGGCCCAAAACTCTTGCTGTGTCAGGAATACTTTCCTTCTTTCCAATCTGTGAACCTGTTGGATCCAAATAAGTAACTCCCATTCCAAGATCGTGAGCTGCTACTTCAAAAGAACATCTTGTACGAGTACTTGTCTTTTCAAAAATAATAGCAATATTCTTTCCTTTAAGAACATCTACAAGTTCTCCTGCTTTCTTCTTTGCCTTAAGATTGGCTGCCAAATCGATAAGGGCACTAATCTCTTCCGGTGTAAAATCCAATAATTTCAAAAATGATTTTCCTTCAAAATTCATAACTGTACCTACCTTCTTATTCGTCCTTTTTATTTTTAAGCATTTCAATGTACTCTTTTATATTAATACTCTTTCCGGATTTATTCAACTTTGGAAGAGAATTAAGTGAATGCTTGTTGTAAATATTTATCTTAGCAATGTAAGAATCCATCTTGGCTTCCAATTCAGCTCTCTGGATAGCCCATTTCTCTTTCATTGCAGAATTCTGATTTTTATTCTTTGAAGCTACACCGGCAGTAAGCTTATCCTTAGCTGCATTACCGGCACTGGAAATCATATCTTTTGTGGCACTTCCGGCATTTGTGATAATTTCTTTTGTAGCTCCACCTGCGTTGGAAATTATATCCTTTGTCGCTCCACTTGCATTTGTGATAATTTCTTTTGTTGCATTTCCTGCATTTGAAATTATGTCCCTAGTTGCATTTCCCGCACCTGCAAGTTTTTCTTTAGCCGGCTCAACTGCCTCTGCAAATTTTTCTCTTGCCGGTTCAACTGCTTCTGCAATTTTTTCTTTTGCAGCTTCACTGACATTGGCCCACTTTTCTCTGCTTTCTTCAGTTCTCTCGTCAAGCTTTTCAAGACTTTCCTCGGCTCTGTCTGCCACATTAATTGCAGAATTTCCAACAACATCCTTAATCTGATTTCCAAGATTATTAAGGTCCTCAGCCACCTTGTCAAGCTGTCCCAAACTCTTACGGATACCAATAAGATTCTTAAGAGTAACAACCATATCTATTGCAAAAATAGTAACAAGAATACTTATTATAATAATTCCTGCAATCTTTGGAAGCCTTCTAACCAAAGCAAAAATCGGTGGATGAACAAGCTTCATCACTGCCACAACACCAAGACCCCACATAATACTGAACCTTAAGCAAACATAGCCGCCAATATTAAACTTGTTCTTTGTGTAATCCCACCATCTCATATGGAAAATTTTGTCCAAAACCCAGCCGCCAAAAAGTTCAACAGCTGTACAAATAATAAACCCACCAATGAAAAGCAAAATAAAATTGTCCCTGTATGGAGTAAGCGCTGCAATAACTCCCAACATTCCACATCCATAAATAGGACAAACCGGCCCATTCAAGAATCCTCTGTTCTCAACTTTTCTTGCTGTAATGGCAACGAACGCCACCTCAACGCACCAGCCCAGGAAACTATAAATAAAAAATAAAAGTGCTACATAATAAAAATCAAAACTCATAACAACCCTCACATTTAATTTGTCTGTTAGCAAAGTATTATAGCATAAAAACAAAAATGTGTCACTTAAGTAGAAGTGTTGATGGCAGAACTCAACATAACTTATCGTAATTTTTGCAAGAGTACCACAAAAAACGCATTTTCTAAAATTTTGGGGTACGTTTTCAAGTTATGTAAACTAATCACATCACATATTCTTGCTTCATTCTTCAATTCATCACATATTGACTTTTATTTTAATTATTATGTAAACCACTATGTTACTTATACTGGCTTAATGGCAATAAACGTACCACAAAAATTCACTATTTTTAAAAATTTGGGGTACGCTATCCGATAATAATATTGTTTTCTTGTTTTATGTAAACCAGTTTGCCCATTATTGTCAAATTTCACTCCCGCAATCCTTTCTCAAGTCTTTTCCCACTACATTTTTTGCTTACCGGATTGCTACGTGCTTCGCACTCCCGCAATCCTTCCCAAGCATTCGCATATCGTGAAGCTTTCGCTTCACTTTTATGCTCATTCTTGGGGCGTGTCCTAAGTCCAGTCATCCACCTTTGTGCAAGCACAGGTGGATGACTGGACTTGTACACTGTAAGCAAAAAAAAGAGAAGCCACCACTTTATGTTTTCTCTCATAAAGTGATGGCTTCCAATATACAGTTTTAAGATAGACGTACTATTTATAACAAATTTCTTCATTGCCAATACGTAGCAATCAATTTCATTTTAATCTAGAATAAGATTCCACCATACTGTGCAATTACTGTTGCAAAAACAAGTGAAACAATTGTCATTAACTTAATAAGAATGTTGATTGATGGTCCTGATGTATCCTTGAATGGATCACCTACTGTATCACCAACTACGGCTGCCTTGTGTGCTTCGCTTCCTTTACCTCCGGCAAAACCACCTTCGATAAACTTCTTAGCATTATCCCAAGCACCACCGGCATTTGCCATAAATACTGCCATCATAACACCACTTACAAGTGAACCTGCAAGCATACCACCTAAAGCTTCTGCTCCAAGTAAAAATCCAATAACAAGTGGCACAAGAACTGCCATGATACCAGGAACAATCATTTCATGTAATGCTGCTTGTGTTGAAATACCTACACATGATGTATAGTCAGGCTTTTCTGTTCCCTTAAGTATACCTGGTTTTTCTTTGAACTGGCGACGAACTTCTTCAATCATCTTGTTTGCAGCCTTACCAACTGAAGACATTGTCAAAGCTGAGAACATAAATGGGAGCATACCACCAATGAAAAGACCAACTACAACGCTTGCATCTAAAATATTGATACCGTTCTTTGTGATTCCTGCTGTTTCCGCAAAAGAAACAAAAAGTGATAAAGCTGTAAGAGCTGCTGAACCAATAGCAAATCCCTTACCAATAGCTGCTGTAGTATTTCCTACTGCATCTAATTTGTCTGTAATATCTCTAACACTTTCGTCAAGTTCTGACATTTCAGCAATACCGCCGGCATTATCAGCGATTGGGCCGTAAGCATCAACTGCTACTGTCATACCTGTTGTTGAAAGCATACCAACTGCTGCAAGAGCAATACCATACATTCCGCAGAAGTGGAATGCAACTAAGATTCCGATTGCAATAACAACAATAGGGATACATGTTGATTTCATACCAACTGAAAGACCACTAATAATGTTAGTTGCTGAACCTGTCTGTGAGCTTTCAGCGATTTCCTGAACGCTCTTATATTTTTCTGATGTATACATTTCTGTAACTTTACCAATAATAGTACCAACTACAAGACCTGCAATAATTGCGATAAATGCATTAAAGTTACCAAAGAATGTATTACTTAAAATAGCTGAAGCAATAATAACTAATGCTGTTGCTGTATATTCACCTGCATTAAGTGCTTTCTGTGGATCAGAACCGTCTTTTCCTCTAACAAAGAAAGTAGCGATAACTGATGCAATAATACCAATACCTGCAATTACAAGTGGGAATAAAGCTGCCATAAAATGAGATGCACTACCAATATTTGTTGCTACAAGACCAAGTGTAATAGCTGAAACTAAAGCTCCAACATAACTTTCAAATAAGTCAGCACCCATGCCTGCAACATCACCTACATTGTCACCTACATTATCTGCGATAACAGCAGGATTTCTTGGATCATCTTCAGGAATACCTGCTTCTACTTTACCTACAAGGTCAGCTCCAACGTCTGCTGCCTTAGTATAGATACCACCTCCAACTCTTGCAAAAAGAGCAATTGATGAAGCACCAAGGCTAAATCCTGTAAGAATACTTACTGCGTCTGTTGTAACTTCGCCTGTGGCATTAAGAATAATGAAGATAACACTTATTCCAATAATACCAAGACCTACAACGCTAAGCCCCATAACAGCACCGCCTGAAAAAGCGATTGATAAAGCTTTGTTCATTCCGCTTTCTTTAGCTGCATTAGCTGTACGAACGTTAGCCTTTGTAGCTACTGTCATACCAAAATAACCTGCCAAAGTTGAGAATAATGCTCCAACTAAGAAGCAAACTGCTGTAAGCCAGCTAATTCCAAATCCTAAAACTACAAATAATACTGCTACAAAAATAACCAAAACTTTATATTCTGCAAATAAGAAAGCTCTGGCACCTTCAGCGATAGCTGAAGCGATTTCTTTCATTCTGTCATTTCCGGCTTCGCTCTTGTTAATAGTCATTGCCTTATAAAAAGCAAAAATCAATGCTATAACACCTGCAACCGGAGCTAAATAAATAAAACTGTTCATATTTATTCATTCCCTTTCTTTCTCGATTCTCAATTGTTGATTATTATCAAACTTGAGTACTTCCAAACAATTAAGATAGTATCAATACGTGAATACATTCTAAACAACCAAATCTTTTCATTTAATTGAATTCCCCTTAAGCTTTCAAATTATTTTATAGCAAATGCTTTCAATAATTAATCATCTTCTTAATTGTTAAATAAATAACAAGCAGTTACGTATTCAATACCTTACCACGTTTGAGAAAACTTTTCAACAAATTTTATTTCTATTCCCACAACATTTTTTCACTCAATATAGTGAAATGTTCAAAAACATGCGATAAATAAAGGTTGTGTAGATCTTTTACCAGGATTGTACCCGGTAGACAATCACATATTCTTGCTTCTATATACTTATAATCGCTTCGTAATGGCACACTAAAAAGGAGCTGTTGTTCTAACGATTGCTAAAATCATTAGCACACAGCTCCTTTTTTACAACTTCTATTATAAAAACAAATTAATTTATAAAAATATACTAAATTCTATTCTTCTTCTGTAGAAAGTGGAATTCCTCTATGTTCTACAGATGTTGAGAATACTATCTGAGTCTTCGTACTTCCGAATGTCTGAAGCTCTCCAATGAAGTGATCAAGCTCCTCAGTGCTCTTAAACATTACCTCAACAAGCATTGCATAGTCTCCTGTAACACAGTTACATTCAATAACATTGTTACAACTTTTAATATAAGGATAGAAATCCTTCTTCTGTCCCGGATTAACCTCAAGGTTTATAAATGCCTTAATATGATAACCCAATTCCGCCGGGTTAACCTTTGCAGTATAACCTGTAATAATTCCTGCCTGTTCTAATCTTTCAATTCTGGCAGATACTGCCGGTGATGATAAAAAGACCTGGCTCGCAATAGTTTTAAGGGGAATACGAGCGTTCTCATGAAGCAACTTAATAATCTGTTCATCTATATGGTCTAATTCATGTCTCATAAGTAGTACTCCTTTCAATATAATATTTTTCAGCATATTTTAATTTTATAAAGTTTTCACCTTATAAATATAAAGATATTATAGCACAGAGTTAAAAAAATTTACAATAATAAATTATTTATACATTATTTTTGTTTTTTCCAACAAAAAAACATCTTCAAACCCACAACGTCAGTTCAAAGATGCTTTAATTCAAAGATATTTTCACTCAAAAATATTGTAATTCAAAAAATATTACAATTCAAAAAAATTTAACCTCTTTAGGAATTTCCTAAACTAATTCCTTCTCACTCATTTCAAGTGCGGACGCAATAACTGCATCCATATCATAATACTTATATTCACCAAGTCGGCCACCAAAAATAATATTATCTTCCTTCTGTGCTAACTCTTTATACTGCTCATACAGAGCACCATTCTTTTCGTCGTTCACAGGATAGTAAGGTTCATCTCCCGGCTTCCATTCAGCACTGTACTCTCTTGAAATAACAGTCTTAGGCAAGTCATTACCTTCTTCATCCTTTCCGAACTCGAACCACTTATGTTCAATAATACGAGTCCAAGGTGTTTCAGAATCAGTATAATTAACTGCTGCATTTCCCTGAAAATTAGGAATATCAAGGATTTCATTTTCAAATCTTACTGAACGGTACTCTAAAGTTCCAAGCTTGTAGTCAAAATATGCATCAATAGCCCCTGTGTAAACTACCTTGGAAGCCATTGCATCATATTCACTCTTGTTATCAAAATAATCAACTCCAAGTTTTACATCAATGCCCTCAAGCATATTTTCAACCATCTTGGTATATCCACCTACCGGAATCCCCTGATAAAGTGCATTAAAATAATTATTATCAAAAGTAAGTCGAACCGGCAATCTCTTAATAATGAAAGAAGGAAGTTTATCGCAAGGTCTTCCCCACTGCTTCATTGTGTAACCCTTAATCAACTTTTCATAAATATCGGTTCCTACCAAAGAAATAGCCTGTTCTTCCAAATTCTTAGGTTCAGTAATTCCAGCCTGTTTCTTCTGCTCCTCAATCTTTGCCTGCGCTTCACTTGGTGTAACAACTCCCCACATCTTGTTGAAAGTATACATATTAAAAGGCAAGCTAAAAAGTTCCCCCTTATAATTTGCTACCGGTGAATTAGTAAATCTGTTAAATTCAGCAAACCGATTAACAAAATTCCAAACTTTCTTATTATTAGTATGGAAAATATGTGCCCCATACTTATGTACATTGATGCCTTCAATCTTCTCCGTGAAAACATTTCCTGCAATATTAGGTCTTTTATCAATAACCAAAACAGACTTTCCCTGAGCCTTGGCCTGATTAGCAAAAACTGCTCCATACAAACCTGCTCCAACTACTAAATAATCGTACATACTACTATTTTGCAATATCCATAATGCCACTCCCAATAATACCTATGAATACCGCCTGCTCCTTTCCCTGCCTAGCCCCAAATGAATCGCATCGTAAGCCAGTCCTTTTCATATTTACTGTAGTTTACTATATAATTCATTTGAAATAGTGTCAAGCCTACTTTCTCAATACAGCCTTAAGTTCTGCCATGGCTCTTTTCCAACCTGTGAAAGGAAGCTTAATAATTCTAAATAAATATCCAAAAGGAACAAGAACCTTATACCTACATATCAATGGATGATACTTCTTAAAACTTTTATAGTCTGGGAAAACTCGTCTAAAAACATATTTAAACTTAGATTTTTTTACATCATCGTCATCTCCAAGCTTATTTGCTACCAAATTATCCACATTTCCATATGTGCCTGCTCCCATAATATAATCAAGCATATTCTTTTCATCTGTTGGAAGACCTTCATACCAATCCGCTTTAGCATCAGATTCATTAACACTAAATACATCAAAACATAGCTTTCTAAACTGCTTTTCAAAATCTGCTATATTTAATTTTCCCAATTCTTTTTCAACATAAGAAAAATCTAACTCTTTATTCTTTCTCAAATACAAATACACATCAAGAATTGTTCTAAGTCCCATTCCGCCGCCTGCATAATGCTTATATGTATGTACCATAAAATAAATATAAAAATCTTCCTCTTTGAATACATATTCCAGGCTATTCTCAGACTTCTTTGTTAACTTATCAAATACATTGTCAAAATAATTATTCCAACTTTCGTAATCATCTTTGTCAAAAAGAGCTCTGTGCATTTCAAAATTATATGCCGGTTTCTTTAAATACTCATCATGATTGCTGGTTCCATATCCTTTAATACTGTACCCTCTATCAACCATGAAGTCATAAATGTCCTTCATATATTTTCTGTCAACCAAAATATCATTATCTGACATCTCTCTTAAGGCAGGATTTGGATAGTATTCCCTAATAATCAAACCTTTCAGTAACAAATACCAAATATTCTTTTCTTCAAAGAATGCAATAATCTCCTCGCGCTCAACATCCATCAAAACATTCTTGTAAACAGCCTGATTCTTTTCCATCTGCCATCTTTGATATATCGGACTCCTCTTGTCAACATCCGTTCTATCCAAAATTTCTGCCATAAGCGCAGTTAAATTATGTTTCTTGCAAATCTGATATGCTCCCGCCAAATTAGAACAAAATGCCTGGTCCATTTTCTCTCCATTAACATAACTTCTAATAGCATTTATAACATTTATATACTCTTCCAATAGCATTTTCTTCTCCTAATAAAATATTTTTTCAAGCATACATTCTTCCTAAATATCTATTCCGCCAATGCTTTCTGCTGACTCATCACCTTGTCATAATAAGCCTTATATCTATAGATAGTTCTTTCGCTCAATTTTTTTTCTTTTGCAATTTCAGCAATTGACATTCCCGATTCATATAAAACAACAAAATCATTATAAATAGACTGCCACTTATCGTTATGTTTCTGACGTCCGCTTACTTTTCTGTTTCTGTAATATTCCAATTCTTCATTCAGCTTCTGGTTCTCCGCCTCTAATTCCTTAATTCTTTCCAACGCCATTTCTAATGTTTCAATCTTTCTCATAGTAATTTTTCCTTTATCCTTAATACTATGATTTTATTATTTATTATATTTCTTGTCAATATGATTCTGTCATTTGGGTTATTTTATTCAACAAATTCTCCTAAGAATTTTCAATCAAAAAAACTACAGCCCACGTTTCCGCAAGCTGTAGCCTTTTTAGTTAGATATTATTTTATTTTTTATAATTTTCTATTCAGCTTCCGGTTCAAGTAAGGCCTTCTCGTAAGCTTCAAGAACTATCTGCTGGATATTGTTGCGGGTACCTGAGTTGATTGGATGCGCAATGTCTCTGTATTCACCATCTGCTGCTTTTCTGCTAGGCATTGCAATGAATAATCCCTTATCTCCTTCAACTACTTTAATGTCATGTACTACAAATTCATCATCAATAGTAATTGACACAACTGCTTTCATCTTTCCTTCTTTTGTCATTTTTCTAACTCTTACATCTGTAATATTCATAATTATGTCCTTCCTCAATTTCCTGCTTTGAGGTACAGGTGTACCTGTAATACACCTGCGCTTCCTTTCTATTATATTTGCCTAAGTATTTTTATGTACAACCCTTAGATTATTTCTACAAACTATATCTGAAGTTTCTCTCATTAATAATCTGTACTTCGCTATCTTCGCTTCCTAATTTCTCGTTAGGATTAATAGTGCTGTGGCTTTCAACTATACAATTCTCTATTACTGTGTTGTCTCCAATATAAACATCATTAAGAATAATTGAGTTCTTGATTACACAATTGTTTCCAATGTATGCCTGATGGAATACCACGGATCCGTCCACTTCACCGTTAATGATACAACCACTTGAAATTAAGCTGTTTCTTACTTTTGAACCAGGATTATATTTTGCCGGTGGCAAATCAGCCACTTTTGAATATACGTCCGGATACTGTTTAAAGAAGAAATCTCTTACATCCGGTTTAAGAAAATCCATATTACAACTATAATAATTGTCTATGTTAGAAATATTCTGCCAATAAGAATCAAGATTATAAGCATATATTCTCTTTGTATCTTTGTTTCTGATAATTATGTCGTTTACAAAATCATAATTATCTTCTGCCATACACTGCTCAATTAACTGGATAAGTAATCTTCTTCTGATTACATAAATTCCTGTTGAAATCTTTGAGCTTGTTGTTTCGCCCGGCTTCTCTTCAAAATCAACGATTCTGCCGTTAGAATCTGTTGTTACAACACCGTATGCTAAAGCCTTCTCTGTTGAACCGATATCCTTGCAGACAATTGTAATGTCTGCGCCTGTTTCAACATGTCTTTCTAATACTTTGTTGTAATCAAGCTTGTATACTGCATCTGCTGATGCAATAATTGCATATGGTTCATGGCTCTTCTTTAAAAATGCCATATTCTGTGCAATGGCATCTGCAGTTCCCCTATACCAGAATCCATTGTCTGATGTGATAGATGGTGTAAATACAAACAATCCTCCCTGTTTTCTACCAAAATCCCACCATTTAGATGAACTTAAATGTTCATTTAATGACCACGCATTGTACTGTGTTAAAACTGCTACCTTCTGAATATGTGAATTAGACATATTACTTAATGAAAAATCTATAGCTCTATAGCTTCCTGCTATAGGCATTGCTCCAATTGCTCTCTTCTTTGAGAGTTCGCGCATCTTACTGTTATTTCCACCTGCTAAAATTATTCCTATTGCTCTCATTAAATCTCACCTGCCTTAATAATATAGCCACCTGATGGGAGCTTTCCGTCCGGATAATCTGTAATTTCCGTCTTTCCTGATATTGCTACATTCTTTCCAATCTTTACACCATCCGGTATACTTGAACCTTCTCCAATAACAGCAAGTTCACAATTATAAATCTTCTGACTTAACAAGCTGTCTGCATATTCTCCAATGCCGATTTCGCAGTCCTGTCCAACTTCAACATTCTCTGCAATAATGGCATTGTAAACCTTAGTTCCTTTTCTAATTATGGTGCCATGCATAATAATGGAATCGTGAACCTCCGCTCCTTCTTCTATCACTACATCCGCACTTATTACCGAGTTATAAACACCGCCGTATATATCACAGCCCTCGCCTACAATACTCTTCTCCACCTCTGCACTGTCTGACAGATACTGTGGTGGTAAAGCATCATTCTTAGTATAAATCTTCCAAAATTCTTCATATAAATTAAATTCAGGCACAATATCAATTAATTCCATATTGGCTTCCCAATAAGAGCCTAAGGTTCCAACATCTTTCCAGTATCCG
>ENA-ORTG01003367-ORTG01003367.1-human-gut-metagenome-genome-assembly--contig:-NODE-3367-length-11399-cov-3.422073_pt1 | contig 11399 bp, 9 predicted proteins | sample MGYA00241906_ERZ509176 | MGnify/ENA primary metagenome ERZ509176 (study PRJEB26280, sample SAMEA2338811) | human gut metagenome | biome: human gut; feature: human-associated habitat; material: faeces... | reverse complement strand
GGCATCGTGTTCTTCAAACGCAAGTGGAACGCGACGATCCTCCGGCCCCACGTGGAAACGTCATGGGCGGTGCAGCGGCCCCAGGAAGCCGGCCTGCTCGGGTCCCTGAAAAAACTGTTCGGCATGTAGGAGAACCCCATGGCAAAAGACGGCGGCGCGGCCGATCCGCTGCGCGATCCCCGTTTTCAGGAACCTTCGGTTTGGCAACTGTTCCGGGAAAGCCTGTTCGGCAAACCCCGCCTGCTTGACTGCATACAGGTGGAAGTCACCTCCGTTTGCCCGGGGCGCTGCGTCTATTGCCCGCATACCACGCAGGCCGGATACTGGCGCTCGCGGCACATGGAAGCCGCGACCTTCGCCCGCCTGTGGCCGCTCATGCAGGAGAGCGGGCGCGTGCACCTGCAAGGCTGGGGCGAACCGTTCCTGCACCCGCGGTTCATGGATTTCGCGGCGCTGGCGCGCAAGGCGGGCTGCCGGGTTTCCACAACCACCTGCGGGCTGCGCATGGACGAAACGCTTGCCGCGCAAATCGTGGGGAGCGGCATCGACATTGTAGCCTTTTCCCTCGTGGGCACCGACGAGGCCAGCAATGCCCCGCGCGCGGGCGTGCCGTTCAGCCGCGTCTGTGAGGCCGTGCGCACGCTCCAGCGGGTCCGCAAAGCCAAAATGGGCGTGCATCTGGAGCTGCATTTCGCCTACCTCATGCTCGCCTCGCAGATGGAGGCCGTGGAGGGCCTGCCCGATCTTATGGACGAACTGGACGTACACGCGGCGGTGATCAGCACACTGGACTACATCGCGGCGCCGGGGCTGGAAGCGGAAGCCTTTTCCCCGCACGAGGCCGGGAAACTGGACGCCGCCCGGGACATACTCGAACGCGTCGCCGGAGAAACCGCCAAACGCGGGCGCGGCCTCTACTACAGCCTGCCCTCCCCTCGGCCCGATGACGGCTGCGGCCTGTTCCCCTGCCGGGAAAACGCAGCCCGGACGCTTTACGTGGATGCGGAGGGGTGTATGTCCCCCTGCATCTACCTGAACCTTCCGGTGGATGCGCCCGCCTCTTCGCCCGAGGCCGTGAACCGCCGCGTGTTCGGGTCCGCCGTAGAGGAAGACCCCCTCGGCATTTGGCAAAGCGGCCCTTTCCGCATGTTCCGCGATGCGCTGCAAAGCCCGCTTCCGGATATCCCCTGCCGCACCTGCCCCAAACGTTTCGAAACGGGGAACTGACGCCTACCCCCTCCCGGTAAAACGATGCCCCGGAAACTTTAAATTCCGGGGTTCTTCTTTTGGGCTTTCAGACGGGTAACGCACGTCCATGACATCGTGGAGACAGGCCATAGTTTCACTTAAATTCGGGCCCCCGATTTTTTATTGAACGCCCTACCCTACCGCAATTCGTATGAGCCATAGGCAGGAAGAAGGCTCGATAGCGCGTCCCCCTATTGATAGTGAGGACCCCATAAAAGATCGGGAAGGGTTTGAAGGAATGTTTCCTTCACACAGCGTCGCATAGAAACAACGTGCTTTGGGAAACCCTTTTGGGGATGTGTTTACTTGAAATAGGGAACAGCTTGAAGCGTTTTTTCCTGTTTTGAAATCAAGAACAGAAAGATTTGACTTTTTCTTTCTTTCTATCATGTGGGGTAAAACGGAAAAAAGGCCGTTCAATATGGACGCGCAGAATATCCGTCCATTTCGTCCTCTCTTGGATGTATATACTGTTTTTATTATCTATTTTTGAATAGGGACATTTCTTTTCGTCATAAATATGATTGTCCGCGAAGAGCGGCCATTCTGTCCTTGCATGTTGGACAGGCATACTGTCCCGGGACACGCTGGGCGTCCAGAATGCAAGGACAGCGTGTCCTGACATGCTATCCCCGCTCATTGGACTTTCAAAATGTCCCTACTTCCCGGCGACCTGCATGTCCTTTCTATATGTCCGAGCTGAATATCCTCACAAAAAGGACATACGTTTTGTCCGAGCAGCTTGTTTGGGCATAATGGCCGATCAAAATGGGCATATTTGTTTTCCGATCAAAATATCCTGCCATAATAGACATTCTAAAAGGACTCTCACATGTTCCATTCAAAATGGACACTCATAATGTCCATGCAAACCGTATATGGTTGCCTGTCTCCGCCAGAGCGGTTGGGAATGCTCCGGTGGGGAGCAACAGCTCTGGACCTGCGGTGATACCTTCCGTTTCTGAGGGAGGAACGATGGTTGGGGAAAGGAGCATGAGGAAAACGCCTCAGGCCTCTTCTTTTGGTGGCCGGTGGAGGATAGCCGATTGTTGTAAGGAATGTGGCCAACCGGAGAGGCGGGGGACGTTCCTGATGATGGGACGGCTTATGGATAATGTGGGTGTCCACTAAGGGAGTCCATATCGGATGCTTTCAGGGCGACGGGCGGATACTCAAAAGATTTGCAGTTCCTCCCTGTATGTTGGAGGAATACCGTATGATATGAGTGCGTCCATTTTGATAGTCCGTTTTGAGTGGACATTTTTCTGTAAAGATTCAGTTTTTTCATGTTTAAAGAATGAGAAAAACATTCATCTTATGAACATGCTATCAGAATATCTCTGCGTGTTTTTTGAAATATAAGAATACGTACATGCAAAATGGACACTCAAAAAAATGGATCAACATGTACTCTCAAAATGGCCTCTCAGAGAGTCCTCGCAGAAGGGAGGGGATACAACAAGGCTATGTAGAGAAGAATACCAGAGACTCGGGTGCATGGTTATATGTGAGGAACAAGGCGAAGGTTTACCTATGGCCTCACGAACTTTGGGGCTAAAATGAATATGTATTGAAGATGTCGGCATCAGTAACGGTACTGGGTGCAATAGGGGAGGGTGGATGCTCAGCCGTAGAGTTTGTTTTCCTGCGCCGCTGATACGTTCGCTTTGTCCAGGGATGGGCCCATGCTGACATCGTTCAATCTTTTTGAAATCGTGTTTCGCCCTATGGTGAATAAAGGCATCGCTCGTGGAGTAAGCGCTATCCCCAACGGGTTCCGGGTTTGAAAGATTTTTGAGTGGGCGGTGTTCAAAAAGGGCTGCATGGGAGGGCTTCCCCTGAAGACAATGGAAAAGGGATAGGATAACAGCCGGTGATTTCCGTGTAGGGGTGGATACTCGTAACAGCATATTTGCTATACGAATTTTTTTGGGTAACCATCTGTCCTTCAAGCATTCTTTTTTTGTATGTTCGCTTGTCTGAAAAATAACAGGCAGGGAATTGTAATATGCTGAAATAAAATGGTTTTATTTCAAACAAAAAATCCGTCAAGGGAACCGCTCTTGATGCGCGAGCCCATCCGCTGTGTAAGGGCGAACATTCATCGAAAGAAATATAGAAAAAAAATAGACTAAAAATGTTGTGCTTCAACGTTTTTTATTCTATCTGAAAACCAAGTCGTTCACTAAAAGGAGATTCCGATGGGCAAGATCATTTCGGTCGTCAACAACAAGGGTGGTGTGGGGAAGACGACGATCACCGTCAATCTCGCACATGCCCTGGCCATGCAAGGGAAAAAGGTGTTGATCGTCGATGTGGACAGCCAGTGCAACTCGACTTCCTTCTTCAACCTCGCTCCCGGCTGTGCTTCGCTTTACGAGCTGCTTGCCTCGGTTTATGACGAAGAAGCTCCCGAAATCAAACCTGAATCTTGCATCTATCCCACAGAGATCGGTTGCAGCATCCTCCCGAACGTTGAGGAGATGGCCTTCATCGAAGCCGAGTTCTATAAGAACGAGTCATACATCGTCGCCCTCCGTGAACGGCTGAGAGAGTATGCTACCAAAGAGTTTGACATCACCCTCATAGACTGCCCGCCTTCAATGGGGGCTTTCGTGTATATGGCGATGATCGCCTCCGATTTTATCATTGTGCCCATCCGTGCGGGGTCGCGTTTTTCGCTCGACGGTATCACGAAAACCATCAATGCTATCAACCAGATCCGCCGCACGAAGCTGAACGAAGGGCTTGTCCTGCTTAAGTTCCTGTACAATATGGCTGACTTGCGTCGGCTTGCGGACAAGCACTCTCTGACCATCCTGAACAACCGTTATCCCGGACAGGTCCTCACCGAGTACATCAGTGAGGCGACCATGCTCCGATCCTCCGAGATGCTCTCCGAAACGGTGTTCCAATCTTCACCCCGCAGTAAGGTGGCGGCGAAATTCCGTTCCGTCGCCCGTGAAATCCTCGCCGCCCTCGGCATGTAAACAGGAGCCTCTGATGACCCCCGGACAGACGCATCCCCGCAGACGCGGCCTCAACGAACTGATGGAATCCGTCGCGGCCAAGCTGGCAGAGCGCCCAGATCACATCGCGGCGGCCAGAGTCCTTGAGGAGATGCAGGCTGACGCCGCGAAAATCTCGCATAAGGCGGATGATGTGGACGTGCAGAATGGACAGTCTGAAGTGTCCTCCTCCTCCTCCTCCTCCTCCTCCTCCTCCTCTGTGGACGCGCAAATTGATTCTCCTGAGTGTCCTGACAAAGTGGACGATCAGAACGGACTTGCAAGTGGACTCGCCACGGAGGCACGATCTGACGTCTCTGTAAAGACAGAAATTGAGGACATGCAAAATGGACAGCCTGAACTTACTGTCAAAATGGACGCTCAGGCGTCTCAGCACTCTCCTTCGCAACGAGAAGCAACGGGAAAATATTCTGAAACTTCAAGCCTTGAGTCTCTGAGCGCGCCCTCTACGTGGACGCCGATAGTGGACACTCTAAGTGTACATTCAAAAGTATCTCCGGTTGTTCCCCGTCCCGATGGACGGAAACGGCCTTACCAAGTGGATGTTCAAAATGGACACTCAGAATATCCTGACAAAAGATCCTCTCACCATGAAGAGCTGCCTGAGCGGAAGACAGAGCCACCGGTGGAGAACAGGCTAGAGGCGGGGACTTCCACGGAGCAGGGAACGTCTGCCTCTCGTAAGCATGATCAGGAAGAAACCGTACCTGTTCAGGCCGCTGAGATGACATTGCGTTCGCCCACATCGGACACTCTGAATGGCCGCTCACGCCGGACAGCCAAAGTTGACGTGCAGACAGGGGCCCGGTGCAAACCCAAGAGGGTCGGAGAAGGGCAGATCAGCCTCCTCAGGCCTCTGGCTCCAGTGCATGGGGCCAATCCGACGAAGCTCTTCAAGTGGCTTTACGGAATCGGCAAGAAAGAAACCATCGACCTGACCCTCCCCATTATTGAGGAGACCATCGGTATCGATGCGCGCACCTGCCGGCGGATCATCGCTACATGGGCGGAGACGGGCGTGTGCGAGAAAACGGTCCATCGGCGGGGGATGCGTATCCGGCTTCTTATGGATGAAAAGGAGGCACTCGGCGCGCCGCGTGCCGCTTCCCCTTCCGTGTCGGCTTCTCCGGCGGATGAGCTGGAGAGGGCGCTGCCCGAGCTGTGCCCGAGGCTGATGGAGGTCGGTTTCACCGCCAAGCACCTGCGCCGGATCAAAGAGCTCCTCGCCGTGCAGAACATTGACCCCGGTTCCCTCACGGACGCCCTCCGGTATGCGGAGTATGAGCTGGAACACGGCCAGATGGTGGACAGCAAGGGCCAGCCCGTTTCGCGCCCGGTGGATTGGGTCTTTCGCTGCCTGTCCAAGGACGGGACCTACCGTATCCCCACGGGGTATGTTTCTCCGGCGGAATTACGCCGCCGGGAACGCGAAGAGGCCGTGCGCCGGGAACGCGAGGCGTTGGAGGCCGAGCGGAGGCTGCTCGAAGAAGAGGCCGCCCTTGCCCTTGAAAAAGAGGTCGAAGCGATGTTCCGTCAGCTGCTCGATGAACCCGACGGCCCGTTTGCCGCACAGATCCTGGAGAAGGTTCCCGCTGTCCTGCGTTCACGCGGGGGGTTGGAGAACCCGCTGGTGCAGAAGGCCTGCCGGATGCAGATCAGCTATATGCTCCAGGACGCCGTCGGAGCGGGGCAGTAGGGCTATTCTGCGTGTCCATTCTGTACGGACACACAGCATGGACACTTTGGGTGGATAGTGTGCCCGTCCGGGATGCGTGCGGTTGCGCATGGACAGGCAGCCCGGCCGGAAGGCCCGGACAGCGTGTAAGGGCAGGATGTCCGGACATGCTGGACACCCAATCCGTCCGAGGATGCTGTGAGCGGCCTGTGAGACAGGACAGAATGGCCGCACACGCCGGACAGTCTTACTGGCGATGCCCCGGACACTCTGACAGGGAAAAAAGACTGTAAAAACAGTGTAGACTCTCGTGAAGGGACAACTTGAACGTCCATTTTGATCGGATAATCTGATAGGACATTCCCTTCTCCTATAGAAAGAGAGAAAGAAAAACTCTTTCTCTCCCCAACGATTCAAGACAAAAGGTGCTGCTGCGAATGGCTTCCAAATCGACCAAAAAAGATCTTGTCCAACACATAGCGAAGGCTCTGGAAGTGAGCCCTGTGGAAGCCGAACGGGTTATGCTCGTGGTTATGCGGTACGTCCGGCGGCAATTGCTTGAAGATACATCGGTGATCCTGCCGGGCATCGGGACGCTGGCCGTGACGGAAACCGCGGCCCGTCTGGGGCGCAATCCCCACACGGGGCAGCCGGTGCCCATTCCCCCGCGCAAGACGATCAAGCTCAAGGTGTCCAAAGACCTCAAGGAAGCGATGGAGCCTTCCGAAACCGTGCGCACGGGCGGGGCCGATTTTGACGCCCAATAGCTCCGCCGTTCCGGAGCACGCCTGAAGGCTGGGCCTGGCTGGAAGAGGCTTATCCCTCGAAAAGGACGATCCGGTTTCTGCCGGATGTCTTGGCTTCATACAGCGCCTGATCCGCATGGGTCAGCACTTCGCAGATGTCCGCATCTTCCCCGAACGAGCGGTGCGCAATGCCGATGCTGACCGTCAGCTTGCCCGTCCGGGAATCGGGATGGACAAGGTCCAGCGCGGTCACTTCTTCCAAGATGCGCTGTGCCACGGTCATGGCCGAATATTGTCCGGCCCCGGCCAGAATAGTGGTGAACTCTTCGCCGCCGTACCGGAATATCTTGTCCGAATCCCGCAGGAGCGCTTTTTGCGTGGCCTGCGCCACGGCTTTCAGGGCGGCGTCCCCGGCCTGATGCCCAAACCGGTCATTGTAGTTCTTGAAGAAGTCGAGGTCGAGCATCAGCAGGGCGAGCGGCGTGCGCGCCGGGATGCGCTCCATCGTTTCCTCAAGCGCCCGGCGGTTGTATACGCCGGTCAGCGCATCCCGGAAGCTGAGGTCAGCATACTGGTCCCGTTCCTGCGCGAGCTGGCCGGAGCGGGTGTTCAGTTCGTCCATATGGCGGCTGATGTCCGGCAAAACGTCGAGTACGTCCTGCAATTCCCGAATGCGTACCCGGGGAAGTTCCGAGATGGAGTGCCCGGAGCGGATGGTCCGCAGCGCCTGAGAGAGCAGGGACAGGGGGCGGAGTATCTGAAGGTGGATGAGCAGCAGCGTAGCCAGCAGCCCCGCGATCAACGCGGTCCCCATGATCGGGAACAGTTCCTCGATGCGTGAAACTTCCTCGTTGATGTGGGACATGCTCCGGTGAATCCATTCGGCCTCGTGGGTCGAAACGGCGTCGCTGAGTTCGCGCAGTTTGCCGTCGAGGGTGTTCCAGAGCTGTTTGGCTTCCACGTGGCCTCTCGCGAGCTGCGTCCAATTGGACACGATGCCGTCCCAGTTCGTCCGGAATTCCCCGCAGTCCCTGAGCAGCGGCCGTTCAGGGGTTTCGGCCTGTTCCGCCTTGGCGCACATGTCCATCAGCGGGCGCAGGCTTTCCTCCAGGCCCTGCTTGTTGGCCGTGTTTCTGGAGAAATCCTTGTCCAGGTGCCGCGCACTGTGCTTGAGGGGATAGCTGTATTCCATCCCCGCCCGTATAAGCAGCCGCCCGAGCACGTTCGAAAAAAAGATTTCCGCATGATGGAGCCGATCCTCGGCCAGATAGCTTTGCTGCCTCAGCTCAATGAGACGGAGGAGTTGCGGCCTGATCTCATCCATTTTGCTGGAGAAGTCCACCGACGTCTCCTCAAAGACCGATTCCGCGATCAGCGCTTGGGCGGTGATGCCCGCGTTCCGGCCGATGGTGGGGTCGGACGCGCTATACACCAGCGCGATGTTGCGGCGCATGTTTTCGACGTTGAGGAGCATCTGCTGCTTGGCAAGGATCTGCGGCAGATGGCTGTTGCTGGTGGAGAGCGCCAGATTTTTGATCCGTTGAAGATCATTGGTGAAGATAAAGGAGACGAAGGCCAGCAGCGCCAGCAGGGGCACTGAGACGAGCACAGGGAAAAGGTTGATGCCGATTTGTCGTTTCCGCTTCGGCTCCGCGTTTCGGGAAGGCTTGCAGTACATGAACGCGCTCAATAAATGCTGAAGGGGAAATATTTGCGTACGATGCGGTCGTAATCGCCGTTCAGTTTGATATGGACGATGGCTTCGTTGATCGCGTCGACCAGTTCGGGATTGTTTTTCCGGACGCCGATGTGGGCATAGGCGAGGTCTTCGTCGGGCGGGAGGGGATCATCCAGTATGGCGAAAGGCTGGCCGCGCTCGCTCTGGAGGAATTCGTACCCGGACAGCCCGTCCACGAGGATGACGTCCAGCTGTCCGGCGCAGAAGGCGTCGAGCAGTTGCTCATAGGTAGGAAAACGGATGATTTCAGCCACGTTGACCCAGTGCCTCCGGAGGAAGATCTCCTGCTGCGTATGATCCTGGACGCCAACGCGTTTCCCTTTCAGGCCTTCGGCGCTGACGGTCACGCTGCCCGGAAGCCCCAGATAGATGGAACGGGAGTGGTAGTAGCTGTTGGTGAAATCCATATACGCCAGCCGTTGTTCGTTTTTGGCAAGTCCGGCAACGATCATGTCCAGTTCGCCCCGGCGCATTTTTTCGAGCAGCGTGCCGAAAGCAAGGGGCTCGACCGTGCAGGAACGGCGCATGGCCTTGCACAACGCCTCAGCGATCTCCGGGTCGAATCCGGCCTGCGTGCCTTCGGCGGGAAAGGAGAAGGGCGCATAATCGTCTTCCACGCCGATGCGGAGGATTTCCTCGGCTCCGCTGCGGGGCGGGAACCCCGCGGACAGCAGCGCGAGGAGGAACCCAACCAGAAGAACGGGCCGGAGTGAAGAAAAAGACGGTATCGTGATTTTCAAGGGAAACTCTCTCGGGGGCACCCGCGGCCTCCGCGCCGTTTTCGGCGGGGCTCACAGGACGCTTCAATGTGATGCTCTCGTTTTCAAGGAGGAAAAAGCGTTCCTCAGGTCTTGACGTCGGGAAATTCCCCAACAACCAAATCGGGAAAACGACGGAGCGGCGGGAACCCCGGAAGAGCCGGGATAAAGCCGTGCGGCGGAACTGGCGACGGGTAGCGTCAGTTCCCGAAACCGCTCGGTGCGCGGCGTCGGGAATTGACAGCCGGATGGGGTTGACCGCTTTTCCTGAGGCGCGGCCTGTTCTTTTCTAAAGGATATTTCGGCTCGCTGCAATCAGTGTTTGGGTAGGAATAACGATTTATTATGATAAATTCCCCGCTTTATGGCAAAGTGGGGGGATGGACGGGAAAGCGGCCCCGGGCCTAAGGAGAACGCCTCCGGATGCCGTGGTTTTCGGATCGAAGGTATCGGTGCGGGCAAGATATCTGCACATAATCATATGGAATGGCTATGAAATTGTGAGAAAGGCCCGTTCCCCGCTGGGGATGCCACAGCGGGGAATGCCGGGGAGAGCGGCGCACGGGAGGAATCATGCGGGGGAGAGGCTGGCGTGCTGTATTGTGTTTTTCCCCGCAGTCCTGTGGTGTGCCCCCCCCACTTTTGGGGGGCGATCGGTTCTCCGTTCCGCACGGAGATTCTGTCCGGCATCCGTTTGGGATACCGGGACGGGCGGGGCCCGTTCTGGTTGCGCTCCGCCAACAGGCGGGGAGGGCAATATTATATCACATAATCTTTTTAATTATGTAAATTTTATACCACGGAAAGAAGCTGCGAACTCCTTCCTTCCAATGCCCTGCATATGCGCGATCCGCTGCAACCGAGTGGCAAGCATTCGTAATCAAAAAAGTTTATAACACATTAGAATTATGGAAAAATAAATACCGCCTCGTCCAGAAACGGGGCGGTATTTGGTGCCAAAGGCGTTCACAAAAGGGAAGAAGGGAGGGGCCGCTGTCTATTCCGCGAAAGACTTCCGGCGCAACCGGGGAAAAGCGTAGCCACCCCTCGTAATGAGAACTACTTGTTTATAAATACATGATAGCCTGTTAGAGATCTACAATTTGTTGGCTTTCAAAGCTGTCAGAGGCGAAAAAAGACGTTTTCAGGGAAGCCTTATCGCGTTTCCGGCGTGAAAAAACCAAGTTTCCACAGGAACCCGCTTGCGGCACCCTCCCGGGGCTTCGGGAGGCGCGCTTGCCTGTCTTTTATACAGAAATCCCTTATTTTTCCGGCAGGATAATGTCGAGATAGGCGATATACAGTTCCTTCACGTCGAGCGGGGCCTTGTCCTTGAACATCCCTTGCCAGAGCAGCCCCTGCATGATCGGCGAGACGAGAAGCTGCGGGAACCGCTGGAGTGCCGGGTGCGGGTGCTCATGCGCGGCGAGGCGCAGGTTCTCCCGGTGCAGCTCAAGGATCGGGGCGACGAGCCCGTGGTAGAACGGCGCGACAAGCTTGGGGTTGTGCAGCCCCTCGGCCCACACCAGCCTGATGATCCGCGCCGTCCGCGAACAGCCTTGTTCATCCAGCATCGGCCCGCAGAAGCGGAGCAGCTTTTCGCGCAGGGTCGGCGTCTTGTCGTCGAGGATCTCCTTGGCCAGCGCGTGCATGGGCGCGAACGCAGACTCGGCGAGGCCGTTGAACAGCCCCTCCTTATCCCCGAAATGCAGATACAGCGTGCCCTTGGCGACCCCGGCCCGCCGGGCGATGTCTTCCATGCGCGCTCCGGCGTACCCCTTTGCGGCGAATTCTTCCAGTGCGGCGTCGAGGATGGCCTCCCGGCGCGCTTCCGTCTTTTTCCGGCATTTCGTTTGTTGTGCCATGCGTCCGCCTACCGGATTTTCTTGTTGATGGGTGTGGACAGCCAGACCAGCCCGGCCAGCCCGATGAAGGCTATGGACGCCAGCCAGAACAGCTCGTTGAACCCGAGCAGGAACCCTTGCCGCGTGATTTCGTTGGCGACCCAGACCTTGGCCTGTTCCGGCGAGAGGCCCATCTGCGTGAGCTGGTTGAGCCCGTGCTGCGCCGCCGGGTTGAACGGGTTGATGGACTCGGTGAGCCGGACGTGGTGCTCAACGTCGGCGTCTCCGGACCGGGCGTTGTAAAGACGGCTCTCCAGTCTGTTCGCGGCGCTGATTTCGAAACTTTATGTGAGACGATCAA
>ENA-ORTG01003363-ORTG01003363.1-human-gut-metagenome-genome-assembly--contig:-NODE-3363-length-11405-cov-5.450308_pt1 | contig 11405 bp, 9 predicted proteins | sample MGYA00241906_ERZ509176 | MGnify/ENA primary metagenome ERZ509176 (study PRJEB26280, sample SAMEA2338811) | human gut metagenome | biome: human gut; feature: human-associated habitat; material: faeces... | reverse complement strand
GTGCGCAGCAGTTTTGACGGAGCAGAAATGTGGCCAGACGATGAAAAGGCCGCTGAGAATACTTGCTGTATTGTCAAGGGCTTTGAAGAAGTATGGGCGCATTTCTGCCCGCCAAAACCGTATTTGCCCTTCTCAACCGATACTAATGAGTATAAAGTAAACCGCATCCGGACAGCCGAGAATATCGGCTGTCCGGAATTTTTTCACGTTCAGAGCCGCGTGAATCATTTTCCTTTATTTTTTTGTTGTATAAACTAAAATGTTACAGCGCTATGTGACGGCCTTCGTAGAATTACATAATTATAATAAGCTATAGTAATCGGAACTAACTCATTATCAGCAGGCACATCACTAGCCTTTCTCAAATACTGCTCAGCCTTCTCCAAGTTACCACGTTTTTTCTCGATATCAACCAATGATAAATAATCTGAAGCTACTTCTTCTGGATCTAATTCTATACATCGTAAAATATAATATTCCGCTAAATCATAATCTCCCAAATCATTATATATATTACCCAAGCCATTATATACATAAGTTTTAACATTTTCGACATTTAACGAATCCATAATCACTTCTGCTTGCTTCAATGAAGCTAAAGCCAAATAATTAGAATCAACACTCATATAGCTTCTTCCCTCATTCACGAACGCACGTACATAGCTCGTAGCATTATTAGCTAAATAGAAATACTTTCCGCTTTCTTTATACTTCTCGGCGGCTAGTATATAACGAAGATCTACCTCATACAAATCTCCCATATAACTACAAATATACCCGGCACGATTATAATCCTTAATCGCCAACGCTACCTCCAGCGCATCGGAGTAAGCCCTCATTGCCTTCTCGTACTCCTTATCCTCCACATACGAACGCCCCAGATAAAGGCCGATCTCAGCCTCCTCTTTCCGCATCTTTTTCTTTTGATAGTATTTCAAGGCGATCTCAAGCTGGTTCGTATAAGGCATCTCGTCCTCTATTTTATCGGCGGCACGTGCGTACAACATACACCAACGGGCTATCAGACGGGGACTCATCTCTTCCGGGAGCGGAATGGAATCCAATGTAGTGATTACGCTATCCGGATAGGCATCAAACAGGCGTTCCGCCTGATTGATCAAACGGATTTCCTCAGATTCATTTTGGCATCCTACCACAAGGAAAGTCAAGGAAGTTAATAGTATATATATAAATGACTTCATCCTTTATTATAGATAAGCAAAATTAAATATTTTTAATTCATAAACAAACGATAGAACAACAAAATAACAAATACAAGAAGAAAAAACACACAATAAGTCCATGCAAAGGTATCAAGTTATATATACATGAATATCAGTGATATAAAAACATCATCATGTTTTCCGGAAAACACGTACATGTTTTTCCAAAAAGTCGTACGTGTTTTTCCCGGAAATCTTATAAGGAAAATAAGAACACATAAAAAATAGACAATAAGCCGGATCAGCAATAATTCATTGTACAACTTACAAATGCAACCAATCATAAATATCCAACTAGCTTATTGCTTATCTCAATTATTTTACAAACCTTTGCGACCATAATATTAAACTAAAATCTTTACTATGGAATTACAAACGATACAAAACAAGATTCACGAGATCAGAGGGCAAAAAGTCATGCTGGATTTTGATCTGGCGGAAATGTATGGAACGGAAACCGCCCAATTGAAACGTGCGGTCAGACGTAATATAGAACGCTTTGAAGGAGATGATTTCATGTTTGAGTTAACCAAGGAGGAACTTTCAAGATGCCAATTTGGTATCTTGAATAAAGGAAGAGGTAGTAATTTCAAATATAAGCCTTTTGCTTTCACGGAATTAGGGGTGGCTATGCTTAGTAGTGTGCTAAATTCTAAAACTGCCATAGAAATCAACAGAAACATTATGAGAGCCTTTGTCGCTATTCGGAATTATACCTTACAAACTATCACTAGTTCCATCGAAATTAAAGAACTACAAGAACGTATCAAATCTCTTGAAATGGCTAATGAGGAAACGCTTTGCGCTATCAATGATCTCAGTGAAGATACCCAAAAGTCTTTGGATGATATTTACATAGCTCTTTCCGAACTGGCTACAAAGAAAAAGAACAATGCTAAAAGACCTAAAATTGGTTATATCAAATAAAGTAAACTAATAAGTTCTTATACTATGGAATTACAAGCGATACAAAACAAGATTTATGAGATCAGAGGGCAAAAAGTCATGCTGGATTTTGATCTGGCGGAAATGTATGGAACGGAAACCGCCCAATTGAAACGTGCGGTCAGACGAAACATAGAACGCTTTCCTGATGATTTTATGTTCACATTAACAATTCAAGAATTTAACAACTTGAAAAACAATATGGTATGCCAAATTGGCATCTCAAAGAAAGGAGGTAACCAATATGCTCCATTCGCTTTCACGGAGCAAGGTATAGCAATGCTTTCTTCTGTACTCAGATCCGATACAGCCATTAAAGTCAATATCTCTATCATGCGTGCTTTCGTCGGCATACGACAAATAATAAGTTCTTCCTCCCCTTTGCTTGAACTCCAACAAGAAGTAAAGGAACTCAAAGCGTATATCGAAGAAGCATTTGCCGATTACAACGACATCAACGAAGATACCCGTACGCAACTTGAGCTAATCAATCTGTCACTCGCTGAGTTACAAGCGAAAAGAACCGAGAATCAATCTCGCCCCCGGATTGGTTACGTGAAATAAACAGTTCATGTAATAACTCATATAAAATAAATAAATTCACTAACTTTGTGGCCTTAAATAGAAAACGATACAAAAACGATAAACGATCATGGAGTACAATTTCAGAGAGATTGAGAAGAAGTGGCACGACTACTGGATTGCCGAAAAGGTTTATAAAGTCGAAAAAGACACGAATAAGCCTAAATACTATGTATTGGACATGTTCCCCTATCCTTCCGGTGCGGGATTGCACGTTGGCCACCCGCTCGGTTATATAGCTTCTGATATTTATTCGCGTTTCAAACGTTTGCAAGGTTTCAACGTATTGCACCCGATGGGTTACGACGCTTACGGACTACCCGCCGAGCAATACGCCATCCAAACCGGACAACATCCGGAGATCACGACAAAGAATAATATAGCCCGTTATCGGGAGCAATTGGAAAAGATCGGTTTCTGCTACGATTGGAGCCGTGAGATCCGTACCTGCGATCCCGAATATTACAAATGGACGCAATGGGCCTTCATCCGGATGTTCAACAGCTACTACTGCAACGACGAGAAGCAAGCCCGCCCGATCAGCGAGTTGGTACAGGCTTTCGAGACCAGTGGTACGGAAGGTCTGAACGTAGCTTGCGGAGAGGAACTTAGTTTCACCGCCGAGGAATGGAAAGCCAAGAGCGATAAAGAAAAACAAGAGATATTACTCAACTACCGGATCGCTTATCGTGGCGAGACCATGGTAAACTGGTGTGCCGCCTTGGGTACCGTATTAGCGAATGATGAGGTCGTGAACGGTGTTTCCGAGCGTGGAGGCTATCCGGTGGAACAAAAGATCATGCGCCAATGGTGCTTACGTGTATCCGCTTACGCGCAACGCCTGTTGGACGGATTGGATACGATCGACTGGACGGATTCCTTGAAAGAGACCCAAAAGAACTGGATCGGACGCAGCGAAGGTGCCGAGGTTCGCTTCAAGGTAAAAGACAGCGACAAGGAATTCACGATCTTTACGACCCGTGCCGATACGATGTTTGGTGTTACCTTCATGGTATTAGCTCCGGAAAGCGAATTGGTTCAACAATTAACTACGGCAGACCAAAAAGCAGAAGTAGACGCTTACCTAGATCGTACCAAGAAACGTACCGAGCGCGAGCGCATCGCCGACCGTCAGGTAACCGGTGTATTCAGTGGTTCCTATGCTATTAACCCGTTTACGGGCGAGGCGGTTCCCATCTGGATCAGCGACTATGTATTGGCCGGCTACGGTACGGGAGCGATCATGGCGGTTCCGGCGCACGATAGTCGCGACTACGCTTTCGCGAAGCATTTCGGACTGGAAATCCGCCCCTTGGTGGAAGGTTGCGACGTAAGCGAGGAAAGTTTCGATGCCAAGGAAGGTATCGTATGCAATTCTCCGAGAGCCGGCGTTACTCCTTATTGCGATCTTTCCTTGAACGGACTGACGATCAAGGAAGCGATAGCCGCTACCAAGAAATACGTAAAAGATCACGATCTGGGACGTGTGAAGATAAACTACCGCTTGCGCGACGCTATTTTCAGCCGCCAGCGTTATTGGGGCGAACCGTTCCCGGTATATTACGACGCCGATGGCATGCCTCAGATGTTGCCGGAAGAATGTCTGCCCCTGTTGCTGCCGGAAGTAGATAAATTCTTGCCTACCGAGACGGGCGAGCCTCCATTAGGACACGCCGTTAAATGGGCTTGGGACACGGTAAACCAAAAAGTCACCGAGGTATCGAAGATCGATAACCAGACGATCTTCCCGCTAGAGCTTTGTACGATGCCGGGCTTCGCCGGTTCTTCCGCTTATTATTTGCGCTATATGGACCCGCATAATGATAAAGCCTTGGTAGCTAAAGACGTGGATGAATATTGGAGAAACGTGGATTTATATATCGGTGGTACGGAACACGCTACCGGCCACTTGATTTACAGCCGTTTCTGGAATAAGTTCTTGTTCGACTTGGGTATCGTTTGCGAGGAAGAGCCGTTCAAGAAATTGATCAACCAAGGTATGATCCAAGGACGCTCGAACTTCGTGTACCGCATCAACGGAACCAATAAATTCGTTTCCTTGAACTTGAAAGACCAATACGAGGTCACCCCTATCCATGTAGACGTAAATATCGTATCTAACGATCTGTTGGATATAGAGGCTTTCAAGAACTGGCGTCCGGAATACAACGACGCGGAGTTCGTATTGGAAGATGGTAAATATATCTGCGGATGGGCGGTCGAGAAGATGTCCAAATCCATGTTCAACGTAGTGAACCCGGATATGATCGTTGAGAAATATGGTGCCGATACCCTACGTTTGTACGAGATGTTCCTAGGCCCGTTGGAGCAATCCAAGCCTTGGGATACGAACGGTATCGATGGCGTACACCGTTTCTTAAAGAAGCTTTGGGGCTTGTTCTTCGGCAATACGGATACCCTGCAAGTTACCGATGCCGAGCCTACGGCCGACGAATTGAAATCCTTGCATAAGCTGATCAAGAAAGTAACGTTCGACATCGAGCATTTCTCATACAACACGTCCATTAGCGCTTTCATGATTTGCGTGAACGAGTTAACGAGCTTAAAATGCAGCAAGCGCGCCATCTTGGAGCCGCTGATCATCTTATTGGCTCCGTTCGCTCCCCACATCACGGAAGAGCTATGGCATCAATTAGGACATGATACGACCATCTGCGATGCCCGGTGGCCGAAACACAACGAAGAATATCTCAAGGAGAAATCCGTTGTTTACGCGATCTCATTCAATGGTAAAGCTCGCTACAACCTAGAGCTACCGGCGGATATTTCTAAGGAGGACGCCGAGAAAGCGGCTTTGAATCATGAGAACTCAGCGAAGTGGATGGAAGGCAAGGCCGTTAAGAAGGTTATTGTCGTTCCCGGCAAAATCGTTAATATCGTAGTGGGATGAACTTAAAACTCACAAAAATCTATTTTTCCGTACAGGATTATCTAATGATCCTGTTCGGAACTTTATTATACGGATTCGGATTCAACGCCTTTATCCTTTCCAACGAGATCGTGACAGGTGGGGTAAGTGGTATCTGTGCGTTGATCTTCTTTGCCTCCAATGGATTGATCCCGGTATCCGTATCTTATTTTGTCATCAACGTAGCCTTGTTGGTGGTAGCCTTAAAGATCCTTGGTCTAAAATTCTTGATAAAAACTATTTTCGGAGTTTTCTCACTCTCGGCTTCTCTCTCTCTCTTCGAGTGGCTGCTGAAAGGACAACCTATACTGCACGACCAGCCGTTTATGGCTATCATAATCGGAGCGTTTATGTGTGGTGCCGGATTAGGATTGGTATTCTCGGCGAACGGTAGTACCGGAGGTACGGATATTATCGGTGCGGTAATCAATAAATATAAGAATATATCGATCGGACGTATCCTTCTGTTTTGCGATTTCTTCATCATCAGTTCCTCTTTCTTCCTGTTCCATAACGTGGACAAGATCGTTTTCGGTTTCGTGGAGATGGTCATAAGCAATTACGTTCTCGACATGGTATTGAACGGTAACCGCCAATCCGTACAATTCCTCATCTTCTCCCAGAAGTACGACGAGATAGCGGATCGCATCATCCATGACTTAGGCCGTGGCTGCACGATACTGGACGGCGAGGGCGGTTATTCCCGCAAACCCGTCAAGGTAGTCGTACTACTCGCCAAGAAATCCGAATCCGTCTCCATCTTCCGGATCGTGAAACGGATAGACCACCAAGCGTTCATCTCCCAAAGCATTGTCCGAGGGGTATATGGTGAGGGGTTCGATCAGATAAAGACTTAAAAAAGAATATACAAACAATTTAAAGCATTTCCATACGTTATATATCTACCGTATAGAAATGCTTTCTTATTTAATAGATTACGAAATATGAAACTTGTATTCGCGACAAATAATCAGCACAAACTGGACGAGGTCCGCAAGATAACCGCCGGATACGCGGAAATCATAAGTTTATCCGATATAGATTGCCATGACGATATCCCCGAGACGGCAGATACCTTAGAGGGAAATGCTTTGCTAAAAGCCCGCTATATCAAGGAGAAATTCGGATATGATTGTTTCGCTGACGACACGGGATTAGAAGTCGAGGTATTGAATAATGCTCCGGGAATCTATTCGGCTCGTTACGCAGGAACAGGGCACGACTCGGAAGCTAATATGAACAAGCTGTTGTCCGAAATGAATCATAAAGAAAACAGAAAAGCACGTTTCCGCACGGTCATAGCTCTAGTCCTTGACGGAAAAGAATATACCTTCGACGGTATCGTGAATGGCTCTATCACTACCGAAAAACGCGGAGATAGCGGATTTGGATACGATCCTATATTCATGCCTGATACCTATACACAAACTTTCGCCGAGATGGGTAACGATACAAAAAACCAGATCAGCCATCGTGCGAAAGCCGTCATGAAGTTAACATCATTTTTATCTGATTACAATTGTTAATATGAGACATATACTTACTATCATTCTATTTTCATTCTTTTCATTCACTGTATTAGCCGCGAATTTTAATACAACCGGATGGAAAACGTATCTTTCTTACAATAACACAAACAGCGTAGAGGAATCGAACGACCAAGTATTTGTGGTAGCGGAAGGATCTCTTTATACGTATGGAAAAGATGATAATAGTATTAAGCAATATTATAAAGGAAACGGATTAAATGATAATACGATTTCTTTGATCCGCTATAATAAACAAACAAAATCACTCCTTATTATCTATGATAATTCAAATATAGATATACTTGAGGGAGGAGTGGCGACAAATCTACCTTATCTGTCGACCAGTACGTCCATAAGAGACAAACAAATCAATTCAGTATTGGTACATGATGAATATGCCTATTTATCGACAGCATTTGGTATCGTCGTGGTCAATATGGCCAAAAAGGAAATAAAGGATACCTACAAGCTTTCCTTAAATATAACATCGTGTGCCATACAGAATGGCAATATATATGCCTCTACAACCAATAAAGCAGAAGTATCTTCGGGGATTATATACGCCTCATTAAAAGAGAACCTACTGGATAAGGCAAACTGGAAGCCCTATGGATTATCAAACCTTTCCGATAGTCATACGATCTCAGCTATCGCTTCATTCAAGAATACCTTGTTCTACTTGGTCAGTCAGCAAGGTATCTTCTATGAAAACAATGGAGAGCTTTCCCGAATAATAAATAGCTCAACCCTAAAATACATGAAAGTAATAGGCGAAAAATTAGCATGTATAGATAACTCAAGGGTTTTCATCGTATCCGATACACAAAAGTTTGACCAAATAAACTTAAGTATCAATGATATCAGTACCTATCAAACAGACAAATATTGGATAGCGGAAGGAAGCAAAGGGCTACGTTCCATCCAACGGAAAGGCTCAAATAGTTTTGAGGCTCTTAATGAACCTATCATTTTAGACGGACCTTACAGCAATAGCGCATTCGATATTGTTTGTAAAAATGATAAAGTATATATGATCATAGGAGGTAAAGACCTCCTAAATGGTAAGCGCTTCGACAAAGGAGGTTATATTCTTACATACGATTATGATAAATGGTCTTTTATCGATCCTAAAGAAGCCCAAAAGAAACTCAATTTACCAAGAAATCCACGAGACTATACAAGTATAGCCGTAACGACCGACGATTCTAATGACGAGATCGTATACGCCTCTTCCATGGGTGATGGCGTTATCCAATATAAGAATGGAACTCCCGTCCAGTCATACAATGAAAAGAATGCCTTTAAAGAAACCGCGGGAGGCTATGGGTCCGGTTATTGTTATATAGATGGACTGGCCTTTGATAAAAATGGAAATTTGTGGATGACAAGCTCAGAGGTTAACCATGCGGTACTTGTTCTTGACAAAGCAGGAGCATGGCATCGTTTGGATATCGAACAACTTAGAGGAGTCTATACAATAAACGATATACTTATAACCTCCACTAACGACAAATGGATTTATGTGCCTCGTAACACCCCTAAACTTGTAATGATACCGAATAGCGAGTCTTTAGATGAAGTTTCCTCGTATGAGTTTACTACACTTATTGATACCGACGGAAAAGAATTGACTCCTAGTAATTATACATGCGTAGCCGAGGATAAGGATGGATATATCTGGGTTGGTACGAATCGGGGGGCCGTATATTTCACTAAACCTAGGATCTCTTCCGCTGAGGATAAAGCCGCTACACGTTGTACAAGGGTAAAATATACCAATGAGGAAACTGGTAATCTCGCTTATTTCTTAGATAACGTTGTTGTCACGACCCTAAAAGTAGACGCAGGTAATCGAAAATGGATTGGAACCAAAGGAAATGGCGTCTATGTTCTAGATAATGATAATGAGACAATCGTTTATCAATTTAATACGACCAATAGCCCGCTCCTTTCCGATAACATATACGATATAGAGATAAACGATAAGACCGGTGAGGTTTTTATCGGTACCGATAAAGGACTAAATTCCTATCAAGGAGAAGCTTCGGAAGGTAAATCTGATTACTCGGAGATCTATGCATATCCTAATCCGGTACGTCCCGAACATATGGATAAAGTAACGATTGTAGGATTAATGGATAATTCGAATGTAAAAATCACGGATTTAAACGGAAATATTATTTATCAAACTAAATCCTTGGGGGGGCAAGCTATCTGGAATTGCCGGAACGCAAGCGGATCACGTGTAGCGACAGGCGTATATCTTGTACTAGCTTCCACAGAGGAAGCCTCAGAGAGCGTTGTAACAAAAATCATTGTAGTCAAATAGAACAATGAATCAATCAGAGAAAGTTTTACTCAACTCCAGATTAATAAATCAAGTAAAAGAAGCGAATAATTTTGATTTTATTCGCTTCTTTCTTGCGTATTCTGTCATGTTCAACCATTTCAGCACACTGACAGATACTGATCCTTTTTGGTTTGTTAGCGGAGGATTTCGAGTGAAAGGTTTCTTTATTATTAGTGGATTTCTTGTTATGTTTAGCTTCTTACGTACGCCTAATACCCGGATTTTTTTCCGTAAACGTATTCAACGTATTATGCCCGCCTACAGCTTGACTATTTTATTATGTGCCTTAATCGGATTATTCCTTACTTCCTTATCCTGCAGGGAATACCTCACCTCTTCTAGCTTATACACCTATCTTATCTGTAATTTACTTACATTTAACTTTTTATCGCCGGATTTACCCGGCGTATTCGATACCAATCCTTTACAAGCGATGAATGGGTCTTTATGGACTATCAAGGTTGAATTCATGCTATATATCACCATACCCATTATCTATTGGTTACTGAAAAGATATAACAAATTAATATGCCTACTTCTTATTTATATCTTATCTTTCATCTACTCGACAACGTGTAATTATTTAGATGATATGACACACAACCCTATTTATGAATTCATGAAAAGACAATTCCCCGGACAAATGATGTACTTTTGTTCTGGTATTATCATACTTGCCTATTTCCCTATTTTTCGAAAATATATGAGATATTTGTTCCCTGTCAGCCTATTTCTTTTATTGGGTAGAGAGTATCTGTTGCTGAGTATTTTCGAGCCTATCGCTCTAGCCTCTATCATTATCACGGTAGCTTATGGATTCAAGTGGTTACATGTATTCAACCGGATGGGAAATTTCTCGTATGGTATCTTCTTGATTCATTTCCCGATCATCCAGATATTCATTCATTACGGACTTGATCAATATAGCTTTATATTGACATTGGCTCTTACCACTATCCTTAGCACCGGATTAGGTATGTTATCCTGGAAATACATAGAGAAACCTTGTTTATATCATCCTAAAAAGAAAAACCAGATGAACGCAATGCTCGGATGATCTGATCTGTTATCTTCTCCGCTCCTTTCCGGTTCGGATGGATAGCATCATAAAAATCCGACGTATCCAATAGATCCATACAGTCGACGATAAGGATAGAATCAAACATTTGAGTAAACATTCGCAAAGCTCGTTGTTTCTCCGCTACTGTAAAAGCTGTTATATCCGGGTTATACGGCATGACAACCAGACAATAAATAATACCCCTATCCCTAAAATAAACGGAAGAACGCTCTATCAACCTTTTCCATTCAGGAGTAATCTGATATGCCTCGAATTTATTTTCTTCATTCTGTTCTTCTACTTTCCGTTTATAGACAGATTCATTTCTATCAGACATCGTAGAGTTTGGATAACGTAAATCAGAGGTTATAATTCCGGGGATAACATCATCATCCAACTTATTACGCAGATAAGTAGTCAAGCCGGAGAATAAACAATTTCGAGCCACATAATTATAGTATAAATTCGGTTCACTTAAAGTTTTTTCTAAAGCAGGAAGTAATTCACAGGTAAAACCATCCATTTTATATCCATACATATGTAGAGCTACCCGGTTGGGATCATCCAATTCGATCGGGCCACGTAATTGATCTAAATCCACACACTGTACAACTACTTGAACAGAAGATGGTAAATAGGAATAATACAAGGCACTCTCACTCAATCTCTGACCGGTAGAGGTAAGATTATATACACAGGGATTTCCTCGCAACTCTGCTTCTAACTTGTATCCGTTCACACCACTCATACCGCGGCTATTACCTAAAATAACAAGATCCGGACGCTC
>ENA-ORTG01003362-ORTG01003362.1-human-gut-metagenome-genome-assembly--contig:-NODE-3362-length-11406-cov-5.806449_pt1 | contig 11406 bp, 7 predicted proteins | sample MGYA00241906_ERZ509176 | MGnify/ENA primary metagenome ERZ509176 (study PRJEB26280, sample SAMEA2338811) | human gut metagenome | biome: human gut; feature: human-associated habitat; material: faeces... | reverse complement strand
GTAAACTTAAAAACCGTATTACCATGATGTTACGTAAAAGATCGTCGCGGTGGGCCGTAGCCAGAGTGCTTTTCGTGCTGCCGCTTGCGGGACTCGCCCTCGGAGCCTTCGCCCGCACCGCCTATGTATTTCCTGATGACAAAGGTAAAAAAGAAAATGTTACGATTCTCATTCGGAACGCAAAAATCGACCCTTCGGACGGAAAATCCGGCAATCCGCTGATTCTGGTGGACGGCCGCGAAGTGAAATCGATCGATTCGCTGTCGCCCGACCGGATCGCTTCGATTTCGATGCTCAAGGATGCTGCGTCGGAAGCCCAGTACGGTGAAAAGGGCCGGGACGGCGTGATTATCGTCACGACGAAGGAGGGCGGTGCCGACTCGCAGATGCAGACGTTCACGTACGGCGGCAACAGCAGTTCGACTGCCGTCGTGGTGCGCGGAGCCGGGACGGAGCCTGATTCCCTTGCGGGGAGGGTGCGTACGATGACCTACAGGATCGACGGCAGGCGCGACTCGCTCGGCGGAGACATGGTCTGGAAAATAAACGGGCGGGACGTCGATGCCGGCGACTTGGAAGAGTTGTCCGGAAACGTCCGGTCGATCCGCATTACCAAGGACGCCGCCGTGCAGGGGGAAGATTCCGCTGCTGCGGAGGGGATGATGCGCATTATGACCGGACAGACGATGTAGGCTGCGGACGCCGGCCTGAAAGCAGCCGAAGCAAGGATGCAGGCCGCCCGTGCCGGGCTGGATGCGGCACGCCGGTATATGTCGGCCGAGGAGTGGAAGCGGGCGCAGAAACAGCTCGAAACGGCGCAGAAGCAGCTGGACGAAGCCCGCGCGCAGGCAAAGTCGGAAATCTCCTTCTCCGAGGCGATCGCAGTCGATATGCAGGACTCCTCCGCCGATACTGCTGACGGCGGGGCGGTCGTCGCGGGTGCGGCCGGGGGTGCGGCGTCGGAAACGCCGTCTTATTGGCGCGTTACGACCGGCGAAGGCACGACGCGCGTGGATCATTCGAAAACGGAGTCGGGCAAAACGGTCTTTACGGGCCGCGTCACGCTGCACAATCCTTCGGAGATACCGGATAACTACGTGATTTTCATTAACGGCGAGAAAGCGTCCAAAGCGGACGTGCTTCGGCTTGCACCCCGGAAAATCAAGCGTATGGAGGTGTTGCGGGGCAAGGAGGCCGCCAAGGAGTATACGGCGCCGGCAGCGAGGGCGTAATCAAGATTACGACCCGCAGATAGCCGCAGGTAACTGCAGACAGCCGGAGAGGGACGGATTGCCGGGTTGAGACGATAAAATCCGTTGCCGTCCGGTTGTACACGACGAAAACCAACCGCCATAAGCATAAAAAGTTCGCGCCCGGAACGGTTCTGCCGTTCCGGTTTTTTTTCGGCGTGCGGGCAATGCAGGCCCGAAACTTGCGGAAATCGTCCGTGACAAGTTGTCCTTGCCGGCGTAAATTCCGGTTGGCGGCAGTCTCGGCGGGCGTCGGCGCGGTGAATTTTCAGCCCGGCCGCCGTCGGTTTTGCCGGGACGACGCCTTCCCTGCGGAGACCGTTCCGTGCAAAACCGAAAAATTTGGTTCTGCGTCCGGCTTGCGCTATCTTTGCATGGGAAACACAAAACAGAAGCTATGAAACGCCTGCTATTTTTTCTTACAGTCGCAACGCTCGTCTCGTGCGGCCGGTCGTTCGAAAAATGTACGGCCAAATATGCCGAAGTAGGGGAGGTGAGCGACAACCGCGCGGCCGTGCTCGACATCAACGAGGGCGTAGGCCGCTGGGGCTATGTCGATGGAACGGGGCGGCTGGCGATCGAATGCCGCTATGCCGACGCCCGCCGATTTGCCGACGGACTGGCCGCGGTGCAGGTCCCCGAAGGAGCTTGGGGATATATCGACACCGTGGGACGGCTCGTGATCGCTCCGCAGTTCGTGCTTGCCGAACCGTTTGAGGACGGCATGGCGTGGGTGCAGGCCGCGGGCGAGCTTTGGGGGCGCGTCGATAAGTCGGGGAAGATGGTTATTCCCTGCCTGTACTCCGAAATCGGCGAGCCGGACGAGCGGGGCTGGATGCGCGTGCTGCGCGACGGCAAGTGGGGCTATCTGCGCGAAAACGGCGAAGTGGTCGTGCCGTGCGACTACAACCTGATCGGCGAGCCTAACGCATACGGGCTGATTCCCGTGACGAGCGGCGGCAAGCACGGCTTCTTGGACGCCGACGGTCGCGAGGTGCTTCCCTGCTTCTTCACCTACATTTCCGATTTCAAGGATGGTTATGCCCGGACGAACTACGGCGGCAGCATGGTGCTGCGCGACGAGCCTTACGGCGGGCAGTGGGGACTGATCGACACGCTGGGCCGCGAGACGATTCCGTGCCGGTACTACTACCTCGATACGCCGGGCGAAGGACTTGCGGCCTTTATGCTCGAACAGTTCGGCAATTACGGCTATGTGGACGTAAAGGGCAATGTGGCGATTACGCCGCGTTTCGCCGTGGCGCGGCCCTTTTCGGGCGGTGTCGCCGTGGTGAGCTACAACAATGTCAATTACGGACTGGTGGATCGCAACGGCAATGAAGTCAGCTCGTTCTGCTATAAACGCATCGGAAAGTTCCATGACGGTCTGGCGCCGTTCAATACCAACCTTTACGGCATGAATTTTCAGGGGATGGAGCCGCGCTGCGGGTATATCGACACCGAAGGGCGCGAAGTGCTCCCCGCCAAATGGGACGATGCCGGCGAGTTCAGCGAGATGCGCGCCCCGGTGATGCGTTTCGGCGTAAATTCCGAGGATTTCTACGACGCCCGCTGGGGCTATATCGCCACGAACGGCCAGCTCGTCGTACCCTTCAAATACCACGAGGCATATCCTTTCAGCTGCGGTCTGGCCCGCGTTTTCGTCAAGGGGCTGGGGTACGGCTATATCAACCGCAAGGGCGAAGAGGTCGTTCCCTGCAAGTATCAGGAAGCCGAAGATTTCCACGACTTTACGGCGAAAGTGAAACAGTACGACCGGGTGATGACGATCGACGACAAGGGGCAGATCGTCGAAGGGCAATAAAAAAAACGGAGGTCCGAGACCTCCGTTTTTTTTGTTTGCTGTCCGGTCTGCCGGCTTATTTGAATCCCACGATTTCGGGCCGTGTCGGACGGTAACGGTATTGTTCGATGCGGGTCTGGTTCGATACGCGGACATATTCGCTCTCGACTAGTCCGCGTTTGCCGAAGGCGAGTCCCAGACGTATCTGTATCGTGTTGAAAATCAGCCTTTCGTTCTTGATGCGCACGCCGAAGCCGAACGAAGTGAAGAAGTCGTTCTTGAAGATGTTGGGTGAATAGCCGATCAGTCCGAAGTCGGCGAATCCGAACAGGGCGATACGGAAGCCGAGGGGCTGGTAGGGGGTGAAAAATACGGTCTCCGTGTTGAGGATCATGCGGTTGGTGCCGGTGACATGCTCTTTGAGCGCCTGCAGTCCGTTTATGCGGGTCATGCGGATTATTTCGTCGCTGCCCGTGCCGCGGTTCCATCCCTGCGTATAGTTGAAGGCCAGAAACTGGCGGATGCGGCTGCGTTTGAACATGAATAGGTTCGAGAACCACTTCAGGTCCACGTCCACCGCACTATGGCGCCACATGCCGGTTGCGAGGTCGATATAGCTTCCCAGCGTGATACTTCCCATGACGTAGCCCACCGAGCGGAATCCGCCGGTCGTATAGGTCATGCCCAGATACATTTCGTCGTTGAATTCGCCCCACGAGTATCCGCTGACCAGCTCGGCCTTGTAACCCGTCGCAAGGTACTCCCTTGTGCCGAATCCGTAGATCATGTTGGCCGAATAGAACTTCTCGCGGTAGAGACCGGCCCCGAAGAGCATGGCGTCGTAGTCGTGCAGCGCGGGGTTGTGGTTGGGGGCGACCAGCGGCCGCCGGCTGAAACGGGCGTAGCTGTAGCGTCCCGTGAAATATACGCTCGAATTGATGGAGCGGATATAGCGCGACTTGCCGCCCCATGCGTCCAGATTGCGGACCTTGATGAGCAGCGAAGTGTCGAGGTCGATCATGTAGCGCTTCGACTTGACGTCGCTGTACGTAAGGCCGATTTCATAGTCCGTCGGACGTATGAACTCCTTGCGCAGCCCCATGTTCAGCTCCGAGTTGTAGAAGTCGCGTCCGGCCGAAAAATCCGCCGTGTAGAAACTTCCCAGAACGTTGGGGATTTCGTATTCGACGATGTTGCCGCCGTATGAGAAGTCTTTGCGGCTGAAGTTGGTGTTGAACTTCAGGGTGTTGCCCCAGCCGAAAATGTTGGCGTCCGACAGTCCGACCATCGTGCGGCCCTCGCCGTGGATGGCGCCGTCGACGCTGATCGTCCAGCTGTCACGGGTGCATATGACCATATTGACGCGTGTCGAATCCAGCGAATCGGGCATCAGGGTGATATCGACGTCGGAGATGTAGGGCCGCGAGCGGAGCAGCTGCTTGTTGCGCACGATCAGTTGCGGGTCGATCTTGTCGCCCGGCTTGAAGAGCAGGTCGCGGCGGATGACCCGGTCGCGCGTCAGCATGTGTATCTTGTTGCCCGTACGTTCGAGCCAGTTGCCGTCGGAGTCGAAGGGATGCTGACGCTCGATGGTGATGTCGCCCACGGTTTTTCCCGCATAGGGTTTCAGCAGGCGGCTTTCGTCCAGTACGCGGCCGCTGAATGTGGTGTCCAGCACGGGCTTTACGAAAAGCATTCTGTAGAGCATGCGCGGCACGGCGCGGCGGTTGGTCTTGGATTGGATGCTGTCGTACAGCCTTTGATTGCGTTCGGAAGTGGCGGTGTTCAGGCTGTCGGGCTTGAATCCGTCGGGCGAGTTTATGTTGGGAGAAGTTATTTCGGGACCGCGCATGCCGGGACCGGCCGTTCGGGCGAAACAAACGCTCACTGCCGCGAGGACGGTCAGTACGAGTATGCAGATCCGGCGATACATATCGTCAAAGATAACGTAATTTTTCGGCAAAACGTATAAAAAAGCGCTTCCCCGAAACAGGAAAAGACGGCCTTGGCGGTCGTCTTTTCCTCAATATACACTCTCTGCGGATGTTATCTCCGGGCATGTCCTGCGATTTTTCCGCCTTCCGGAATCGTACCGGGGCCGTGACGCCGCGTCGGAGTCCGTCTGCGCGCCCTTCCGGTTCTACCTGCGTCCCTCCTTGGCCTCGATACACTCGGTGGCGTGGGGCACTTTCATCAGGCGCTCCTTGGGAATGAGCTTGCCCGTGGTTTTACAGATGCCGTAAGTCTTATTTTCAATACGCACGAGGGCCATTTCCAGATTGCGTATGAACTTCATCTGGTGCGCCGCCAAGCGTCCGCTCTCCTCTTTCGAGAGAGTCGCTGCGCCCTCTTCGAGGACCTTGAACGTCGGCGAGGTATCTTCCGTGTCGTTGTCTGCCGTGTGGGTGATAGTGGCGCGCAGCAGCTCGTAGTCCGCACGCGCGTTCTCCAGCTTCTTCAGGATAAGCTGCTTGAACTCTTCGAGTTCGGCGTCGCTGTATCTCGTTCTTTCGTCTGCCATAGTCGTCTTCTCCTTAATTAGGTTTTATGTAAAATTAACTATTTTTTTCGTAAATACCAAATTTTACATCTCATTATACGATTCCGCCCGGACATACCCGCGCATCGTGCTCAGCATGAAACGCTTGCCGTTCCAAATTCACCGAAAAAGGGACTTGGAGACGTTCCGGACGGGCTAAATCCGCGTTACGGCGATCCGTACCGGCTCGTCATCGACATCCGAATCGACGATCACTCCGCCCGCAGGTTGTGCCGCGGTCTTGACCTCGACGGCCAGCGTCTGCGATGCGATGTAACCGGCGTATTTGGCGACGGCGTCGGCCACGAGCTCCTTCTGCTCGATCTCGACCCGGATCTTGTCCGTCACTTCGAATCCCGAATCCTTGCGGATATTCTGGATGCGGTTTATCAACTCGCGTGCCACGCCTTCCGCGCGCAGCTCCTCCGTTACGGTGATGTCGAGCGCCACGGTCAGCTTGCCTTCCGACGCCACGAGCCAGCCCGGCATGTCCTCCGAGGTGATCTCGAAATCGGCGGGGGTTACGGCGATCTTCTCGGCGCCGAGGTCGAGGATCGTCTCCGGAGCGGCTTCGATTTCGGCGATCCGCTCCTGCGTGAACTCCGCGGTCATGGCGGCGATCTGCTTCATGTATTTGCCGTAGCGCGGTCCCAGCGTCTTGAAGTTGGGCTTGATGCGCTTGGTGATAATGCCCGCCGTGTTCTCGATCAGCTCGATCTCCTTGACATTCACCTCGTTCATGATGAGCGTCTTCACGGCGGCGATATGCTGCGCCATTGCCGGGTCGAGCACCGGAATCAGTATTTTGGTCAGCGGCTGGCGCACCTTGATCGAGACTTTGCGGCGCAGGGCCAGCACCATCGACGATACGCGCTGGGCCAGCGACATCATCTCTTCCAGATCGGCGTCGATCAGCTTCCCGTCGGCCTTCGGGAAGGTCGAGAGGTGTACCGATTCGTCCGTATGGCGGCCGCTTACGGCGTTCAGGTCGCAGAAAATGCGGTCCGAGATGAACGGTGCGAACGGCGCCGCGAGCATCGAAACGGTCTCCAGACAGGTGTAAAGCGTCTGATAGGCCGCCAGTTTGTCCTCGTTCATGCCGCCGCCCCAGAAACGCTTGCGGTTGAGGCGTACGTACCAGTTGGAGAGGTTTTCGCCCACGAACTCCTGAATGGCGCGCGCCGCAGGCGTCGGGTCGTAATCTTCGAGCGAACGCGTCACGTCCCTGACCAGCGTGTTGAGCAGCGAGATGATCCAGCGGTCGATCTCCGGACGCTTCTCCACGGGAACCTCCGGCTCCCGGCCCGTAAATCCGTCCACGTTGGCGTAGAGGGCGAAGAACGAATAGGTATTGTAGAGCGTTCCGAAGAACTTGCGGCGCACTTCGTCCACGCCGTCCCTATCGAATTTGAGGTTGTCCCACGGCTGCGAGTTGGAGATCATGTACCAGCGCGTGGCGTCGGCTCCGTAGGTGGCCAGCACCTCGAACGGATCGACGCCGTTGCCCAGGCGCTTGGACATCTTGTTGCCGTTCTTGTCGAGCACAAGACCGTTCGAAATGATGTTCTTGAAAGCCACCGAGTCGAACAGCATCGAGGCGATGGCGTGCAGCGTGAAGAACCAGCCGCGCGTCTGGTCCACGCCTTCGGCGATGAAGTCGGCCGGATAGACCGTCTTGAAATGCTCGCCGCCGTTCTCGAACGGGTAGTGCAGCTGCGCATAGGGCATGGCTCCCGAATCGAACCACACGTCGATCAAGTCGCTTTCGCGCTTCATCGGCTCGCCCTTCGACGAGACCAGCACGATGCCGTCCACATAGGGGCGGTGCAGGTCGATATTTTTGGTCGAATAGTTCTCCGCCGACATGTCGCCGACCTTGAAATTTTTGTAGGGATTCTCCTTCATGAAGCCTGCGGCGACCGACTTTTCGATTTCGCCCGTCAGCTCTTCGATCGAGCCGATGCACTTCAGCTCCGAGTAGTCCTCCGTCGCCCATACCGGCAGCGGGGTTCCCCAGAAGCGCGAACGCGAAAGGTTCCAGTCCACCAATCCTTCGAGCCACTTGCCGAAACGGCCCGTGCCGGTCGATTCGGGCTTCCAGCGGATCGTCTTGTTTAGTTCGATCATCCGCTCGCGCAGGGCCGTGGTGCGGATGAACCACGAGTCGAGCGGGTAGTAGAGCACCGGTTTGTCCGTACGCCAGCAGTGGGGATAGGAGTGGGTGTGCTTCTCGATCTTGAAGGCCTTGTTTTCGGCTTTGAGCATCACCGCGATGTCGATGTCGAGCGTCGTCTCGGCATCGCAGGCGATATTCGGATCGTATGCGTTTTTCACATAACGGCCCGCATACTCCCTGTATTTTGCGGCGTCGACATTATTTTTCACGAATTCGGGATCGAGCTCCTCCAGCAGAAAGAATTTGCCCTGCCTGTCTACCATCGGCTGATTTTTGCCGGCCTTGTCCACCATGAACAGCGGCGCAATGCCTGCGGCGCGGCCTACGCGGTCGTCGTCGGCACCGAACGTCGGCGCGATATGCACGATGCCCGTACCGTCCGAAGTGGTCACGTAGTCGCCGACGATCACGCGGAACGCGTCGCCCATCGGCTTTACCCACGGGATGAGCTGCTCGTAGCGGATGCCTTCCAGTTCGGGACCCTGCCAGCTTTCGCCCGTAATCTCATAGGTTCCCTCCATTTTCTTGGTGAAGTATGCGGGCACGAGCTCTTTGGCGAGGATGACCGTCTGCGGACGGTCGGTATAGGGGTTGCGGCATTTGACCTTGACGTATTCGATCGCGGGACCTACGGCCAGCGCCGTGTTCGAGGGCAGGGTCCACGGCGTGGTGGTCCAAGCCAAGAAATAGAGCGGCCCCTCGACGCCGGCGAAAAGCTTCTCGCTCTTCTGGTCGCGGATGACTTCGAACTGCGCCGTGCAGGTCGTGTCCTTCACATCGCGGTAGCAGCCGGGCTGGTTCAGCTCGTGGGTCGAGAGACCCGTTCCCGCCGCCGGCGAATAGGGCTGGATGGTGTAGCCCTTGTAGAGCAGCCCCTTGTCGAAGAGCTGCTTGAGGAGCCACCACAGCGTCTCGATGTATTTGTTGTCATAGGTGATGTAGGGATCGTCCATATTGACCCAGTAGCCCATCTTGCGGGTCAGGTCCTCCCACATGCCCGTAAACTCCATGACGGCTTCGCGGCAGGTGCGGTTGTACTCCTCGATGGTGATCTTTTTGCCGATGTCCTCCTTGGTGATGCCGAGCTTCTTCTCGACGCCCAGTTCGACCGGAAGTCCGTGCGTATCCCACCCCGCCTTGCGGTGCACGAGGTAGCCCTGCTGCGTCTTGTAGCGGCAGAAAACGTCCTTGATCGTACGGGCCATGACGTGGTGGATGCCCGGCGTGCCGTTGGCCGACGGGGGGCCTTCGTAAAATACGAACGCGGGGTGTCCTTCGCGCGTGGTGATGCTTTTATGGAATGTATCGCGGGCGTCCCACTCGCCGAGCACGTCGGCGGCCGTCTGCGCCAGATCGAGACCTTTATACTCTTTGAACTTCATGGTGTATGTGTTTTGTTTTCGTTCGGATCCTGCACCCGGCGCGAAGCCGGAATTGCCGGAAACGTCATTCGTTTTCCGACAACTTGCAAAGATATAAAAAAGATTTGAAAATCTGCAAAATTCCGCCGATTAGGCCGCCGCCGCAAAAACGGTGTGGGCTTATTCCGCGATCGGCATTTCGACCCGGAAGCAAGAACCTTCGCCGACGGCGGAATCGACGCCGATTTGTGCGCCCATCTGCTCCGCGATGCTCTTGCAGATCGAAAGTCCGAGTCCGGTGCCCTGCGTGAAGGTGTCCACCTTGTAAAACCGTTCGAAGATTTTGTCCAGCTCTTCGGCCGGAATGCCGATGCCCGTGTCGCGGACATAGAGACTCAGCCGGTCCCGTTTGCGTTCGAATCCCACCGTGACGAATCCTTTTGGTGTGAATTTCAGTGCGTTGCGGATGAAGTTGGCCAATATCTGCATCAGCCCCTGCCTGTATTGGCAGACGTGCAGGAGGGCAGTCCCTTTTCGACGTCCAGCACGACTTCCTCCGGAGTCTGCAGGCGGAACGTTTCGACGGCTTCGCGGCAGAGCGTCCGCAGGTCGAACCGGCTTTTGACCGGATCGCTGCGTCTCGATTCGATGCGCGAGAGGTCCAGCACGTCGGATATGATCTGCAGCAGCAGTCCGTTGTTCAGCGACACGATGTCGTTGTACTCTTTGCGCACTTCGGGGTCCTCCTCGGTGGTCAGCAGCCGCGAGAAACCTACGATGGCGTTGAGCGGCGTGCGGATTTCGTGGCTCATGTTGGCGAGGAACGCCGTCTTGAGCTTGTTGGACTCCTCGGCCCGCTCCTTGGCGGCGATCAGCTCCTGCTCGGTCTGTTTGAGCGCCGTGATGTCGTAATTGATCCCCAGCATGTCGATCACCTGCTCCTGCGGCCGGTAGTCGCGGCAGATGAGGTGGCTCTTGATCCATGTCGTCCGGCCGTCGTCGTGCAGGACGCGGCAGGAGACCGATGCCGACTGTATCTCCCCGGACTCGAACTGCGCCAGCCGGTGCAGCAGTTCCGTGCGGTCGTCGGGGTGGACGCGGCGGTATTTTCCGATGACGTCGCCGATGTCGGCCGTATCGGGTTCGCCGTAGTTGCGCAGCCAGACGCTCTGCGCATAACCCTTTTTGTTGCAGAGGTTGTAGTTGGTGTATCCCACCTGCGCGTATTCGGAGATGAGACGGAACAGCGCTTCGAATTCCGTGAGCCGGTCCTGCGTCTGGCGGAGTTCCGTGTTGTCGATGTTGATGAGCAGGTAGTGGGTGATTTCGCCCGTGTCGTTGTAGAGACACCGGATGCGGGCCGTCCAGTCGATGTAGCCGCTCCGGCTGGTGTCGTAATAGCTTCGGGCTTTCGAAAAATCGTAGCGTGTGGTGAAGTCCGTACCCCGGCCTTCGCGGATGCAGTCCTTGATCTCGGCCGAGAAGTTGGGGTTGTCGAAAATGCTGAGTCCCCGGATGCCTGCCGGATCGGTTACGCCGAACATTTCCAGATCGCGGGCGTTGATGTCCACCAGATGCCCTGTGCGGTCGTATATCTCGATGCCGATCGGGGCGTTCTGAATGACGTTGCGCAGCAGTTTCTCCTTTTCGTCGAGCGCCTGATGCGCCGTGACGACGTCCGTGATGTCGAGGATCAGGATCACGATCTCCGTCGCGTCGTTGGGGGTGTTGTAGAGGAAGCTGCGGCAGTAGCGGCCGGTTTTGGAGGCATGCCACTGGTCCATCTTGTAATCCCCCAGCCTGATGGCCGCCAGCTCGTCGATGTGCGGCATCCTGTCTTGGATGTAGGAGAAGTTTGTGATGATGTACGCCGCAGCCCCGGCGCTCATGGCGATCATGAGGATGTCGAACAGGAACGACCATACGGGTTCGGGCCGGGGGTTCTTGCGCAAGGCCCGGTTGGACGAGCGCCACAGGAACAGCATGGAGAGCACGAGCCCCACGTGCGTGGCCCGGACGATCAGCGGATCGAGCAGCCATGCGCCCGTGCAGGTCGTGAGCTGGAATACGCAGAGGGCTATGGCAAGGACGAGGATGAGCGGGCGCAGTTTCCTGCGGTCGAAAACGGGAACCATGATGACCTCCTCCGGTCCGCGGAGCGGCTACAGGTTATAGGCTGTGGTGTAGGCCTCGTGCATAGCGTCGAGCACCTTGCCCACGCGGCGGCAGTCGCCGATGGCGGTGAAGGGCACGCCCGCCAGCGAAAGTTCCGCGCA
>ENA-ORTG01003355-ORTG01003355.1-human-gut-metagenome-genome-assembly--contig:-NODE-3355-length-11416-cov-11.673708_pt1 | contig 11416 bp, 14 predicted proteins | sample MGYA00241906_ERZ509176 | MGnify/ENA primary metagenome ERZ509176 (study PRJEB26280, sample SAMEA2338811) | human gut metagenome | biome: human gut; feature: human-associated habitat; material: faeces... | reverse complement strand
CACACAAAGAAAAATATGAAAAAGGCGCCGCTGGGTCTATTGGGGTGTGCTGGCGCTGGGCGCCGCCCTCGCCCTCGGCGAAATGGCGCTCGATTACCGCCGCCGTCGTCCGCGCCGGCGGTGGCGCGATGCGGGGCTGGTGCTGTTGTCGCTTTCGGTGGTCTGGATTGTCATTTTGCCGCCGTTCTTTTTCTGGGGAGTCTCCGGCGAGAAGGAGTTGACCCGCGCCACGCTGGGATTGGGTGTCGCTGCGCTCGTCGCATGCGTCGTCTGCCTGCTGCGCTGGCGGCGTTTGCGCGCCGAGGCTGAAATGCGCCTTTGGAAGCTGAAAGCCGAACGCCGAAGACGCGACATGCTTTGCGCCCGTGCCGCGGCGGAAGGAGGTGGGCGATGAGACTCCGGAGATGGTTTTATGCGATTGCTTCGGTGTTTGCGGTCGCGCTGGTGATGTTCCCGCTCAATTTTTTGTGGGTGGGGCAGTCGCCGCTGCATGCGGCGGTAAGTTCCCTGCTGTTCGGCCTGCCCGCATTGCTCTCGGCATGGACGCCCAAGGAGCGGCGTACCGGCAGGCGCAACGAATCCCGTGGGACTGCCGTGTGTGCGCAATCCCGCAGATGTGCCGGAGCCGGCATCCATGCCGCACCTGCCGGGCGTATTGACTCCGCCGCGAATGCCGGGGCCGCCATGCCAGCCGGGGTCGCAAGGTGCAGCGAATCCGCCGGTCGTGCCGGCGCTGAAAGGTTCGGCGAATCCGCTGCGCATCCGGAATCCTGCGGCCGCACTGCGTCCGCGGACGGCACCGAACCCGCCCGGCGGAAATCCCTGTTGTCGAAAGCCGCGCTGGGGATCGCTTTTTGTGTGCTGGCGGCGATGCTGGCGTACGATATTGTGACCGAAGGCGTGGCCGTCGGTGTTACGAAATCGGTCGGATTCGTCCTGTTGATATTGGTTGCCGCATTGGGAAGTAGATTGGGTTACCTAAAGTTTTAGTTTATGAAAAGAATAGTCGTTTTTACGGGCGCCGGGGTGAGCGCCGACAGCGGCCTTGCCACGTTCCGCGATTCGGACGGCCTGTGGGCCGACTACCGTATCGAGGATGTCTGCACGCCCGAAGCCTTGGCGCACAACCGCGCCACCGTGATCGAATTTTACAACAAACGCCGCCGCGAGATGCTTGCCGCCGAGCCGAACGCCGGGCATCGGGCCATCGCGGAGCTGGAGCGGGATTTCGAGGTCGAGGTGCTGACGCAGAATGTCGATAACCTCCACGAGCGCGCCGGATCGTCGCGGGTGACGCATCTGCACGGCGAGCTGATTCGCCTGCGTTCGTCGCGCGATTCCGGGCTGATCGTCCCGATCGAAGGGTGGGAGCAGCGGCTCGACGCCACGGCTCCCGACGGGTCGCTGCTGCGGCCGCATATCGTCTTTTTCGGCGAGTCGGTGCCGATGTTCGAACGTGCGGCGGAGATCGCGCAGACGGCGGATATCATGGTCGTCGTGGGCACTTCGCTGGCGGTCTATCCTGCGGCGTCGCTGGTGCGTTACGTGCGGCCCGACATTCCGATTTACGTCGTCGATCCCGGCAATCCCGATACGGCGGGCATCCGCAATCCGCTGACCCTGATCCGCAAACGCGCCGCCGAAGGTATGCCCGGCCTGGCGGAGCTGTTGCGGGAAAAGTATGCGGCGGGGTAGGGACGCCTGCATTTCGCGCCGGCTTATTCGCCCGCTTATTGCTTCTGCATTTCGCGCCCGTTTTTCGCACCGGTATTTTGCTTCCGGATTTCGCCCCGGTATTTTCTGCCGGCGGATTCCGCTTCGGCGATTCGCGGCCCGAGGGTTGCAGTGTTGGCGCAGTGAAAGAAAACCGCCTTCGGATTCTCCCGAAGGCGGTTTCGTTTTGGAGAAGGGCAGTCGGCCGAAAAGTGTTGAAACAGGGGGCGCCGTTTATTTCAAATCCTTGAAATAGATGTCCAGCAGCTCCTTGGCGGCGATGAACGACGATATTTTGTCCTCCAGCACGCGCTTTTCGTACTCCGCGACGCGCGCTTCGACCGCCGGGTCGTGGTAGAACGAGTTGCGCAGCACTTCGTTGATCGACTCGTACATCCAGTATTTGTTCTGGCGGTTGCGGTTGTGGCGGAAATAGCCGTTGGCCTGGATGTGGTCGAGGAACTCCTCGACGCCTTTCCATACCTCTTCGAGCCCCGTCGCGGCCACGGCCGAGCAGGTGTATACTTTGGGCCGCCAGCCCGATTCGGGCACGGGGAACAGCCGCAGTGCCCCCTGGAACTGGGTCTTGGCCAGTTCGGCCTTGTGGATGTTCTCGCCGTCGGCCTTGGTGATGACCATGATGTCGGCCATCTCCATGATGCCGCGCTTGATGCCCTGCAACTCGTCGCCGGCACCCGAAATCTGCAACAGCATGAACATGTCGACCATCGAGTGCACGGCCGTCTCGGACTGCCCGACGCCCACCGTCTCGATGAATACCACGTCGAAGCCCGCGGCTTCGCACAGGACGATCGTCTCGCGTGTCTTGCGTGCCACGCCGCCCAGCGACCCGGCCGAAGGGGAGGGACGGATGAAGACGTCGGGGTTGCCCGAAATGCTCTCCATGCGGGTTTTGTCGCCGAGGATTGAACCCCCGCTGCGTTCCGACGAGGGGTCGATGGCCAGCACCGCCAGTTTGTGCCGCAGCGAGGTGACCATGTTGCCGATGGCCTCGATGAAGGTCGACTTGCCTGCCCCGGGGACGCCCGTGATGCCGATGCGCACCGATTTCCCGGCGTGCGGCAGGCAGCGTTCGATGATCTCTTGCGCCTGCGCGTAATGGGCGGGGTTGTTGCTTTCGACGAGCGTGATGGCCTGCGACAGGGTGGTGATGTTGCCCGCGAGGATGCCCTCGACGTATTCGTCGGTCGAAAGCCTCCGCTTCTTGCGGCGCGTGAAGTAAGGGCTTACGATAGGCTGGTCTTCAACGCCTTCGGTGACGTTGAGCGCCGTGTCGTGATGGGTATCTGCGTACTCTTTTTCGTAATGGTTTATCTTCGTGAAGGACATGGTGCTATTTACTTGATTTTTCGATGATTTCGGGTGTCAGCTGCAGTGAGTTGCCCATCCACAGCGCCCGGTTCCGGCTGTCGACCAGCACCCCGAACGGGACGTACTGCACGTTGAATGCCGAGAATATCCTGCCTCCGGTGTCCAGTGCGACGGAGATGTGCCGCGAGAGGAACGGCGAAAGCAGGGGGGATATTTTCTCCTCGTTTTCGCGCGTGACGACCACGACGCGGAGTTTGGCGCCTAATTTGTCGGTTATCGCCCGAAGTTGTTCGAGCGACGCGGTGCAGGCCGGATTCGACGAGTGGAAAAACTCGACGTAGGTCAGGCGCGGGGTGGCGGCGGGTTTCTCTCCCCCGAGCCATGCCGGAACCTTGACCTCGGGTACGCGCTCGCCGAGGGCGATGTTTTGTGCCACGGCCGCCGCAACGGGGAGCGCCAGCGCCAGGAGTAAAGTGAGCAAAACTTTCTTCATAAAAGGCAGCCTTATTTTCAGCGAAGATAACAATTATTTGCCATATGGACGAAAAATTTTACATAGAGTTATGAAAATCGGATTCGAAGAGACCCCGGCCGCGCCTGCCGGGACTTACTCCCGGCACCTTGCCAAACTTTTGGCCGAATATGCCCCCGAGCACGAGTATATCGTTGACGGGGCGCGTTATAAGGAGCTCGACCTCTACCACGGCTTCCGCCCCGGGTTGCCCCTGCCGCTGCTGCGGAGGATACCCAGCGTGATGACCGTCGACAACCTCAATTTTCTGCGCTACCCGCATCTCTATTCGCTGCCCGAGCGGCTGGTGCTGCTGCGGCTCTACCGTCGTGCGCTGCGCTCCGCCAGCCGTCTGATTACGGTCAACCGCGATGCCCGCGAGGAGTTGTCGGAGCGGTTGCGGATCGACCCGGGGCGCATCGAGGTCGTCATGCCCCTCGCCGCGCGCGTCCCGCACGAACCGCCTGCCGGTGCGCAGCTCGAGGCGGTGCGGCGCAAATACATGTTGCCCGCCGAGTTCATCCTCATGCTCGGCACCGTCGAAGAGCGCCATAACCACAAGGTGCTATTCGAGGCGGTCGGCTCGCTCGGCGAACGCGAACGTGCGATCCGTGCAGAGGGGCTCGGCGCGGCGCAGCGCGAAGCCGTGGCCGCAGACCCGGAGCTGCCCGGGCTGGCTGCCGATCGGGATCCGGGGCGGGGTGCCGCCGCAGCGGCAGGGCGGGGCGGCATCGCCACGGGCATGCGCGGCGAGACCCCGGCGGATGCTGCCGTGCCGCCTGCCGCATCTTCCGCCGAGCGGGTCGGGATCGTGGTCTGCGGCCGCCGTACGGTCTATGCGGATTCCCTGCTGGAGTATGCTCGCGGGCGGCATATGGCCTCGCGTGTCGATTTCATCTACGAACTCAGCCCCGACGACCTGCCGGCGCTGTTCCGCCTCGCCCATGCCTTCGTCTACCTGCCCGATGCCGGGATCGAGGCGTCGATCGTGCCCGTGGTGGAGGCGATGCGTGCCGGAGTGCCCATGGTGCTGAGCGACACGCAGCTCAACCGTGAGGCCGCCGGCGACGCCGCGGCCTATGTCCGCCCTGAGGCGGCGGGGGAGGTGGCCGCTGCGCTGGAAAACGTGCTGTCGGACGTGAATTTCCGCCGCGAGATGAAAGCCCGTGAACGCCGCCGCGCCGAACTTTTCTCGGAATACGCCGTCGCCCGCCGGCTGATCGACATTTACAGTTCGCTGTGAAGCGCTTGGCCTTCCCGAAAGGAGCATAAATCCGGAAAAAAATACCAGAAATCTCTTGGGTATTTCCAATTTAATACCCTATCTTTGTGTTCGCAAAATAACAAGCTGGTATTTGACGCGAAATATTCACTAACTTAAATTTTATATTTGCTATGAAAGTTTCTCATATCGAGCATCTTGGCGTCGCAGTGAAGAGCCTCGATGAAGCAATTCCCTACTGGGAAAACGTATTGGGCCTGAAATGCTATGCCATCGAAGAGGTCGCTGACCAGAAGGTGCGCACGGCGTTTTTCATGTTGGGGCAGACCAAGATCGAACTGCTGGAACCCACTTCGGAGGAGTCGACCATCGCCAAATACATCGAAAACCGCGGCGTCGGTATCCACCACATGGCGCTTGCCTGCGAGAATATCGAGGAGCAGCTCGCCGATGCCGAAGCCAAGGGCATCCGCCTGATCGACAAGACCCCGCGCAAGGGCGCCGAGGGAATGACCATCGCCTTCCTGCACCCCAAATCGACCCAGGGCATCCTGACCGAGCTTTGCGAGAATAAGAACAAATAGTGTAACAAGGAATATTGCGGAATCTCCGAATTCCGCCAAAGGCGGAACAGAAGTCCCTCCCGAAGGAGTGACTTAGGGTGGGGTCAGACCTGTAAACGCGGCCGCAGGCTGCGGGCGATACCTGCCGGGAAATTCCGGGGTTCGGAAAAATTACAAACCTACATACTTATGAGTGAAATTCAGAACAAGATCAACCAGCTGATCGAGAACCGCGAAACCGCGCGTCTCGGAGGCGGTCAGAAGCGTATCGACGCCCAGCATGCCAAGGGTAAGTACACGGCCCGCGAGCGCATCCAGATGCTGCTCGACGAAGGCTCCTTCGAGGAGTTCGACATGTTCGTGACGCACCGCTGCTACGACTTCGGGATGGACAAGAGCCATGCCTTCGGCGACGGCGTAGTGACCGGTTACGGTACGATCAACGGACGCCTGGTCTATGTTTTCGCACAGGACTTCACCGTGACGGCGGGTTCGCTGTCGCTGTCGATGTCCGACAAGATCTGCAAGGTCATGGACATGGCCCTGCGCAACGGCGCCCCCTGCATCGGCATGAACGACTCGGGCGGTGCGCGTATCCAGGAAGGCGTGAACGCGCTGGCCGGCTATGCCAACATCTTCCAGCGCAACGTGATGTCGTCGGGCGTCATCCCGCAGATTTCGGCCATCTTCGGCCCCTGCGCCGGCGGTGCCGTTTATTCGCCCGCCCTGACCGACTTCATCATCATGAAGAAGGAGACCTCGAACATGTTCCTCACCGGCCCGAAGGTCGTAAAGACCGTGACGGGCGAGGACGTGACGCAGGAGCAGCTGGGCGGTGCCACGATGCACACCACCAAGTCGGGCGTGGCGCAGTTCGCCGTCGATACCGAGGAGGAGGGCATCGAGCTGATCCGCAAGCTCATCTCCTACATGCCGCAGAACAACATGGAGGATGCTCCGCTGGCCGTCTGCAACGATTCGATCACGCGCCTGGAGGATTCGCTCAACGACATCATCCCCGACAACGCCAACAAACCCTACGACATGGCCGAGGTCATCCGTGCGATCGTGGACAACGGCGAGTACCTGGAGTCGGCTCCCGGATACGCCAAGAACATCATCACCTGCTTCGCGCGTTTCAACGGCCAGTCGGTCGGCATCGTCGCCAACCAGCCCAAGTTCATGGCCGGCGTGCTCGACATCAACGCCAGCCGCAAGGCCGCGCGTTTCATCCGCTTCTGCGATGCGTTCAACATTCCGATCGTGACCCTGGTGGACGTTCCGGGCTTCCTGCCGGGTACGACCCAGGAGTACGGCGGCGTCATCACCCATGGCGCGAAACTGCTCTTCGCATACTGCGAGGCTACGGTGCCCAAGGTCACCGTCACGTTGCGCAAGGCTTACGGCGGCGCCTATATCGTGATGTCGTCGAAGCACATCCGCGGTGATATCAACTACGCATGGCCGACGGCCGAGATCGCCGTGATGGGCGCCAGCGGCGCCGTCGAGGTGCTCTACGGCAAGGAGGTCGCAGCGATCGAGTCGCCCGAAGAGAAAGCCAGGTTCGTGGCCGAGAAGGAGAAGGAGTACAACGACAAGTTCTCGAATCCCTACAACGCCGCTCGCTACGGCTATATCGACGACGTGATCGAACCGCGCAACACGCGCTTCCGCATCATCCGTGCGCTGCAGTCGCTGGCAACCAAGCGCCTGCAGAACCCCGCGAAGAAGCATTCGAATATTCCGTTGTAATAGAATCGCATGAGTATGAGAATATTATCGGTAATAGACTGGAGCTGGTCGGAGATGCTGTGGGTGGCACTCATCAGTATCTGCCTCGTGTTCCTCGTGCTGGTTCTGCTGGTGTGGGTGATGAAGCTCTTCGGCTATGTCTTCACGCGCCGCCAGGCCGCTGCGACTGCCGCTGCCAATAAGTCCGCGGTAGTTCCGGGGCAGATCCACGACGAGGAGATCGCGGCCATCGCCACGGCCCTGAAGCTCTACCGGAGCGCCCTGCACGACAGGGAGTCCGAAGTGCTGACCATCCTGAGCATCAAGCGTGCCTATTCGCCCTGGAATTCGAAAATTCACGGTTTAACCCCGCTTCCCGAAAGGAAATAGAACTTAAATAACAATGAAAGATTACTCACTGAAAATCAACGGACAGAATTATACCGTGCAGATCGACGAGGTGAACGACGCCTCGACGGTGGCGCACGTCGTCGTCAACGGTACGGCCTACGAGGTCGAGATCGAAGGCGCCAAGACCTCTGCCGCATCGCGGCCCCAGGTGGTGCCCGCTCCCAAGGAAGCCAACAGTGCCATGATTACCCCTGCGACGGCTTCGCCTTCGCCCCGCATCGCCCCTTCGGCCCCCTCGTCGGGTTACGCCGTGAAATGCCCGCTGCCCGGCACCGTGCTCTCGGTCAAGGTGCAGGTCGGCGACAAGGTGGCCTCGGGCCAGACGCTCGTCGTGCTCGAAGCCATGAAGATGGAGAACAATATCGACGCCGACCGTGCCGGTGTAGTCAAGGAGGTCTGCATCCAGCAGGGCGCTACGGTTATGGAAGGCGATAACCTGATCGTTATCGAATAGCCCTATGCTGACAATGCTAACCTCGAACGCTGACTTCGTATGGGACAGCCTGCGTAATTTCGCCGGTTCGACCGGTATCGCGGGTTTCTTCTCCGAGATGGGCTGGGGGAGCGTCGCCATGATCTGTGTGGCATTCTTCCTGCTCTACCTGGCTATCAGGCACAAGTTCGAACCGCTGTTGCTGTTCACCATCGCCTTCGGCATGCTGCTCACCAACCTGCCCGGTGCGAACCTGTACCATACCGAGCTTTTCGCCGACGGACATGTCCACTGGGATATTTTCGTGGCTAACGCCGGACTGCTCGACTACCTCTACCTGGGTGTGAAACTGGGTATCTACCCCTGCCTGATCTTCGTCGGCGTGGGGGCGATGACCGATTTCGGCCCGCTGATCGCCAACCCGAAGAGCTTCCTGCTCGGCGCCGCCGCGCAGATCGGCATCTTCGCGACGTTCCTCGGCGCTTACGCCCTGGGCTTCACGCCCGCCCAGGCCGGTTCCATCGGTATCATCGGCGGTGCGGACGGCCCGACGGCCATCTACCTCACCTCGATGCTCGCCCCCGAACTGCTGGGCCCGATCGCTGTGGCGGCTTATTCCTACATGGCGCTCGTGCCGGTGATCCAGCCGCCCATCATGCGCGCGCTGACCAACAAGAAGGAGCGTGGTATCAAAATGCGTACGCTGCGCCCGGTGTCGAAACTGGAGCGCATCCTCTTTCCGCTGATCATCGCCGTGATTATCTCGCTGCTGCTGCCGAGTGCGGCGCCGCTGATCGGCTGCCTCATGCTGGGTAACCTGATGAAGGAGTGCGGCGTGGTAGACCGTCTGAGCAAGACGGTGCAGAACGAGCTGATGAACATCGTGGTGATTTTCCTCGGCCTCACGGTCGGCGCTACGGCTACGGCCGAGGCGTTCCTGAACTTCCGTACGCTGGGGATCCTCGTGCTGGGCGTCGTGGCGTTCGCCATGGGTACGGCCGGCGGCCTGTTGCTGGCCAAGCTGATGAACGTATTCAGCAAGGACGGGAACAAGATCAACCCGCTGATCGGTTCGGCAGGCGTTTCGGCAGTCCCGATGGCTGCCCGCGTATCGCAGACCGAAGGCCAGAAGGAGAACCCTTCGAACTACCTGCTGATGCACGCCATGGGGCCCAACGTGGCCGGCGTGGTCGGTTCGGCCGTCGCTGCGGGTATCCTGCTGTCGTTCCTCGGATAATACTACGCCGGGCGGCTGAAGTGCCGTCCGCGACAGGGGCGGGCTCCGGTTTTCGGAGCCCGCCTTTTTTGTGAGTGGTCGTGCCGGGTTTTTGCAGGCAGTCGGCGCCGCTCTTCCCCCCCCGTAGGGACTCCCTCGCCGGGGTCTCCGGCTCCCGTCACGCTCTCCCTCTTCATGCCGTTTTTTTTTGTTGCCGGATGCGTTTTATTGGACAACAGTGCGATTTTTTTGTATCTTTATGAAAAATCCGATCCGCTTGTATCCGGTGAAAAAACATTGACTATGAAAAAATGGTGTGTATGGTTGCTTGCCTTGTGTGTGTCGCAGGGGGCTGCGGCACAGGATTCCGAGGCCGGGGAGTGCGTCTTCCACACGGGTTTAGAACAATATCCGACCTTTATGGGCGGAGACCTCACGGAGTTCCGTGCCTGGGTGTACCGGAATGTCCGCCATCCCCGCGAGGCCTTCGACCGAGGCGAGCAGGGGCGTATCCTCGTTAGCTTCGTCATCGACACGCTCGGGAACGTTACGCAGGTGGAGCCGTCGTTGTACGGCATCCGTTCCTCGTTTTTTGTATTTTTGTCCGGACTGATTCCTGAATTATGAGCCGAGGTAAATGGATCATTGCTTTTCTCTGCGTGCCGGCTGCCCTGCTCGGGGCTGCCTTGCTCGGGGCGGCTCTCCTCCGGTCGGGGCATATCTCCGGGAGGTTGCAGGCGGAAGGCGCCGAGACGAAGGCCGTGCTGACAGGCAGCTCTTCACGGGCTGAATTCGTCGGGTACAGGCCCCGCAGCCGTCGTTACCGCGGGAAACATACGGTCTGTTACTTCGATTACCGTTATGTGGTCGGCGGACAAACGTACACCGGTAAGGTGCGCAAGAAAGAGAACCTCCATACGGCCCGCATCGGCGATTCGGTCGTGGTACGCTACCTGCCCGACGACCCCGGCGTGCACCGGCTCGTGACCGATTCGGCGGGCCGCTACAAGGTCGACCGCTGCGCCCGCGGGCGTTCCCGTAGCCGTTGCTGACCCGCGGCCGCGTTCCCGCCTGCCCGTCCGATTTGTAATTCCGGATATAAATATCGTATGTTTGCAGGGATCGTCTACCCGAATCCATTTGAAAATGACCCGATTCTTTTTTCTCCTTGCTGCGCTCCCGTGCTGTGCGGGCTGGGCTGCGGCACATCCGGCCATCCTGCCGGATACTTCCGCCGTGGTAAGGCCGGACACCACTGCTTCCGACCGGACTGTTTACCTGCGCGTGGACGAGCCTCCCCGGTTCCGGGGGGAAGGCGTGCTCGCTTTCCGGGACTGGGTGCTCCGGCACCTGCGTTTCGGCGCGGAGATGTTCCGCGAAGGGGTCGATGCGCGCCTGGTCGTGTCGTTCGTTGTCGGCAGGCAGGGGGCGGTCGAGGAGCCGGAAGTGGTCAGTTCGACGGACGAACGCTGCGCGGCCGAAGTCCTGCGTGTGCTCGCTTCAGCCCCGCTGTGGACGCCCGGCCGCCTGGAGAAAGTTGCGGTGCGCACGAAACTGGTAATGCCCGTCAATATTCGGTTGGAGGTGCCTACGGCCGCGGATTCGCTCGCGGCGGGGCTGTCGGATGGAATTCCGTTGGAGGAGGATGTGGCCGGGGAAATGGAACGGATGCCGCTATTTCAGGGCGGGGATCTGCAAAGTTTCCGCAAATGGGTGATGGAGAACCTGAAATATCCCCGGGAGGCGCTCGAGGATGAAGTCGAAGACGACATTGTAGTGACGTTCATTGTCGAAAAGGACGGGACGCTGTCCGAAATCGTCGTGGAGCAGGGACGGAATCTGGCCCTGATCCGGGAAGTAGGGCGGGTGCTCACCCTGTCGCCCAAATGGGAACCCGGCCGGCTCGCGAACGGCGAACCGGTGCGGGTGAGGTATACGCTGCCGTTGATTTTCCGGCTGGACAGAACCCGGCCTGCCGGGCAGCCGGTGCGACCGTCCGTCCCGGGACGGGAAGTCCGGGTCGGCGTTGATGACTATTCTCGTTTTTAATCCGTATTATTTTGCAGAACGAAAACTTTTTAGTACCTTTGCGCACCCGTAAAGTGCGGGGAACGGATTACAAACAAGTTAAATTAAACGTAAAACACAGTGGATTCATTAAGCTACAAGACTATCTCGGCCAATGCTTCGACGGTGACCAAGGAATGGGTCGTCATCGACGCTGCGGATGAGGTATTGGGACGTCTTGCATCGCAGATCGCGAAGATCCTCCGAGGCAAGAACA
>ENA-ORTG01003353-ORTG01003353.1-human-gut-metagenome-genome-assembly--contig:-NODE-3353-length-11432-cov-2.899886_pt1 | contig 11432 bp, 13 predicted proteins | sample MGYA00241906_ERZ509176 | MGnify/ENA primary metagenome ERZ509176 (study PRJEB26280, sample SAMEA2338811) | human gut metagenome | biome: human gut; feature: human-associated habitat; material: faeces... | reverse complement strand
AAGTATCTTGATGTACGCCGTGCCTATCTTGCTTATAGCAAACTGCGTAAACGCAAGAAATCACAGACTCGTATGATTACACGAAGGTTACTTCAGTTATTGGAAAAGTTACTTGACCAGCTGGAGCAGCTTCATTCATCCTACAGGAACAGGCTTACACTATCCTCTGATTACCAAAGACGTTTCTCGGTCATACAGACAGTCCTTGAGCAAGGGAAGAATTTATTTGCAGGCAAAAAAGTGTCCAACCGTATCGTGAGTATCGACCGGCATTACCTTCGCCCCATTATCAGAGGCAAGGAAACCGAATCCGTTGAATTCGGAGCCAAAGTCAACAATATACAGATAGACGGAATCTCCTTTATAGAACATATCTCCTTTAAGGCTTTTAACGAAGGAGTACGTTTGAAAGACTGTATTCATCTGCAACAACAACTGACCAAGGTCAGGGTTAAGGCGCTTGCAGCGGATTCAATCTATGCTAATAATGCCAACCGGAAATTTTGTACTAAATATCATATAAGTACTTCCTTTAAGCGTAAGGGCAGAGCTGCCAAAGATGAGCCGCTTCGAAAGCTTTTACGGTCGGAACTCAGCCGTGAAAGAGCTACCCGTCTGGAAGGAAGTTTTGGAACGCAGAAACAACATTACTCACTGGACAGGATAAAAGCCAGAAATAGGAAAACGGAAATGCTTTGGATTTTCTTTGGAATACATACAGCCAATGCGGTATGTATGATAGAAAAGGTCGAAAAGAAAAAAAGAAAGGCAGCATAATCTGACTAAAATAAGAGGAAAACAGGAGAGGTTTTAACTTCCCCTAAAAAAGACATGTACATAATGCATGGGTGGGAAGGAAAAAACAAGAATATGTAAACAATATTCTACAAAAAAGATAGAAGACTGGGAGAGTTGAACGAAAAAAATTAGCTTCAATTTAGGTATTCAAATTAGGGAAATATCTTATTAACAACTCTTTATGCTGATTAATTATTGTCACAAACGTATTAAGATCATAGATTTGTAAAGTTTTGGTATTTTCAAGTCTAAAACTCTTGGTCAATGAATCAATATTATTTACAATCTGAGAAGTTACTAATATTAATTCATCAAAACTAACCCCATTTATCCTTAGTTTATTAATAGTATTTTTGATTTTGCCTTTTATATCTTTTTGCATTGTAAATTGAAAAACTCTCGTAATTTGAGTATCATCATGATATATATCAGAACTCAGAGCATCCACACCATCATCTTTATAGCCACCAATCTTTTTTATTCTTGGATAGCCATAATATCCCATTACTTCAATACATAACTGTTCAAAATGAAAAAAATCTGTATATCTACTAAGTGCAAGTTCTATTTTATCCATAATTTTCAACTGATCTAAACATTTAATATAAACAAAAATACAACGAAGAAATGAAACTAACAAACTAAGGTTCGGTTTATTTCAGGACACCATTTAAGGATATCTACGCGATAATATCATTCAACCCAATTAGCCAACATTTAACCACCAAATTGTATAATAATCCTATAACATTGACAGGTTTCTATAGAATTCATATTTCAACTTCTTACCTGCAAAAATAGTCCGTGTCCTACGGATTGACCAAGGCAGCCCTGCGGGCTGGTTGGCGAGCAAAAAATCATCCTCGCTACGCTCCGGTATTTTTTCCTGCCAAGCCTTGCACAATCCCGGACACGAACAACCCGGCAAGTAAGAAATCGAAATACTGGCTCCACGGAGCCGGTTATGTCTAATTTTAAATGATTAAAGTATGGCTGAAATGACCGAAATGCAGGTTCACGAAGAACGAGTAATGAACCTCGTAGAAAGTAGCAGTGGTAACCCGACAATCACTCCGCTCACAAAAACAAATGCGCACCGTGCAGAATCCATCCGACGGATCGGAACGGACAAAGATGCGGTCGCCTTCCATTTCCGCAAGAAAAGCAAAGGTATGTATATGTACATCCATACCTACACGGAAAACGGTGAAGAAAAGGAATTGCGTGCTTCTGACTTCAAAAACTGGGAAGTAACAGGATTCAAGTATCCCGGCTATCTGGAAGAACTGGAAGAAATCGCCGTCAATGCCTACCGCTGGAATTCCCATGATCCGGAAACAAGGGCTGAAACGGACATTATGGGATATGAAAAGCAGCTTCATGAAGACCTGAAAAAAATACCGGAAGCAAAAAAACAGGATTACATCAATACTTACAAAAGTAAAATATCCGTTTTATTCCACAGCCTCTCACGCTGTGCAAACCCGATGGTGACAGGACGGGGCGGATTCAATTTCCAAAGGAATGAAAAGGCACAAAATGCCTATCAGAACAGATACGACGAATTCCTGAAATGGCGTGAGAAATTTCTGAAAACCATGCAACTGCTCACGGAAAAAGACAGGCCCGAAGAAGAAAAACGGGAGGAAACATGGCGCAGGCTGAAACGTGACATTGCAAGCAGCGCAAACACGATCCATGAGATTGATACGGGAAAAGCCAGAGGATACACCGGGCACTCTTCGTCAGCAGCATCTTCAACAAGGTCAGCACATTTGCCGGACATGGCGACGTGGAAATCGTACAGAAGGCAATCGACTTCATCTCCGAATATAATGCCGGCATAAAGAAGCCTGTCATCACACCACGCCACCGGTTCTTCCAGCTGCCTGAAACAGCCAGTCGCATGCGGGACAAGTTAAAGGAAACCCAAGAGCTGGAAAACAGGGAAGTAACGTTTGAAGGTGGAACCCTCGTTTGGAACTATCAGGAAAGTCGCCTGCAGGTCTTCTTCAACAAAATACCGGAAGAGAGCAAACGCAGGGAACTCAAATCATCCGGTTTCCACTGGTCACCCAGAAACAGGGCATGGCAACGACAACTCAATCTGAATGCGGTGTCTGCGGCAAAGAGAATCTTAAACCTCCAAAATATCTGACCATGAAAAAAGAACATCTGAAATTTGTCATTGACTCCCGTTGTTTCCGAGGAAGCTGCGTCACATCCATGTCGGACGGCATACACTGTGACTACTACGGCAGCACACTGGAGGAACTCAAGAAACAGGAAAACAATCCTTTTCTAGTTGCGGTAACAAAAAATGCCATACACAAGAGGTCGCGTATTCATGACAAGTCATTGTGCCGACCCTTCCGTGAAATTACAGAGGAGAACTATTATAACTGTATGAACGAACTGCCTCCCGTCCGTCTGAAGCGTCATTCATTCTTTTTCGGCGAACCCTACCATGGCAGCCTGTACATGTTCTGTTTCACCATCGGAAAACGTTTTTTCCGGGGACTGCGTCCGGTCATGACACCGCAGGCCGAACTGGAGCGGCAAATGAACGAGCATTACCGCAACATCACATTCAAGGGAAAAGTCACCAAAGGAAAAGCGGAGAGAATTACAAGCAAGGACAAGCAGGAGATTATCACCATTCCCTATTCATTCACCGACAAGGAAAACAGGGAACGTTTCATCTGCAACATGGTAACCGGAGGGAATGATGGTGGGGACACCTGCAAGGCCAGAAAAGAGATGGCGAACATACTGCTCAGCCTGAGGAAACATCATTTTCTGTATTTCTCCGGATATGGCAGGCATGACGACATGGAAACATTGCTGGATGAAGTGGAGGAAAAGAGATACACCATAATAGCAAGCGGATGCCTCTTCCAGTTTCCTCCCTGCCGTGATTCCGTCTCATTCACCGGAACTGTCAAGGAAACCGGAGAAAACTTCTTCTACAGGATTTATGACCGGGAACTGTTCCTGCACATTATGCACAGGCTCAGAGCCGTCAAAAGAGAGAAAACACCAGCTGAAGCAAAAGCAGTCCTCCCTAAATGCAAACGCTATGAATAATACGGAGTCATGGAAAAAATATGTTCCCGAAACGGTCAGCCTGTATCATGTGGACTACCGGGAGAATCTGGACGAACGCAAAGACCTGCAGGAACAGTGCATCCGGAACAATAACATGGAGAGGCTACATGAAACAGTCATGGAATGTTATGCTGAACAGGAAGCGGAAAGTCTGCTCAAAATACTCGAGGAAATCAAAGAGAAGATGGCAGAAGAGAAAAGGCAGGAAGAATTCGAGGAACACCGTGAAGAGATTACGGACCTCATCCTGAGCAGGAATGATACCGACCCGGCGGAAGAACTCATAAAAAATTCCGCCGCCGTCAACATGTACTACTCTCCCGGTGCGAAAATAGAGGAACGTATCGGAAAAGAATCCAGAGCCATGTCCTGTTACAAGGTCAGGCGCGCCCTGAAACTGAAGAAAGGACAGTTTGACACACTAATTGAAGAACTGGTGGATAATGCCACATACGGTGGTGAACTACGTATTTATTTCAATGCCAGGTTCAATGAACTTGTCACAAACGACAACGGAAAAGATTTCAGAACCATCCGTTTCCACGGGGATGTCATCGTAGCCGTCGCCAACAGTTTCAACGGTTCCGGCTACCACATCAGCCTGCCCCTGGACATTACGTTTCCATTCGTCAGGAACAGACTGTTCGTAGACTCACAGGTACGTTATTCCTATGCAACCGAAGTATGCGGAATGTGCAGGGACTGGTGCGACTCCACCAGCTGGGAAACTGAATACAAAACCGTCAGGAATACAGGCAGGAACAGAGAGAAAGAAAAAACATTATCAACCAATTAAAACGGAATATCATGAAAATCATGTGCAAACAGGAGTACTACAACCAGGTAGTACAGTATGCGGAATCAATCAAGGACACTTCACTGCAGAACTGCATGGAACGTCTTGAAGCATGGGAAAAGAATCCGGACCGCCCGTGTGAGATAGAGCTCTACCACGACTGGGCGCCCTATTCGTTCGGGTTCACCCAAAGGTACCCGGACGGCAGCAGAGGGATTGTCGGAGGGCTGCTCTATCACGGTTCACCGGATGAATCGTTTGCCGTACAGCTGACTCCCTTCAAAGGATGGCAGATACACACTTAAAGTTTCCGGAACATGGAAGAATGGATGCAGTATGCCAGGGACATGGCGAAAGCGGAAAAAGAGCTGGAGATCGAGCTGTGGGTGATCATCTCCTTTTACAGGACTACGGAGCAGGGCGGCAAAGTCCTGCTCTTCCGATATGACCTGCCACGAAAAGTGGCGGACAAATATGACTGGGTCGTCCGGTGGAGAAGGGCAAAAATGACCTGCCAATATCCCAAAGGGAATGTTACACACACTTACTGCCTGTATGACAGGCACAGCGGTGAAGACTATTCATTCGGCTCCTGCCTCTCCTCATTAGCGGCGGCCAAGGCACAGGTCACCAGGATGGAACGGAGGATAAGGGAATACACCGCATGGCAAAAACAGAACAACCTCTTTTTTGACGAACAAACGGACGAAATGCTCCAAAAGGCTGTCGCCAAACTCAAAATAAAAAAAGAAAATGTACAGGAGGCAGAAAGAAGGCTGCAAAGGAAAGCCGAAAAGCACCAACGGGAAATGCGGAAATAGCAAAACGGATTACGCATTTCCATTTCTTGCCGCAAAGATAGCCGTTTGCCGGACTGAATGCGCAAGGCAGCCCTGCGGGCTGGTTGACAGGAAAAAAATCATCCTCGCTACGCTCCGGTATTTTTTTCCGTCAAGCCTTGCCGCAATCCCCGGCAAACGGACAACGCATCCAACAAGAAATAAAAATGCCCGTCTCACGACAGGCTCATGTATAACTAAAAAATGATCGGCTATGATTACGGATGAAAGAACCCGGAACAGACTGTATGCGGATACGGAAACGACACTTTTCACACTGGAAGACAAACCAGGGGCAATATTACGGATAATGGAAATCATAAGGGACACCCCCGAATATGTGCAACTTTCGCCCCTTCTTCCGGCATATGCGGAAAAAGACCAGCAGGCAGAATGGTGGTGGGGCAAGGAACCGGACTTCCTTCTGGCGGAACTGCTGCATGTACTTCAACTATATACACCGGAAGGATTCATACTGGGACCGATAACCGGGAGAACGCATGCTTTCGGATATACAAACCCGGAATATGAAAAAAATCTGATCTACAGGACAGAGATCGAGCTTGACTGGGGATATGTGTACGGGAAAAAGAACGAATACAGAAAGAAAAGGAAACTTTATGAGGAAATCGCGGAAATATTCACCACGGACGGATATACGACAGAGATGGAGAAAAGAGGAAAAGGATGCCGGATAACCAAAGGGAATACAAGGCTTTATTCACATTACGAATGGATAACCGGACAGTGTGAGGCCACACACCTGACCGGAACGCTTATCCGGTTACTCAGGGAAAGCAGGAGATTCAATCTGATTAAGTGCACCCTGCTTGATTTCATATTCAGTTTCACGCAGGAAGAGGAGCTGGAATTTTACCGGCAGCAAAACGAAACAAGCATATACTACCGGATATTCGACCTTTTCAGAAGGAAACCGTGGACTGTTACCGAAAATCTCATGACGGTGGCTTCAGAAATCAACATACCGACTCAAAAATATCCGGAAGGGCCCGACCGGGACTCCCCCGCTTACAAATATGTCCGGGAAGCCTATCAAAAACTCATAGACAAGGGATATCTGGAAGAATACACCCGAAACTGGATAAGGGAGGAGCTCCTTTGTGCAAGAGCAACCCAGAAAGGAATATCAAAAAACATATTCTATGGAACTCAGCTATAACCGTCTGCTACTCATCTTCCTGTGGCAGTACAACCACCACGGGGAGGAAGGGCTGAACCTGCACCTTTTCGAGGAGACCTTCGGAAAGACACAGGGCAGTCATTATTACGACAAATGGATGAACTGTTTCAACCGGGACCTCCGGGACATGATCATCTATTTCAGAGGGGAGGGTGAAAACGGACAGAAGTTCTGTGACATGGTGGCCCGACAAATTGAAGTATACCGTAAAAATCGAAAACACTATGGAATTTACTGACCTTTATACAGTGGAAAGCCTGCAATGCTTCAACGGTTTCCATTACCGCAGATATCGGGTAAACCAAAGTGACACGGACAAGGTAAACCGTCTCATTGCAATAATCCGGCAAGAACGGGAAAAGAATATCGGACCGGCAGCAGGTGACATTATCGAGTATACCTGCCGGAACGGTGACTGGTTTCAATCGGCACACATCGAAGAGATATGCGACGGACATTTCAAGATCTGCCTTTCCGGAAGCATCCCGTTCTGTTATGAAAGCGGGGACGGTGTCGGCTATAACGTCCATGAAGGGATATGGACTTATCCGAAAAGAGCCGCCTTAAGACCGGCAGGTATCAGGGAAAAGCTGTTCAGGACATGGGGACATGCCGGAAAATGCGCCAACGGGGAGGTATACTTCACAGCCTTCGTCCGTGCGTGGCAATATACGGAACCGGAACCCCTGTATGGCAGATATACTACCAGAAACTGGAGCAAATACCACATCAACAGGCAGCCCGACCCGGAACATGACGGCGAGTTCTTCTACATGACCGAAGGATTCACCCTATACTCACGCGAGGAACTGGACAGGCTGACCGGAATCCTTCACGGGGAACTCTTCGACGGGATACACAGCAACTCACTCGTTCTATGGGGATACCACATGAAATGGGAAATACTCACGGAACAGGAATGGAACAATACAAAAGCCGAAATACACATATCCTTTCTCGGAGAATCTCCCGTGAAAATAATAACCAGCGATGATACCCGTACAATAACCGTCTATAAAAAGAAATAACAATGGCAAAATACGAAACCCCTCCCCCGGTCCGTCCGCTTGAGAAGCTGATAACGGATTTCTCCTACACAAACGGACTCGATCCCGTCAATGTATTCAACGATTTCCTGACCTATATCATCCACGGGTTTTCTCCCGGTGCTCCCCCACTGCAGAGCTGGAAGTACAAACGGCAGCAGAACATGAAATTTATGCAAATGCTCACCGAGTGGGTACGGCTCATGGCAAGCCGGATAAAGGATGATACAAGCTGGTATGACCCTTTCGGGGATTTATATATGGCACTGGTTTCCAAAAGTGCCCAGCAGTCACAGGGACAATTCTTCACTCCGGTACATATCTGCGACCTCATGGTGCTGTGCACCCAAACGGAAGAAAAAAAGACCGGACAGAGGATGGGTGACCCGACCTGCGGAAGCGGAAGGCTGCTGCTGGCCTATCATGCACGGAATCCGGGAAACTACCTCATAGGGGAGGATATCAACCGGACCTGCTGCCTGATGACCGTATGCAACATGCTCATACACGGATGCGTAGGGGAAGTCATCTGCCATGACAGCCTGAATCCCGGGAACTTCGTGGACGGTTGGAAGGTCAATCCCATGCTAGCATGGACAGGCATTCCCACGATAAAGAGAATGAGCATGGAGAAATACCGGGCAGGCAGGAATCTTCCGGCATCCCCTTATATCATACGAAAAACGATGCCAGCGGGTGGCAGGAAGCGTAAGACGGACTCCCCTCCGCCTTTACAGACCGTTTTCAAGATGTAATAACGACATAAAATATGATACCAAACACGATCATCAGCATAAAAAAATGATTACATACAATATCTTATAAGCATACCACCGGTATGCCAAATTTATTTATTAACCCATTAAATACAGCAATTATGGAAGTTACAGTAATGCCGGCCGCTGCACCGGTACAGAAGCAGCAGGGATTGAACCAGATAGTCATAAACAAGGTTCAAAAAATGATCGAAGGAAAACAGCAGGGTGTCATGGCTACAATCACCCGCCTGCTTGAAGAGGGAAAAATCGCGCAGGACTTCATCGCACCCATAGGAGTGAACCTGCGTAATGAGGACCGCCATCCGGTTATCACATTCCAGGCAGAGGAACAGGTACAGATGAACATGCCGGAAGGAAATTTCAATCTGCACGGAAATGCCATCAGCCAGATTTCCGAGAAAATGGGCATTCCGGCAAAATATCTCAGGGAGCTTTCCGCAGGAGACGCCTGGCAGAAACAGCTGTGCGCAACCATTCTCAACGAACATTCAGGATGGACGGGGCGCACACGCGTACTCATCCGTGCGGTAGGAACGGAAATCAGGGGTGTACTCTCAGACTCGTACCGGCGGCTCAACTCCGTGGACATATTAACCGCATTCATCAGGGAAGCGGCAAACAACGGAGCCGTCGTGTCCGACGCCTATATGAATGACACCAAAGTATGGTGCGAGACGATTCTTCCTACACCGGTTGAAATACCCACCCGTAAAAACGGGACGGTAATCATATTCGCGGGAGCAAGATTCAGCACATCCGATTTCGGAAACGGTTCGGTGGACATGCGCTCGTTCCTGCTCAACGGAGCTTGTCTGAACGGCATGGTACGTGAATCGGTCATGCGGCAGATTCATCTGGGAGGACGCCTGCCGGATACGCTTGCGCTCTCGCAAAGAACTTATGAACTGGACACCAAGACAACCGTATCGGCAGTCAAAGATTTGACTAAAGGGCTCTACAGCAAGGACACGATCATGCAGAAAGCCATCGAAATTCAGGGAGCGTCAGAAATAGACGTGGACTTTGACAAGGAACTTAAATCCCTGGTACAGCGTGGCGCGTTGCTGAAAAACGAAGGGCGGGAAGTCGAAAAGCTCCTGATGAACAACAACCCCGACGACGGCATAACAGGAGGGGCAACACTCTGGAAACTGGCACAAGGCATCACAGCCTTTGCACGGGAACAGGAGCCGGAACGCAGCAGGGAGCTGCATGAGATATCCGGGCAACTGATGAACCGGGTGAAAAACAACTGAAATGGAATTATAGAATGAAAAATCAACAGAACTTGCCGGACCTTCCATTGTCCGGCAAGCAACTGTAAAACAGAATCATTCACAATGGACAAATTACCGGACTATAAAAAATAGTTGATATAATATGATGAAACGTATGTTTTAACCCAAAGAGCAGATAGAATTGTCGTATTCACCAACTTATTCTAGTTCTCCTATACTCTCTCTGCATCTCCCCATAAACAGTCAACCGTTCACCAATTCCTCTACTTTATTAAATTCAAATTCATCCGTCTATAAATTTACACAGAAACTTTTTTTGTATCTTTGCTTCCCTTTTACAGACATTTATTGAAAGAGAAAACTTATATCAATACTCAAAATGGAAAATAATAATTCGAGCCTGTATGCACAAAAGGCCGTTGAAAGTTTCTATCTGGACCGTCCATACGGTATAAGAATTGATTACTCCAGGAAAGGTTTCGTTCTGTTCAACCGGAAACTGAACCTGCTTGGAATGGACAAATGGAACTCAATTGAGGAATTACCGCTGGAAGAATATGACAACCCGGAAGAAATACCGGTTGAAGGGGTGGATATTCAAAGATACAGCAGTAAAGTGGACATATTCTTCTACACGGACAAATCCAGTCCCTACCATAACGGAACACTGGATATGGAGTGTCTCAAAAAATACAACAAATATATCTACCGTCTGTCAGTACTGCTGGGCAGAACCCTATAATAAAAGAGCCGCGAACAATATGGCATACTGTTCACGGCTCCGATAGCATGTAATCTAAGGTATATAGAAAACTCTTCCACCTTCTCTCCATGCCCGGAACAACTTTACCCCGGTAACAGCGAAACGATATGTATTTCTTATAAATATCACGGTCGCCCTTTTCCAGTTTCCTGATCAGCCTGCTTTTCGGAATCCTACCATAGCCGACTAGACGATAGACACCCACATTATGTAAAAGCTTACATAATATCGGTTATGCAAACGAATATATTATGTAAAGTTACAGTATATAAATATATACATATCAATATCATAACTTACAACAGTTGTTATTTTCTTTACATAATTATTGCATAGAATAAAATCATTAAAGAGAAAAATATTTTAAATCATACACAACATAAGGGTATTAAATATATTAATCAATAGTACAAAATCGAAAGATCTTTTCTGACTTGTTTATCATAAACATTTATTGTACATTTGCACAGCATTTCCAAATAGAAGACACAGAGCCTATCTTTATTTATAAGGTTAAATAAATGAAAGGAGGTGTTTGACATGCGGATAATGTGCAATTGCATTTACAAACCAGTATCTGTGTCCGATTATTATCGGTTTCGCTATGGAAAGTGGGAATACGTTTCACCGTATTGTCGTCGTCGTCCGAGACGATAAATGCACATCTTCGGCAGCGAGATGTAAAAGAGCTGCCATTTATACTCTCTTATCCATGATAAAAGCTCTCATATCTTCAATTGACTGTCGAATTTCGGTTTCTGTATAAGGAGTATTATAACAATTCTCTGGATGATGAATTTGATGACGTATTTTTTCTGTTAAAGTCTTCTGCTCTGTCCTAGTTGTACCATTTGACAACTCCTT
>ENA-ORTG01003352-ORTG01003352.1-human-gut-metagenome-genome-assembly--contig:-NODE-3352-length-11436-cov-2.740357_pt1 | contig 11436 bp, 13 predicted proteins | sample MGYA00241906_ERZ509176 | MGnify/ENA primary metagenome ERZ509176 (study PRJEB26280, sample SAMEA2338811) | human gut metagenome | biome: human gut; feature: human-associated habitat; material: faeces... | reverse complement strand
CCATTCCGAATTAGAATAAGTTCAGAACCCCCAGTTTATTCAGTAAGTTGCGTCAAATTTGCGTAAGCTTTATGGGCAGAACCGCGCAAATCCATATAAATAAAGCCTGTTCACAAATACTTCGCAAAGCAGATGGGTAAATAATCCATTAACTTAAGTTTTCTTTCTATTATTTTAATAAGTCTGAATTTAAGTATTTAAAGGCCCTGAAAGCCTTATAAACACTACGTTTCACAGTGATTATAAGGTTTTCGGGGCTTTTTTTGTATTTTTCTAAAGCATTAATTCTAGTTTATACTTATATGCTTACTATTTGTCAAATAAATACGACAAGGAGTTTGAGAAAAATTCTAACATTTATTTAAAAATTTTTATCTAACTGTCCCAAAATTCCGAAACTGGTTGTCAAATATTCCGGAACTGGTTGTTCTTTTACACTATTCGCTTTGATGACGAACTAAAATCTGCTTTGGCGGATAGATTGAAGCATCAATATAAAATTCAGAATGAAAATACTTATTATCATCTGAATAAAAAGCCGTGATGAGTTAGAAAATATTGCCATTAAGCAAAAAAAGATGATGGATTTGCTTATTGACGGTACGATTAGTAAAGAAGACTATCGGCAAAGAAATATTGAATTCGAATCTTTGAAATCTGATTTGAAATTTAAAATTTCTAAAATGGAGAATCCTGATACGAATGTTGATAAGGCAATTGATAACATATTGAATTTCAGCAAAAATTCTTTTGCGATTTTCAAAAGTTCGCAGATTGAAGAAAAACGGCGTATTTTAAATATCGTTTTTGCGAACTTTTTAATGGACGGGAAAAATCCTGAAATATCAATGCATAAAAACTTCAAGCTCCTATCAAAAATAGGAGCTTGTGAAGATTGGTGCCCTGGAGAAGACTCGAACTTCCACTGCCTGAGGCAACATGCACCTGAAGCATGCGCGTCTACCAATTTCGCCACCAGGGCTTCGATAACGGATATTCTTTTATCTCACTTCAAAATAAATTGCAAGCATTTATTTCAAAAAATTATCAAGATATCCATAAGAATCTAACAGCAGGTAGCTGCCGAGGCATAAGCGGTAGATGACAAACGGCAGAAAAGTTGACTTTTTCAGCCACCACATGATGATATAAATGGCCAATACGGAGGCGATGAAAGAATAGGTTATTCCGTCCATGGCGTAGATTATTTCAGCCATATTGCCTTGCTGGTAGAGTTCCCAGCCGACTAAGGCGCCGGCGCCGGCAATTGTGGGGATTGACAGCAGCATGGCAAATTTGGCGGCTTCCCGGCGTTCTAACCCGAGGAAACGTCCCATCGTGATGGTTATGCCGGAGCGGCTGGTGTCGGGAATAAGCGCCAGGCACTGGGCCAAGCCGATTAAAACGGCATCAAGCGCCGTCAGATGTTCGATTTTACGGATGGTCATACCGATTTTGTCGGCAATGAAAAGCACAATGCCGAAGCTGAGCATCGTCCAGCCGATGAGACGGGCGCTGCGCAGTTCGTCCGTGCCGTTTTCAACCAGAAACAATCCGGCGATAACGGCAGGAATCGTTCCGATAACAATCAGCCAGGCCAATTTGCTGCCGGGGTTTTTAAAGTTAGGGATAAAATAGGTTTTGGCAACGCCCTTAAGCATTTCCCAAATGGTTTCGGAAAAATAAATCATAACGGCGATGATTGATCCGACATGAACGGCAACATCAAAGGCCAATCCCTGGTCGGGAAAAGTTGTGAACTTGGAAAACAAAATCAGGTGGCCGGAGGAACTCACAGGCAAAAACTCTGTCAGCCCTTGCAGGGCGGACAATAACATTAAGTGCAAATCAGTCACGTTTATACTCTTTCTTTAATTCCGAAAACGTTGCAAATTCTTTTTTTCAGGGCAATCGGCGAAATCGGTTTGACCAGATATTCCCTGATGCCGAGGTTTTTGGCATCCAGAACGGTTTTTTCCTTGGTGTCAACGGTAATCATAATGATGGGGATGCTGTTGACTTCGCTGGCCGGGTGCTGCCGGAATTCCTGCACCAGTTCAATGCCGCTTTTGTCCGGCATCTGCTGGTCAAGCAGGATAATGTCAATTTTGTAGCTGTTCAGCAGCTCAACGGCTTCTTTGGCCGTTGTTGCTTCTTTTATGGTTTTGATGCCGATTTGATAGAGGGCGTTCTTGATGAATGTTCTCGAGAACTTATCATCATCGACAATTAAGCAAGTCATCATTTCCAAGTCGTGTATTCTGTTTGTTATTGCCATAACCCGTAACCTCAGTTTTTACTGGACTCAGTTTATAGTATAAATGTTAATGCTTTATAAATCAAAACAAAATTTTTTATCACGCGGTTCAAGCAGCGAATCCGGCCGAAAACGGACGCCGTTGAGCGAGGCTCCCCAGTGGAGGTGGGGGCCGGTGACACGTCCGGTTTTTCCCGACAGGGCGATAACATCTCCCTGCTTTACCTTGTTTCCCTCTTTGACATTGACTTTGTCGAGATGAGCGTAGATGGTGGAGAGGTTATGTCCGTGTTCCAAAACGACTATATTGCCGGAATAAAAATAAGGGCCGCCGGCGAGTGTGACGATACCGTCAGCCGCCGCTTTAACCGGCGTGCCGATCGGGCAGGCAATGTCGGTTCCCTGATGCGGATTCATCTTTTTGCCGTTCATAATGCGCTGTCCGCCGAAATTGCCGCTGGTGCGTCCTTGGAGCGGGCGTATGAATTTCTTTTGCCAGTAAATATTCTCGGTTTGCCGGGTCAGTGCTTTGCGGACATCGGTACGTTCCCGGTCTATTGCTTTTTGATCGGCAGGTTTCGGCGTTACTTTACGCGGCTGGACTCCTTTCAGGTTTTGAATGTCCCACCGGGAGGGGGCAACGGTGAGAGAATAGTCCTGCGTTCTGCCGTCGCTGTAGGAAACGGTCAGTTTGGCGGAGGAGGCTTCATCGCGTCCGAAAGCAAAGATGAATTTTCCGTCAGGGGTAACCGGATATGATTTCCCGTTCAGTTCCACTTTGACGGCTCCCGGAGCGCAGGCCGTTAAAACTTCTCCTTGGGCACTTTTGCCGCAGAGGGTCAGGGCCTGGGCAGCGGCCGGTGCCAGAAATGTCAGGCTAAAGCAAATCGAATAAATCGCCTTGTAAATCATTTTTCTTTCCTATCGGTTTGGTTTTGAGTTTTCCGTCAATAAAGCTGATTTCCAAAGTCGGTGCCTGGCGGGCCTGTTCCAGATTATAGACGGTTTTGCCGCGGCCGGTTTTAACCCAGGCAAAACCGCGGGCCAGAACCGAATCCACTGAGACGGAATCCAGCCGCAATGACAGGCTTTTCAGGTTTTCGCTTTGTCTTTCAATAATGTTTTTGATGTAGTAAGGCCGCAGGCTGACGCGTTCAATCCGGTTAAGTTTGTTATTCAGCAGGTTTTTGAAAGATAGGTTCAGCCGCTCAATCCGATCATCAAGCTTTTGCCGGCTCTCCTGCAATATCTGTGACAGATTAGGAATGCCGCGTCCCAAGCCGGTTACCAGATTGCGCCGTTCGTTGAGGTAGTGTGTCATGCTGCTGAACATACGGCTTTGGATGGTGAGTATGCGGGCCTGCAGTTCTGCTCTGACCGGAACGGCAAATTCGGCAGCGCCGGTAGGGGTAGGAGCGCGCAGGTCAGACACATAGTCAATCAACATGGTGTCAGTTTCGTGGCCGACGGCGGAGATGAGCGGAATGCGGGAGTTATAGACTGCGCGGATGACTATTTCTTCATTGAACGGCCACAGGTCTTCCAGACTGCCGCCGCCGCGGGCGACAATCAAAACATCAGGGCGTTTGACCGGGCCGTCGGTCGGCAGGTTGTTCATTCCTTCAATGGCCGCGGCGATTTTTTCGGCAGCTCCTTCGCCCTGAACCGGTGCCGGCCAAAGTAAAATATGGCTGGGAAAACGATCGGTAACGCGATGAATAATATCACGGATGACGGCGCCGCTGGCCGAAGTGATGACGCCGATGGTGTCGGGCAGAAAAGGGATTTTTTGTTTATGTGCCTGGTCAAACAGTCCTTCGGCGGCAAATTTTTGTTTGCGTTCTTCCAGCAGTTTGAGCAGGGCGCCGGTGCCGGCGATTTCCAGGCTGTCAATGACCAGCTGGTAAGATGATTTGCCGGCAAAAGTGGTGATTTTTCCGGTGGCGATTACTTCAAGTCCGTCTTCGGGTTTGAAGGTCAGACGAGAGGCCACTCCTTTCCAGATGACGGCAGAAAGCAGGGCGTTTTCATCTTTCAGCGACAGGTACCAATGACCGGAATCAGCCCGCTTGCCGCCGAAAATCTCGCCTTTGACGCGGACGCGGTTAAAATTTGATTCGACGAATTTTTTTATTTCAAAGGAAATTTCGCTGACTGTGAATTCTTTTTCTACCGGAGCAGCGGATAGTTGGGAGGGAATCGACCCGGCAAACAAATCTTCCATTTATTTAATCTCCAGCAGGTTTCGGGCGAAGTCGCGGGCGTTGAATTCATCCAAATCGTCAATGCCTTCGCCGATGCCGATATAATGAATCGGAATGCCGGTTTCTTCGGCAACGGCTACAATAATTCCGCCTTTGGCCGTTCCGTCGAGTTTGGTTACGATCAAGCCGCTGACGTCAACCATTTCCTTGAATGTCTTTACCTGATTTAAGGCATTTTGCCCGGTGGTGGCATCTATGGTCAGCAAGGTGGCGTGCGGTGCGTCGGGAATAATTTTTTTGATGACTTTGACGATTTTTTTCAGCTCATCCATCAGTCCGGTTTTGTTTTGCAGGCGTCCGGCCGTATCGATAAATACAATATCATCGCCATGTTTCAGGGCTTCTTTCAGTCCGTCGAAGCAAAGTGCCGCGGCATCACAGCCGTTGGGCCCCTTATAAACGCGGATATTGTTTCGCTGTCCCCAGATTTCAAGCTGTTCAACGGCGGCCGCGCGGAAAGTGTCAGCGGCAATGAGGCTGATTTGATGTTTGTCTTTCAATTTTGCGGCAAGTTTTCCGATTGTGGTGGTCTTGCCGGCTCCGTTGACCCCAACCATTAAAATAACATAAGGTTTTTCATTCGTGATGAGAAAGGGTTGTTCGCATGGGTTAAGAATCGTCTCGATGTCGTTGGCCAATTCGGTTTTGATTTCTTGCTCGTCGGCATCTTTATTAAGACGGCGGGAGGCAAAAGAAGAGATGATTTTTTGCGCGGCTTTAACGCCTAAGTCTGATGTAATCAGCAAATCTTCCAGTTCTTCAAGCGTTTGCGAATCGACTTTGCGTTTGATGAAAATATCGGTTATGCCTGAGGTGAGCCGGGTGGAGGTTTTTTTTAACCCAAAGCCTAATTTTTGAAACCAGTTACTCATCGCATTCTCCTTGTTCGCGCAGAATGCGGGCACGTTCTCTTCTGACCTCGACGGAAAGCTGTTTCATGGCTGCGGCCGGGGTTCCGGGACGTTCGGAATAAGGGAAAACATGTAGTTTGCTTATGCCCGCTTCGTGAACCAATTTAACCGTGTTTTGGAAATTTTCATCGCTTTCGGTCGGAAAACCGCAAATAAAATCGGCGCCGAAAGTTGCTTCGGGACGGACTTGACGTATTTGTTTGCAAAGACTGATAACGCTCTCCCGCGTGTGGCGGCGGCGCATTTTTTTCAGAACGTCATTGTCGCCGGATTGAACGGAAAGGTGAAAGTGCGGGTGAATATTGGAATATTTTCCAACCAGGGCAATAAATTTGCCGTCAATGGCGGCGGGATCGAGCGAGCCGAACTGTAAAGACGGCAGTTCGGGAATTTCTTCCAGAATTGTCTGAACCAAAGTGCTGAAAGACGGGCGGTGTGCCGCGCTGTCAATTTGGTAAGAGCAGATGTCTACGCCGGTCAGGCAGATTTCTTTAAATCCCTGTTTCAGCAGTTCGCGAATCTGAGTTAAAATATTCGGGAGCGGAACCGACCGGTTTTTGCCCCGGGCATAAGGCACAATGCAGTAGGAGCAACGGTGGTTGCAGCCCTGCTGAATTTGCACAAAGGCACGGTGTCTTCCCTCGAAACCGGTAATCAGATACGGGTCACAATCGTCATAAGACATGATGTCGCCGACAATTGTCTTTTCGGCAAGTTCGTTATGCAGATATTTTTCGATTTCGGTTTTTTCTTTGTTGCCGAGAATCAGGTCAACTTCAGGCATGGCGGCGAATTTGGACGGCGCAATCTGGGCGGCGCAGCCGGTTACGACAATATGGGCGTCGGGATTGTTTTTGCGCAGTTTGCGAATCGTCTGGCGGCACTGGCGTTCGGCTTCGCCGGTTACGGCACAGGTATTGACGATAATCAGATTATCGACATTTTTAAATTTTTCTTTCAGGACTTCCGATTCATAAGAGTTTATGCGGCAGCCGAGGGTAACTACTTCAACCATGATAAATATCCTGTTTGGCGGGGTACTTAAGCAATTTTCGAATTACATAAAGCAAATCCCTTTCTTTTTGCCCAATATAAGTAAAAAGAAAGGGATTTGCAAATACTTTGGTGAGGATATGGATTATTTAATCGATATCATTTCCAGCGCTTTGTCCGAATATTCTTTCATGACTTTGGCGCTGTCGGCGAGTTGTTTGCGTTCTTCGTCGTTTAAAACCGGAGTTACGACGTTATGAACGCCGCGTTTGCCCAGTACCGTCGGCAGAGAAAGGCAAACGTTTTTGATGCCTTCGACGTCATCATGGTGGGTCGAGACGTTGAGAATCGCATATTCATTGTTGGAAATGGCGCTGCAAATGCGGCACAATGCTCCGGCAATGCCGTAGAAAGTGGCCCCTTTGCCGTCGATAATCTTATAGGCGGCATTGCGGACGCAGTCATCGATCTGAGCTTTAACTTCCGGAGTGAAAGGTTTGCCGAATTCTTCCGCCAGTTTGTCGAGCGAAACCGTGCCGGCATCTCCGGCCGACCAGACCAGCACTTCGCTGTCACCGTGTTCGCCGATAACATTGGCATGAATGGACTGCGGGGAAACGCCGAGGTGATAGCCGAGCAGGGTACGGAAGCGGGCGGTATCAAGAACCGTGCCGGAGCCGATAACGCGCTCTTTGGGAAAACCGGAAAGTTTAAGAGCCACTTCGGTCATAATATCCGCAGGGTTGGAGGTAATAATCAAAGTGGTGTCGGGAGCGGCTTGAGCAATTTGCGGAATGATGCTTTCAAAAATTTTGACGTTGCGGCCAAGCAGGTCTATGCGGGTTTCGCCGGGTTTCTGATTGGCTCCGGCGGTAACGATGACGATTTCGCAGCCTTTCAGGTCTTCATAAGTTCCGGCTTTGACTTTGTTGGCGTAAGCAAAAGGCGTTGCATGGGCAATGTCCATCGCTTCAGCCTGCGCCTTTTTTTCGTTGGCGTCAATTAAAACGACTTTACGGGCAACGCCGCGCATAATTAAGGCAAAAGCCGTGGTGCTGCCGACCGAGCCGGCTCCGATAATTCCTACTTTCATTTTTTTCTCCTTTGGCCGGAAGTTTACCGGCAATGTTTATGATATTTTTCTTGTTTATTTTTTCCTTATTTATATATAGGGATATTTTTACAGAAAACAATAAAAAAGCTGTTCTCCGGAACAGCTTTTTGATAACATTTTTTTTCCCAATGTTACGCGGTTATTTTGCTGCCGGCTGAGCCTGGGCCGGAGCGGGTGCCGGCGTCTCGGGAGCTGCTTCGTCGTTAATGATGGTTTCATCGTCGCCGGCAGTTTCGTCGGGGTTGATTTCCTCAACCTCTTCAACGGTCTGCTCGATGGTAACGGTTTCGCCGTTGGGCTGTTCGCAGTTGCAGGTCGATTTGGCGGCATCGGGATCGCAGTTTTCATCACCCGGGTTGCAGGCGGGTTCGGTGTCGCAGATGCAGTTAATATCCGGCAGAGTGGCGGTAACGGGTTCTGAGGTTTCGGCCGTAACGGCAGTGGTTGTCGCGGCGGTGTTGCTTTTTTCTTTGACAAAGCGGCTGATGACCATTAAAGCAACGATAACCAATACAATATAAAACAGTTTTTTCATTTAATTTCTCCGGATATAGGTCGTACATTCATTAAATAATAAATATTGCTATATCAAATTGTTGTCAACTTAATTAGACAAGTTTTATGCCGTTGTCCGTTTGCGGCGGCAAAGATGCGGCGATATGTCTTGAATATATAACCTTTTGCGGGTATTTCAGCAGCGGCTGAAGAAAATTTATCCACTTTTAAGAATGCCCGCTAAACAAGGAATTTAAGCCTTTTCAGGGGAATGGGCCTTCGGTGTGCCGGGCCTTGTTTAAAATAATGCTTGTCAAATAACATAAAATTGTGCTAACAAATCAGTCACGGGCTGGAGTGCTTCGAAAGTCCGAAAATTTGTTTTAATATTTTTTTGAGGTTTATCATATGACTGATACAGCTAATCGCGTTAAGAAAATTGTTGCAGAACATCTTGGCGTAGAAGAATCAAAAGTAACAGATACCGCCAGCTTCATTGATGATTTGGGCGCTGACAGCTTGGATACAGTAGAACTGGTTATGGCTTTCGAAGAAGAATTTGGTTGTGAAATTCCGGATGAAGCCGCTGAAAAAATTCTGACTGTAAAAGATGCAATTGACTATCTTTCTAAGAATGCCTAAGTCTTTTGAACTTTTATGAAGATTGAATGAACTCGCTTGACTAAGCGAGTTTTTTCATATAAAAACGGTTAAGTTACCTTTGCGAAAAAGGTGTTGATGAAACAAGATTAAGAGGTAAATTAATGAGAAGAGTTGTTGTGACCGGGCTTGGCATGGTTTCCCCGCTGGGACGCGGCGTCGAATATAACTGGAAAAGTATTTTGGACGGGAAGTCCGGAATTCGCAAAATCGAGGGAGTCGATTTGAAAGATATTCCGGTTGAAATTGCCGGGCAGGTTCCTTTCGGCGAAGGCGAAAACGACTTTAACCCCGATACGGTTATGGCTCCGAAAGACCAGAAGAAAGTTGACAAGTTTATCTTGTACGGTCTGGCGGCCGGCAGCGATGCCGTTGAAGATTCCGGTTGGAAACCCGAAGCCGATGAGGACCAGTTCCGTTCCGGCGTGATGATGGGGTCGGGTATCGGCGGTTTGCAGCATATTTATGAAAACTCAATTGCGTTTAACGAGAACGGCATTAAAAAAATTTCTCCGTTCTTTATTCCTTCCTGCCTGATTAATCTGGTTTCGGGAAATCTGTCGATTAAGCATGGTCTTAAAGGGCCGAATCATGCCTGCGTCACCGCCTGTTCGACCGGTACGCATGCGATCGGCGATGCCGCCCGCATGATTGCGATGGGTGATGCCGATATGATGCTGGCAGGCGGCGCCGAATCTGCAATTAACGTACTGGGGCTGTCCGGCTTTGCCCGCATGAAAGCAATTACTTCCGAGTTTAACGATACGCCGGAAAAGGCTTCTCGTCCCTGGGATAAAGACCGCAGCGGTTTTGTCATGGGCGAAGGTTCGGGGGCGTTGGTTTTGGAAGAACTGGAACATGCCAAAGCCCGCGGCGCGAAAATTTATGCCGAAGTTGTCGGTTACGGTATGAGCGGTGACGCTTATCATATTACCGCGCCTTCCGGCGACGGCGCTTACCGGGCGATGAAAATGGCGGTTGAGCATGCTAAAGAACACGGGGTAGAACTCGGCGATATCGGCTATATCAATGCTCACGGAACCTCGACTCCGGTCGGTGATGTCGGCGAAGCTTTGGCTGTTAAACGCCTGTTCGGCGATGAAGGCGTTAAAAAGGTTTCGATGTCTTCGACTAAATCGGCGATCGGGCATCTGCTCGGCGCGGCCGGCGCGGTTGAAGCCGTTTATACGATTATGGCAATTCAAACCCAAACCTGTCCGCCGACTTTGAATCTGGAAAATCCGGCCGAAGAACTGGCTGATTTTGATTTGGTGCCGCTGAAAGCCAAAAAGCGCGAAATCAAAGCCGCGATGTCGAATTCTTTCGGTTTCGGCGGAACCAATTCTTCTTTGGTTTTTAAGCAATATAAAGACTAAAAGGTAAAACGCCGATGAAGAAGATAATATTTCTGATTGTTTTTCTGGCGGCGTTTATGATTTACGGACTACGACAGCGGACGGTTGAACCCGGACCGCTGGCGGAAGTTCGCCATGTGGTTATCCCCAAAGGTTCCTCTTCCGCTCAAGCGGCGTCGATTCTGGCAAATGCCGGAGTTATCAGCTCGCCTTGGTTGTTCCGGCTGGCCGCCAAATGGCAAAAACTCGATAAAGTTTTGAAAGCCGGCGAATATCAGTTTATGCCCCGGCAGTCTATGCAGGAAGTTTTGGAAAAAATTGCCTCGGGAGAGGTGTTTTTCCGTCGGATTACTTTGGCAGAGGGGTTGACCAGCGGGCAAATGCTGTATCAGATTGCTTCGGCGCCGGATTTGTCTGGCGAAATTTCCATTGAAGTCAAAGAGGGCGAGCTGTTGCCGGAAACTTACAGTTATGAGCTGGGCGCCAGCCGTGACAGCGTGGTTATTCAGGCTCGGCAGGCGATGAAAAAGGCAATTGCCGATGCCTGGGCACAGCGGGGAGAAAACCTGCCGATCAAAACGCCGGAGCAGATGTTGATTTTGGCGTCGATTATTGAGAAAGAAACCGCCGTTGACGGCGAACGGCCGCTGGTAGCTTCGGTCTTTGTCAACAGGCTGCGAAAAGGAATGCGGCTGCAAACGGATCCGACGGTTATCTATGCTTTGACCGAGGGTTTGTTTGAACTGGGAAGAAGCCTTAAAAAAGCCGATTTGAAAATTGACAGCCCTTATAATACCTATAAGTACTATGGTTTGCCGCCGGGGCCGATTTGTAATCCGGGGCGTGCCGCTTTGAACGCGGCCGTTAATCCGGCCGAAACCGGATTTTTGTATTTTGTTGCCGACGGGAAGGGTGGGCATAATTTTGCCGCCAGTTTGAATGAACATAACCGCAATATCCGCAGCTGGCTTAAAAGATAGAGTTTGACAGCCGCTGCTGAATATGAAATAGTAGAACCGTTAGATAATTATTAAAAAAAGTTATTATGGATAAAGAAGAAATTTTAAATAAAGTCTTAAAGATACTGGCTTTATTTTGTGAGTTGCGGCCCGAAGATATAAATATGGATGACAGGCTGCAAAGCGATTTATATTTGGGCGAAACACAGATACTTGATTTTTTGTTTAAGTGCTGTGAGGAATTTCACATTGATTGGATTGATGCTGATTATGAAATGGATGTCGAAGACATTGTGTATGAAATTCAGCGTGCCCTTGAGTAAAAAAAGCACCGTATAAAAACGGTGTTTTTTTATTTTCAGAATAACCGGAGAATACTTTGCGAAGCCTGAGAAGCTAAAGACAGCGAATTAACAGCCAATTGCTGA
>ENA-ORTG01003346-ORTG01003346.1-human-gut-metagenome-genome-assembly--contig:-NODE-3346-length-11458-cov-2.979304_pt1 | contig 11458 bp, 10 predicted proteins | sample MGYA00241906_ERZ509176 | MGnify/ENA primary metagenome ERZ509176 (study PRJEB26280, sample SAMEA2338811) | human gut metagenome | biome: human gut; feature: human-associated habitat; material: faeces... | reverse complement strand
TCGCAATATTCGCCCAGCCGCCGAGAACCTTCTGGCAGGAAGCAGCCTGTTCACGGGCAGAACCATCGCCAGGTTTGACCGCGAAAATGGTACTTCCGACACCGATATTTCCTTTGCCGACTTCCGGATAAGACTTCTGGATTGCTGCCATCACCGGTTTTAATTCATCCAGTACATCCAGTGGACAAGTACCTGCTTCAATCGCTTTCTGGGCTTTCTGGACCTCTTTCGCGCGTCCTACATAGGCAGGATCCTTTCTGGAAAGTGCAAATTCAGCAAGTCCAAGCGGGTTGGAACGATAAGAAGAAGTCTCGCCGGACGGGATCAGTTCGTCTGTCGTTGTAACCGGATCGTGGATCTCAGATACGACCTTCAGGATCAGATTCTCAGGAAGAGCGCTCATTGCCGGCCAGTCTTTGATGTTCGGTCCGAATTTGATCTCAACCGAAGGATCAGCAACGCCGTGGCTGTCAAATACACGGTTGGCGTAAATTCTGGAATCAAAGTGGTAGGTCGGGTTCTTGTATTCAATATCAAAATCTGTTGCCGGAGTAAGGAAACCTTTGTTCGCAGCAGTTGCGGCAATGGAACGTGCATCCATAAGGGCAACAGATGCGATCTGTCCACTCTGCAGCTTGCTTCCTTCACGGTTCGGGAAGTTACGGGTAGAGTGACGGATGGAAAATGCATTGTTTGCCGGGGTATCCCCTGCACCGAAGCACGGTCCGCAGAAGGCTGTCTTCACGATCGTACCGGCTTCCATCAGGTCAGCAACCGCACCATTTTTCACAAGCTCCATGTAGATCGGTGTACTTGCCGGGTAAACACTGAAGGTAAATTCATCTGATCCGATGTATTTGCCACGGATGATGTCTGCGGCAGCACAGATATTTTCAAATCCACCACCGGCACAGCCTGCGATGATACCCTGATCGACATAAAGTTTACCATTTACGATCTTGTCCTGAAGAGAGTAATCCACAGCACCGTCCAGGCTTACCAGCGCGCGCTGCTCTACATCGTGGAGAACATCTGCAAGGTTGGCATTGACATCCTCGATGGTGTAGACATTGGACGGATGGAACGGCATGGCGATCATAGGCTTGATTTCACTCAAATTGACGTATACAAGACCGTCATAGTAAGCGACTGCGCCAGGCTCCAGTTTCCTGAAGTCATCACTTCTTCCGTGGATATCGTAGAACTCTTTGATCTTGTCATCGGTTCTCCAGATAGAAGAAAGGCAGGTTGTCTCTGTCGTCATAACATCGATTCCGATACGGAAGTCTGCACTTAATTTGCCAACGCCAGGTCCGACAAATTCCATGACCTTGTTATTGACATAGCCATTGCCGAAGGTTGCGCCGATGATAGCAAGGGCAACGTCCTGCGGTCCGACACCTTTCACCGGTTCGCCGTCCAGATAGATTCCGACAACGCCCGGCATCTTGATATCATAAGTCTTGTTCAGAAGCTGTTTTACAAGTTCCGGTCCGCCCTCTCCCATTGCCATGGTACCGAGTGCACCATAACGGGTGTGGCTGTCAGAACCAAGGATCATCTTGCCGCCGCCTGCGAGCATTTCACGGGCAAACTGGTGGATAACGGCCTGATGAGGCGGAACATAGACACCGCCGTACTTCTTCGCACAGGTCAGTCCAAACATGTGGTCATCTTCATTGATCGTACCGCCGACTGCACACAGAGAGTTATGGCAGTTGGTCAGAACATAAGGGATCGGGAATTTCTCCAGTCCGGATGCTCTTGCAGTCTGGATGATTCCGACAAAGGTAATGTCGTGCGAAGTCAGCTTGTCAAATTTGATCTGAAGCTGCTGCATATTACCGGAAGTATTATGCGCACTTAAGATCCCATAAGCCATTGTTTCTTTTGCAGCAGCTTCTTTTGTTGTCTCAATCCCTGTCTTGCTTTTTACGGCAGCAAGTGCATCGGGTGCATCTGCAATTACCTCAGTACCGTGTAAAAGATAGGCACCGCCTTCGTATAATTTCACCATATCATGTCCTCCTATTTTCTGTTTTCTATGAATTTCATGTGGTCTGCGACCATCAGAGCAATCTTAAATGTCAGGGCGTCCTCAAACACTCTGACATCCAGCCCGGTCTGCTTCTGGATCTTCTCCAGCCGGTAGACGAGCGTATTCCGGTGGACGAAAAGCTGTCTCGCTGTCTCCGAAATATTCAGGCTGTTTTCAAAAAATTTATCAACTGTGGATAAGGTTTCTTCGTCAAACTGATCAACGGTATTTCCGGCAAATACTTCTTCCAGGAACATCTCGCATAAGGAAACGGGAAGCTGGTGGATCAGCCGTCCGATACCGAGTTCGCGGTAGGATAAAATATTGCGTTCCGGATAGAAGATACGTCCCACATCCAGAGCCATGCCAGCTTCTTTGTAAGACTGTGAGACCTCTTTGAGTTCGGGAATGATGGTTCCGAAGGAAAGCCGGACATTGACCATAGCTTCGGTGTTGATCGCATTCACCAGCATATCGGCAGTCGAACGGATCGTATCATAATCATCCGTACTGTCAAGGGACTTGATCAGAATAATATGTCCCTCATCTACGGCAGTAACAAAATCACCGGTTCCCGAGGAATAAATCCCACGGATCATATCCAGGACGATCGTGTCATCCGGATTCTTTGGTTCGATCAGATAGACGACTCTGCGCTGCTCAACTGTAATACCAAGCTTTTTCGCCTGATTGTAGATATCTACGAGGAGCAGGTTATCCAGGAGCAGGTTCTGGATAAAACGGTTACGGTCAAGACGTTCGCTTCCGGATCTTAAAAGGCTCTCCAGCTGGCAGACACTTAAGCGTCCGCTGGTATGCACATCAATCTCATTATTGTGCTCGATCACGAAAATATAAGTCAGTTCATCATCATCATAAACCGGAAACAGGCCATAGCATTCATCCAGGTGCTCCTCCGATACGCCGGTAACCTCCAGCTCTTTTAAAAATGAGCAGACAGCTTTTTTTACTGCAGATTTCTCCTTACCTACAGCTGCAAGCATCACTCCGTCTGTGTTCCAGATGGAACAGTTACACTCGATGATATCCCCTATTTCATTGATTGTTCTCTGTAAAATCTGGTTGGATAACAATCCATTCACCTCTCCATTCTTTTCAATATATGACAAATGGGAGAATTGTGAAATTCCCCCATCTTCTTCTGACAATACAATCTGATATTATTTTAGCAAATGTTTTACACTTTAGCAAGTTAAAATGAAAAACGTTCTCTCTTATTCGTCTTCGTCATCGCGTCTGTCAAGCATGGCAGCAACGATTTCAAGAATCAAAGCAAGACCGATCATAGATGCAGCGGCAATCTTTCCAGCAGTGCCGGTTGCAGTCTGTGCGATACCGCCAACAACCGGAACAGAAAGCTTTACTTTTCCGATGTAGTTGTTGTAAGGGATCGGATTCATATCTTTTTCCTCATTGGCATCCCCTTTGGTGATAAACTGTCCCATCGCCGGGCTGTTGGATACTACGCGGTGGGTGATGATCGAGCCGTCTGCATTGTTGCTGTAAAAAGCAATGACATCATCTTTGACGATCGTGTCTGGTTCTTCATACCGGACATAGACCAGGCTTCCCGTCGGGATCGCCGGTTCCATGCTCCCACTGATCACGGTGTACATCTGAAAACCAAAAGCTTTCGGAAGCGTCAGCGGAATACAGGCAAGAATCAGTACTGTCAGTAAAACAGTGCCCAGTGCACTGCAAAATGCAGCCACCGGGCTTTTCTTTTTCTTCGTTCTCTTCAAAAAAGACTTCTCCTTTAGTGCCGCGCTTTTTTATTTTGCACGTTTTTTCAAGAATACGATCAGTCCTGCGAGAGCTGCTACTGCAACAACGATAATAGCGATTCCTGCTGCGATCGGAGTTTTGCTCGTCTTGTCTTTCGCATCGATATTTCCTTTTGGAGTGTCTTCATCATCCAGATCTACCAGAGACTTTGGTGTCTGTTCATCCTCAGATGTTGCAGTATCTTTATCTTTAGCTGTCGTATCCTGAGAATTGTTATCTGTCGTTGTACCATCGGTTGTACCGGTTGTGGTTCCGTCTGTTGTGCCACCGGTAGTTCCGGTTGTAGTGCCACTGGTAGTTCCGGTTGTAGTTCCACCGGTAGTTCCGGCAGTTCCACCGGTTGTGCCGCCTGTCGTGCCAACTGCTGTACCGACATTACCGGTACCTGTGCCAGAAGTTGCTGTACCAGGAACAGTCGTTGTGATGGTGGTTGTTGTTGTAACAACACGGTCTGTAGCACCCGGTTTGTAGGTAAACGTAAATACATTCTCAGATTCATTATCACTCAAAGTCTTCGTAAGTGCAAGAGCATCTGGAATATAATTTTCAATATAACGGTAAGCAACGACCGGTTTATCACCGATATTGCCATAGAATGTCTGACTTTCTGCCAGTGATTTACCGGATGCATCCTGATAATTTACGGTATAGGCAACCATATTGCCTTTGATTCCATAAGCGACTACATAGTCGGCATCACCTTTGACGATAAAGCCAGGAGTATTAAGTAGTTCTGAACTTGCATTGTCACGTCCGCTGAGACGGATTCCTTTGACATAATACTTGTCGTCTGTTACCTGGATGTCATTCAGATTGAAAGTAACGGTAGAACCGGAAGCAATGTTTGTCTGCTCGATCTTGTTCTGTCCGTTAATTGTTCCTTTGTTACCTGCGGATAATGTTACCTTGTAGGTATACGGTGTAGTATCATCTGCCATAACGCTCATTGTGGATGCACCGAGTGTCATGGATACAGTCAGAAGAGAAACCAGTAATCTTTTCCATTTTTTCATCTGCTTACTCTCCTTTCTGTCTGCGTCTTTTTGTGTTCTTATTGAGTGTGTAGATACCATATGCAAGAAGGATCAGTCCACTGATGAGTGCAAGCACACAGAAGAGAAGAATTCTTGCGGTATCACCGGTCTTAACGGTGTTGGTTGTCTTAACAATCTTATTCTTGGTGATGGTTTTGCCGGCTGAAACCTTTTCTACTGCAAAGTTCATGCGGAGCTTTGCGAGTGTGAGCTGATAACCGTTGCCCTGTGTCTCACCTTCAACACCGACGGTAAGGTGTACCGTTCCGGTATTATTGGAAGCAAGTCTTCCGAGGTAGAAATATTCTTGGGTTGAGCTATCGATCTGCTTCAGACCTTCTCCTGCTTTGGAAGCACCTTCCCCTCCGACAGTTGAGCTGTCATAGAGTACCTTTTCGGCATTGTCACTTCCAACATAGGTCAGCTTGTATTCGTAAGCACCACCTTCTGCGGAAGACTGTGCATCCTCCAGTGTCTGGATCACTTCATTGGTCATGTACCAGTCGGTATCCGTACTGTCGGAGTTCTTAAGCTGAACCTTGAGCTCGATGCTGTCGCCCGGCTGGATATTTGCCAGCTCGTCAGTCACATCGGAGCTTTTAAAATTACTTTCCATCTTGCCGCCGGTGAAATTAACCTGCCATCCGTCGGCTCCCTGATAATCCTTTGCAAATGCAGTTGTGTGTACCCCTGCTGCCATTATCACTGTCATGGCGAGGCACAAAATTTTCTTTTTCATACTCTGTACCTCCCTACTGTAAGCTCATTGTTGTTTCGTCGTCTGATACATTTATGTCCACGCCCCAGGCACTCTTGATCGCGTCCTTTGCGTTGTGTGTCTGAACTGCATCCACCTCTGCGTCAATGTGGAAGGTGTAGCCATTGTACTTGTAAGTATAAGTGATGCTTTTTCCTTTTTCAGATTCGGTTACATGTTTTGTTACATCCGATGCAATCGAAGGATTGATACGGAGTGTATCGGATAATGCCGGTGTCAGTTTACCCGCTTTGAGAGCTTTGGTATAATAAAGAACGGTACGCTCTTTCGTAGACTGTGCGTTTGCAATCTGCCATCCATTGTCTGTGAGGAAGTTCAGCTCGATCAAATCCGGTGAAAGAGTGGTATTCTTCTTTCCTTCTTTGTCCTGCCAGCTCTTTGTAATGATGACACGTACAAAGGTGTCGATCGTACCGCTGTTCTTGACGCTGATTGCTTCGTTATATTTCTTGCCGGGTGTAAATGTCTCATCCTTTCCAAGAAGGTTTGTGAGAAGTGTACCCTGTGAGGTTCCCTTCCATTCATTGTTCGATACATAATCCCGGCTGCTGACTACTTTGTCATTTTCCAGAAGAGATACGCCGATACTCTGCATATTCATCTGTGCGGAATAATTCTCACTGTAGTAAGTGAGTGCGGCGCGTGTACTGCCGACAGTGCTTCCAACCAGCAGGAGTGCTGCGGCTGTCAGAACCAGGGCAGGTTTTTTTGGAAATGATTTCTTTTTCTTTTTCATTCTCATTACCTCCTACTCTGTCGTCTGTGTGCTGTCGTCTTTGATTACGTGGTTCCAGTCGGCGTATGGTGTACCATCGTTGTCGTAGAGAACCGGTGTGCATTCCTGGATAACTACGATGTTGAATTCTTCTGGTTTGTCATCCCCTTCCGGGAACTTATAAGTGATATTGAGTTCCTGTTCGGTTGTCTTGCCTGCCGGAAGGACATCGTCGTAACACCAGTAGGAGACATTCTTGTCATTCTCGTCGACCATTTCGGTCCATCCGCCGTCCGGAGCGTTGTATGTAAGTGCTACCGGAGCGAATGCCGTTACTCTTACGAAGCAGTCATAATCACCGATATTGCTGATCGTGACATGCTTCCCGTTTTGATCTACTGTTTCATTTGGGATGGTTTCTGTAAATCCCATATTCATTGTTACACCGCCACCGGCTGTCGAATAGGTTGTAAAATACGCCATCGCGCTTCCAACTGCCAGGGTTCCGGTAAGAGCAAGTGTTGCTGCTGCCATGATAAGTGGTTTCTTATGTAACTTTCTCATTCCGACTCCCCCTTCCTAGTTCTTTTCTGCCGGTTCGGTGTACTGATACTGACCATTTTCGTCCAGCTTGAAATTATTTTTTACACCGTAGCCGCCATTGGTACGTCCATCGTGTTTGTTGATAAATGAAACCTCTGCCGGTCTGAATGCTTTATCAGCTTCTTTTTCGTCAGTAGCAATGATTTTTACAGTCTGATTAATCTGATTTCTGTCAGAAGTGAGTTGGTAACTAGCACCGCTATAGATTTCATTTACAACTACTTCAGAGCCGGCAGGAATCTTCGTGATCGTTACAGAATTCTTACCTGCTGCGCTAAATGTAAGTTCTTCGATTCTGGTTTCTTTTTTCTTATCCAGTGTTGTGATATCGATCTGGAATACGAAGGTTGCCTCGTCTCCGAAGGTAGCATTGTGATCTACCAGTTCCTTATTGATCACCAGATTACCGTATCTTACGTGCTGTTCCGGTTTCAGACCAACTGCACTGTTGTATTCTTTGGTCAGATCGTAGATCCAGTCATCACTTGCACCGTTACCACTGTAGTAATTATTGGTCGGAAGTGATACAAGGTAAGGAGTAAAGGTATAAGTATAATTGGTTGTAATCACTTTTGGTGTATCTACAAGGTAAAGTCCTGTCTCCAATTTATCTTTGTAGCCTCTTCCATTCTGCAGTGTAACGGTTTCGGTTGGTTCAACAACTGTATTTCCATCAGAATCTGTCAGCTTCTCCTTTGCTTTATTGGCACGTTCTTTCCAGGTAGCAGCTGCAGTATCCAGGTTATCAGCACTTACGGATGAAAAATCCAGTTTTGAAAATGCACCGGTTGCGGTATAGTTGCCGGATACATCAACTGATGCAACTTTGTACAGATTGACCTGAACAGTAACGCCGTCATTTAGAAGTTCACTGCTTCCCCCAATGTCAAATTCGATGGAACACTCTGCATCGGTATCGATCGCGCTTGCGGCTTTCGCACCCGGAAGAGTGAGCAGTGGAAATGTAAGAGCGACAGCTAAGAGAAAAGTACTTCCCTGTTTTAATCGTTTATTCATCATCGCCTCATGTCCTCCTTAAAAATCTTGGTTATTCTTTGTGAGCTTTTCTCTTGGAAAGGAATCGCAAGAGAATGATCACAAGAATCGTGATTGAAAGTCCTAAAATTAAATAGAGCATATAATAATTCTGAATGGCTTTTACCATAGAATCTGTAACTGATTCGGTAGCATCCTCTTCGCCGTTATATGGAACTCTGGTTCCTCTTACGAGAAGACGATGGGAGTTGACTCCATATGGTGTACAGGTAAATAAAGTTACCTGGTCTTTTCCTTCTTCAATCTGGAGTGCTTTCTCCAGTGTTTCATGATCGTCTTTGTCTACCATCGGAAGAATCTGGTCTACCTTGTAGGCAAGGACTTCATCCAGTACATGGATGTAAAATTTATCGCCAACTTCGAGCTGATCGATATCGGTAAAAAGCTTTGCGCTTGGAAGTCCACGGTGAGCTGCGAGAACACTGTGGGTACTCTCTCCTCCGATCGGAAGCTTTGTGCCGTTCAGATGTCCGACACCGGTCTGCAGATCCTTGTCACCGGTGCCATGGTAAATGGCAAGCTTGATGTTGATCTTCGGAATGGAAAGATATCCCATTACTCCGTCATCTGCAACGTTCAGGATCTTCCAGTATTCGGTGTCTTTGATGTCATTTTCATCTTCACCAAATACATCTCCGTAGAGGTTGTTCTGCTGAATGGTATCATTGAAAGCTTTTGCCTTTTCCCACTCAGAGGTGAAGTCCTCCGGTTCCATGTCCTGTATTGTATTGTCATAGCTGCTGATCAGCTGATTCTGTCTGTAGGTGTTCCACTGGTTGGATACCGTCGGGTAGATCAGAATCCCAAATCCTATCAAGAATAACAGACCGAAAAGGAAGGTTGAGATTTTTCTTTTCATAGGCATATTCCCTTTCTCGTTCTTATTCTCTTTTTAAGAGGTCTCATTTTTCTTCTTTTGAAGCTTCTTCTCCTTTAAGTATAACACAAGGATGAAGATTGTGGTAATTACAAGACCAATAATTACCCATAAAAGATAATTTGTATGAAGACTAATTCCGCTGAGCGGTGTCTTCTCATCGGCAACTTCCTGTTCCACATAAGGTACTCTGTGACCACGGACCAGAAGCCGCTCGGTATTGACTCCGTATGGAGTACAGGTTAAAAGTGTTACAAGATCTTTTCCTTCTTCTACTGCAAGAGAGGAAGTTTCTTCCGGTTTTACTACGGAAATCTTGTCGACTTCATAACATAATGTTTCGTTTAATACATGGATCAGAAAATGATCGCCTTCTTCCAGCTGATCCAGATCGGTAAAAAGAGACGCACTCGGAAGTCCACGGTGTGCGGAGATAACGGCGTGTGTACTTTTACCGCCGATTGGAAGAGAGCTTCCTTCCAGATGTCCAGCTGCCTGTTTGAGAACATCTTCGTCGGTAGTGTGGTAGATCGGAAGCTTGATGTCAATCTTCGGGATCTCCACGATTCCCATCATCTCGTCACCGGCAATATTCAGAGCATCCATGTAGGACTGGTCTTCTTTGTCACTGGCTGCGGCAACTGCAAATGAGTCAGGAAGGATACTTGGAAGTAAGGCTTCGTTGTAAGCTTCTGCTTTCTGCAGTTCTGCGTCATAATCAATCTCATGTGCTGCATCCTTTTCGGATACAGTCTGTTCATAACTGCTGATTAGTTGCTTCTGCCTGTAGTTATTCCACTGGTTTGCAACGAATGGATACAGCAGTAAGGACAACCCGGCTAAAAATATGATGCCAATAATAAGTTTGTTTGCTTTGCGTTTCATCCGAACTCTCCTTGCTGTTGTATTATTTTTTAGGAATCCGGGGCGACCTGCCCCGGATTCAATATCTGATTATAAATAATTATTGCAATTATTTGTTGTCTGATTTCTTGCGGCTTGCGAAGAACAGACCAGCTGCTGCGATCATGATAACGCATCCAGCGATTGTGAAGATTGTTGTACCGATACCACCGGTTGATGGAAGAGCGGAAAGTTTTGTATCATTTAACTGACCTTCATTATATAATTTAGCTGTAGCAACATCTCCATTTACAGTAAGTGTAAGAGTTTTACCATCTGTATTGATAGAATATCCTTCTGGTGCTTTAGTTTCTTCGAAATGATAAGAACCAACATCTAAACCTTCTACATCAATCATACCGTTTTCATCTGTTACAAGTGTTGCTGTAGCATCTTCTGCATCCGGAGCATATTTATATTTTCCATTCTCCTGCTTTGTGAATGTTAATGGTACTTCTTCGCCATCTTTATACAATACGAATTCAGCGTTTGCTAAAGCATTATTTACATTGCCATCACCATATTTCAGTAAAACAAGTTCTCCAGTAAATAACTTAACTGGGACATTATCAGCACCGTAGTCTACACCAGCTGCATGACTACCAGCTTTGTTTTCTACTGTTGTTTTGGTTACTTTTGCAGTATAGGTAACTGTGATTTTCTTTCCAGCGTTCGGATTGTCTGTATCAGCAACTAAAGTGTTTAAATTAACGGTAAATCCTTTACCATCTTCATTTACTACGATTTCTCCAACTTGCCCATCTTTGCCTTCCATAGTTACACTATTAACTGCATTTGGACCTGCTAAATAATATTCAGCACCTTTAATTTTATCAGTAATTGTAAATGTTCTGTTTTCAGTATTAGCTGCATCAAGAAATGGTACATATGCTTCAATTGTATAAGTTACGATATCTCCGATTGCTACTACATGATCGTCATCAGCTACTGTTTTGTCTACAGTTGTTGGAGTTTTTTTAGCTGTTACTTCTGCATTTGTTAATGCTGGATATGGTTCTCCAAATCCTACATATGCTGTTGCTGTTTTATAAGTAAATCCTGTTTCTTCTGCTTTGATTGCATAAATACCAGCTGCGCTTACTTCGATTTTTGTTTTATCTGTTGATTCTGTGAAACCATTAAGTGCTGCAACTTTACTTAATGCTAAGTCAATTTTTGCTGCTGTAGCAGTTTCTGCAGTTACACCTGTTGGTAATTTAACATTATTATCATTATACTTAATTAATCCCCAGATAACCTGCTGCTGTGCATCATCTGAATCTGTAAGTCCGAATGCTTTTGTAAAGCATGCTCCTGCACCATTAGTAAATGCCCAACCAGAAGTTTTGGTTTCATCTTTCTGGATAATCTGCATATACTCAACTTTATTAGCTGTGTCAAAGTTTTTAAGTGTAATTGTTGCTTTTGCATCCGCTGCAAACGATGTCATACTCATTCCGAGTACCATAGCCAGTGTTAATAACACTGCAAAGATTTTTCTCATCTTCTTCATATTTTGTCTCCTTTTCTTTTAAGGGTTTTGCCCATTTTTTATTGTCCCCTCATATGGGATAATAACGTTTTTGTGTGGCAAGAAGCCACTGAAAAATTAATTCTTACAATTATTTTTCCAGCACCTCCTTGCATT
>ENA-ORTG01003338-ORTG01003338.1-human-gut-metagenome-genome-assembly--contig:-NODE-3338-length-11485-cov-2.436308_pt1 | contig 11485 bp, 9 predicted proteins | sample MGYA00241906_ERZ509176 | MGnify/ENA primary metagenome ERZ509176 (study PRJEB26280, sample SAMEA2338811) | human gut metagenome | biome: human gut; feature: human-associated habitat; material: faeces... | reverse complement strand
CTCGCCCCGATTCCCCGCCCGGAGCAGGACGTGATCTGCCTGGGCATCAATTATTTTGACCACGCCAAGGAGAGCGAGCGCGTCACCGGCAAGGGTGCGAAAGCGCCGGACACGTTCCCGATCTATTTTTCCAAGCGCGTGCACGAGGCCGTCGCCCCCGGCGGCGACATCGACAGCCACAGCGACATCGTCACCGACCTCGACTATGAGGCGGAGCTGGCCGTCGTGATCGGCAGACGCGCATACAACGTCAGCGAGGCGGAGGCACTCGAGTACGTATTCGGCTACACCATTTTAAATGATGTGAGCGCGCGCACGATCCAGAACCAGCACAAGCAGTGGTACCGCGGCAAGAGTCTCGACGGCTTCACGCCGATGGGCCCGTGGATCGTGACGCCGGAGGAATTTGACGTGCGCGAGCCGCACTGCATCCGGAGCCGCGTCAACGGCGAGCTGCGGCAGGACAGCACCACGGATTTGATGATCTTTCACGTCGCGTATGTCATCGCCGAGCTCAGCCGCGGCATGACCCTGCTCCCCGGCACGATCATCTCCATGGGCACGCCCGCCGGCGTGGGCATGGGCTTTGACCCGCCGAAATGGCTGCACCCGGGCGACGAAGTCGCCTGCAGCATTGAGGGCATCGGCACCCTCACCAACACCGTTCGGTAATCCGCCGTCAGGCAATGCCTGCGACGGCCGAAGATATCGCAAACAGACAGAATCAGAAAAAGGAGACATCACTATGAAATTTGCTATGTATGGTTCCGGCGCTGCCGGCAGCGTCTTCGCTTCTTACCTGCGCAAGGGCGGTGCGGACATCATCCTCATCGACCGCTATGAGGCACACATGAAGAAGGTCGCCGAGGAAGGCATGCACTTCACCATCCATCAGGAGGAAGACGGCGGCTACAAGGATTACGATTACCAGCTCAAGGGCTTCCGCACCTATACCACCGCTGCCGATGCGGCCGCAGCGGAGGGCAAGGTCGATGTCATCATCTACATGACCAAGGCGACCCAGCTCGAGCAGGCCATTCAGGACTCCCTGCCCGTCGTCGGCGACAGCACCGTCGCGGTCTCCCTCATCAACGGCCTCGGCAACGATGACAACCTCTTCAAGGTCTTCCCGAAAGAGCGCTGCATCATCGGCTCCGGCGTGCTGGGCACGGCGCTGCCCGAGCCCGCGCACTGCGTGTCCACCCCGGCCGGCGGCGTGCAGATGAACTTCGGCGGTGCGGTCCGCTCGGAGCTCAACGACGCGGCCTGCGCCGAGATGCTCAAGTGCTACCGTGACGGCGGCTGCGACGCCTACCGGCGCGACGGCGAGCCGGGCACCGACAACAACATCTACAAGTTCATCTGGAAAAAGGTCTGCGTGAACGCCACCGTCAACACCGTGTGCGCCGTCCTGCGTCTGAAGATCGGCGAGGTCGAGGCGGATCCGTTCGGCCAGTGGCTGTTCCACAGCGTCATCCGCGAGACCTGCGCGGTCGCGACCGCCAAGGGCGTGCCGATGGACGCGGACGAGTTCATCGCCCACGATCATCAGGACATCGTCACCAACATCGCCGACTACTATCCGTCCATGTGCCAGGATATGCTCTTCAACCACCGCCAGACCGAGATCGACGTGCTCAACGGCAAGATCGCCGAGTACGGCGAGCAGCTGGGAATCGACACCCCGGTGTGCAAGGTCCTGTCTCAGGTCGTGCGCTGCATCCAGGGCAACTACGACAAGCAGTACCTGAAGTAAGTTCACCCCGTTTTTTCGCTGCCGGCCGGGCAACAACCGGCCGGCAGTTTGCTAAGGAGGCAACCGCATGAAAATCGCAATGATCGGCTCCGGCGCTGCCGGCAGCGTCTTTGCCGCCTACCTGCGCAAGGGCGGCGCCGAGCTCTGGCTCGTCGACAAGTACAAGGCGCACATGGACAAGATCGCAGCCGACGGGCTGGTCTTCCGCACGCCGGAGGGCGAAGAGGTACTTACGGGCTTTCACACGAGCGCGACCGCGCGCGACATCGGCACGATGGACATGGTCATCCTCATGGTCAAGGCCACGCAGACGGAGGACGTCATGGCCGACACCATGCCCTGCATCGGACCGGAGACGGCGGTCGTGTCGCTGCAAAACGGTCTCGGCAATGACGAGGTGCTCGCGCAGTTCGTGGACGCCGACCGCATCCTCTACGGCAGCGGCCTGATCGGCACGGAGCTGGCCGGCCCCGGCGTGTGCGTGAGCAAGCCGGAAAAGGGCATCCAGATGCACTTCGGCGCCGTGCGCAACAACCCGAAGGCCGACGCCGCCGGCAAGGCGCTCGAGGCGTGCTTCCGCGCGGGCGGCTGCAACGCGAGCTTTGACGAAGATGTGCGCCCGTACATCTGGAAAAAAGTCATCGCCAACAGCGGCTACAACGGCGTGAGCGCCGTCATGCGCCTGAAGGTGAAGGAAACGTTCGCCGACCCCTACGGGCACGACATCGTCATGCACGTCTGGAAAGAGGGCTGCGCCGTCGCGCAGGCGCTCGGCATCGGCGACCTCTGGCCGCTGATGGAAAAGGAGGAGCCGAACATCGTCGCAAACCTCGGCAACTACTATCCGTCCATGGCGCAGGACGCCGTGCTGCACCGGCGCCAGACGGAGATCTCGGTGCTCAACGGCGCGATCGCGCGCTACGGCGCACGGCTGGGCGTGCCCACCCCGTTCAACACCGTCATCACGCAGGTCATCTCCTGCATCCAGAATAACTACGACAAGCAGTATCTCGGCTGAAGCGGCGCGCAGCAGCCGGCACCGAGCCAGACAAAACAAATCCCCTCCGTATGCTTTCCCGCATACGGAGGGGATCTTTGCATATCCGGGAGACGGCCGGCCGGAAATCACGCGGGGCTCAGGATGCGCCGGATCTCCTCGAGGTTGTCGGCAAAGTAAATGCCCTCCTGCCGCTCCTCGGACGAGAGTCCCTTTTCGATCATCTGCTCCAAAAGCGCCTGCAGCGCACGGTAGTAACCGTTCAGGTTGTAGAGGATGCACGGCGCGTCCAGATGCTTCAGAGACACCTTGGACATGACCTCTGCGATCTCCTCCAGCGTTCCCGTGCCGCCGGGGAAGGCGATAAAGGCATCGCCGAGCTCGATCATTTTGCGCTTGCGCTCCGCCATGTCCTCGGTCACGATGAGCTCAGTCAGGCCGTCGTGCTGGAATTCGCTCTCGATAAAACACCGCGGCTCGACGCCGGTCACTTCTCCGCCGGAGCGCAAAACGCTGTCCGCGATCGCGCCCATCAGCCCGGATCTGGAGCCGCCGTAGACCAGCGCATTTCCGCTTGTGCCGATCCATGTGCCAAGCTCCTGAACCGCTTCCCGCAAAGCCGGATCATTGCCTTCGTTTGCGCCGAGATAGACAGTAATATTCACACAGAGTCCCTCCGATCCTGTTCCTGTCGGTATCAAAACGGCAGTCAGGCTTTTTGCCTGCCTGCCGGCAGGTACGCACCGTTTGTATTATACGCAGCCGCGGAGCGCCTGTCAACGGGATCGGGTGCTGGCGGGCATCTGTGCATCCGGCCTGCGCAGCAGCGCCGGTTTTCAGGCGGCATGCTCGCTTTGCTTTTTGCGCGCGCCGCCGAACAGATACCGCGCGACCGGATAGATCAGCGAAACGACCGCCAGGACCCACGCGCCCGGATCGCCAAAGCACAGCGCAATGTATGCACCCACGGAGGCCGACGCGTCGATCGCCCCGCCGTTGACGAGCTTCGGCAGGAAGGCGCAGATCAAAACGCGCGCGATCAGCTCGGCGCAGCCGGCGACCAGCGTAAACTCCGCGTGCCCCACGCCCTGCACGCCGGAGCGGAAGACAAACAGGACCATCAGCGCAAAGTACATGGACAGATCCACGTACAGATACAGGTTCCCGTAGCGGATCGTGGCCTCCGTGATCTTATCCGCGCTCATAAACAGGTACTGGTATGCGCCCCGGATCGTCAGGAGCATACCGATGCCGCCGAGGATCAGATACATGGCGAGCCCGATCAGCAGGCTCTTGACCGTTCCGCGCCGGATCCGGTCCTGTCTGCCCGCGCCCAGATTCTGCGCGTTGAAGCTGACGATCGCGGTGCTGAGCGCATTCATCGGGCACATCAGGAAGTTGTTGAGCTTGTTGGCGGCGCCGAAGCCGTTCTGCGCGGGGTTTCCGGCCGCCATGATGCCGTCCGGCCCGATGTCGAAGCCGACGAGCGCGCGCTGCATCACGATGATGCCGATCGCCAGCACCGAAAACTGAAGTCCCATCGGCAGTCCCTGACTCAGGTGCTGCGCATACACGGAGAACTCCGCGCGAAAATCCTGTCCGGAGAGGTGGAGCTCCGGATATTTGCCGAAGGCGTAGATCAGGCACAGGAGCGCGCTCACCGCCTGTGCCAGCACGGTGGCAGCCGCCGCGCCGATGACCCCGAGCCGGAAAGCAAGGATGAACAGCAGGTCGAGCCCGATGTTCAGCACGGTGGAAAACAGCAGGAAGATGAGCGGCGTGGTCGAATCGCCCAGACTGCGCAAAACGGAGCAGATCAAATTGTAGTAGAGCTGCGCGAAGATCCCGAGGAAAATGACCAGCGAGTACTGATATGCCGCCCTCCAGACGCCGGGGTTTGCCTCGGACAGGCCGATGAACCGGAGCAGGGGCTTGAGCGTCAGCACGGCGACACCGGTCAGCGCGAGCGACAGGACACCGCCGAGAACGAGCTGCGCCGCAAAGGATCTGCGGACTCTGGCCTGATCGCCGCGCCCCGCCGCGATGGATGTGATGACCGAAAATCCGGCGGTGCAGCCGACCGCGAACTGCAGGAAGATGAACAGGATCGGAAACACATCGTTCACGCCCGCAATGTCATCGACGCCGAGCGTCTGCCCGCAGATCGCAGCATCGCTGATCGTATAGATCTGCTGCAGCAAATACGAGAGAATGATCGGTACGGAAAACTTGAAAATCACCCATCCTTCGTCGCCGGAAAGCAGGTCGACCGAAGATTTTTTCCCTAGCTTTAACATGGTTGCTCCTTCTGTACTGCCTCTGCCGCCAAAAAACCTCATTCGCCTTCTGCTCTGCAGCTTTTGCGCTGCCGCAAGGCGAGACGCGGCAAATTCTGATAATACTCTTTTTGTGCATGCAAGTTATACCGCAGAAATTGTGAACAATTCTACCTCCGCGCGCAAATATTGCGCGCAGCCGGCCGCTCTCATGGCAAAAGGGCAATATTTTTGTCGGCATAAAACACCCCCTGTGCCGCAGCACAGGGGGTGTCCGCTATGGTGTTTTTCCAACCGTCAGCGCAGCGCGCTTACCGGTCGGGATACTTCTGCGTCAGCTCTGCCTCCAGCGCATCCCAGTCGCGCGGCGGTCTGAGCTCCGTCCACGTCTCGGGCGAGGTGTTGTCCACGCGCTCGTACTCGTGGCCGTTGGTGGCCTCCTGCACGGCTGCGTAGTACCACGCCGTCTTGTTGCTATTGTCCGGCCAGACGATCATGTCCGGCAGCAGATGATCCTTATCCGGGGTACGGAAGAGGACGTTGTTGATGATCTCCATGACCTCGGCACGGGTGATCTGGTTCTGCGGGCGGAACGTGCCGTCCTCATAGCCGCTGACCAGACCGAGCTTCGCCGCGCGGTTGATGTAGTCGCGCGCCCAGCTGTCGGAGATATCGGTGAAGGCGTCGTCCTCGACCTCCGGCGCATGGAAGAACAGCGCCGCGATCGTCGCAAACTCTGCGCGGGTGATGTACTGCTGCGGGCGGAATGTGCCGTCCTTGTAGCCGGCGAGGATGCCGCCGTTGGTGAGCGTGGCGACCTGACTGGTGTACCAGCTCTGAGCCGGGACATCCGAGTACGAGCACTTGGTGGTCCAGATCTCCTCACGGCCGTCATCTCTCAGGATGCGGTAGAAGATCGCGGCGACCTCGGCGCGCGTGATCGGTCTGCCCGGTGCGACCGTACCGTCCGGATAACCGGCGATGTACGAGTCGTGGTTATCGCGCTCCAGCGGCGGAGGCGGCAGCTCGTTGTCCTCTGCGGAGAAGACGAACTTGATGTGCGCGGCCGCTTCCTGGAAGGCGTTGCCCATCGCGGGGTCGATCTCAACGGTCACGTCCAGCTTGACCGGGTCTGCCTTCGGAAAGACCTCGGCAACGAGGACGTCGCTCTTGAGTCCGTCGGCCGCGTCGAGCTGGTCGAAGAGGCTCGCGTTCTTGTTGGTCGCGAGCACCTTGCCGTCCTGCGACACGGTCATGTGGATGTGGCTGAGCACATCGTCGTACTTGATGGCGGTGCCCTCCTTGGCGGAGGTGTCGCCGTCGATCTCGGCGCGGAGGTAGACCTTCGCGCCCTGCGCACCGTTGGCGCTGTCGGCCTTGACGCAGATGGTCTGCGTGAGGCTGTCGCCGGGCATGCAGTTGGAGAAGTTGGCAAACAGGTCCGTCGCCGAGCCCTTGCCGGTGTTGGTAAAGACAAAGCGCGCGTTGTTGCCGTCGTTGCCGTCATAGTAGGTGACGGTGGGGAGCTTTTCCTCGCCCGTCGCCCAGATGCCCAGCCCCGCAGCCAGCGCGACCACCAGCACGAGGGCGACGATCATGGTAAACTTTTTGTGTTTCATACCGCTGCCCTCCTTATGGTGTCGTGGTCGGCTGCGTCAGATAGCCGTTGCTGTCAACGCCCACGCCCCAGCTTTCTGTCACAGCCTTGCTCGGCGCGGCCTGAATGCTCTCGGCCAGCACCGTCACCTCGAGGTGACAGCCTGCGGGCTTGTCGGCCGGCTCGGTGATGGGTGTCGCCAGCAGGTTGGTCGTTTCACCGTCGTTCGCCGCGACCGGCATCTTATAGTAGTAGATGCCGTCCTGCTCGAACCACTTGGTCGTGTCGTATGTGACGTCAATGTTCACGGGCTCGCCGGAGATAGTCTTTCCATCTCCGCTGACCCAGTTCATGACCAGCTTGACGCGGACATAGGACACGGCCGTGCCGGTATTTTTGACGATGATGCTCTTTTTCTGTCCGCCTGTCACGTCCTCATCAATCTTGATGTCGGACTTGGCCGCCGTGAAGGTGTTCTCCACGGGGGCGGTGCTTGCCTTGAGCAGGGCGAACGTCGTGCCGACGGCCAGTGCGAAGATCAGGCACAGGGAGAGGATGAGCGCGGTCTTTCTCCCGCCTGAACCGTTAAAGATACGTTTCATATGTCATCCCTCCTGTTCAGTTTTTCTGCGCGGCACTGCCGCTGATCCAAGTGTTGATCACGTCGGCAATGCTCGTGAGCCAGTTGTGCGAATTGTAATGGTTGGTGACAGCGACCTCGGCGCTGGGCACTGTGCTGCTGAGCGTTGCCGTCTTGTTGTTGTCGCCAACGATGCTGTAGCTCCACGACCAGTTTGTATCCTCGGTGACCGTGTACGTGCCGACGGCCAGACCGGTGATAGTTTTGCTGTCGCCGTCCTTGAGCACGATGGTGGTCACGACCTTACCGGCGCTGTCCTTGACATCGAACACGAACGTCTGGTTCGGGTTCGCGCCGTCGCCGGTGACGGCCTTGGAGATCGTCAGGCTGCAGGTGTTGACCGTGATGGTGAACGCAGCATCTTTAGAAACGCTCTCATACGTTCCACTTTGCGTAGGCGAAACCGTGCACGTCACCGTGTAGGTCGTGGTCTGCTCCGGGGCGACGGTGCCGCCGCTTGCCGCATCGCTCCACTCCCATATTCCGCTGCTGCTTCCAGCAGGAACCGTGTACGTGCCGACCGTTCCGCCGTTTTCATCCTTGACCGTGTAGGTCACGTTCACAAAAGCGTTATTTGTGCCGTCAAATGTGGCATTCTGGTGCACAAGCTCCTGCAAATTGGCAGAATCGCCAAGGTAGATCGTCTTGTCATCCGCCGTCGGCGTGATGCTTTTTACTTCCACGTCCTGCGTCGGCACATCGAACGCCTTGATCATGATTCCCTTCGCATAGATGCCGGACTGCCCATCATTCGTTGGCACCTGATTGCCGCCGAGGAAGCCAGCTTCCACAGAGACGTCAAACTCGATGATCAGTTTCTTTCCGAACGTGCCATCCGCCTTAGCGTTTGTGGAGACATAGTTCTGGTTGAAATCGAAGCCGGTCACATTGACCGCCCGCGTTGCCGGATCGATCGCTGCCGTCACCGAAGGATCGGCTGCGACCGGAGCCCCAAATGCGCTGCCGTTATAGGCTGCAGTGGAGAGACGAATAGCACCGGCGTTTTGCGGCACCGTAAAGTACTGCGTCACGATGTCTTTGATGACCGTCTCGCTGCCAAGGTCAATATTGGCGCTGCCGATCGTCTGGCTGATGGAGGTAAAGATGTTATTCAACGCCGTCGAGTTGCTCGCCGTCATATAATAGCCGGTTTTGTCGCGGGTGAAGTTTCGCGTCACTTCCCAGCCGTAATAACTGGCGGAGAACCAGTGTTCATCTTCATAAACCTTTAACCCTATCTCCGAGGCAGCCTTGAAGTTGCTGGACACATAGTTCAAAAAGCGGTTCCCAGCCGGAACATCGATACCATTGCTTGTGTTCTTGTTGGCCCAATAACTCCCAACGCTTCCGTTCGAGTTTTTTGAGAACCCGGTGTTGCCATACAGCTGGTCAACGTTCGCCCCGGTGAAAATGCCAACCGTGTACACGGTCACACCTGCATCCTTCATCGACTTTGCGCTTGCAATGGCGCTGGTCGCAACACTCTCTTCGAAGCCATAATCGCCCGGCATGCCATCCGTGAACACGATCACGACCTTGCTGCTGTCGCGCGCGGAATCGACACTCGACAGAAGCCTCTGCGCATGGTTCAAGCCGTTTTGCGTCTGCGTGCCGCCCTTAGCCTGCAGCTGGTTAACCGCCGTTTTCAGCGTGGTCGCATTTGCTCCGCTGGCATCATTGACCGCAGTCAGTTCTTTCACGACCTGAGAAAAATTATAACGATTTCCGTCTTTCTTATACGTATCATCGCCGACCGTGTTCGTGGATTTTCCCGCAAACTTAACGATCGCGATCCGGTGTTCCACGCCTTCATCCTTGGCTTTTGTTGCCACATTGTCAATGAAAGTATTGACGGCCTGCTTCATTGCGTACTGGCGAGTGTCCGTTTCCTTGTTCGCCGTATTCCCGTTGAAATCGTCCGCCATCGAGCCGGACTGGTCGAGCACAAGGACAATGTCACAGGGTTTCGTTGTGGTGCTCGTCGTGACCGTGCCGGTCGTGTACGCTTCCAGACGCACCGTATAGCCGCCGTCGGCTTTCGGCGTAACCGTCTTAGTCAGCTTCAGACCATCATCCTGCGTCTCACCGGTATCGGCAAGCGACGGCGCGCGCGCGGCGCGGTAAGGAGACGTCTGCGGCCGCGTCACCACGAGCGGAAGAATCGGCCCCACCGCCGGAGACGACTGCGTGTCCTCGACCGTTCCTGCGGTCTCAGCCATATCCGCAGCCGCATCCCCGACCACGCCGGCGCCCATGAACAGGCACAGGCTCAGGAGCAGGGCTGCACAGAGGACGAGCGAGAGAATGCGTTTTTTCATGGTTTCGTCCTCCTTTCTCAGGGCGTCGGGATCGGGTCGATCTGCGTGCTCGAGGTGCTCGCCTCGACCGCTCCGACGTGCTTCCATACATCTCTGACATCATTGGCGGCGTACTGCTCAAGGTTCGCCGTCTGCACGGCCTCCGCCGTTACATAGATGTGCACCGTGGAATTCTGGTATTCATTGCCCATTTTGGTGCTGAACGTGACGCGGCTGAACAACTGCGTCGTGGCCGTCTTCGGATCGACCGCACCATTATAATAATAGTACCCGTCCGCTCCGGCGATCCAGTCGGTATCGTTCAGATCCAGCACCAGCAGGTGCTCGCTCGGGTCGAGCGGCATGCGCTCGCTGTCGGCGTTGAGGATCTCGGGCGTGATCTTCACGCGGGTGTAAAACGCACCCGTGCCGACATTCTCCACATACACCACTTTGTTCACGACGCTGCCGGGCATGACGCGCACGGTCGTGAACGGATTGCCGTTACCGTCCTCGTCGTGCAGCGCGAGCTTGACCGAGCCCATCGTGATGACGTTGTCCGCCGTGCCGACGGCCGAAAAGTACGCCCACGTACCGACCGCCAGCAGTGCCACTGCCAAGAGGAGCACCGTCGCGATGGTCCACTTCTTCTTCATGCACAAACCACCTTTCTCCTTGCCGGGGGTTATTCTGCGCTGTGCGCAGGGATTCTCTTCCGCGCCCGAAGGCGCGCCGGGACTGTTTTTGCGGGATTCTCTCTTTCAGTCTGCGCGCGGACAGCGGCAGGGCCGCCGCCCGCGCCCGGATTGAAGCCGAGCCAGAGTCCCCGATGGGGGCGGCGATTTCGCCGCCCCTTTGGGGTCAAAATGTTGGGGAATTACTTGCCGTTGTTGTTATAAGCAGCAACAGCCTCATCCACCGTGTTAAAACCATCCGCCTGGATCGCGTAAGCGGTCACGATGACTTCCCAAGAAGCATTCGCAGAGATCGGATCGCCAGCGGGCAGGATGTACTGAGTGCCATCTTCATTCGTGGTCACGCGCCAATCCATGTAGACCTGAGCGAGGCAGGGCAGAGAGGTCTTGCCAGCGGGAAGGGTCTTTGCCATGGTCGTGCGGATTACAACATACTCGATGCCACCGATTGTTTCAGTGCCAACATACTTGTAGTCGTTCCAGAGGCCGTCACCGACAGCAACCATCTTCGGGTCAGTAACATTGTGGTCTGCGTCGACAATGCCGTCGCTGGTGGCAAGCTTCCAGTAGTTACCGGCGTTGTACTCCACGTTGAAGCAGCCGTAGCTGTTCCAGTGCAGCGCGTTCTTGCTCTCGTTGGTGGGATATTCCTTGCTCACAAGGTACTTGGGAATCTTCAGCTCAACCCAAACCCAAGCATCATTCGCGCCCGTGTTCTTAACCGTGACGATCTTGGAAACGGCATTGCCGTCGTTGGACTTGCCGGGAACGAGCTGCTTGTTCTGCTCGAACGGCTCAAGACCGTTCTCGCCCTTCTGCTGCTCGTTGAGGTCGATGCTCACATTGCCCATGGTGAACGTATTGGTCGCGGACTTCGTATCGGTGAAGTACGCCAGCGTGCCGCCGACGACCAGCACCGCGACGAGCATGACTGCAATCGCAGCCATCAGAATGGATTTCTTCTTCATAAGTAGCGTTCTCCTTTTCTATTTTTGTGTACAGCGCTCTGTACAAGATATTCAAGGGATCTGCTCAGGGAAAGCTGCGAGGGAGTTGCTTAAAAGCACTCGGCAAACGCGGCCGCAGCATCCGCAAAACCAGCGGACTGGCACAGATAGCCATAGAACGTCAGGCTGGCAGTCGCATCCGAATTCACGTCAAAATCGTTAACCTCGACAAGGTTGTTCGCCAGAATGTTGGTCGCAGGGACATCTGCAGTCACTCTGT
>ENA-ORTG01003337-ORTG01003337.1-human-gut-metagenome-genome-assembly--contig:-NODE-3337-length-11488-cov-7.426047_pt1 | contig 11488 bp, 13 predicted proteins | sample MGYA00241906_ERZ509176 | MGnify/ENA primary metagenome ERZ509176 (study PRJEB26280, sample SAMEA2338811) | human gut metagenome | biome: human gut; feature: human-associated habitat; material: faeces... | reverse complement strand
TTGCCCCGCAAGCCCCGTCTATAACCGGCGAACCGGTTTAGGCGGGGTTGTTGACTTTTTGCTTGCCTCTGACTTGCGACCATTTTACGGATAATACGATTGAGCTGGAAAATGGGAGACCGGCTCAACATTTTCCATTATTCGCGATTCGCACATTTCCGCAAGTTTCGAAGCATTCAGGCGAATTTGACACTCAATGAAGTTCCTCAAAGCTGATTTGACCATTGCTCTGCTGGGCCTTTTTGGAAGAGCCTCTGCCACGCTTTCGGAAGCTCTGGTCAAACGGCTGGGCCTTTTTGGGTTCGTCAGAATTCTGCTGCTTTTCATTTGCCGGTTTCTTTTGCGATTTTGCAGGAGTCTCTTTGGATGGCTGCTTCTGTTTAGGTGCCTTTGCCGAATCCTCCTTGGGACTTGATTTTGAAGTGCTCGTCCGCTTATCCGTGATGGGTTTCTTAGGCTTCTTCACTTCTTTTGAAGGTTCGACCTTGCGAGTAATGTTAAAGCCTGCGAGAGCCGCTTCCCTGTCTGCTTTTGGGCGCTGAGCTGGTGCTACCGGTTCAGCTTTTGGTTCAGCTTTTGGTGTCTGAGGAACATCAGGCTTTTGGGGCCGGGGCTGAGTCGGATGGCTCTCAACGGGTTTTGCAGGCTCGTGAGGTTTGGCTTTAGGCTCGGCCACGACTGCTTTGGGAGTGCCGAACGCATTTGTCTCTTTTGCGGGCAGGTCAGGAACTTTATCCGGCATAGGCGGCTTTTGCTCTATCGCGGGGCTGTCAACGGTATCGGGTTCAGAAGAAGCAGGGATATCGAAGTCCATCATATCCATATCCGGTTCCTCTTCATGTTCATTCACATCATCAGGAGGATTGAACACGTTACCGTCATCCTCCGCAAACGGGTCCTTTTTATCATCGTCCATGTCAACCCCACTGGGGTCAAACGAAAGACCAGCGGGGGAATCAGAGTCTTCTTCAGCGAAGGGGTCCCGCGTATCGTCATCATCCACAGGCAAATCAAAGACCGACTCTTTTTCGGGCTTCGGTTCAGGCTCCAGCTCTGGCTCAAAGATATCCGCAGCGTCAAAGGGCTTCGTGGCATCTGCACTTTCTGGTGTCGATGCAGATTTAGGGGCGGGAGGAACGATAGGTTCAGATTCATCTTCCAGAACGTCAAGGATTTCGGAGGGTTCCGGATTGATTTCGGTGTGAATGTTCACCTTGACGTTTACAGGTTCGTTGTTGTTAATCGGGGCGGATGTTTCGGGTTTCTTAGAATCCTTGGTCGGTTCTTTTTTAGTCGGTTTAGCAGATGTTTCCTGATGCTGTTCATAGTCTTTGTCCGATTTCCCTTTGTCCTGATATTTTTCAGAAATCTCTTCAAGGATAATTGATGCCTGAGAAGCAACTATATCAGAATCCGAGTTCTTCCCTTTTACCTGTTTTGGACGCTTAATGAATTCGCAGGAATCAAACCAAAGTTCGTCATCTAATAGAGGAATGTTCAGATAAATCAGCAAAGAGGCAGATACTATCGTGATTACCGATACCCACCACGCTAATGGATACAGAATAAGAGAGAAGCCATAGAGCACAAAGGCAATGTTGCGAGCGGTGCGGCATTTTGTTTTCAGCTCATCTTCTTTTGCGCCGTCAAATTTCGGGTACGAGTCTTCCTTGCCGGGCTCATGATAAAGAATATAACAGTGCTTGCCGTTGACTTTATATTGAAACAGAGTCACGACCATCGGCTCGTTCCCGCACGCTATCAAGGCTTCCTTGAATTTTTTTACTTCGTGGCGGTTCAGGCGCAAAGCAACATAATCCTTGCACCCCGGAACTTCCAATTTAAGGGCAGTGTTTCCTGTATCCGTCACAATGATTTCGAGTGCCGTCGCTTCCAGCGATTTACTGCGTCGCTTATAGGTTCTACCCATGACCACAATTCCAGTCAGAGTTCTTCTATCTTTCGTTACTCTGCACGAGAACAGACAGCACACGAAGCACAAAAGAACAATCATCGGAAAGTTCATTCAGTATCACCGTCCTGCTTACGGTTTCGATTATCCAGCACAATCAGCTTGGGTTTGTTGGTTACGTTCTGGAAGTTCACTTTCTTCACGCTTGCGCCAACTTCTTGCGTTGCGGTCTGCTCTTGAACCGGTTCCTGTGCCTTTTTTGCGGTCGAGGAAGCCGGAAAGCACTGCTCGATACTGACGAGCGTTTCGTTGTTCATTCCCTTATCACCTTCAAGGCAAAACAGCATATTGTAGGTTCCGCCAATATGGTAGTCGCGGTCCTTTTGTTTCACGGTGAGGAAGATGTCGTGGGAAGCTGTGTCACGAAGCGGATTTCCCTCTTCATCTACCGGGACAAACCGCCAAGTCTCTTTAATGCCGGTCATGTCACGCTGCTGGTCAGCCGAGACGGCCAAAGCCTTTACCGTGACATATTTCCCGTCTTTCGTCCTCTGTACAACTCCCAGATATTCCACGACAAAATACCCGGCCACGAAAAATCCAGCAGCAATGAGCACAATTCTTCGTGTATACAGTGCAAAGATAAGGCCAAGAGCTGCACTGCCAGCAGCACAGAGAGCGTATTTGATTTTCTGCGAGTTAATCATATTGTTCATGTTTCATTCAAGCGAGAAAGCCCAACCGACGCGAAATCGGCTGGGCTTTTTAATGCTGCATTCTTTACTTGTCGGTAAGAAGCGGCATCAGCCCGCTTATCCTCCTTTTTGAGTTGTTAGTGGATGCCGATACCGAATTACTGAGCATTCTGAGTCAACGGATAGCCGCCAGAATCAAGAAGCGAGGTCAGAGTGCCATCGGTGAGGTTTGCGGTAGACAGAGGAACTTTATATTCTCTACCATCTGCGGTCTTAACGCTGGCGTAGAATTCAATGGTGACATCGCCGCTCATGTCGATATCGCCGAGAGCCTTCGTTGCAGTGTCGGTATTACCCGATGCAGGCTGATTAACAGTGGGCTGAGGCGTAACGACATCATCACTATTGGAATTTTCAGATACGGGAGGTACGCCAACCTGATGTCCGGTTACAGCAGTGAGAACTCCGTTTACACCATCATAGACGGACGGTACGAAAGCATAGCCAGCCACACCGCCAACGATGACAACTGCCAGAATTGCTGCAATGACCTTGCTGCTCTTTTTCTTTTGCGAAGGCCGAGCAGGCTCTGCGGTGGCTTGAGTCGGTGCCGGTGCGGCGTGGTGAACGCCGCTTGCAGGCTTTTCCTTTTTGCCCTTGCCAAGCCCGAAACGCTTCTTGGCCGCTTCGTTTGCTTCCTGCTGCATCAATTCCTGAGCCACCATTGTCTGGCGAGTGGCCGTCATCTGGTCCGGAAGTTCATTGGGGTCAGGAATATAGGGAACGGATGCAGTCGCTTGGGAAGGCTGTTCAACAGAACCCGTTACAGGCACTTGATATCCAGGAGCTTGTGCAGGAGAGACGCCATGAGCAGAAACGCCATACTGCATCGTGGTCTGCGGAGTCTGAACAGCGGGCTGAGGTGCGGCAGGCTGCACGGGCTGAACAACAGGCTGAGACTGAACGCGGGTAATAAAAGGTTGAGCAACGGGGGCCTGTTGTGCAGGAGTCTGAGCCGGAATCTCTGCCGCATGTTTCTTTGCAAGCAGTGCATCGACCACCTCCTGTTTGACCTTTCGAATCGTGCCATCCGGCATGATGCAGGTGCGGTCGGCATAGACATTGGCCGGAACTTTCTGGCCGTTGATAGTAACGTGGACAACGCCAATAGGCTCGCCCAGAGTCGAATTCAGTTCCATGAACAAATATCTCCTTTCGGTTTTTGTGTGGTGTTATGTATTAAATCGAAACATTTGAGCAATCGTGTCGGAAATCCAGTGCAGCAAAACATTTGCAATATCTGCAACATATGGAATCAAAAAGCCACGTTTAAGAGTCCCAGACATGCAGCATAGGACAAAAGCTAAGCAAGACAAAAGAAGAATTGCCCAAATCAAAATAAAGATGTACTTGCCGAATCGGCCAAGGAATATCCAGCCGCCGCCCGAATCAGATTTCCTGTTATTACATTCAGGGCAAGAAGCCGTTAGATTTCGGATATTGTTGATGTCATCGTTCGGAACAAGGATTCGGTACGCCCGATGCTCGTTAGCCAGATTGATGGAAATGATATGGTCAACCTGCATCGAATTGCGCGTCATAATGCGTCCACAATACGGGCACATGTAGAACTTTCCAAAAGTTCCGGGATGATTCAAGATATACCGGTTTCGGTAATCCTCAGACCGTTTATACTTTTTCCGGTGATTAGCCATGGCAGGCAGCCGAATGGACCCAAGGATGCTCCGGCGGAACACGGCGCTTCGGGAACCCTTCCGGCAGATGGTCCGGAAACTTGGTGCCGTCAGAATTCGTGCCACCGTTGAGCTTTTCCCATTCGTGTTCCCATGCAGAGAATTCCAGGCCGTGAGACATTTCCCACAAGGACAGTTCCCCGTAAGAGATACCACCCATTTCAGAGAGCTTTGCTCTCATAGCCAATTCCTGTGCGCTCGTAACAGTTTTATTAGATGCTTTCATTTTTTCCTCCTCGCGCTTTGCCTGTTCTCTTCTCATTTTGGCTTCCGCATTGCTGCGATGTGCTGCATTGCGCCGGTTCTGAGCGTAGCACGCAGAGCAAAATTGACGGTTCCCCAGGCTGAAAATCGGTGTACCGCAGATGCGGCAGTGTGTAAGATAACCATTGTTGCTTGCCATTTTCGCTAACCTCCTGCCATTAGTCGAAATTACAGTCTCGATTTTACGTGTGTTTTATCGACCCATATCCCTGATGATGGGACACGAGGTTAATACATACTTATGGGTTATCTACCAAACCAAGCTGAAATCCGATTAGTCGAAACTCCAGTCTCGATTTTGGGTAACAGAAAACTAATCCTTGCTAAGCAAAGATAGCAAAGACTCAATATCGCATCCCCACAAAAGAGCAGAGAGTGCGGTATATGCGCGATGTTTCTTTTCGCAAAAGTAAGAACTGTTGATTCCTACTTGTTTGGCGAGAGTTGCTTCATCGGTTCCGTTCGGGCCATACTTCTCATTGACGACGAGCATCAGCACATCGTAGAGTTTAGAGTCACCGTCTGGGAACTGTTTCAGCAGTTCGATTGCGCCGCCAATCAACTTTGCATACTGCAAAAGAATCTGTGCCTGAGCATAGCGTGCATCCGATTTATGGTCAGATGCATCCAACTGATTGCCAGCAGTTGCAATCAAGCGCAGGGTACTGTTTCCGTCAACGCTTGACGGATGCGTGATACGGGAATATTCACGAAGCAGTACCTCTGTGTTGTGATAGAGATAAGCAGCTTCAGCGCCCTGGACAACTCCCTCATTGGGAGCCAACTGGAGAACCAGTTCCTTGATGGCTTCGCCACCGACTTTCGCAATATCTTCGATGATTCCATCAAAGTTATTCCGAATCATAACGGCAGATACCGGGTCGCTGTCCAAAATAGAGCCACGAAGCATTGCCATTGCCAGTGAAATGCGGGCTGGCTTGCAAGGCTGAGCACTCCGGAATACCGCCCGATTCATCGCATCATCAACTGCATCCACCAGCTGTTGGCATCTCGCAAAGAAAAGTTTACGCATTTCCAGATGTAAACGAGGCTTTACGTAACCTGTGCTGTTTTCCAACAGTGACTGAATCTCCGAGATGTTACGGACTGAACCGTCCGTATCCATATCATGGAGCTGTTCAATCATAGCATCGATATCTCGTGCTTTGAGAATCCAGTTCAATGCCGGATAGCACATCAAGGCAATGACAACGAATTTTTCGTCGGTTCCTTTTTGCGCCATCCGGTTCGCGCATCGGGCAAACACCCTATTGCGGTTCGTGCCGTTGTTGTAGGCAATAAAAGTTCGATTGATGTTCACAACAATTCCCTCCGAGGACAGGATGGAACTCAAGAAAGCTTTCAGTTCAGCATCCGAATCCACAACCAGATTATTTTCCAGTGCCATCATTCATTTTCCCCCTCTCCCCTGTTTTCTTCAAAACATTCAAAAGCTCAGCTCTCGCGTCGCTTTTGATGGTTTCACCAAGCATTGTATTTTCAGACATGTGCAAATCATAATGATTTTCTTTGCAAAGATTGAAGATTTTCTGGCATGCTCGGAAACTATGTACTGGTAAATCGGACCCAAACCGAATATTTCGTTCAAAATTCTCATAATTCTCAATGCTTCTTGCACAGGAAGTATAGACAAAAACAGAAGCCCCATCTTCAAATCTCAGGTTCTCGCCGACCGCTCCATTAAGGACGTCATACAATTCTTTCAAAAAGCCATCACCCATAGCTTTGTTATTGGCTCCGTTCTGAATACGATGGTGGACCACGATATCGCCGGTGATGGGCACTTCGCTTCTCGTGATGCTTGTTGTCTCGTCCGGGATTCTTGCCTGTTCAATGTATACAACGATAGGTCTTTTACTTGATATCATAAACGCACTTCCTCGACTCAAATGATTGTTATTATTTCAGGTTTCGTTGTCGCCATGATTTGTCTTCGATGTTCAGGCTTAGCTCAAAGCATTGTTCCTCGCTATCTTTAACAGGATACTACCTCAAATGATAGCCAATTCGCACAGACGCGCAAGAATACTTTTTAATGTCCCGGACACTATATCTTGTATCATATTTGCATTATACCACAATATATAGTGGTTTGCAATAAAAAAATGCATATCTGACCACAATATATAGTGTGCATCCAAATTTTGAGCACATTATATGTACAACTTGTTGTCTAGCAAAATTCTGAACGTTGCAATATGATGGACAGCGGTCGCAAAACTGTTGATACTATTGAATTAAATTGCGTTTCATACAACTTTGTGATATACTGTATATAGGGGTATGCTCCCATGAAATACTGTCAGGAGGTGCATGAGTTTGACAAATCAAGATATAGACATTTGCATGGATAACGTTGTTCAATACGCAAATCAAATTCGGATGCCGCTTGATTCGTGGAACAAAGAAACTCAGAAACAGATATTGTCTGTAATGGAAGCTCAGAGAATAGCGTCAGGGCTAAATGTTACGACATTCTACAACACGCTTCTAGGCTCTACATGCTCTTATAAAACCATCCAGCACATTCGGGAAGGCACAAAGCAGATGCCGCTCGAGTTGGTGTTGGCGTTCTGCTATGTTTTCCACTACGACATTTCAGAACTCATCAACATTCAGAGTGAAAAAAACAGAGCAGAGAGATTCGCCGATTACATGCAAATTGGTGCATCCATCGAAGCTCTCGGCCCACATATCATTTATAACGCTGCCGCAGATATCGCCAATCTTAATCAAGAAGGCCCTTCCTCTGCTATGGTAAGACGCCGCTGCTCGCAAGTTCTCACCGCTTTTGCGCAGAATCTTCAGAACGAGGAAAAAGCCAAAGAAGAGCAAAGCAAGTAATTCGACAAACAAAAAGAGCCCCGTACAATCCAGTTCAAGTCTGGTGTACGGGGTTCTTGTTTTTTAATAAAATGCGTCCGCCATAGATAGCAGCACATCCATATTTCCATCGGAAGCCGCCGGTCTATCCGGTTCTGGCATCTGCTTGCCCATGGGACGTTCAAGAGGCTTTGGCTGTCTTGGCAATGGAGAAGGCACGGATTTATGTGCCTTAGAAGGTTTCCTTGCCACAACGTCTTGGACCGAAACTTGCGGTTCGGGAGTCTGAACTGCAGAACCAGAAAGCTGATACTTGCGCAATGCAGTTTCAACAGCTTCTTCTATCACATTTCGGAGTTCCGTTGAGGAAGGACGTTGTTCGAGGCTGATGCTCTCAGGAACACTTTGAAGAGAGTTCAAAAGCGCATCTACGATAGTCGGTGTCCGCTTTCCATATCCTGCGTTTTTCAGAATATCGTAAGCCGCCTTCTGTTTCGGGTCTGTAAGGTCAAAAGAAACCGGAAGTCTCACCCGATTACCCTTGTCTTGTTTCGATGATGCCAAGGTGTATCACCCCGCAATCAACGACTTTCGGCAGCCAACCTGCTTTCTGCCATCATTTTGTAGCCAACTGCGTTGGCGCGAGGGTCGTCGATGAACAGATAATCATCACGACCGAGTTCGCTCTCAATGACGGGACGCATCAAGATAGAGCCGCCGCCGATGAACACGGGATAAGATAGCGTCAAGTCAACGCCTTTCTCTTTCAGGGACCGAATCAGAGTGTGGGCATAGTTCTGAGCGGTCGTGTGAACCACATCATTGAGTTCTTTGCCGGGATTGTAACCGCAGCGCAGAATGTTGTCGATGGTATAGTCGTCCACATCCAGCTGAAAGCGATTACGAACCGCACGTTGAACCTCATCGTACATCTTGATAACGCCGTTGTTGAAGCTCTCACAGAACGCCATGTCAACCTGACCACCACGGCTGAACTTCACAACGTCGGTGGTATAACCGCCAATATCAATGATATAGGTATAGGCTTCCGGGCGAGCCATGATTTTGGACATGTAAGGTGCAATCGCGGCAACGCCCTGCGGGAAGACCATGACACGAACGATGCGAACCTCAAAATCCACATTATTGTAAGTGAACACCACACGGCGACCATCACGACCAAAATATTTATCGTACTCCGAAGCAAGGTCGTGAATGTGAGTCGGAGGAAGGCCCATCGCAAGACACACATCCTGCTTGACCTGCTTCTGGCCAGGGCGTACATACCCCATCGCCATCATCTCTTTGGCAATCGCAATGAGAGTCAGAACGTAATAGGACCAGTCCGTCGTTTTATTGTACATATAAGGGATACGAGACTGAGTAAGGGTATAATAGTTGCCGTCAAAGAGAAGCGTATCGGACTTTACTGCCGGAGGAATTGCACCATGGCAGATAAGACCTGAATTGAAAGGCTCAGTATGCGGCGTCTTGATGTTCTTGTTGCCGGTATCAACAGCAATGACCAACGGATTCATAAGCAATTCATCCTCCCCTTAAACATCTTCCCGGAACGCCAGATAGCGAGCCGTTGCAAGTGCAAGCTGTGCATACTCGCTGTGGATATCCCGGTTTGTATCAAACTCAATGCCGATACTGGTCATAGCCTTCCAGGACATCTCGATGTATTTGCGGCAAATCTCGGACTTGCCGTTAATAAGACGGCGAGCGTTCTCTTTCATCGCCTTGGAAAGTTCCGGCTCCGTATAGACGGTCACAGCATGGATATCATGCTCTTCCAGAATCCGGAACATCTCGATAGCGCCGCGCAGTGCATATTCCACTTCATCGCCTGCATCTCCGCTATAAGAGCTCTGAATCAGATTCTTGCCGGTATCAATGCACAGACCAAACGCGCCATACTGATTGTTCTTGTCAAATCGGGCATACAGGAAAGCATTGGCTTCCTCATCGCTCACAGGCTTGACATCGTTGGAAGAGCTTTCTTCCTCGCTGAAATGAGGAGCGCTCATGCCGCTCGGCCATTCTGCTGCTTCATCTTCCTGAGCCAATTCTCCCTGCGCCCCGTCATCATCCGACATGGTATCCGGCATAACAAACTGTTCGTTCGGAATCTCTGAAGAGAAAGAATCCGAAACAGCAGGGGCTTCAGGCTCGTTCTGAGAGAAGCTCAAAGAGGTTTCAATCGGCTCATCATCCCCCTTGACAGGCTCTGCAGCGTCATTTTCGATATCGCTCAGGTCAATTTCAATTCCATCGTTTTCGGGCTGAGAGACGCTCTGAGCAGCATTTGCGTCAGGGCTCTTTGCACCGTCCAGAATGTGCTGGAATACGAGGGTGTCATCTTCCTGCTCATTGTCCAGGGAAGGAACGTCGGCAGGCGTAGGCTGCGGTGCCGATGCAGGCTGTGCAGGTGCAGCAGGTTGCGCAGAGGGCTTGGCGGCAGCTGTCGGATTCTGGTCCTGGGTTTTGCTGCTGCGGCGGAACAGAGTGTTGATAAACGGATTCCCGTCCGTAATCTCATCCATCTCCTGTTCCTTAGTTCCCTTCTTTTCCTTTTTCGGTTTGGCAGGCTGCTGCACAGCGCCGGGGTTTCCTTTCGGAATCATAACCTCCGGCTCGTAGTCGTCATCGTACACGCGGTACTTCTCGACAGCGGATTCCTCTACCTTCTTTTTCTGGCGTTCCTTTTCAGCTTCCTCTGCGGCTTTTTCATGTTCACGGTTTGCTTCATTTGCGCGGTTTGCTTTCGATTCATCCAGCCGAGCAAACAAGCTGTTCAAACTGCGGTTCTCAGACATAATTCATAATCCTCCTTCTCAGACATTCGGGGCTTGAGTATTAGCTTCAGCACTGGGCCCAACTTTGGGCTCAGCACCAGGCATTGCATTATTGGACATTGTCTCACTGCTCACGACGCTGGCACATACCGGAACGGTCTTGTCAAGATTGACAGCCTGCTTCAGGCAAGTCGGCCAAACGCAGTAGTCCTTCGCGTCACAGCGCCACGGGCAGCTCCGTTCGGCACATACGGCGCGGACCGTTTTCTTTTGAGCAGCCACCGTAAATGCACCACCAGGCGTTGCACGAATCTCAGAGCGTCGCCGGTCAATCAGCTTATCGATGCCACGCTGAACAGCTTCCGGAGTAGTATTCAGCGTAGCTGCAATGTCTTCAACCGAATGTCCTGCCTTATCCAGTGAATCAATCTGGCCGAGCAAAACTTTCGTCATCTTGGGATGTGTACGAAGCGGTTTATTAGATTCCATCAAAATAAAGCCTCCTGATATTTTATCGTGCCAGGCGCTTGAGGCGCTTGTAATAAAAGAACTTCTCTTTCCAGGGCATGTTCTGTGCCTTGAGTGGGGACTGAGCGAATTTGAGGGCTTTCAGCATTGCTTTCATCTCTGCGTCCTCATTGGCGCAGAACAAGCCGATGGTTTCGGGCAAAGCAAGGCTCACAGCAAAGTCCAGCATACCGGTAGCAATCCCGCGCCGTTTATAGGCGTTCTCGACTTTGATAGAGTCGATATAAAGATGTGTCGTAATAGGCAGGACCATCGCAACGCTGTCTTTCGGGTCTTTGTCGCACAACATCTGGCGTTCAGCATTTCGGGCACAGAGATAGTTGATGGCAAGCTGCTTGTCGGGAAGCGGGTAAGCAGGAGTAGGCCAGATATCCGCCATCGTCCCCTGTTTGGTCGGGACCTGAAGAAAATTTGCCATCATCACAGCAACTTGAGCCGTTCCATCATAGACCTTAAAGGTGACGGCAGTATCGGAAAGAAGATTCTGTTCACCGAGTTTCGTGCCCCGGTCCTGATACAGAGCACTACTGCAATCTGCAACAACCACAAGCTGGTTCAGGTCCTTATCCACAATCGTGATTTTCTTTTTCATAAATCAGGGCAAGGAGACCCGCGACTTCAGTCGTGGGAGGAACTGCCCGTTCACATCCTTTCAATTAAATAATTTGTTGCGGGCTCTAAAAGTCGCAG
>ENA-ORTG01003331-ORTG01003331.1-human-gut-metagenome-genome-assembly--contig:-NODE-3331-length-11511-cov-6.389927_pt1 | contig 11511 bp, 6 predicted proteins | sample MGYA00241906_ERZ509176 | MGnify/ENA primary metagenome ERZ509176 (study PRJEB26280, sample SAMEA2338811) | human gut metagenome | biome: human gut; feature: human-associated habitat; material: faeces... | reverse complement strand
GATTCATAGTTACATCTCTATTACAAGTACTATTCTTTTTTACTTCAATATCTTTGATAGTTCCTTCTTCTTTAGTTAATACTGGTACTATATCTACTCCATTTATTGTAGAACCTCCTGCAAAGGTAACTGTAGGAGTACAAACTTCAGTATTAACTATAGCGTTAGTGTTACTAGACCATATATAATAGGCTAATGTTCCTCCTACTGATAAGATTAAAATACTTACTCCAATTATTATATATAATTTGTATTTTTTTAAATATTCTTTCATAATGACTCCTTATTTACTATCTATAAAGATTTTATCATAAATATATTTATTTAACAATATTAATTATTTATTTTTTCTAAGAATTCTTCTTCATTCCATATAGGAATATTTAATGATAAGGCTTTATCATACTTACTACCTGGAGAATCTCCTACTATTACTACTGAAGTTTTAGAACTTACTGAAGATGATACTTTACCGCCTAGATCTTCAATTATTTTACTAGCTTCATCTCTAGTTATATTGATTAAACTACCGGTTAGAACAAAAGTTTTATTTTTAAATTCTTCTTTTTCTTCATATTCAGTATTATTTATATAGGTTGTATTTACTCCATATTCTTTTAATTTATTTATTATATTTTTATTATTTATATCATTAAAATATTCTTTTATACTTGTGGCTATTATACTACCTATATCATTAATATTTGTTAGTTCTTCAGTACTAGCAGTCATTAAATTATCTAATGTTTTATAGTATCTTGCTAATACTTTAGCAGTCTTTGCTCCTACATTTCTAATACCTAGTCCATATAATAATCTTTCTAATGAATTAGATTTACTTCTTTCAATAGCAGCCTTTAAATTACTTATCTTTTTAGTACCATAACCTTCTAGATTCATTAATTCATCTTCATATTTATTTATATCATATATATCGGTTACATCAGTAATAAAGCCTTCATTATATAGATCTTCAATTACTGATTCACCCATTCCATCTATATTCATAGCTTCTCTTTCAGCAAAATGAATTATGTTTTCTATCTTTCTCGCAGGACATAAATTATTAGGACAATAATAGTCTGCTTCTTTTTCTTTTCTTACTAATCTAGTATTACATATAGGACAGTTTTCTATCATAGTAAATTCTTTCTCAGTACCATTTCTTCTTTCTTTTAATACTCTTACTACTTCAGGAATTACATCTCCGGCTTTACGAATAGATATAGTATCTCCTACTCTTACATCTTTAGCTATGCAGTAGTCTTCGTTATGTAGAGTTGCTTTGGATATTAATGATCCTGCTACATGGACTGGTGAGAAAATGGCATTAGGAGTTATTTTGCCTGTTCTTCCTACCGTAAACTTTATTTCTTTTAATGTTGTCAGTACTTCTTCTGCCGGAAATTTATAGGCTATACCCCATCTTGGTACTCTAGCGGTATATCCTAGTTCTTCTTCATCATCTAAGTTATTTACTTTTAATACTACGCCATCTATTTCATATGGTAAATCTTTTCTAATACTTGCTAATTTTTCAATATCTTTAATTATTTCATCTACACTACTTGCAGTAGTATTTAATTTATAATTGGTAACAAAACCTAGTTCTTTTAGATAGTCTAATGATTCTGACTGCTCTTTTATACCATAGTCTCTAGGATTTGGTATAAAATAAGCCATAAAATCTAAGCCTCTTTTAGCGGTTATCTTACTATCTAATTGTCTTACTGATCCAGCAGCTGCATTTCTTGGATTAGCAAATAATGGTTCATTATTTAATTCTCTTTCCATATTTGCTTTAGCAAATGAGGCTTTACTCATATAGATTTCACCACGTACTTCTATATCTATTGGTTTAGTTAGTCTAAGTGGTATTGATTTTATAGTTTTAGCATTTAACGTAATATTTTCTCCCACTATACCATTACCACGGGTAGCCACTCTTACAAGTAGGCCTTTTTCATAGATAAGAGAACCTGATAGACCATCCATTTTAGGTTCTACTGTATAAGTTGGATGCTTAATAGTTTTTCTAATTCTCTCATCGAATGCTCTTATTTCATCTTCATTAAATATATCATCAAATGATAGCATTGGAGTCTTATGAGTAACCTTCTCAAACTTACTTATTGCCTCTCCTCCTACTCTTAGTGTAGGAGAATCTTCTCTTTTTAATTCTGGATACTTTTCTTCTAGTCTTAGTAATTCGCTATAATAATCATCATACTCCTGATCAGTAATAGAGGGACAATCTAAAACATAGTATTCATGACTTGCTTTATTTAAAATGTTTACTAATTCTTCTATTCTTTTTTTTATGTTATCATTCATTTAATATCACCATGATAAGTATACCATAAAAAAGAAAAGAAGAAAAGTAATTACTTAACTTCTTATATTAACTTTTTAATAATTAATATCTAAATCATCAAATGACATTTGTCCTTCTAATTCATAATTCTTTTTCTTTAGCGTTCTAATTTTAGGTTTAGGTGTTTTTAAACTATTTAACATTTTTATTCTATTTTCTTCTTTTTCTTTACTAGATATATTTATTTCTTTACGAATGCTATTTATTTCGTATGTAAAACAAAACATAGCTAGATCATGTAATGATTTATATTTTAATGAACAATTACCTGTTTTATAATCAGTCGCATATACTTCATTAAATACAAAACTTGTTAATGTTTCTTGCATTGTAAATTCATGTTCATTCTTTGTTTCTAATATATATCTAATACGACATATATTTTCATTATTGCAATAACTGTTTCTATAAAAACTTGTTAATTTATTTAAGAAATCTCTATCACTACTTTTACTTAATACGAAGTATCTTAGAAAATCAACATTAAAATATTTAGCAGCATCTTTATAAACTAAATCGTATCTTACTTTTGATAATTTATCTTTATCTTTATAACGTATTTCAATATCTTTAGTTACATCACATTCTTCAATTATACCTTCTTGTAATAAAGCTCTTTTTAGTACAATTTCATTGCTAAAGCAAGATGTAAAGTAGTCTATTTCTTCAAGTGAGTATGAAGTTTTCTCTCTAAATTTGGATATCTTCTTAAATTCTGGTAAACTAGAAATATCTAATTTATTATATTCTTTATTTTTTTTAATGGTTAAATAATAAGCCATACTTACCTCCCAATAATGAGATTATTATATACAATTGTTTGTTTTTTGTCAAGAAAAAGATACTATTTATAATTTTCTACTCGGTTGCCTTGCTTTTTTTTAAAAAATATAATATAATGTATATGAAAGAGAAATTAGTCATAATAAAAATGGCTAACACCTATTTGCGAGGTGTTCTCTTCAAACGTTTGTTATCAGAGTGACCCCCTGAGGCGCTCTGATTTTTCAATCTATTTTCTATGGCTACCTAGCACTATTACTGCTATGGTAACAAGAATAGTTAAAGCATACGCTATAACTAATTCCATTTACTAATAACCTCCTCCCCCTAAGGTTAAGAAATTACTTTCTATCATAAAATCACCTCTCCTTCCAAAGTAAAAACCTTAGAAAAAGAAGAGAACACCATAAGTATTAACCACGCCAACATTATATACCAGTTTAAATATTATAGTCAAGGAAAATATGACTATTTTTTTAATATCTTTGTAAAGCTTTTATTTATAAGTGTTTATGAGAATTTTGTATATAATACAAATGTATACAAATAATAAATATTTTAAACAAAGACCTTAGGCTTTGTTTAACAGTGAGAGACTATAGGCTCGAACTGAATAAGAAAAAAGATAATCAAATTAATGATTACCTTATTACTATATTAACTATTCTACCCGGAATAGTTATTATTTTTACTACTTCTTTACCTTCTAACCACTTTTTAATAATGTCACTATTTAAAGCCTCTTTTTCTAAGTCTTCTTTAGAAATATCTTTAAATACTTTAACAGTATCTCTTACTTTACCATTAACTTGAATGGCTATTTCAATGGTATCTTCAGTAGTCTTAGATTCATCATAAGTAGGCCATGGTTCATAAGTTATATTATTATTATGTCCTAACATACTCCATAGTTCTTCTCCTAGATGAGGACATAATGGACTAAGTATTTTAACAAAACCTTCAGCATATTCAGTAGGTAAATAACCTTCTTTATATACAGCATTAATAAAGATCATCATTTGACTAATTGCCGTATTAAAGTTAAGTGTTTCATAGTCATTAGTTACTTTCTTTATAGTTTGATGATATATCTTTTCAAGATTTTTATTTTCTTTATCAAGAACTTTGTTTTCTTCAAATAATCTATATATTCTATCAAGGAATTTCTTTGAAGCATCTATACCAGCATTACTCCATGGTTTATCTGCTTCAAGTGGTCCCATAAACATTTCATATAATCTTAGAGCATCTGCTCCATGAGATACTACTATATCTGATGGATTTACGACATACTCTGGATATCTCTTACCCATCTTAATATTGTTTTCTCCTAGTATCATACCTTGGTGAACTAGTTTTTTAAATGGTTCTGGTACTGGTGATATTCCTTTATCATATAGATAATTACACCACATTCTAGAGTATAGTAAGTGGCCAACAGCATGTTCTGGTCCTCCGACATATAGATCTACTGGCATCCAGTGTTTTAATAATTCTGGTTCTCCTATCTCGTTATCATTATGTGGATCAATATATCTTAAGTAATACCAAGAAGAGCCTGCGGCTCCTGGCATAGTGGAAGTTTCTCTTTTACCCTTCATACCATCTATTACTACATTTTTCCACTTGGTAGCATTCTCTAATGGTGCCATACCATTCTTACCTTTATAGTCATCCATTATTGGAAGAGTAAGTGGTAACTCTTCATCTGGTACTAATTTGATAGTACCGTCTTCCATATGAATTACTGGTACAGGTTCACCCCAATATCTTTGACGAGCAAATATCCATTCTCTTATTTTATAGTTAACTTTCTTAGTACCTAATTTATTTTCTTCAAGATATTCTATCATCTTTTTGATAGAGTCTTCTTTATTTAAACCATTTAAGAACCCGCTATTGATGTGAAGTCCATCTCCTGTATAAGCTTCTTTAGCGATATCGCCGCCTTCAATTACTGGTATGATATCTAGATTAAATTTCTTAGCAAATTCATAGTCTCTTTCATCGTGAGCAGGTACTGCCATAATGGCTCCATTAGCATAACTTGCTAGAACATAATCACTTATCCAGATAGGTATCTTTTTGTTATTTACTGGATTAATAGCATAAGCTCCGGTGAATACACCTGTTTTTTCTTTACTAGCATTTGTTCTTTCTAGTTCTGACTTAGAGGCTGATAACTTGATATAATCCTCTACTACATCTTTATATTCAGAAGTTGTTATTTCTTTTACTAGACTATGTTCAGGAGCAAGCACACAGTAGGTAGCGCCAAACAAGGTATCACATCTTGTAGTGAATACTGTGAATTCTTTATCGGTACCATCTACTTTGAAAGTAATATTAGCACCATAACTCTTACCTATCCAGTTTCTTTGGATTTCTTTAGTGGATTCTGGCCAATCTAAATTATCTAGGTTATTTAGAAGTCTATCGGCAAACTTAGGTATATCCATAGACCACTGTTTCATATTCTTTCGAACTACTGGATAGCCTCCTCTTTCACTCTTACCGTCTATTACTTCATCGTTAGATAGTACTGTTCCTAATTCTTCACACCAGTTAACGGGCATATCAATATATTTAGCATAGCCATCCATATATAGTCTTTTAAATATCCACTGGGTCCATTTATAATAAGATGGATCTGCTGTTGATATTTCTCTATCCCAATCATAAGAGAAACCTAATTCTTTTAATTGTTTTTTGAATACTTTAATATTTGACTCGGTGAAGCCGCTTGGATGATTTCCTGTTTTAACGGCATATTGTTCTGCGGGTAGGCCAAAGGCATCCCAACCCATTGGATGTAAAACATTATAGCCTTGCATTCTCTTCATTCTTGATACTATGTCAGTAGCAGTATACCCTTCGGGATGGCCAACATGAAGACCTACTCCTGATGGATATGGAAACATATCTAGAGCATAATACTTTGGTTTACTAAAGTCTTTTGTATCGGTCTTAAATGTTTTATTTTCTTCCCAATAATCTTGCCATTTCTTTTCTGTCTTTCTAAAATTATACATTTTTGTTACCTCTTTTCTTTGCTGTATTAGTCTTTTTTGGGACATTTTTATCTTTAGGAGTATCTTTTACTTTAATAGTCTTTTTAGGAGTACTTACCATACCATGTTTTTGATAGTATCTACCAAGTAGACCATATAGAATAATTATTAGTAGTATTATTATAAATATACCTACGATTAATTGCCACATCCATTTATCTAATAATTTAGATATTATTATATATGTTGTATCTATAATAAAGGTATTAACAAAAGCCGTAGCATAAATAAATTTCTTATAGTTTATTTTACTTTGATCTAATCGGTAGAGGCTAACTAAGTAATAGAATTCTACGGGTACTTTATTGGGATTATATTTAGTTTTCTTTCTTACAAAGATTAACCAATATAATATAAATACTCCAATATATACAATTAAAAATTCTAGTAATATTTTTAGTATATCTTTCATAAATGCCTCCTTATATATCTATGTATTATACTATGATTTTTCTATATATTCAAGTAGATTTATAAATACATTTATATATTTTTTATCTAAACCTTTTCTTTTTAGTTTTCTTATTTTTATTCTTTTCTTTCTTATTTCTAAATCACTAAATAGTATCTTATCTAATTCTTCTTTTAAGTTTGTTCTTATTTCTAGATCAAATAAGATATTTTTTATTTCTTCATTTATTATTACATCTGATCCTACAAGTATATTAGTACCTTTGATATTTACTTTGATTTCTCTACCTACGATAGCATTATCTATTTTTATGATAAAGTCATCTCTATCATAATAAGTGCTATAACTTATTGTTTTATCTTCAATATTTACTTCAGTTATATTTCTAGTATTTTTAAATCTAAGTAAGTATGTTCTTCTGGATAATAAGTTCTTACCTTCTTCTCTTGATATAATAAATGTATAATTATCTAATTCATACTGATAATTAAACTTAGTTATCATGTATAAGCCTTTTTTATAGTTATTAGAATAGCCATCATCTTCGTAGAAGGAATACTCACTATTATCTAGTGGATATATATTTAGTTCTAATATACTTGGTATATATTCTTTAATATTTATACTTGTTGGTATGATAGAACCGGCTTTAACAAATACAGGATAGTCTTCATCACGATAGAAGTTATTATAGTATTTATTACCAGTATATTTTTTACCATTTAGGTAATCAAACCATATACCATTTGGTACATATATTTTCTTTATTGATCTTTTAATAACACTATTTTTTCTTTCAGTAATTGGGGCTACAAAGAAGTTTCTACAGAAGAAGTATTCATTCTTATATAGTGGTTCATCTATTATCTTAGGATAATCTATATAGAATGGTTTTACTAGTCCATGCCCAGTTTTATGATAGTTATAACTTTCACTATATAGATATGGTATTAGTTTATATCTTAAATTCATATAGTATATTATATTATTTCTAATGATACTATTCCATTTCCATGGTTCTCTTTTATAGTATACTCCGCCTTCACTAGCTAAGAGAAATATTGGTGAGAAACAAGAGAACTCAATATACCTTAAGTATAATTCGTCTTCTTCAATACCACCGTGATAGCCACCAATAGGATGAGCTATAAAGGATAAGCCCATGTTATATCCTTGAGAATTATATCTTGGTAATAAATTTAATGTTGTCCAGTTTACTAAGGTTTTACCACTCCAAATAATAGGATATCTATGCATAGCTATATTTGCATTTCTAGATAGTGTTAATCCTCTTATATTTTTTATATTACTTAGTCCATGGTGATAGTGGTCTATCTTCCATAAATTTATTCTATCTAAGGGATTATTATAATCAATACTATATACTGATACTCCAAGATTATTTAAGTTATTTATAAATATATTAAAATATATACCTATCTTATCATTAGATAAAGGAATAAAGTTTACTTTATCTAAGTTAGTATAACTACTTATATAGTTATATTCATTAGTACCTTTATTTATATAATTAGTAGGATTAATTGTTACTCCTAGTTTTATATTATTGTTATTTAAATAACTACTTATATATTTTAAATCTATACTTGGTATTAATGTACTTCCATTATGCCAATAGTCTCCAAGTAGAAATACTGATATTGGTATATTATTTATATTGAATTTATTTACTAAATTAACTATATCACTAGTACTATAGTTATCGTTCTTATACCATATAGCTCCAAGAGCATATCTTGGTATTAGATTAGGATAACCTGTTAAAGTGAAATAATCTGTTAGACATCCTTCAAAATCATTATTATACATAATTAGATATAAATCTTTTATATCCTTAGGCCTTTCTATGAAATTATCGTTTTCATCTAATACTAGAGACCCAGAATCATCTATTAGACATATTCCGTCTAAGGAATATAATCCTTTATCTAATATTATTTTATCTTTGATACTATCTATTGAATAATTAATGGCTCGCATATTTCTTATTTCTTTGCTACCTGCCTGCCATTCTTTATTGGTACCATTTATTACTGCTTTTATATTACTACCAAAAGTAGTTGATTTGAAATCACTATCTTTTACATAAGATAAAGTAAATATACCAGTATCTATTTGAATAAGAGTATTACTTTCAGTAATAGAATATGGTACTTTAGGGAAAGATCTATTTATTACTAAAGAAGTTGGTCTATCTTCAAATACACCATTAATACTATATTCTAATCTTATCATTCTAGGAGTTAATATTGTAAATCTATATTTATTACCTATAATATAAGATTCTTTATCACTAATTAATTTATTTTTACTATCTATATAGTAATTACTTACATTAGTCATAATATTCTTTCCTTTCTATTCTTTTTATCTACATATCTATTTTACTTTATAAGGCACCAAACTAGTGTTAATACCAAAATTTATTTTTCATTTTTCGCCTTTCCATGAATACTTATCTTCTCTTGGCGACTTTCGCCGCCCTTGCCCCTAACAGACTTCACCTGTTTGAGGGGTCCCTTACCAAGTTCTTCCTACCAAAGTTATCTTAAATTAACTGCTTACGCACTTAATTTGTACGGATTACTACTTGAGCCATCTCCTGACTCTATTCCCAGTTTAGAACTTAGAGAAAGGACTGGCACGGCCCCACGCGCAGCACCCGTAAAGTACTCGCCCACATTGCCGTGCGAATACCACGCACCGAACGAGTAGCTGGAATCAGGGGTTAATAGCCATCCATGATTGCTTCCATTATCTGTTATAATTGCTTTCATCCAGTTGTTTGAGGTACAAGTACTATTATCGTAATTTGCCAATGTCTGTTTGCACTGATTTAAATCTGCCGCATAACCATAATCGCTTGGATATGCTAAGGCTATTTTTCCTGTCCATGTTGTTGGTCTACCTGTATATACTGTTGTTCCTCTTTCATATTCATATATTTCATTTGGATATACTCCAGTATCATTCCATCCCCCTAGATTATATGTTGTCTCTGCAATCATATTTCTTGTTTCATCATTTTTTATTCCTGTACTTGTAAAATCACAGGCGGAGTAATTAACACCTTCATCAGTAAAACACATTCCTGATGCACTATTGTAATATAAACTATATCCTAAATAATTGCCTTCAGAATCTTTATCATTGTTATCGTTTATATAATAATCATCTGGATTAAGTAGTTTCATTAATCTTGCTGTAGTCCAGTCATTTTTACCACGATCATCTTCTGCTCCAGTACTAATATTCTTGTTGTCCCAAGAATATTTTCCTATTTGACTACCTCTTATTAGTTTTAACTTACCATCAAATACTCCTATTATTCGCCATGTTTCACATGTACTAGATGTTTGATTACTATAGTCAGAACAATTAAAGTATATATAGTTATTTGGACTTGCTCCATAATATCTTATATTGCCACCATCTAGACTAGTTGTAGTACCACCCAGTCTATCATTCATTAATGATACTGATGGTGCTGTATTATATGTAATACTATTATTTGTTGCTGTTACCTTTGCTGCACTAGTATATAAACTAATAATAGTGTCTGCTGCTGGTTCTTTTTGAAGACTAGCAGTACAATCTACTGATATACTAAGAGATTCATTAGATATATTACCTAGTTCTTCACTATTATCAAGCCATACATATACTGTATATATTTGTTTAGTTTGCTCTAGATATAGATTTTTTAATATTGTTACTTTTGAACCGGATGTAGTACCTTTTAAAGATCCCTCCTTTAGTACATTACCATTATTTACTACGGCATATTTAAGTGCAGGACTATTACTTAAATTAGTACCTATAGTATTAACAGTTAATTCTATTTTACCATATATATCATAAGAGTCATCCTTCTTCCAAAATTCAATATCGCTACTTGCTCCACCTTCATAAGAAGTACTAGGATTTAAAGTAGCGGCAGTTATATCAGTACCTTTAACATAATTAATATAATATGCTAGTCCATGTGTTGTTGTATTTACTCCAATATTTTTAGATAACTGAGCTTTATATAAAGCATAAGTACCACTTACTATTATTGTTATCACTAATACACTTAAAGAAATTATCATAAATAGTTTACTCTTTTTCACTATATTCACCTTACTTTTCTACTAATACAATGATATCATAATATAAAAAAAAGTGCAATAAACTCACACTTTTTTCTTGAGTATTTTTTTGATTATGTAAAATAATATTGTAATAAATGTATAGAATATTATTACTAAGATACTTCCTATTATACTGGTATTTTCTACTCTTACTATTAAGGTTAATAATACTAATATTAAGCATAATATTATATTTTCGTAAATAATATTTAAAATATTACTAAAATTATTTAAAATGCTTATTTTTAACTTTTTATTTATAAATATAATACTAATAATTGTACTAGTAGCCATACCTATTATTATAGATAATACACTACCAAAATATAGACTACTACCCATACGATAACTGGCATTAATAAGTGGTATTTCAAATACTAGTTTAATTATTAATCCACTTAATAAGGATATTTTATTTATTTTACTACTGGTAACTTTTATACTTATATCCATTACATAATTATATAATGTATAAAAGAATATTAATACTACTAAATCAAACAGAAAATTATTATTACTAAATAGTATTTTACAAATAGGACCAGATATTATCATTAAAAGTATTGTTATTGTAATCAAATAATTAGATACTTTAATTATTTGATTACTAAAATTATCGCTATTTACTTCAAGATGTTTTTTTAATATATAACTAATATATTTTATAAAGTATATTCCATAGAAGTATACATTAACTATAATTATACTTGTATTTTC
>ENA-ORTG01003327-ORTG01003327.1-human-gut-metagenome-genome-assembly--contig:-NODE-3327-length-11519-cov-2.668440_pt1 | contig 11519 bp, 7 predicted proteins | sample MGYA00241906_ERZ509176 | MGnify/ENA primary metagenome ERZ509176 (study PRJEB26280, sample SAMEA2338811) | human gut metagenome | biome: human gut; feature: human-associated habitat; material: faeces... | reverse complement strand
GGACGCTGACATCCGCAGCCAGTACCAGCAAGAAAAGCTGACGGAAGAATTCTTCGCCCAGATTTTCGCAGATTTTCAGCCAGAGGAAACTTACAATGAAAGCCAAATCATGAGCATCCTGCTGGATTTCATCGCAAAGCACTATGCAGAGCCGCTGACGCTGGACGCACTGGCCGAGCAGGTCAATGAGAAAGCTGGACATGTCAGCTATCTCTTTTATAAATACAAAAACATCCGCCCCATCGATTACCTCATCAATTATCGTGTCCGAATAGCCACTGAGCTTTTGCGTTCCGGCGACTACACTGTGACACAGGCCGCTCATGAGGTCGGCTACCGAGATGCCTGTTATTTCAGCCGCATTTACAAAAAAAGGATGGGCTTTCCGCCCACCCGTATTCTGCCATAACCGAAATTTTTGATTTCAGGTTCCGTTAAGATGCACTGTACATGAAGTTGTACAGGGTCTCAGCAGAATCGATGACCCGTGCGCCGTAATCCATCACGTCATCGTAATCCATCTCAATGACCTTCTGATTGGCAATAGCAGGAACTTCCTGTACAACAGCGTTGGCGGTCAGCTGCTCCACAGCGTCGGCAGCGGCGGCACCAAAGCGGTCTGCGCGGACGTAGACGATGATATCCGGGTTCATGGAGACAAGATTCTCCAGCGTCAGGCCGTTGCCGCCCTTGTCTAGAACATTTTCAGCGTTCAGGGCATTCAGCATACAACTGCTCATCTTGGAATTGTAGGCTACAAAGGTGCCATCGGCGTAGCCAGCCATGAACAGAACCTTCAGGGGCTCTCCACTCTGGCCGCTGACCTTGTCCATCAGCGCGTCGATTCTCTCCTGCAGCTCGTCAGCGTAAGCGTTTGCAGTCTCCTGCACGTTGAAGATCTCGCCGATGTTCCGCACATCCTCTACAATGTTATCCAGCGACTGATCAATGGAAGCACTAGCCAGTTCAGTATAGACGGGAATGCCAAGCTCCTTGGCAGCCTTGACGTTGCAATTTTCCCAGCCGGAGCGCATCATGAACACGAGCTTGAGGTTCTTGCCGGCCTCGAGCATGGCTCTGGTCACGCCGCAGAAGGAGGTCATCAGAATGTCCGCGTCCTTGATCTGCTCCATGACCTCGACGTTCTTCATGATCTCAGCCATGATCTCGTCGTTGATCTTGCGGCCGTCCTCATAGTACTTGGTGCACGCCTCGGTGGAAATCGTGAAGCCCTGCGGAACAGGGAGACCGATGTTGGTCATTTCGGCAAGGTTCGCGCCTTTGCCGCCGAGAAGCTCGCGCATGGAAGCGTTGCCCTCGCTGAACAGGTAAACGTACTTGTGGCTCATGGGATAACCTCCTGTATATAAATTACTTAGTATTGCGGACGATTCCCGGGGTAGATTTACTTTTCAAATCATTATGCCCGAAATCAGTTTCGCATTATATCATTGTTTCGGACAAAAACCAATACCAAAAATGAAATTTTTAAATCGTTTCCACGGATTATTTTTCTCTTATCGATAAAGAGGGCGACGAACCCCTCAGTCACGGCGCTGCGCGCCGCGACAGCTCCCCTGTTAGGGGAGCCAAGTTAGAATTCCGATAACCTGCCTGCCTCCCCTAACAGGGGAGGTGGCTTTTGCCGCAGGCAAAAGACGGAGAGGTTTTCTTCCGCTTTATCGCAAACGAAGCCCGCCGGAGCGGGCTTCGTTTCTATTTTGTGCGGGAAAAAGCGGCTTATTCCGCCTTCTGCGCGGTCTCGGCGAGGAGCTTTTTGATCTCGGCCACGCCGTAGTATTTCTCAAAATGCACACCGTCGGAGAGCACGAGCGTCGGCGCGCCCTTGATGCCGTATTCGCGGCAGAGCTCGGGGTGTTCCTCGGCGGTCAGATTCTCGTAGGCAAATCCGGCCTTGTCGAGCATCTTCTCGGCCACGCGGCAGTTCGGGCAGGTCGTGCGGGTGAAGAGCTGCGCGGTATGCGCCGCGGAAACGGTGCCGACCTCTTCGGGCTGCATGCCGTGGGCGACGGTGCCGTCGCCGCAGCAGGCCTCGTGGCGGTGGATGCCGCCGGTGAAGTGGCTGTGGCCGATGTTGTACTCCTTGCGGTCCTTGAACTCCTGCACCTTGCCGTCGTTCCAGTTCTGCACGGGACGGTAGTAGCCGGTGATGCGGCTCCAGACCTCGGTGTCCTTGCCGCACTTGGGGCAGGTGAAGTGCTCGCCGGTAATGTAGCCGTGGTCGTGGCAGACGGAGTACGTCGGGCTCATCGTGTAGTACGGCAGCTTGTAGTTCTCGGCGATCTTGCGCACGAGATCGGCGGCGGCGCGCCAGTCGGGCAGCTTTTCGCCGAGGAAGGCGTGGAACACCGTGCCGGAGGTGTACAGTGTCTGGAGATCGTCCTGAATATCCAGCGCGGAGAAAATATCCTCCGTGTAGCCCACGGGCAGGTGGGAGCTGTTGGTGTAGTACGGGGTGCCGTTCATGTTGGCGGTGATGATCTCGGGGTAGCGGTTGCGGTCGTGCTTGGCAAGACGGTAGGACGTGCTCTCCGCCGGGGTCGCTTCCAGATTGTAGAGATCGCCGTACTTTTCCTGATAATCGCTCAGCCGCTCGCGCATGTGGTTGAGAACGGCCTTGGTGAACTCCAGCGCCTCGGGATCGGTGAGATCCTTGTGCAGCCAACGGGCGTTGAGGCACGCCTCGTTCATTCCGACAAGTCCGATCGTGGAGAAGTGATTCTCAAAAGTTCCGAGATATCTCTTGGTATAGGGATAGAGTCCCTCGTTCATAAGCTTCGTTATTACGGTACGCTTGGTCTTGAGAGAGCGCGCGGAGATGTCCATCATATGATCGAGGCGCTTGTAGAACTCCTCCTCGTTCTCGGAGAGGTACGCAATACGGGGCATATTGATGGTGACTACGCCGATCGAGCCTGTCGATTCTCCGGAGCCGAAGAATCCGCCGCTCTTTTTACGCAGTTCACGAAGATCAAGACGGAGACGACAGCACATGCTGCGGATATCGCTCGGTTTCATATCACTGTTGATATAGTTGGAAAAATACGGTGTTCCGTATTTCGCAGTCATTTCAAATAACAGACGGTTATTCTCTGTATCGGACCAGTCAAATTCCTTCGTGATGGAGTAGGTCGGAATCGGATACTGGAAACCACGTCCGTTGGCATCTCCCTCGATCATCGTCTCGATAAATGCCTTATTGACCATATCCATCTCTTTCTTGCAGTCTTTGTACTTGAAGTCCATTTCCCTGCCGCCAACGATTGCAGGAAGCTCTGCAAGATCATCCGGAACCGTCCAGTCCAGAGTGATGTTGGAAAATGGTGCCTGTGTACCCCAACGGCTCGGTGTATTGACACCATAGATAAATGCTTCAATGCATTTTTTTACCTCATGATAGCTTAAGTTATCCACCTTGACAAATGGTGCAAGGTAAGTATCAAAAGAAGAAAACGCCTGTGCACCGGCCCATTCATTCTGCATGATGCCGAGGAAATTAACCATCTGATTGCACAGTACACTCAGATGCTTCGCCGGTGCGGAAGTAATCTTGCCCTCGATTCCGCCAAGACCTTCCTGAATCAGCTGTTTCAGGGACCATCCTGCACAGTAGCCGGTCAGCATGGACAGGTCATGAATGTGAATGTCTGCATTTCTGTGCGCCTCTGCGATCTCATTGTCATAGATCTCGGAAAGCCAGTAATTTGCGGTTACAGCACCGGAGTTGCTTAAGATCAGCCCTCCGACAGAATAAGTTACGGTGGAGTTTTCTTTTACCCGCCAGTCTTCAACCTTTACGTAACTGTCTACGATTTCCTTGTAATCGAGGATTGTGGATTTCATGTTACGGATCTTTTCTCTCTGCTTGCGGTAAAGGATATAAGCCTTTGCCACATCACTGTAACCGGCCTGGATCAGAACATTCTCTACACTGTCCTGAATATCTTCCACTGTTACTTTGCCGTCTGTGATCTTATTCTGAAAATCTGCGGTCACACGGAGTGCCATCAGATCGATCATATCCTTGCTGTAAACTTTTTCTTTGGCATCGAATGCTTTATCAATCGCTGCAGTGATTTTTGACATCTGAAATTCCGCGATCTCACCATCACGCTTAACTACCTGAAACATACCTAAATCAAACCTCCCTCTACTGCTGCATCTGTATCTATTTACGACCACATGTTCCCATATGATTTATGCGCTGTAGACCTATTGTAGCAAACTCTCTTCGTTTCGTCAATACACAAAAAACACCATATATTGTGTCATTTCATCATTTTCACAACTATATGGTGTTATCCAAAAAACTTTTTTATTTGTATTTTCAGTGACTTTCAGGGAGCACGGAAACGAAGATTTCCGCAGGAACACGGGCTTTTACGGCTATTCCGTCGGCTGTATATTCCTCTGAAAGAAGACTTCCATATTCACGTATCAGCTGAATTTTTCCTGCCTCTTTGTAAGAAAATAATTCTTCCAGATAAATCTGGCTCTCAGCAAGAATTTTTGCAAGAACGTCTTTAAACTCTTCCAGACCTTCCCCTGTACGTGCAGAACACTTTACAGTATAATCTGCCTGAAGATCCCGGATCTGGATATCTTTTACCTGATCCTGCTTGTTCAGAAGAGTGATGATCTTTTTTCCGGTTGCACCGAGTTCACGAAGTGTCTCGTATACTGTGTGCATCTGAAGCTCTGCCTGCGGATTTGACGCGTCTACGACATGAATGATATAGTCGGCATACTTTGCCTCCTCCAGCGTGCTTTTAAAGGCTTCTACAAGGTGATGCGGCAGCTTCCGTATAAACCCTACAGTGTCGGTCAGAAGGATCTGCTGCCCGTCTTTTAATTCCAGTGCTCTTGTCGTCGGATCAAGTGTCGCAAATAACTTGTCCTCTGCCAGGATTCCTGCTCCGGTCAGCGTATTTAAAAGAGTAGATTTACCGGCATTCGTGTAGCCGACAATCGCTGCAGTCTTTAAATTGCCGCGGCTTCTTTTACCGCGGATCAGTTCTCTGTGCTTCTCAACCTGAAATAACTCGGCTTTCAGTGCTGAAATTCTGGTTCGGATCAGACGTCGGTCTGTTTCCAGTTTTTTTTCACCGGGTCCTCGCGTACCGATTCCACCACCGAGTCTGGACAGAGATTCACGTAAGCCGACAAGACGCGCCGCGCGATAGCGGAGCTGTGCCAGCTCGACCTGGATTTTTCCCTCACTGCTTACTGCACGCGCCGCAAATATATCAAGAATCAGAAGTGTACGATCCATTACTTTGCAGTCCAGTTCACGCTCAAGATTATTGAGCTGCGCCGGCGAAAGTTCATCATCACAGATCACACCGTTTGCGTCATATGCCTGAATAAGTGCCGCAACTTCTTCGATCTTACCCTTGCCGATATAGGTACCCGGGTGGACTGCCTCACGATTCTGTATCACCTTTGCCACAGTCACTGCACCGGCAGTCTCTGCCAGTTCTTCCAGCTCGTCAAGAGATACGGCGACATCCTCGTCTTCGCTTGTCTGCACGCCGATCAGAACGACCCGTTCTTCTATATCTTTAAACTCGTAAAACTGCATACTCAGCCTCCGTTTCTCGACTGAAGGAAAATAAGCTCTTTGGATGCATTTTCATCATCCGGGAACATCTTGAGATACTCCTGTATCTTACTCAATGCTGTGGCAAAATCCAGTTTTTTCTCATAAACCACAACTTCATTATACAGAAGATCCTGCATTTCCTCTGTAGAAGCGTCTGCAAGACCATTTGTGATATCTGTCAGTGCATTATCGTAATTGCCGTCATCAATATCACAGAGTGCAAGACCATTGTAACCTTTTGCCGGAGAGCTTCCCTCCGTCTCAATATACTGCTGGTACATGGCGCGTGCATTGGCTGTATCGCCCTGTGCTTTATAAACCATACCGAGAAGCAGGATTCCCTCTGTGCTCTTTTTGTTGACCGCTTCTGTCAGTTCTTTCTTTGCATTGCTGTAATCCTGCATATAGTAATAAGCTTTTCCCCGGTCGCAGTAATCGTCTGCAGTTTTGGCTTCTGTCTGTAATGCAGTCTCCAGATAACGTGTACCGTCTGCCTCCATGTCTTTTTCGAGATATGCCTCATAGATCTCGATCGCCATCTCATAGGACGCATCGGCATCATACGCATCAGTAAAATTAGTGGATGCCTCATCATAAGAATCCATGGCAAGTGCCACACAGCCAGTCAGATAATACGTGTCTGCATCCATCGCGTAATCTTCGGCGATGGTCTGGCAGTCTGCCATTGCAGCATCAAAAAGCTCTGATTTCATCTCTGCAGTCGCACGATAAGCAAGCATGTCCTTTTTCAATGTTTTGCCTGCTTTCTCATCATTCAGTCCACTGGTGAGATAGTCGATCGCATCCTGGTAATTGCCGAGATGAAGGCTTGCTATACCTGCCCCACGATACGACTGCGCACTTTTATATCCGGCAGTGATCGAAGACTTGTAACCTTCCAGCGCATAGTCATAACTTCCCTGCTCAAGATCTGTTACAGCCTGGTCGTAAGTCTTCTTATTCTGCCCCCCGCAGCCGGTCAGCATGAGCATACAGAGACCGGCTGTTCCCATTTTTATAATATTTTTTTTATTCATCAATATCCTTTATTCTACAATAAGTCCTTCTTCTTCCATGACACGTACTACATTATTTACGTGCTCTGCACAGATTTCCTCTGTTCCGGCTTCTACCATGACACGGATCAGCGGCTCTGTACCACTTTCCCTTACAAGAATACGTCCTTCTGTACTCAGTGCTCTTGCAGCTGCTTCTACTGCTTCGACAACCTTCGGGTTCTCTCTTGCAGTTTTCTTATCGGCTACACGCACATTGCGCAGGATCTGCGGATATACTTTCATCTCTTTTGCAAGATCACAGAGAGTTGCTTTCTGCTCTACGCAGGCTTCCATGATCATAAGAGAAGTCAGGATTCCGTCACCGGTAGCTGCATAACGGCTGAAAATCACGTGTCCGGACTGCTCGCCACCAATACTGTAATTGTTTTCGAGCATATTTTCTGCTACGTATTTGTCACCTACGGCAGTCTGCTCATAGTTGATGTCTTCACTTTCAAATGCTTTATAAAGTCCCATGTTGGACATAACGGTCGTAACAACAGTATTGCCGTTTAATTTGCCCTGTGATTTCAGGAATTTACCACATACATACAAAATCTTGTCACCATCAATGATATTTCCCTTATGGTCTACCGCAATACAGCGGTCTGCATCTCCGTCATAGGCAAAACCGACATCCAGCCCATTCTCAACCACATATTTCTGCAGTACTTCGATATGCGTGGAACCACAGCCACGATTGATGTTGGTTCCGTCCGGATCATTGTTGATCACATAAGTCTTTGCACGAAGTGCGTCAAATACACTTTTTGCGATTGCAGAAGAACTTCCGTTGGAACAATCCAGTCCGACTTTAATGTTTTTGAAGTCACGGCACGGAATAGAAATCAGATAACCGATATAACGGTTACGTCCGGAAGCATAATCCACGGTACGTCCGATATCTTCGCGTGTTGCATATGGAAGATCTTCGATCTTGCCATCCAGATATGCTTCGATTCTTGCCTCTACTTCTGCTTCAATCTTCTGTCCGTTACCGTTCAGAAGCTTGATTCCATTATCGTAAAATGGATTATGACTTGCAGAGATCATAATTCCGCAGTCAAAATTCTCTGTGCGAACCGCGTATGAAACACTCGGTGTTGTCGTTACATGAAGCAGATATGCATCTGCTCCGGAAGCCGTCAGTCCGGCAACCAGTGCATACTCAAACATATAGCTGCTGCGTCTGGTATCCTTGCCGATTACGATCTTGGCCTTATGTTCACGGCCATAGTACCAGCCGACATATCTGCCGACTTTGAAAGCATGATCTACTGTTAACTGTATATTTGCTTCCCCACGAAAACCATCTGTTCCAAAATATTTGCCCATTATTTTCCTCCTTATCCGCGCATATCTAATGCGTTGTCCTGCTTATTTGTAAAGATCAGCCGGATAAACTCCTTTTTTGACCAGCTCAGCAAAAGCCTCTGTCACAGAAGCCTTGTCTTCCTGATAAGTTACACCAAACCAGGTGTCCCTGCTCTCCAGTACATCAACAGTTGCCTCTCCCTTCTGGATCAGCTCATCGATCATAACCGGAAGAAGGTATTCTTTCTTAATATCTTCTGGTTTCAGATCCTCAAGAAATTCAACAAAACCTTTTTCCAGTGTATCCATAAATGCCGGAGTAAGTCCCCACATATTCATGGAAACCAGGCTCTTAACATCCAGTTTTTCTACTGTACCGTCATCGCTGCGTGTTTCAGCACCTTCAGCAGTCTTAAAGATATTATGTGTCTCTGTAACACCTGTCAGTGCACCATTTTCGATGTGGCACACACCACGTGTAACACTTCCGTTATCACTCAGTGTATTTCCAAGACGGAATCCTGCCATACAGATATGAATTTTATCATCCTGCGGCTGTTCCTGTACCAGATATTCATGTACTTTTACATATGCTTCCTTTCCATAGTAATCGTCTGCATTGATTACAACAAAAGGCTCATCCAGCACTTCCCGTGCGGCAAGGACTGCCTGGCCGGTTCCCCATGGTTTGGTACGGTCTGCCGGTTTGCTGAATCCATCCGGAAGATTCTCAAGTGACTGGAATGCATATTCTACTTCTGTGATCTTTTCGATTCTTTCTCCGATGACACGGCGGAATTCTTCTTCCAGATCCTTACGGATAATAAAGACAACTTTATTAAATCCTGCCTCCAACGCGTCATGAATGGAATAATCCATAATGATCTCACCATTCGGTCCTACCGGTGCAAGCTGCTTGATGCCCTTTCCGAAGCGACTTCCGATTCCTGCTGCCATGATTACCAATGCTGTTTTTTTCATGTAAATTTCCTCCCATTATACACTTTACATATTTTTCTGTATTATTTACGCATATATTTTACATGCATTTACTGTTCTTCATTTAAAGAACTGAGTTTTGCTGCCTGGTCAGCTGCAATCAGGCTGTCAAGAATTTCATCCAGATCTCCTCCGAGGATTCCATCCAGACGGTGCAGTGTCAGTTTGATACGGTGATCTGTCACACGTCCCTGTGGGAAATTGTAGGTACGGATCTTCTCGGAACGGTCTCCGGTACCGATCTGGCTTCTTCTTGCCTCAGCCTCTGCATCATGCTGCTTTGCAAGTTCCATCTCATACAGACGGGAACGCAGAACTTTCAGTGCCTTGTCTTTATTCTTAAGCTGTGATTTCTCATCCTGGCAGGAAATCACGATTCCGGTTGGGATATGGGTCAGACGTACTGCAGAGTCTGTAGTGTTGACACACTGTCCACCGTTTCCGGATGCACGGAACACATCAAATTTACAGTCATTCATATCCAGATGGAAGTCAATCTCCTCTGCCTCCGGCATGATTGCAACGGTGCAGGTGGATGTATGGATACGTCCGCCTGATTCTGTCTCCGGAACTCGCTGTACACGGTGTACACCACTCTCATATTTCAGTCTGGAATATGCCCCCTGTCCCTGGATCATAAATGTAACTTCCTTAAATCCGCCGATTCCGTTCTCATTGAGGACGGCGTCATTCAGGAGATCGGCACAGGACTGACCGCGGAGGATGCCGTCGTTTACGACGCGAAGGGCTCTACGCTCATGCCCTGTCTCATCGACAGCCACGTTCACGTTTCCATCGCCGAGTGGGCGCCGCGCCAGAGCACGATGCAGTATCTGGACGCTTACGCCGCCTCCGGCATCACCGGCATCATTTCCGCCGGTGAGACCCATGTTCCACACCGCCCCTCCGATCCCGAAGGCGTCAAAGCGCTCGCGGAGCTTTCGCATCGCATCTATTCGAGCTACCGTCCCGGCGGCGCGAAGGTGTACGGCGGCGCGATCATCCCCGTCATCGGTCTGACCGAGGAAGATTTCAAGCATCTGCACGATATCGGCGTCATCCACGCGGGCGAGTTCGGTCTCGGCAATGCCGTTGACCCGGAGACCGCCGGCCCCATGGCCGAGTGGGGACGCAAGCACGGCGTTCGCACGATGACCCACACGGGCGCAACGTTCCTCGCCGGCTCCACCGGCATGAACACCGAGCGCATTCTCGGCATCAAGCCGGACGTGATCTGCCACGTTGCCGGCGGCGGCATCCCCATCGACGGCATGCGCCGCTTCCTGGACGAGCTGCCGAACGCCATGATGGAGATCTGCGCGGTCAATCGCCCGTCGCCGAAATTCTGGCAGGCGCTCATCGACATGATGCGCGAGCGCAATGCGTTCAACCGCCTCATCCTCGGCACGGATACCCCGTCCGGCTACGGCATTTTCCCGCACGGCGTGTGGGAGGTCATGGCGCTCCTGTGCGGCTACTGCGGTCTGGAACCGGAGATCGCCGTTGCGGCCGGCTCCGGCAACACTGCCGCCTGCTACGGCATCACGAGCAACACCATCAAGACCGGCTATGCCGCCGACATTATCCTCTGCGACGCTCCTCTCGGCTCGGCCTATGAGACCGCTGCCGACAGCCTGAAGGCCGGTGTCGTTCCGGGCGTGAGCGCCGTTTTCATGGACGGCGAGATCCTCGTTTCCGGCGACAAGGTCAACACGGCGCCCGCCAAGCGTGCCGCCGTCCGGCTCTGAGCAAGAAAGAGAGGTATTGACGGATATGAGCAAAACTTTGATCCACAACATCGGAACGATTCTGTCCGGTGCTTTTGAAAGCCCCATTCTGGCCGGGGATACCGTCTGCACCGACGGCGATAAGATCGTCTTTATCGGCGATCGTGCCGACGCGCCCGCGCTCGACTATACGCTCGACATCGACGTGAACGGCCTTACGCTCTGCCCGGGCATCATCGATGCGCACGCCCACCCGCCTCTTGCGAACTATCTTGAAGCCTATAAGGCTTATGACTGGGTAGACAACTACGCCGGTGCCGGCATCACGAGTCTTGTCAGCCTCGGCGGGCATAACTTTGCCGGTGCCGCCGGGGACGTCGTCTCCGCCAAGGCGCAGGCCATCTATTCCAAGTACTACTGGGATCACAACCACCCCTCCTTCGCCAAGATCCACGCCGGAACGGTGATGCTCCAGCACGGCATGACCGATTCCGACTTCGCGGAGCTTGCCGCGCAGGGCGTCCACGTTGTCGGCGAGATCGGCATGAGCGATGTGAAGGACGTGGAGGAGGCAGCGCGCCTCGTCGCGATGGCGAAGGCTCACGGCTTCGTCACCACGCTCCACTGCGCCGCACCCTGCACCGCCGACGGTGTTGCCTTCACCTATGAAGAGATCGAGCGCATCGCGCCCGACGTGCTCACCGCCGTGAACGGCGACCCCACCCCGCTTGACGACGAGACGATCAAAAAGCTCGTGCAGAGCGGCAAATACTGGTTTGACTGCCTCTCCAACGGCAG
>ENA-ORTG01003316-ORTG01003316.1-human-gut-metagenome-genome-assembly--contig:-NODE-3316-length-11546-cov-5.554347_pt1 | contig 11546 bp, 10 predicted proteins | sample MGYA00241906_ERZ509176 | MGnify/ENA primary metagenome ERZ509176 (study PRJEB26280, sample SAMEA2338811) | human gut metagenome | biome: human gut; feature: human-associated habitat; material: faeces... | reverse complement strand
GGGGACGATTTTTTCCGTAACGGCAGCCAGCCGCTGAACGCCGCCCAGGAAAATGATGCCGCAGATGATGACCAGCGCCACACCCACGATCCAGGAGGGGATGCCAAAAGCGGTCTGGAAGCACTCGCCGATGGAGTTGGACTGCACCATGCAGCCCATGAAGCCCAGAGCCAGGATGATGGCCACGGCGAAGAAGGTGGCCAGGAACTTGCCGAAGCCGCCCTTGAAAGCGGTGGTGATGTAGTAGACGGGGCCGCCGTGGATGGTGCCGTCAGCGGCCTTCACCCGGGTCTTGATGGCCAGCGTGGATTCAGCATAGATGGTGGCCATGCCGAAGAAGGCGATGACCCACATCCAGAAGATGGCGCCGGGGCCGCCGGTCAGAATAGCACCGGATGCGCCTACGATGTTGCCGGTGCCCACCTGAGCGGCAATGGCGGTGGCCAGCGCCTGAAAGGAGCTCATGCCGCTGTCATGCTTTTTGCCGTTGAGGGTCAGATTGCCGAAGACTCTGCGCATACCCTCACCGAAGCAGCGGACCTGAATGAAGCGGGTCTTGATGCTGTACCACAGGCCGACAGCCACCAGCAGAAAGACCAGAATGTAGTTGGACAGGTACGTGTTGACGCTGCATACAGCGGGATAAAGCGCAGCGTCCAGTTTTGCGACGATCGATTCCATAGTTTTTTCCTCCTGCACACGGTTTCACCGACGGCGGGATCTTTGCCGCGGCGATAAAAACGGAGCGGCTGGCAATGCAGCCGCTCCGAAGAACGCAGTACAGGAGATCGACGCAGCCCCGCCGCAAACGGTGAAGCCTGCGGCCTGCCTGACGGATCTCTCCGCCCTGCCTGACGCTGCGTCAGATCACTCTGTCCTTTTACCTGAGAGATTCAGCGGTCATGCCGCCTTTCACCTTCGGTACCCGGTGAGCCGGGATTCTCCAGAGCCGCATCCACCCATAGTCCTGTCCGCACGGCGGACACCTGAGAGTTTTACTCCTTCGGTAGACTTGCATCGTTTTCCTATGGGCTTCCATTGCCGGTATTCCGTTGTTGAAGATAGCCGTATCCTATCATATGCACCGCGGAATGTCAACTGTCCGCGTATGGCGGAATCTCTGAAAAAATTGAGGTTTTCCAAAGAAATTTGTGCATACGGGAGAAAAAGCGACCCCTCTTTTCGGAAGGACCGCTTTTCAGTATGCAGCTGATCAGAAATCTGCGCTGCCCACAGTGCGGGGATGCAGCTCCACGTCGCGGATGTTGTTCACACCGGTGAGATACATCACCATCCGCTCGAAGCCCAAGCCGTAGCCTGCGTGACGGCAGGAGCCGTAGCGCCGCAGGTCGCAGTAATACTTGTAATCCTCCGGATTCATGCCCAGCTCCTTGATGCGGGCTTCCAGTACATCCAGACGCTCCTCGCGCTGGCTGCCGCCGATGATCTCGCCAATGCCAGGCACCAGGCAGTCCGCCGCGGCCACGGTTTTGCCGTCATCGTTCAGGCGCATATAGAAAGCCTTGATGTCCTTGGGATAGTCGGTGACGAATACGGGCCGCTTGAAGATGTGCTCCGTCAGATAGCGCTCGTGCTCGGTCTGCAGGTCGATGCCCCACTCCACGGGATAGTCGAACTTCTCGCCGCTCTTTTTCAGCAGGTCCACCGCTTCCGTGTAGCTCACCCGGCCGAAGTCGGAGGAGGCCACATGCTCCAGACGCTCCCGCAGGCCCTTATCCACGAACTGGTTGAAGAAGTCCATCTCCTGAGGGCACTGCTCCATCACATAGCGGATGATATACTTGATCATGTCCTCGGCGGTATCCATATAGCCGTTCAGATCGGTGAAGGCCATCTCAGGCTCCACCATCCAGAACTCAGCGGCGTGACGCTGGGTGTTGGAATTCTCCGCACGGAAGGTAGGACCAAAGGTATAGACATTGCCAAAGGCCATGGCAAAGTTCTCGGCGTTCAGCTGGCCGGACACCGTCAGGCTGGTCTTCTTGCCGAAGAAGTCCTGACTGTAATCCACCTGACCGTCCTCCGTCTTAGGGACGTTGTTCAGGTCCAGCGTGGTCACCTGGAACATCTCGCCGGCGCCCTCGCAGTCGCTGGCGGTGATGATGGGGGTCTGTGCGTAGACAAAGCCGCGATCCTGAAAGAACTTGTGGATGGCGTAGGCCGCCGCGCTCCGCACCCGGAAGGTGGCGGAGAACAGGTTCGTCCGGGGACGCAGATGCTGGATGGTCCGCAGGAACTCTACGCTGTGGCGCTTTTTCTGCAGGGGATAGTCCGGAGTGGAGATGCCCTCCACGGCGATCTCGGTGGCCTTCAGCTCCAGTGGCTGCTTGGCATCCGGTGTCAGGGTCACAACGCCGGTGACGATCAGGGCCGCGCCTACGTTCTGGGCGGCGATGTCCTTATAGTTAGAGAGGGCCTCTGCCTCCATCACCACCTGAAGATTGCGGAAGCAGGAGCCGTCATTCAGCTCGATGAAGCCGAAGCCCTTCAGATCCCGGATGGTGCGGACCCAGCCGCCCACGGAAACGGTCTGACCGGAGAGCGCTTCGCTGTCTGCAAAAATTTTCGCGATTTTTGTGTAACTCATAGTTTGATCCGTCCTTTGTGTTGTTGGTATAATTATAAGCATAATACTCCTATTTTTCGTTCTTTACAAGAGGGAACCGCCATTCTTCCAGCAGAATCAGGGATTTTACGGCGAAAACATAAATTCCTCTTGAATTTTGGCCGTTCATCCGATATAATGAACAACGTTAATGCCGGTGTGATGGAATTGGTAGACGTGACGGACTCAAAATCCGTTGGTAGCGATACCGTGTGGGTTCGAGTCCCACCACCGGCACCAAATAGAAACACCATCCGTCAGGGTGGTGTTCCTTTTTTGCTATGCAAAAGTGTAGCAAAATAAGAAATGTGCCACTTCCTCGCCCCTGCGGGGCAACCGGAAATGGTGCACGAAAACTTCATGCACATTTCGTTTGCGGTATGCGCTGTCCGTATGCGGCAGATCTTATGGGAAAACAGGAGGAAACCGCAGCGGTCAGGGTGGTCCTCGGAATTCTGTATAGATATTTTTCGCCAATATGTGCATAGTATAAGGACGTATGATGCGCTCTGTTCTGCACCGCAGAATGGACGAACACAGGAAAGGTAACGTAATTTATGAATCGGAAAAACCATCTGTTGGCAATCCTTGCGGCTGTCAGCCTCATCCTTGCCACCCTTACCGGCTGCGGCGGCAAAACAGAGCCGGACGTCCCGCAGCCAACGCCGGAACCTGTCGAATACGCCAATCTGACGGACGAGGAATCCCGCGCTTTGCTCTCCCGGCTGCTTGAGAACGCGGGCATAGACGAGACCCGGATCCGTGGCCTTTTTGACCGGGTGGACCAGTTCAACGCCAGTGTTAAGAGTGAATGGCTGACGAACGGCTTTGAGCGCGCTGTCCCCACCGACACCAAGTACGATCCCTATGAGATGCAGGATCTGTGGGCGGAGAAAAACGGTGACTTCCCCGGCTATAACTGCCGCATTACGGCATTCAGCCTGTTCGGTGAGTTCGTCACCGTCGGAGCGGATCAGCCGAAGACTCAGGGAGAGGATACGCTTTTTCTGGATTTGGAAACGCTGACCGAAGATCCCGCCGTTCTCTGCGGAGACAGCACTGCCAAATTCTGCGCGCTGTTTGCGCCGGTGCCCGCCGCAGACAGTACGGATGTGGACGAGCAGGCCCAGACGCTTCAGGCGGGCTGGGCCGCCCGGGGCGTCGCATTCTCGGACAGCACCGCCCGGCTGATCTCCGTTGTCCTGCATGACAGGTTCTCGGACACGGAGAATACGCTGTTTGTGGGGCATGTTGGGGTGCTGCTGCCTGTGGAGGACGGGAGTTTCTGTCTGGTCGAGAAGGTTGCCTTCCAGGAACCGTACCGGCTGGTAAAGTTACAAAATCGGGCGGAACTGCGCGATTATCTGATGGCAAAGTACGATACCTCCTGGGGACAGGATACCACCCGGCCCTTCATCATGGAAAATGACAGCCTGATGGCGGAGTGAGCGGCGGCACGGGACTGCGGATACCGTATCAGCAATCATACAGTAAAAATAATTGGTTTCCTTGAAAAACCGGCAGACGTGCGGAGCGTCTGCCGGTTTTTGTGTGCAGAAAACCGTATCTGGGGGTATGTTTCCGCAGTTGACTGCATAGATTGGACAAGCAAAGGAGGAATCGCTATGCAGCTTTGGAAAAATACGGCTTTGACCTCGGTGGCGGCGCTGCTGGGGCTGTTTCTGCTGCCCTTGGCCGTAGCCCGGGAACCGGCGGAGGTGCCGGAGTATACGGAATTACCCCGGACGGAGCAGACGGCTCCGGTCCAGCCTGCGGTAAAGGCTGTTTATGACGCGGACCGGACCCTGCGGGTGCTGGACGGAGAGACTGTGCGGGAAATGACGCTGGCGGACTATCTGGTGGGCGTCACGGCGGCGGAGATGCCGGCGTCCTTTGCAGAGGAGGCGCTGAAGGCTCAGGCGGTGGCAGCCCGTACCTATACCCTTTACAAGCTGACAGCTGGCAGCAACCACGGGGACACGGCGGACATCTGCACGGACTCCACCTGCTGTCAGGCGTATATCGCCATGGAGCAGGCCCGGGCCAACTGGGGGGCACAGGCGGACGCTTATGAGAAAAAGGTCCGTGATGCGGTGACGTCTACCGATGGGGAGGCTATCCTCTATGGCGGCATTCCGATTCTGGCGGTGTTCCATTCCAGCTCCGCAGGGCTGACCCGAGCTGCGGGACAGGTGTGGCAGAACGATCTGCCCTACCTGAAGCCGGTGGATTCCCCCGAAGCCAAGGAGACCATCCCCAATTATTACAGCCGCGTAGACTTTACCCCGGCGGCGCTGAAGGAAAAGCTGCTGGCGAAGATCCCCTCTGCCGATCTCTCCGGGGACAAGAAAAGCTGGCTGAAAGATCCTATCCGGGACAGCGCCGGCAGCGTGGAGACGGTGGAGGTGGGGGGCGTGACGGTCCGGGGCGGTACGGTGCGCGCCGCGCTGGGGCTGCGTTCCGCCTGCTTTGAATGGGAATTGCAGAACGGCAATTTTGTGTTTTACGTCACCGGCTACGGCCACGGCGTGGGCCTCAGTCAATACGGCGCGGACGCCATGGCGGAGAGCGGCGCGGACTATCAGACTATCCTGACCCACTACTATACCGGCGTGACGGTGGAGGTCTTCAACGGCTGAGTCACGGACTTTACAAGACAGAAGCAAATGTGGTAAAATATTTTATTAAAAAACTGCCGCAAAGGGGGAACTGCTGATGAAAAAGCGATGGGCCATGGGTCTGCTGTGCTGCTTGCTGCTGTTTCAATTGGCTTTTCCGGCCAAAGCGGCGGGCAGTGTGTATTTCGTGGCGGCAGAGGAAAGCGTTCTGCCGGTGACGGATGCCACCATGCCCTTCTGGGCCAACGGCTATCTGTATGTACCGGCCTCTGTATTCACCAATCTGGGGATCTCTGTCATCAACAATACCGCAAAAAAGATGACGGTGCTGGAAAAGGACCGCCGGGCCATGCTGTTTGACTGGGCCAAGGGTACGGCGCAGGACAGCAGCGGCAGTCTGTTCACCCCCGGCGTCATTCAGTCCGGCGGACTGGTGTTTGTCCCGGCGTCTACCGTCGCAAACTTTTTCGGCCTGCAATATTCCGTGACAGATGTGACCAACGGCTATCTGGTGTGGCTGCGGTCTCCGGATTTCGGCATGAGCGCCAAGGATTTTGCCAATGCGGCGACCTACAATATGGAAGAGCGCTACAACGCGTATAACAGGGATACCACGGCCAGTACCACGCCCAATGTACCGGTTACACCCTCTGCACCGACGCGGGGGGCCAGGATCCATCTGTGTCTGGAAGCGGATCAGCGGACCTCCGAGCTGCTGGACGCCTTGGACCGTGCTAACGGCTGGGCCACCTTCTACTGTACGCCGGACTTCCTGGAATCCAACGGCGAACTGCTGCGGCGGATGGCTGCCTCCGGTCATGCGGTGGGCATACTGGCGGAGAGCGGCGAGGACACGGCGGAGCAGCTGCGGCGGGGCAATGAAGCCCTGTACCGGGCCACTCTGGGAAAGTCCCGGCTGGCCTATGTGCCGGATGCGGAGAAGACGGAGCTGCAGGCCTTGGAGGAGGTTGGCTGGCGGTGCCTGACACCCTCAATGGACCGGTCGGATTACAAGCTGGAAAGCAGCTCCAACGCCTCCGCGCTGATGAAGCGGGTGTCGGCCCGGCGGGGGGATGTGTCTGTCTGGCTGGGGACCACTGCCTCTGCCGCGGGCCTGCGGGAATTTGTGATCTCCGCTCAGGGAGCGGGCCACTACTGCCGGGCGATGACGGAAATCGGCTGACCGGCGGCTGAAATGGCGCAAGATTTACAAAACGTTCAACACCCTGACGAAGTTTAGGGTAATATAAAGTAGAGAAGAACATAAGAAACGGGACCGGAAGGCCCCGCAGAACGGAGGAGACCCTATGGGACGCAACATTCTGGTTGTAGAAGACGATAAGAATATCTCCGACCTGATCCACATGTATCTGGTAAAGGAAGGCTTTGACGTCCGCATCGCCGGGGACGGCGGCAAAGCACTGGAGGAGTTCCAGAAGAAGGAGCCGGACCTGATCCTGTTGGACATCATGCTGCCTGTGATGGATGGCTGGGCGGTCTGCGCCAAGATCCGGGAGACCAGCAAGGTGCCCATCATCATGCTGACGGCCAAGAGCGAGGTCTTTGACCGGATCCAGGGCCTTGAAATGGGCGCGGATGACTACATCGTCAAGCCCTTTGAGATGAAGGAGCTGATCGCCCGGATCAATGCCGTTCTGCGGCGGACGGAGATCCCCAACGACACCAGCAAGAAGCTCCATTTTGACAAGCTGACCATTGATCTGGATTCCTATGAGCTGATCGTGGACGGCAAAAAGATCGACACGCCCCCCAAGGAACTGGAACTGCTGTACCATTTGGCCTCCACCCCCAACCGGGTCTACACCCGCAACCAGCTTTTGGACGAGGTGTGGGGCTTCGACTATTTTGGCGACAGCCGCACTGTGGACGTGCATATCAAGCGCCTGCGGGAAAAGGTAGAGGGCGTCAGCGACCAGTGGGCGCTGAAAACCGTCTGGGGCGTGGGCTATAAGTTCGAGACCGTCGGCGGCCAGACGGCAGACAAGGCGAAGTAATATGAAGGATTGGTTCCGCGAGCGGTTTCACGGGCTTTATTGGCGGCAGATGGCCGTCACCGTGGGCATGGTGTTCCTGACGCTGGTGCTGTTGGGCGTGTCCTTTTTTTCCCTGAGCTATTCCTATGCCCGGGGGCAGAAAACCGATGAGTTGATGGTCCGGGCGATGGCGGTGAGCAAGCTGTCCGTGCGGTATCTGGAGACCGGCCGCTATCTCTCTATGGAGGAATTGCAGAAGGACGAGCAGTTCCGTCAGCTGGCGGCCACTGCCGCCGTGATCTCCGAAATGGATATTCTGGTGTGCGATATGGATGGCCATGTCCTCCTGTCCACGGATGCCGCCATGGAGGGGCGGTCCGTCACCATTCCGTCATCGGTGATGGACAAGGTCTCCGCAGACGGCACCTGGGCCGGGCGGAGCCGTCTGGACCAGATCTATGCCAGCAAGCAGTTTGTGGGCGGCGTGTCCGTGGTGAACCCAACCACCGGGGAGGTCCTGGGGGCGGTGTTCACCGTCTGCGCCTCGGATTCCGTTGATAATCTGTGGCGGGCCTTTGCGGGACTGCTGATGATGACGGGCTTCGTGGTGCTGATGATCTCCTTTATGGCATCCTCCATCACCACCATGCGGCAGATCCAGCCCATCCGGGAGATGGCTGCTGCCACCCGGCAGTATGCCGACGGTGATTTTGATGTTCGTATGAACGACTACGGCCGGGAGGACGAGATCGGCGAGCTGGCGGCTTCCTTTAATAATATGGCAGAGTCCTTGCAGCAGACGGAGCGTCAGCGCCGGGAGTTCATCGCCAACATCTCCCACGAGCTGAAAACCCCTATGACCACCATCGCCGGGTATACGGACGGCATTTTGGACGGTACCATCCCGCCTGAGAATGAAAAGCAGTATCTGCGGATCATCGCCAACGAGAGCCGCCGTCTCAGCCGCCTTGTGCGGCGGATGCTGGATGTCAGCCAGCTGCAGGCTATCGATCCCCTGCGCAACGGCAATCATTTCGATGTGTGCGAGTCTATGCGCCGGGTACTGATCTCCATGGAGAAGAAGATCAATGACCGGCATCTGGATGTGGAAGCGGACATCCCCGATGAGCCGATTTTGGTGCTGGGCGACAACGATATGATCACCCAGGTCATTTACAACCTGCTGGAAAATGCCGCCAAATTTGCGCGGGAGGGCTCCACCCTCTATTTGGGTGTGGCCATGATGGACGGCAAGGCCCGGATCACTGTCCGGAACGTGGGCGAGACCATCCCGGCGGAGGAGCTGCCGCTGCTGTTTGAGCGGTTCCACAAAAGTGACAAGTCCCGCAGCGAGGATAAGGATGGTTATGGCTTGGGCCTGTATATCGTCAAGACCATTTTGCAGCAGCACAAGGAAGAAATCAATGTCACCAGCGAGAATGGCGTGACCACCTTCACGTTTTCTCTGCGGGTGGAGTAAAGAGGTACTATGAGCGAGCGCAGGACCCTGCAGATGCGGGGAGAAGTCATCGAGGAATACAGCAGAGATTTCCCCGCGGAGATCGTGGAGATCTATTCCCGGCCTTTGCCGGGGGCCGTGGAGCCTGTACCCACAGAGCCAACACCCAGACCTCGGAGGAAAAAGCGCCGGGTGTGGAAGGGGCTGTTGATTCTTCTGGCCGTAGCGGCGGTAATCGCTTTGCTGGCGGCGGGGGTGCGGTGGCTGATATGGGAATTGCAAATGCCTGATGACTGGGGCGAGGATGATTATTACTACTACGATCAGGATCAGGAGGATGAGGATGCCCCCATTACCATTCCCACTGTGGAACCGGATGCAGACGCCCGTCTGGATCTGGCAAAGGATCGAGACCGTGAGCTTTCGGCTCAGGAGGTCTACCGGAAGGTAAGCAGCGCCGTGGTCACGGTGGCGGTGGATCTGGACGGTGGCCGGATGTCTGTGGGAACCGGTGTGATCTTCCGGGAGGACGGCTACATCCTCACCAACCACCATGTGGTAGCCGGGGGCAAGACCTGCACGGTGCTGCTGCCCGGAGGACGGCCCTATGCGGCGAAGTATATCGCCAGCGACGCCGGGTACGATCTGGCGGTGCTGAAGATCAATGCGGAGGAGGCTCTTCCCTTTGCGGAATTCGGAAATTCCGACGCTTTGTCTGTAGGCGACCCTGTGTACGCCATCGGTACGCCCCTGGACATTGAGATGGGCGGTACCTTCACGGATGGTATCGTTTCCTCCGTCAACCGGGAGATCCAGCTTACCAGCCGGACCTCCATGCCGCTGATCCAGACCAATGCGGCGCTGAACAACGGCAACTCCGGCGGCCCGCTCATCGACAGTTACGGGCAGGTAGTGGGTATCAACTTTATGAAGCTGTATGCCCGATATTCCACGGTGGAGGGTCTTGGCTTTGCCATTCCCTCCGTGCAGGCGGAGCGGGTGGTCAATGATCTGCTGATCTACGGCGAGCCTCAGCCGGAGCCGCTGCTGGGCGTTTCCGTTCTGCAAGTGCCGGACCAGCTGGCGGAGCACCTGTGGGGCATTCAGGTGAAGGAGGTCACGGCGGGCGGCGCGGCGGACCGGGCCGGCGTCCGGGCCGGGGATTATCTTCTGGCGGCGGACGGCAAGGAGACCCTCAGCAGTGCGGATCTGCTGCGGGCCCGGTGGCAGCATCATGTGGGCGACGAGATGACGTTGACCCTCTGGCGCCGCGGCGAGATCCTGACGGTAACGCTGGAACTGACTGAGGCCGTGGAAAAGTGATCCCCTCTAAATGAGACGAATGCCCCCCGGCGGCTGTACTCAGCCGCCGGGGGTTTTATGATCCTTTTGGGGGAAAATCAGCGAAAGACCGGAGAGCAGCAGGTAGATACCGAAGGGGCGGCGTAGCAGGTCCACATCCACCGCTGTGGCGATCCATGCCCCTGCAAGTGCCGCCGGGACAGCCACAGGGACGGCGGCCTTCCATGTGGGCACATCCAGATATCCCTTCCGCCAGTGGCACAGCAGGGCGGAAATGGCTGTGGGCAGGAAGAACAGCAGGTTGATGCCCTGGGCCGTTCGCTGGTCCACGCCTAAAAACAGTGTCATCACTAACAGCAGCAGCGTTCCGCCGCCCACGCCCCACGCGGAGATCACCGCGGCCCCCAGCCCGCAGAGAAAGGGGAGCAGCCAGTCCGTCACAGCAGATACCTCACCCCCGCGTAAAAGAGAAAGGCGGCGAAGATCCACTTCAAAACTTTGGTGGACACTCTGCCGTAGAGCTTTCCGCCCAGCCAGCCCCCCAGCAGCCCACCCGCCAGATAGGGCAGGGCGGAGGCCCAATCCATCCCGCCCCGCCAGAGGTACATGGCGGCGGACACGGCGCACACCGGGAAAATGACCGCCACACAGGTGGCATAGAGTTGCCGGGACTTCAGATTGCCCCAACGGGAGAGAATGGGGAGAAATACCATACCGCCGCCCCCGCCGAACAGGCCGTTTACCGCCCCGGCGGCAGCGCCGGACAGGATATATTTCAGACGGTTTGTCATGACCCTCCCTCCTTCCTATGTAGCCGCCCGGCGCACCGGGCGGTGTGCCGTTACAGCTTGCGGTAGCTCTGGCAGTCGGTACACTGGTCCATGGTGGGGTTGGCCTCGTGGGTGCCTACCTGAATACTGGTCAGGCCGCAGTGATCCACATCCTGACAGTGGTGGGCGCAGTTGGTGACACTGCATTTGATGGCGGAGTTGGGGGTGCAGTTGCAGCCGTCGTTGGTACAGTTCTTGCTCATGATACGTTCCTCCAGAAAAATAGAGTCAGGCGCAAAGCCTGACTCTATTTTGTCTTGAAACGGATTTTTTATGCGTCTATATGCCCAGCAGCCACGAAGCGAAGCGGAAATAGATCAGCAGACTGGTGGCATCCACGATGGTGGTGATGAAGGGACTGGCCATCACCGCCGGGTCCAAGCCAATCTTCTCCGCCAGCAGCGGCAGTGAGCAGCCCACACACTTGGCGAATACCACTACGAACATGATGGTCAGGCACACCACCAGACACACCACGGGGGTCACGGCGGCATTGCCCAACAGCAGACGGTCCACCAGCTGCATTTTCACGAAATTGGCCGCCGCCAGACACGAGCCGCACAGCAGCGACACCCGCAGCTCCTTCCACAGGACCTTCAGGATGTCAGAGAAATCTACCTCGTCCAGACTTAAGGCACGGATGACCGCCACGCTGGCCTGCGTACCGGAGTTACCGCCGGTGCCGGAGAGCATGGGGATATAGGAGTTCAGCACCAG
>ENA-ORTG01003310-ORTG01003310.1-human-gut-metagenome-genome-assembly--contig:-NODE-3310-length-11562-cov-2.662206_pt1 | contig 11562 bp, 8 predicted proteins | sample MGYA00241906_ERZ509176 | MGnify/ENA primary metagenome ERZ509176 (study PRJEB26280, sample SAMEA2338811) | human gut metagenome | biome: human gut; feature: human-associated habitat; material: faeces... | reverse complement strand
TCAGCCGGGAAAACTGGCAGGATATCGTCTGGCCCCTGCCGGTGGGGGACCTGCTGTTCGTGGGCCGGGCCGCCGGACGGGTGCTGCACCAGTACGGTGTGGAGACCATCGGTCAGCTGGCGGCCTGCTCCCCCCAGATGCTGGAAACGCTGCTGGGCAAGCTGGGGCTTCAGCTTCACGAGTACGCCAACGGGCTGGACGGCAGCCCCGTCCGCCCGGCGGGCCAGCAAGAGCCGGTGAAATCCGTGGGAAACGGCACCACCTTCCCCAAAAACCTCACCCGCTGGGAGGAGGTACAGCGTGGTCTGGCGGTGCTGTCCGACAGTGTGGCCATGCGGCTGCGGCAGCAGGGGCTGTACTGCGGCGGCGTGTCCGTGTCCCTGCGAAACGCCCAGTTCCGCACCGTGTCCCGGCAGATGCGGCTCCCGGCCCCCACCCACCTGATGAAGGACATCTGGCAGTCGGCCATGGAGCTGACCCGGCGGCTGTGGAAGGCCCCGGAGCCGGTACGGATGCTCACCGTCACCGCCCTGTATATCACCGACAGCGCCGACTCCTTCCAGCAGCTGGATCTGTTGGAGGCACCGGTGGTCTCCCGGCAGCAGGAAAAGCAGGAGAAGCTGGAGCGCACCATGGACGCCATCCGTGGAAAATACGGCCGGGGTTCCATCTCCTTCGGCCTGCCGGGGGAGGATCGTGCCGGTTGGGACGACTGACCCATAGCGCCGCACAGGGGCAGGGCCATCCCCAAGGCTCCCAACTTCCGCCCTCAGATCCGTTCCCCTGAGACCCATTTCCATCCAGCACAGCGTAAAAGCATGTCTGCATAAAAAGCGCAGCTGCATAAGAATGTGGCCGTATAAATGGCACAAAATCGTACTGCATAAAAATATGACGGCATAGAAGTGTGTCGGCGCAAAAACGTAACTGCATAAAAAAGAGACGCACCCGCACGGGGTGTCCCAATAAGAAAACATTGTTGGGTTTGAAAGAAACGGTATAGCTTCGGCTATGCCGTTTCTTCATTTTGCCGGATATCGAATACCCTGGACATTTCCAAGATACCGATGCCCTTGTAGTAAATATCGACTTCCTGTTTGCGGTTGGTTTTGCTGTGGGGATCGGTGGCTGCGTGTACGACGATCTTCTCCACAAACTCATGCAGGATATGGGGTGTCAGTTCCGGGATTTCTGTGTACTTTCGGACAATGGACAGAAACCGTTCCACATTGGCACACTTGCTTTCCTCCTCCTGGATTTCTTCCCGGAGGCTGTTTGCTTGGGTCTGCAAGGCTGCCTGCTCTGCTTCATAGTCAGCGGACAGTTTCTTGAACCGTTCGTCTGTCAGTTTGCCCGTGATATTGTCCTCATACAAATGCTTGAAGATTCTATCCAGCTCCGAAATCCGTTTCTCTGCATCGGTCAGGAGCTTCTTCTTTTTGGCAAGGCCCTTGCTTCTCTCCTTCTCGTCCATATCCATGACCATCTTCACAAACTGATCTTCCTGTTCCCTTGCATAGGAAACAACCTTACAGAGATTTTGCAGTATCAGTTCTTCCAGAATGACCGTCCGTATGGAATGGGTGGAGCCGCATATATCCCGGCTTTTCCGATACCCCGCACACAAATAATACTCCTGCTCCCGCCGGAAGCCGGTTGCCCTGCATTGGTACATGATTGAGCCGCAGTCAGCACAGAACATCATGCCGGAAAACATCCCCATCTCTCCCATTTTGGTTGGCCTGCGCCGGGTCTGCCGTGCCAGTCTTACCGCATCGGCAATGGATTCCGTCCAGATCGGTTCGTGGGTATTCTCAAAGATCACCCACTCACTTTCGGGATTCTGAATCTTCTTTTTGCTTTTGTAGGATTTCTTCGTGGTTTTGAAGTTTACTGTGTGCCCCAGATATTCCCGCCAGCGGTCAAGGATATGGGCAACTGTCGAAGCATTCCAGCCATAGGGATCATCCTGCGGTTTTACATTGCAGTTGATACCCTTACTTTCGTAGTAAGCGGCAGGGGTAAGGATCTTCCGCTGCTTCAACAGCCTTGCGATTTGAGAAGGCCCGTATCCGTCCATCACATACAGACCAATATCATAAACCACATTGGCTGCATCGTTGTCCCGTACCCATTGCTTCGGATTGGCAGGGTCTTTCATATACCCGTAAGGTGCATTGGTGGTCAGGTGTTCTCCCGCATTTCCTTTGACCTTCATAACGGCCCGGATCTTCTTACTTGTGTCCTTGGCGTACCACTCGTTGATGATGTTCCGAAACGGGGTAAACTCGTTGTCGCCCTGCTTACTGTCCACTCCATCGTTGACAGCAATAAAGTGAACATCGTGCTCCGGGAACATGATCTCAGTATACATTCCCACTTGCAGGTAGTCACGGCCCAGACGGGACATATCCTTGATAATGACCCGCTTGACAATACCTGCTTCAATGTCCGCAATCATTTCCTGGAACCCAGGGCGGTTAAAGGTGGTGCCGGAGATGCCATCGTCAATATAAAAACGGATATTCTTCCAGCCATGGTCAAGGGCATACTTCTGTAAAATCTTCTTTTGGGAGAAACTTGTTGAGTTTAATTCCGGGAATTAACTTATAGGAGGAAGCGGCTATGCGGGAAGCCCTTAAAAATGCTGTACAAAGTGCTATTCTGTTTGAATGCCAGTTGCCACACCAAGAGAGTGGCTTAGGCAAGTCGTGCCTTTCCTCTCAAAATGACATTTGCTTTAATAACACAGACCCCCAAGAGATTGCAAAAGTTATATATAATGGCATTGTAGAGTTTGCATTAAATGAATACGAAATCAATTATGATGATTTGGAGCGCGAGCAAAGAAGGGCCATTCTTAGCCGAATCCGGTACAATCCTACTGCAGATAACTCTGCTAAATTGAAATATGGCTTTTATGGTGAGGTATTATTGGATTTGATTTTGCGGGTATTTCTCCAAACAAGTGTCGTTGCTGCGCGGGGATATTTTTACTCACCCATTGAAAATAGTGAGGCTAAAGGCTTTGATGCTTTCCATTTGTTGGAGCGCGACGGAAATATCGATCTATGGTTTGGGGAAGCAAAATTCTATTTGCGGTACAAGGATGCAATAACCCCTGTAATGGAGAAGTTGGGAACCTCGTTATCAGATGGTTATTTGAATCGGAATTTGATAGCAATCATAAATGAACGGGATCACCTCTCTGTACATAATACCCAGCTGAATAGCCTGTTGGACTCTTGGTTTGAAAATCCCAGTATCAATTTGGCACAGGAAATGCAGAACCGGGGGATACGGTTAATCTACCCAATATTTATCGCTTATGAAAAAGCTAACAGAGATGCATATCATCAAAGCATTAAAAAGTGTATCGATCATATTGCCGCAGAATATGCACGGATCGGCATTAGCATTCCCGCTACATTCGATTATCGACTTTTCTTCATCTTCTTACCGCTGTCAGAAGTCAAGCAAATCAAGGAGAGTGTGATTCAATGGATAGATTCACAAGAACCGCTGATATAATTAAGGCGTATTACAGTTATAAACAAACAGCGGACTCTGCTACATTTGTCAAAAAAGTGTGCAGTTTCTTTGACTTTATCAAGGACGAAAGTTTGTCTGATGCTGATTTGAATTTGCTCTTATTTTTAGCAAATGAAGCTGGTATTCCTCAATACTATGATCTGCTAAAATCAAAGTTCACGAATGCCGAGATTGGTGATGAAAGTATCAATTCACTTACCATGAGTGCTTTGTTCCATGATGCTAGTCTGATTAGGGGTGATAGTAAACTGCATCGTTATCAAAAACATGTTCTTGATAGCTTTGTGGCCACGCAGCGAAACCGTTATGTTTTAACTGCACCTACATCCTTTGGAAAAACTTTCTTGGTCTACGAGATTATCCAAAAGATGCAATATCAGAATGTACTTTTGATCTTTCCTGCAATAAGCCTATTATCCGAAAACTATGCTCGCCTCTGTAGTTGGGAAGCCTTTAGTGACTATGCCATTCACTCATTAAGTGAAGAAGAATTTGATATTACTCAGAAGAATATATTCATTTTTACTCCCGAGCGTTTTTTGTCCTTTATGGATTCACATCAGCACCTTCACTTCAATTTTGCTTTTATTGATGAAGTCTATAAAATTGATAACAGCTTTGTTATCGATCAGGAAACATCGGGAGAAAATGAGCGTGATACAGCTTATCGTCTGGCATTAGAATTTATTTGCAACCTAACAGACAATATGTTACTGGCAGGTCCGTATATGGCTCTGCCGACAGCAGAAACAGAACTACATAAATCCTTTAATGATTTTGCTCGCGATAATGGTTTTGTTTTCTTGCGATATAATCAATTTGAAATCGTCTCAAAAGAATATACAACAGTTAAAAGCAGACAGCAATACATCATCGACAATATTCCGGTTGAAATCGGTTCAGCGAGTAAAACGCAGAAGATTGCCAATATTATTCTGGCGTTAAGTTCACCCACAGAAAACACTATAATTTATTGTAATCGAAAATCTGACACAGAATCGTATGCCAGACAGTTGTTAAACAACCAAGAACTCATTTCCATATTTCAGGAGAGATGTTCAGCGGTAGATGCACCTGTTTATGAAATATTTTTGGAGCATTTACAGAATACTTTTGGAGACGACTGGATTGTATTGAAAGCATTAAAAGGAAGAATAGGAATTCATCACAGCCTTGTGCCCAAATATATTCAAAAAGAAATCATCAGTTTATTTAACTGTGGTGCATTGATTTGCCTCTTTTCGACCACTACAATTACCGAGGGTGTTAATACATCAGCTAAAAATATAATCATTACCTCGGGTAAAAAAGGTACAAAAAACCTTAGACAATTTGATGCCAAAAATATCGCTGGCCGAGCAGGTCGTTTCCAGCAACATTATTCAGGAAGAGTTATCGACTTAAATAATGGCTTTGAGGATATCGTTAACAGAGAGCCAGAATTGTTGGAACACAAAAATTATGATATCAACGCCCCAAAGACAGATGTTGACTACCAAATTACAAAGGATCAGTATTTGTCTGGGGCGGATCTTCTAGAGAAAGAATCGATATCTTTACGAGTTGAGGCATCAGGAATTCCAACCAATGTTTTTAACAGCTTTAGAGTTGTTGGGCCCAAGGACAAACTGTTGCTTTATGAACGAATAGAGAGTATGCCCTGGTGGACTATTGAAGAAATTAAGCGAGTTTCTACCAAATTGGCACGAACTAACGCCAGAAGTTTGCATTGGAGTGGTTTTCAAACTATTCTTAATCTGATATTCCCTGTTGTGCGGGAAGAAAAGCTTAAGCAACTTATTAGTTTCCGAGTAGGAGATCAACAACAGTATTCTTTAGTAACTGTACTATTAAGCTCATATCTTGAAGGTGGATTTATGTCGATGGTTGATTATTATACTACCCGTCGAAACCCGCCTAAAACCAAAGATGAAGCAATACGAACAGTTGCTGATTTTGTCTATAATGTTTTCAAATACCATTTGGTAAAATATCTTGGCTTATTTGATGTTTTCTTTAGATACCGGGTTTCGGTTCTTGAAAATGTTGATATGGATAGTGTCCCTGGATTGGGCCTGCTGATGCAGAAGCTTGAGTACAATGCACTTTCTCCTACTGCGCGCAAAGTAAGCGACTATGGTGTTCCTTTTAAGCTTATTGATTGCTATGATAGCCAAGCAGAATATGATAAGGAACAGTTTGATGCTTACGAGAAACGAGTTGACGAGCAAGTAAGCAGACTATTCCAATAAGCAAATAGGTACGTATCAAGGACTACTGAAACATATTTTGTGAATTAGCAAATCCACAAAATATAGTAAAGGGTTAAGATAAACGGCTCCGCCGCCCTTGACAATTTCCTGTGTCCTTGCTGTATGGTAGTCAAGAGGGCGCAAGCGGATAAAACGCTTGCGCCCTCAAATGATTATGTTTGTTACCTCTAATGCAGATTTCAAGGGGTGCCCAGATTTAAGGCTCCCTTTGGAACACCATAAATGGACACATTTGGCCCAAAAGTAGGCAGATAATACGATCACACTCCCCGCCCCATAAAAAGGTGAGACAAGGGAAGAACCCCTCGATTTTCAACCGTTATTGCTGCACTTTTTCGATGGATCCCGAAAAAAGCCATAGTGCATAACGGATCGATACATGCCTGTTATATAAAAATACAGTTTTGTTCTTTCATCTTCGCATCCTATCTAATCCTCTATCTGTATTTTCGTTCATAGGAACGGATAAGGATAGGATTGATATATCTATATTTGATTATTTAGTATTTAATATATAAGTATTTAATTGTGCGGGATTTCCCTGTACAGGATTTCCCTGCTTAGGTTACAATGCCTTTTTGAGGCAATTTGAAAAGTGTTGATTTTTTGAATTTTATCCTTCTGTAAGCTACCGAACATAGGAGCATGAGAAAAGATATGCCCCCACCTTAATTCGGGTCACACAGAGCCGCAGAACGCCCGAAACGAACGCAAAACACCACATCTTCTCGGACAGTACAGGAAAAGAGTGCCGATACTTGCGTATCAGCACCCTTTTTTCCTGTCAGTATTTGATTTTGAACTTTCCACACCGCATTTGTACCTATGAAAACATTGATTTACTGACGATTGCTCATTGTTTTCTTATTAGGTACGCCCGCAGGTGCGTCTCTTTTTCACGCCGGGATGCCCCGGCCTTGGATCACAAAATGGCTTACAGCTTCTCCCGAACCTTGGCGGCCTTGCCGACACGGTCACGCAGGTAGTAGAGCTTGGCACGACGGACATAGCCGTGGCGCACAGTCTCCACCTTCACGATAGAGGGAGAGTGAACGGGGAACACCTTCTCCACGCCCACGCCGTAGGAGATACGACGGACGGTGAAGGTCTCCTCGATACCGCCGTGCTTCTTGGCGATGACGGTACCCTCGAACACCTGAACACGCTCACGGGCGCCTTCCTTGACCTTCACGTGGACACGGACGGTATCGCCCACTTCCACCTGAGGCACGTCGTTCTGCAGCTGCTTTTCATTCAGTGCTTTGATGAGATCCATGGATTTTTCCTCCTAAATTATAGGCGTTCATGCCGTCATTTCCGTGGCGTCCCACCTTTTTCGGGACACCGGCGACAGAGGACCGCCCTTTTCATGCCATGATAGAATATCACAGATGCCCGCCAAATGCAAGCATTATTTCCTGTTTTGACAAAAAAAGTATCGAAATAGGCTCCAACAAGCCCATTTCCCCTTGTTCATCCATGTACGCCAGCATGATACGGCTGAAAATCACTCGCCCTCCTGCAAAAGGTCCCGCAGCTCATACAGCCGCAGCCGGGCGGATGCGTCTGTGGGGTCTTGGGCCAGAGGCTCCATCACGGCGATGCGCTCCGGCAGATGGGCCTTGGCTCCCTCCGGGTGGAGCAGCAGCTGCCCGTAAACGGCGCTGCATACGGCACGGTCATCGCTCCCCTGCTCCGGCAAAAGGGCGCAGGCCTGCCGGAAGGTGTGGAAAGCAGCCACGCCGCCCCAGTAATCGCCATCATCCCCGTGGACCTGATAGTCCGAAAAGCGGGTACAGGTCTCCGCCGCTCCGGAGCGGGCCAGCGTCACAAGGTCTGAATGGTCCCGCCGTGCTCCTTGCCACAGGAGACAGAACACAACGGCGGCCAATGTCGTCAGGGACAGCAAAACTAAGGGCAGTCGCTTCATCAGGGCGTCCTCCTTTGCTACTTTGTCCCCATCATACCAAAAAGTACCGGAGTTGTCCATCAAAACGTCCACTGATGCGTCCGTTATATGTCCGCAATCCGTCCATTTTTACGGGCAAAATCACGCCCGGAGGGAAAAAGCATCCCTCCGGGTGGTACGGTTTTTCTACCGGAAAATTTCCCCTGCCTCGTCCAGCAGCTCCCGGCGGCGAACCCGGACAAAGTCCGGGGACAGGTCCGGCCGGTAGCGGGCGATAGCCTTTTCCAGCAGCTGGGGGTTCAGCCCCGGGTTCTGGGCCTGCACCGTCACGGCGGCCCGAAGAACATTTTCTCCCTCGGCAAAGGCGATGTCCCGGATCATGGGGGCGATGTCCACCTGGGCCAGCTGCTTGCGCTTGGTGCGCTTTTCGATCAGCAGCTCCTGCCGGTGGAACAGCTCCTCCAGGGCCTGCACGGCCCCCTCCGGCACCCCCCGGTCATAGTCCAGCTCCACCTCCGCCCAGAGATAGGCCAGCTCCCGCACCGGCCGCAGGGCGGGATAGCAGTCCAGGATCCGCAGCCCCTCCGGCAGGCCGCCGTTGAGCTTTTCGGCCAGGCCCGCCCCGTCGGTGTCCTGGGTCACCTCAAAGTCCAGCAGCTCACAGTTGCTGGACTGGCACACCGGCAGCGGCAGCACGATGGAGATGATGGGATGGGGATGGAAGCCCTGGGAGTGCCTGATATCCAGCTCCGTCCGGGGAAAGGCCCGCTGCACCGTCCGCAGCAGGTCCAGATTGGAGATATAGGCCGCCGGGCCCTCCTTCACAAACAGCAGTCGCAGCTTAGACATCGAATTTCCCTCCTACCAGCCGGTTGGCGCCGCAGGCGTTGCAGTGGGTGCGGCAGTCCGGAGTGGTGACCCCGGCAAAGGCCCGCTCCCGCTCTCGCCAGAGATAGCTCTCCGTGACGCCGCTGGAGATCATGGCCCAGGGCATCAGCTCGTCCTTTTCCCGGGTGCGGTTGGCGTAAAAATGGGGATCCAGCCCGCACTGGTCAAAGGCCTCCAGCCAGCGGTCCAGGGAGAAATACTCCTCCCATGCATCCAGCTTGGAGCCCTTGCGCCACGCCGTCTCCAACACCTTGCACATCCGGCGGTCGCCACGGGCCAGCACAGCCTCCAGAAAGCTGGTGTCGGAGTCGTGCCAGTTATAGGTGACGGTTTTGGTCTTGATGGCCTCCCGCAGCAAGGCCACCCGCCGCTCATACTCCTCCTTGGAGATCTGCGGCTCCCACTGAAAGGCCGTATGGGGCTTGGGAACGAACCACGATGTGGAGACGGTGATGCGGACGCCCCGGTTTTTATTGCTGGCGCTCTCCCGCCATGTATGCATGACACGGGCCGCCAGATCGGCAATGCCCAGCACGTCCTCATCGGTCTCCGTGGGCAAGCCCAGCATGAAGTACAGCTTCACGGCGTTATAGCCCCCGGCAAAGGCCGTGCGGCAGGACTGAAGCAGATCCTCCTGAGTGACATTTTTGTTGATGACATCCCGCAGCCGCTGGGTACCGGCCTCCGGGGCGAAGGTCAGGCCGCTTTTGCGGCCCTTGGCCAGGCGCTCCATCAGGCTCATGGAGAAGTTATCCGCCCGCAGACTGGGCAGGGACAGATTCACGTGCCGCTGCTGGCAGAAGGGCTCCAGCTGGTCGCACAGCTCCGTCAGCGGCGGATAGTCGCTGGTGGAGAGGCTGGACAGCGTCACCTCCTGATAGCCGGAGTCGTTGCAGGACTCCACGCCGTATCGGGCGCACAGCTCCCGGCTGCGGTTGCGGACGGGCCGGTACACATACCCCGCCTGACAGAACCGGCAGCCCCGGATACAGCCCCGGAACAGTTCCAGCATCACCCGGTCCTGGACGATCTCCGTGGAGGGGACGATGGTTTTGGTGGGGAAAAAGGCCTTGTCCATGTCCCGGACGATGCGCTTGGTCACCACCGCCGGGGCCCCGTCCCGGGGGGTGATGGCGGCCACGGTGCCGTCGTCGTGATACGTCACGTCGTACAGGCTGGGGACGTAGATGCCCGGCAGCTGGGCGGCGGCCCGAAGAAACGCCTCCTTGGTCCAGCCCTCCCGCCGGGCCCGGCGGTGCAGCTCCACCAGCTCCACGGTGAGATCCTCCCCCTCGCCCAGGCTTACCAGGTCGATGAAGTCGGCGATGGGCTCGGCGTTGTACATGGCGGTGCCCCCGGCGATGACCAGGGGGGTCAGGGCCGTGCGCTCCGCGCTGTGAATGGGAATGTTTGCCAGGTCCAGCATATTCAGGATGGCGGGAAAGGCCATCTCATAGCCCACGGAGAAGGCCACGATGTCAAAGTCCGTGATGGGCTGGCCGGATTCCAGGGCGAACAGGGGCATCCCCGCCCGGCGCATCTCCTCCTCCATGTCGCCCCAGGGGGCGAACACCCTCTGGCACCACACGCCCTCCATGTTGTTCATCACACCGTAGAGAATCCGCATGCCCAGGTTGGACATGCCGATCTCGTAGGTATCCGGGAAGCAGAAGGCGATCCGGGTGTCCACCCGGGCCGGGTCCTTCTTCACGGCGTTGTATTCCCCGCCCACATAGCGGGCAGGCTTCTGCACCCGGGGCAGAATGCGTTCCAATCGTTTATCCACGGTATGTTCTCCTTTATACACGCTCTTTGCGGCGCAGGAAGGACCAGTCGCCCTCCATAATGAACAGGCTCAGCAGCATCAGGGCCGCGCCGATATAGCCCCGCAGAGACAGTACCTCCCCGGTCATGACAAAGGCCACCATGGAGGCAAACACCGGCTCCAGGGTGAAAATCAGGCCCACATGACTGGCGGTGGTATACTGCTGCTGCACGGACTGGATGACAAAGGCCACCCCCGAGCAGAAAATTCCCAGAAACAGCGCCGCCGCCCAGGTCCTGCCGGAGGTGGGCAGATGCACCGGTTCCCCCAACCCCAGGGCCAGGGCTAAGGTCACGATGCCTACCACCGCCAGCTGGCACACACCCAGGCCCAGGGGGTCCACCCGGGGATCCCGGACGGCCTTCTCCGTGATCAGCAGGTCCACGGCGTAGCACAGGGGGGTGATGAGGCAGATCAGGTCTCCGGAGGCGGGCCGCAGCTCCCCGTTCAGGGTCAGCAGGGCCATGCCCACCGTGCACACCACCAACGCCGCCCCCAGCTTCCAGCCGGGCCGCTGCCGGAAGAACAGAAAGCCCAGCAGCGGGGCGAAGATCACCTGCAAGGCGCAGATGAACGCGGCGTTTGACAGGGAGGTGCGGGTGATGCCGTAGTTATAGGCCACATAGGTCCCCGCCAGGGCCAGACCCACGATGAGGCTGTACCATAGGGTGGTGCGGTTGATGTGGACCACGTGCTTCCAGAAAATCAGCCCCAGCACCAGAAACGCCACAATAAAGCGGAAGGCGTTCAGGGTCATGGGCGGCAGATCTGCCAGGCAGATATCCGTCAGGTAATAGCTGGCGCCCCAGAAAAAGGTGGTCATCACCAGCAGCAGGTCGGCGCGGCGTTGCTTGTTCATGTCTGTGTTCTCTCCTACCGAAAATCTTCACTAACATCCCATTATACCACAGATCATCCGGCAAGAAAACAGCTTTTTTCGCTTTTTGCGGCTATTTCCACAGGCCCACATACCCCTCGTCGTGGAGCTGCTTGACAAACAGCAGCGCCATAGGCAGCAGGATCATCCCCGCCACGCCCAAGGCCCGGAACCCGGCGTACATGGCCGCCAGAGCCGCCAGGGGAGGCAGGCCCGCCTGGGCGGCCATGACCTTGGG
>ENA-ORTG01003309-ORTG01003309.1-human-gut-metagenome-genome-assembly--contig:-NODE-3309-length-11565-cov-4.240747_pt1 | contig 11565 bp, 9 predicted proteins | sample MGYA00241906_ERZ509176 | MGnify/ENA primary metagenome ERZ509176 (study PRJEB26280, sample SAMEA2338811) | human gut metagenome | biome: human gut; feature: human-associated habitat; material: faeces... | reverse complement strand
GCCTGCCGCAATATCTGCGGTATATCAGCTCCCTGCCGCAGGAGATTACGACCGTTTCCGCTACCGGCATTGCCAAGGCGCTGGACCTGGGCGAGGTGCAGGTGCGAAAGGACCTGGGCGCTGTATGCGGCGCGGGGCGCCCCCGTGTGGGTTATGACCGTGCTGAGCTGACCACCTGCCTGGAGGACTGCCTGGGCGGCCGCCCGGTGGCAGCGGTAATAGTGGGTGCAGGCAAGCTGGGCCGCGCACTGCTGGATTACGCCGGTTTTTCGGAATATGGTACCAACATCCTGGCGGCATTTGATTTGAATGTCCCGGCAGAGGGCGACCGCAGTGAGCTGAAGCCGGTGCTGCCCATGTCGGCGCTGGCGGATTTCTGCGCCGCGAATAATGTCAGCATCGGCATTGTTACGGTGCCTAAGGAAGCCGCGCAGGCGGTGACTGATGTGCTGTACCGCAGCGGTGTGCGGGCATTCTGGTGCTTTGCACCCTGCCGGCTGCAGCTCCCGCCCGATGCTGTCATCCAGTACGAGAATCTGGCGCTTTCTTTGGCGCACCTGAAGGCACGCCTGTAACCGGAAGGAGGTCGAGCGATGAATCTGGATCGTATCATTTCGGTGCAGAACAGCATCACCGTTTTTCGGGATGGCGACCGCTGCCTAAAGGTTTTTAATGAGGACTGCGCCAAGGCGGATGTCATCAATGAGGCGCTGAACCAGGCCCGAATGGAGGAAACGACCGTCACTGTCCCCAAAATTCTGGAGGTGACCGAGGTAAATGGCAAGTGGGCCATTGTTTCGGAGTACATCAAGGGTGAAAATCTGGAACAGTTGATGGAGCGCTATCCCGAAAAGGCGGGGGAGTATATGGAACTTTTCGCCTCTCTGCACTGCCACATCCACCAGCAGTCCTGCCCCATGTTCAAAAAGCTCAAGGATGAGCTTCAGCGCAATATCAACAGCTCGGAGCTCTCCGCCACCGACCGGTATGATCTTTATTCCCGGCTGGAGCGGATCCCAAAATATAACGAGGTCTGCCACGGCAACTTTGTGCCGTCCAAGGTCATCATCAGCGCCGCGACAGGAGAACCATATATCATTGATTGGTTCCATGCCACGCAGGGCAATGCCGCCGCAGATGCCGCGTTGACCTATTTGCTGCTGCGGATGCGCGGCCGCAGGGAGGAGGCCGAGCAGTACCTTGCCTTGTTCTGTGAAAAAAGCGAAATCGAACCGCATTATATCCGCCGCTGGATGCCGCTGGTGGCGGCTTCCCAAACGGTAGTAGCCAATGCCCGCAGCCGTGCCGTGCTGCAGCGGTGGATCGATGACCCCGCAGGGGCGCAAGAGATGGAAACAGAGGTGAATGAAGCATGAAAGTTACAGTTTGTATCGGGTCTTCCTGTCATGTGCGCGGCTCCCGCCAGGTGGTGGAGCAGCTGCAGGATCTCATCCGGGATCATAACCTCAGCGATGAGGTGGAGCTGTGCGGGTCCTTTTGCATGGGCCAGTGCCAGCTGGGTGTCTGCGTAAAGGTGGATGATGAGTTCTGCTCCGTCACGCCGGAGGGCACCCGCGCGTTCTTTGAGGAAAAGGTGCTGAAGCCCCTGAATAAGCAATAAACCGCCGCGGCGGGGAGGAAGCTTCTATGGAATGTCTGACCCTGAAAAAAGCCAATTGCAAAAACTGCTATAAATGCATCCGCCACTGCCCGGTCAAGGCTATTCGCTTTTCCGGCAACCAGGCGTATATTATCCAGGATGAATGCATCATGTGCGGTCAGTGCTTTGTGGTCTGTCCGCAGGATGCCAAGCAGATCGTCAGCGAGGTAGGCAAGGTGCGGGTAATGCTGCAAAGCGGCGCGCCGGTGGTAGCCAGCCTGGCCCCCTCCTTCATTGCCAATTACGCCGGCAGCGGCATAGAGGAGATGCGGGAGGCCTTGAAAAAGCTGGGCTTCTATGATGCCGAGGAAACCGCCTTGGGCGCTACTATGGTCAAGCGGGAATACGACCGCATGGTGGCAGAGGAAAACCGGGATATTATCATTTCCTCCTGCTGCCCATCAGTCAATTTGCTTATCCGCCGGTATTACCCGGCGCTGCTGGGATATTTGGCACCAGTTATGTCCCCTATGCAGGCCCACTGTGCCGATATCAAGCGCCGCATTCCCGGCGCTAAAACCGTATTCATTGGACCTTGTGTGGCCAAAAAAGAAGAAGCCCAGGAATGCGGCGAAGTGGATGCCGTACTGACCTTTGATGAGCTGACCGAATGGCTAAACCAGGAGAATATCACTGTGCAGCCGGCCAGCGAACTGAAAAAGGGCGGCCGGGCGAGGCTGTTCCCCACTGCAGGGGGTATTCTGCGCTGCATGGAAAAGCCCAACGCAGGCTATACCTACATGGCGGTGGATGGTGCCCAAAACTGTCTGGAGGTGCTGGAGGATCTGCTGCATGGCGGGCTGCACCACTGCTTTATTGAAATGTCGGTGTGTACCGGCAGCTGTGTGGGCGGGCCGGTCATGGAAAAATTCCATCGTTCCCCAGTGCGAGATTACCAGGCGGTGGACCGTGTGACCGGGCAGCAGGACTTTGACCTGCCCCAGCCTTCCTCAGCCCAATTGAGCCAGAAACGCCTGCCGCTCATCAAGGAGCGCCATCTGCCATCAGAGCGGGAGCTTGCCGATATCCTGCGTCAGATGGGCAAAAAGAAGCCGGAGGATGAGCTGAACTGTGGCTCCTGCGGCTACAATACCTGCCGGGAAAAGGCCATTGCCGTTTATCAGGGCAAGGCGGAAATCTCCATGTGCCTGCCGTATCTGAAAGAGCGGGCCGAGAGCTTTACCGGAAATATCGTCAATAATTCACCGAACGGCTTTATCCTGCTCAATGAAAAGCTGGAAATCCAGCAGATCAACCGGGCGGCGCTGCAGATGATGAACCTGTCCTCTCCCTCCGATGTGACGGGAGAACCGGTCGTCCGTGTGCTGGATCCGGGGGATTTCTTTACCGTATTGGAAAGTGGGCAGAGCATCGAGAAAAAGCGCATTTATCTTTCGGAATACGACCGCTATGCTGAGGAGACCATCATCCCGGATCACGAGTTCCATCAGATCATTTGTATCCTGCGGGATGTGACCGAGGAGGAACGGGTTCGCCGGCAAAAGGAAGAGCTCAGCCGACAGACTGCCGAGATTGCGGATGGTGTGGTGGCCAAGCAGATGCGCATTGTGCAGGAAATAGCTTCCCTGCTGGGCGAAACGGCCGCTGAGACCAAGATCGCCCTGTATAAATTGAAAGGTTCGGTATCCGATGAATGACCTGTGTGTAGAGATTGGCTACAATAGCATCAACCATGTGGGTGAGGAATTGTGCGGCGACCATGTGGAAGCGGTAGGACAGGGAGAGGATTCCTCGGTGCTGGTGTTGGCCGACGGCTTGGGCAGCGGGGTAAAAGCTAATATCCTCTCCATCCTTACTTCCCGCATCATTTCTACCATGATCGCCGAGGGCCTGCCGCTGGAAGAGTGCGTCAAGGCCATCGCGGCTACGCTTCCCATCTGTTCGGTGCGCAAGGTGGCCTATTCCACCTTTACCATCATTCGCCTTATCAATAATGAGGTGGCGGAGATTATCTGCTACGATAATCCCCCGGTCATCCTTATCCGGAACGGTGTACCCACCGATCTGCCAGGCCGGGATATGATCGTGGGGGGAGATAAAAAAGTACATAAATCCGAGCTGCGCCTGCAGGAAGGAGATATCCTGGTGGCGGTGAGCGATGGCTGCCCCCATGCTGGCATTGGGGTGGCATATAACTTTGGCTGGCAGCTAAAGGACATTGCTGACTTTATAGCGACCGCTTCGGTGGCCGGTTACAATGCCAAGACGCTTTCCACCATGCTGGTGGAGGAGTGTGACCGCTTGTATGGCGGCAAACCCGGCGATGATGCCACCGCCTGCGTGGTGCGGGTGCGCCGCCGCGCACCGGTCAATATTCTGTTTGGCCCGCCCCGCAACCGGGATGACGACGCCCGCATGATGACGCTGTTCTTTTCCAAGGGCGGCAAGCGCATTATCTGTGGCGGCACCACGGCATCCATTGCTTCGCAGTATCTGGGGTCGCCCATCACCACCGAACTGCACTACCAAAGCAGCGGCCTGCCGCCCATTGCCCACATGGAGGGTGTGGACCTGGTGACAGAGGGCATTATCACCATCAGCCGGGTCATTGAGTACGCCAAGGATGTGCTGGATCAGAACGAACGCCATGAGGAATGGGGCTATGGTCACGATGGTGCCTGTCTTATCAGCCGGATGCTGTTTGAGGAAGCGACGGATGTCAATTTCTTCGTTGGCCGGGCGGTAAACCCCGCCCATCAGGATCCCAACCTGCCCATCAGCTTCAATATCAAAATGAAGCTGGTGGAGGAGCTCTCCGAGCTGCTGCATAAAATGGGCAAGAGGGTCAAGGTCATGTATTTCTAAAAAATAAGGGGGAGCCCATGAGAAAGTTTGATACCAAGGTGCAATACCTGAAATACAAGGTGCTGCGGGAGGTGGCCCGGCAGGCCTGGAATGATACCCTGCTGGATAATGTCATGTCCATTCCGCGGGAGCTGGCGCCCCGCAATGCCGAGACCATCTACTGCTGTGTCTACAAGGAGCGTGCCATCCTGAGCGAACGGGTACGCATGGCCATGGGCGGCAATAAGCAGAACCCCAATGTCATCGAGGTCATTGATATCGCCTGCGATGAGTGTCCCATGGGCGGCTATGAGGTCACCAATTCCTGCCGCGGCTGCCTAGCCCGCCGGTGCGAGGATGCCTGCCCCAAGGGAGCCATCACCTTCCACAACCATGTGGCGCACATCGATAAGGCCAAGTGTGTGGACTGCGGTGCCTGTGCCCGGGTCTGCCCTTATTCCGCCATTGTAGACCGCAAGCGTCCCTGCGAGAACGCCTGCAAGATCAAGGCCATCACCATGAATGAGAATAAGGCCGCCGCTATTGATAACAATACCTGCATTTCCTGCGGTGCCTGCGTCTATCAGTGCCCCTTTGGCGCCATCACCGATAAATCCTATATCCTCAATGTCATTGATATGATAAAAAAGAGCGGGGACAATGAGAAATACCATGTCTATGCGGTCATTGCCCCCTCCATCTCCAGCCAATTCACCTACGCCAAGCTGGGGCAGGTTGTCACCGGGCTGCATCGGTTGGGGTTTTACTCGGTGGCGGAAGCGGCGCTCGGCGCCGATATGGTGGCGGATGCCGAAAGCCGTGAGCTGGTGGAAAAGGGCTTTCTGACCAGCTCCTGCTGCCCCGGATTTGTCAGCTATATTGAAAAGGCCTTCCCGGAATTGAAACCTTATATCTCTCACAATCTCTCCCCCATGGCCACCATTGCCCGCTATCTGAAGGAGCATGATGCAACGGCCAAGGTTGTCTTTATCGGTCCCTGCACGGCCAAAAAGGGGGAGGCCGCCAAGCAGGAAGTCCGCCCCTATGTGGATGCCGCAATGACCTTTGAGGAGTTACAGGCGCTTTTTGACAGCCGGGAAATCGATATCACTGCGCTGGAGGAAGGAATGCTGGATGAGGCCTCCTACTTCGGACGCATTTTTGCCCGCTGCGGCGGTTTGGCGGAAGCGGTGGCCCAAGGGATCAAGGAGCATGGCCACACCGATTTTGAGCTGAAAGCAACCTCCTGTGACGGTATTGAACAGTGTCGCATTGCCCTGTTCAAGAAGAGCAAAAAGCTGCTGGATGCCAATTTCATTGAAGGAATGGCCTGCACCGGTGGGTGCATCGGTGGGGCAGGATGCCTGACCCACGGCCCCCGCAGCCGTGCCGAGGTAGATAAATACGGGATGGAAGCCAACGATAAAACCATTACCGAGGCGTTGGCAGCTCTGGAGCCTAAGCCCTAAACATAAAACAGAAACAGTGCGTACCGCAGGCTGGCAGTGCGCACGGTTTTAGGTTTGTACAGGGGGCAGGCCCCGCCCTTCGCACAAACTTTCCCTATGAAAAAGCCGCCCCTGTCGGGGCGGCTCTGTTTTTATGCAGCTAAGGCTGTCTTTGCAGCGATGCCGCAATGGCCCTGGCGGCTTCTACCGTCAGATGTGCGGCAGTTGAAAATTCCTCCGAATGGACCCGGCGGAACATGCCCACCACGCCAATGGTATACCGTACTCGCCCGTCGGCATCGGCTATAGGCGCTGCAATGGCGCGCAGGCCAATCCGGTGCTCGCCATCTTCAATGGCATAACCGCGTTCCCGCGTAGCAGCCACATCAGCCTGGATTTGCTCCGGGGTGGTGTGGGTATGGGGGGTGTAGGCGACCAGCTCGCCGCGGCACACTTGCCGCATAGCATTCTCATTCCACGCCAGGAACACCTTGCCCTGGGCGGTGCAATGCAGCGGCATACGGGTGCCTGGCGCTAATGCGACACGCAGCGGGTTGGGGGCTTCGGTGACCTCCAGCAGCAGGGCATCGGTGCCATCCAGTGCCGCCAAGAATGCGGTCTCGCCTGCCCGATTGGCCAGGCTTTGCAGGAAGGGCCGACTGATGGCGGTAATGTTCCGGCTGCCGCTGGCCGCACACCCCAGTTCAAACAGGTGTAGCCCCAGTCCGTAACAGCCATCCTCAGCGGATTGTTCTACCAACCCGGTTTCCCGCAGGGTGGAGATAATGCCGTGCAGGGTGCTTTTGGGCAGCTCCGTGCGCCGCGCAATCTCCCGCAGCGGCATGGGCGTGCCAGCCTCCGCCAGGATCTCCAGGATTCTGACCGCTTTTTCAATTGATTGTACCCGTCCGCCTGCTTCCAGCATGTGTGTGTTCGCCCTCCCGTTTATCTTATAAGAGAATAATGCTTAGCTTATATTATACTGCTTTTTCGCATAGGTTACAAGTCGGTTTGCACGGAAATGGGCAAAAAATATTTGATAATGCAGCATCGAAGCATAGAAGCATCCGGCCATCGTAAAATGGCCGGATGCTTCTATCAAAGTTTTGTTTACGCGGCAGTCTTTCCCTCTATGGTGCCAATGGAGTTGGCTGCCAGAGCATTGTAGGCATCTTCGCTCAAGGTGGTGTGGTAGAACAGCCGGAAGTACTCGGTCACCTCGGCCTGCAGATCATAGTCGGCAGTCTCCGGATAAAGCAGCTTGGCCATCCACATCATACCCAGCATCCGCTGAACGCTGGGGGGGAAGCCCATCCAGTTGTAGGGGCCGTTGGGAACTTCATAGTAATGCCCCTCCTTGATGGCGGTCACGCCCTGCCAGGCGGGATCCTCGCCAACGGTAGCGTATACGCTGCCGGGGGCAAACAGAATCACATCAGGATTCCACTTCAGGATCTGCTCAATATCAACCTCGTTGCCGGTGCCCTTGGAGGAGGGGGATTCTACAACTGCCAGGTTGTTGGAAAGCAGGTCAATGATCTCGGCATGGTAGCTGCCCTTGGCGATGACATTTTCGCCCTTATCACCCAGGCAGTACAGCAGGTTTACCTTCTTTACACTCGCGGCGATCTCATTGGTGCGGTTATAAATCTTGTCGCAGTACTCACCCAGGGTGTTGCCCTCGGTCTCCTTGCCCAGCAGGGTGCCCAAGGTGCGGTAGGTATCCCCCATGCTGCCGGTGTAGCAGTCAATGTGAACGAAAGGAATCCCGGTCTGCTCCTGCAGAGCGTTCAGGTCATCGGCCATGCCGTCCTTCTGCTCGCCTACATCAATAACCACCTCGGCACCGGATTGCAGCAGGGTTTCCAGGTTCAGCTCTCCCTTGCCGCCGTACAGCTGGCCCAGCAGAGGCAGATTGTAGTACTCATCGGGGATCAGCCCCTTGGCCTCATCCGCCCAGCCGTTGGCGATACCGACCATCATATCGGGAGCGATGGCGAATACCACGATCTGGGCCAAAGGGCCGGAAATGGCGATCTTACTAAGATTGGCAGGCAGGGTCACTTCGCGGCCCAGGGAATCAGTAAAGGTGCGGGTGGCGGGCGCGGGATCCGGAGTAGGATCATTGTTCTGTCCGCAGCCGGTCAGCGCCAGGGTGGCGATCATCATGATTGCCAGCAGAACGCTAAGCATTTTTTTCATATCTTTTCTCCTTCTGTTTGTTCTTTTAGGATTTTATAACTCAGGGATATCCCTGCTGTCGAATTGGATAATGCCCATTACCTTGGGCTGCGGCAGGTACCACGGGAATTCGTCATCCCCGGTGGCGGTCAGCCGTGCGCGCACGGCTTCTTCGGTCACGGCAGCGCCGCTCCGCTCGTAGATCTCAAAAAAACGACAGGCGTCGTCTAGGCTCCGGAAAGGCTGTCCCATTTCCAGCGTCAATGTTTCGCCGGTATGGGGGATGCCGTATCCATCCAGAAGCGCCATAGTGTCGGCGTAGCTTTCGTGGCCCATCTTCTGCTTGCCCAGCGAGAAGCGATGCTCGCTCCAGCCCTTTTTGATGATAATAACAGGACCATGGCACTGTTTTTTTGCAACGCGCAGGGCCTCATCCCCAGTGCCAAAGAAGCAGAATACCATGGCATCATAGGGCTCATCGGGCGGCAGCTCCGCTATCCCACCGCAGCGGATATCTACATTCTTGATTTTTTCTTTATCGCAATTTGCGGCCAGAACCGCCAGTGCCTCCGGGCTTACATCTACCGCCGTTACTTGTCGGCAGTAGGGGGCCAGCTGCAGGCTGAGGTACCCCAACCCACAGCCCGCATCACACACATGGGCGTTTTCGGGCAATCGCTTGGCAAGGTATTCCGCCAGCAAATGGTGGTAGTCGCTGTGTTCGCTGGCATCCCGCAAAAAGCGGATCATATCTTCATTCCAAATAAACATCAGTCATCCTCCTTCAGCAGCGGAATGATCAACCGTCCTTCTTCCGCTTCCGCCAGGCGGGTCTTGATGCTATAAAGCGTCTCCAGCAGTTCAGGGGTTATCACCTTCTCCGGAGTACCGTCAGCGCAAATCACGCCATCGTGCAGCGCCAGGATGCGGTCCGAAAAAAGCAGTGCCTGCTGCGGATTGTGGCTGGAAAGCAGGATGGTATACCCCTGCCGGGCCAACGCCCTTACCCGCTGCATCACCCGCAGCTGGTTGCCGTAGTCCAGGCTGCTGGTCGGCTCGTCCATGATGAGCAGCTCAGTCTGTTGGGCTAGTGCCCGGGCAATCAGCACCAGCTGCTGCTCGCCGCCGGAAAGTCTGCCGTAGCTGCGATTCTCCATGTCCGTAATTCCAACCTGTTCCAGGGCTTCTCGTGCTATGGCCACTTCCTTGGCGCCGGGGCTTTGCAGGCCCCGTACCCGGTGTGTGGTGCCCATTAGTACCATCTCCAGCACAGTATAGTGGAAGGTAGGGGTATGGGTCTGCGGGATATAGGCCACCTTGGCCGCGATCTCCCGCGGCTGCATGTTTTTTACCTCTCGGCCCTCTATGGTGATGCTGCCCTGGTAGCTGTGGTACAGCCCCAACAGGCAGCGGAACAGCGTACTTTTTCCGGCGCCGTTGGGTCCCAGCACCGCGATCAGCTGCCCTTTTTGGGCAGCAAAATCCATCCCATGCAGAATCTCATTTTTTCCGTAGGAGAAGTGCACACCCTTGGCTTCTATGGCAGGGTAGCTCATACGCCGCCTCCCTTCTGGCGCATCAGGTAAATAAAGAACGGCGCACCGATAAAGGCAGTCAGAATACCGATGGGGATCTCCACCGCCAGCAGGTTCCGGCTGATGTTATCCACCAGCAGCAGGAAAGTGGCCCCGAACAGCATCGAAGCCGGGAGCAGCTTGCGGTAGTCATTGCCGATATACCGGCGGCACAGGTGGGGGATGACCAACCCCCCCCAGCCGATCAGACCGCTGACCGAAACCGAAGCGGCGGTGACCAGGGTGGCGCACACCACCACAATCAGCCGCAGCAGGGCGGTATTGATCCCCAGCGCGCGGGCTTCTTCTTCGCCCAGGGTCAGCAGGTTCAGCCGCCAGCGGATCAGCAGCAGCGGGATAAGCCCCAGTGTCATGGGAAAGACAGCAAAACGGATATCCACCCCGCGGGTGCCGGAAAGACTGCCCATCAGCCAGTAGGTGATTTCCGGAAGCTTACTGCCGGGGTCCGCCACCAGCTTGATGTAGGAAGTCCCTGCCGAAAAGAGCGAGCTGACCATAATACCGGCCAAAATCAAGTTAACAGTTTTCTGCCCCGGGGCACGCTGACCGATCACAAAGACCAGCAGCACCGTAAGCAGGCTGAAAAAGAAAGCGTACAGGGTGATCATAGCGGAGGAACGCCCATGCAGAATGGCCAGTGCCGCGCCAAAGCAGGCACCGGTGGAAGCACCCAGCAGATCGGGGGCCGCCATCGGGTTCTGGAAAACGCCCTGGTAGCATGCACCGGCGGAAGCCAGGCAGCAGCCCACCAGACAGGCCATAATAATACGGGGCATCCGGATATTCAGCACGATGGTCTCCATTACGGAGGGCCAGGTCACAGGCACGGCAAACAGCCGCTCGGTAGCAAAGCCAAACGGCTTACCTGCCCAGTTTACCAGGGCGGTCAGCACCCGCTGCAGTCCCTCGGCCATCAGCCCCAGGAACTGCCCCAGTGTAAGGGATACCCCATACCGCCCCAAAAAGAAGGACCCCAAAAAGACCGCCAGCAGCAGGGCGGCCAAGGCCCACAGCCGGGCAGCGCCGCCTGTGGAACGATCCTTTTTCAGTTGTTTGGCGGGGGTGGTCATATAGTTGCTCTCCTTGCGGGCTATCTTTTACCTTAGCTATAAAATATCCGAACTAATTTTGCAATGAAAAATTATAATTTCATAATTTAATAAGATGCGATCATCTCATTACAGAATAATGGTACTGATAATTATAGCCCCCGCATGTGACGGGGGCAATGATTGTTATTCGGCAATGACGAAATATTATTCGCCATATCAGAATTATATGCTTTTCCTCCGAATATCTTATTTCGTCGCCGGCCGGAATTCCTTTTTTCCGTAGAAGAACAGCGCCAAAGCGCCGGGCCCTACATGGGCGCCGGTCATCGGCTCGTAGCAGGCATTAATGATGTTCTTCGGCGGGTGGTTGCGGTTCAGCAGTGCAATCAGCGCTTCCGCGTCCTCGGGGCAGTCGCCGTGTGCAATGCCGATGGTTTCGCATTCGGCGTGTTCCACATAGCGGTCATATTGCTCTGCCATCAGCTCAATGGATTTCTTCCGACCCCGCACCTGCGCAAAGCATACAATTTTCCCTTCCGGGTCCCCCTTCAGCAGCGGCTTTATCTGCAAAACGGTGCCCACGGCAGCCTTCAGGTTGCTGATGCGCCCGCCTTTTTTCAGGTATTTCAGGTTATCCACGGTAAAGACCTGGCACATGTTATGGCGGCCTTCCAGCAGGCAATCGGCCGCGGTATCGATATCCACCCCTTCGGCCCGGTATTCCACGGCTTTCAGTACCTGCAGCCCCTCTCCCAGCGAAGCCGAAAGGGTATCCACCAGCTGTATTTTCCGTTCCGGGAATTCCTCCCGCAGTGTGGCGGCGG
>ENA-ORTG01003295-ORTG01003295.1-human-gut-metagenome-genome-assembly--contig:-NODE-3295-length-11601-cov-2.968127_pt1 | contig 11601 bp, 8 predicted proteins | sample MGYA00241906_ERZ509176 | MGnify/ENA primary metagenome ERZ509176 (study PRJEB26280, sample SAMEA2338811) | human gut metagenome | biome: human gut; feature: human-associated habitat; material: faeces... | reverse complement strand
TTCGATTAATTACGGTATGATTACTTCAATCACGGAGCGCGAAGATGTGGACGGAGAGTACAAAGTGATCGCAACGGACATGGCTGCCAGTGATACGAGCTATGGTTTTCTGTTAAATCTTGATGGAAATATGGTTGGCATCGTAGCACAGAAATTTAAGCAGACCGGTGCAGCAGATACGCTTGTTGCACTTGGGATTTCTGACATCAGTTATCTGCTGGAAACATTGGCGGCGGGCAGGTCGCTTTCTTATACAGGTGTGGTCGGAAAGAGCGTCAGTGCCGATGTGGCAGAGCATTTCAGCGTTCCTTACGGTATTTATGTCAAGAAAGTGAACACAGATTCACCGGCCATGTATGCCGGGATACAGGCAGCCGATGTGATCACAGAGATCAACGGGGAAAGCGTTGGCTCGATGTCCGAGTACGAAGACATTCTGCGGAAATATCAGGAAGGTGATACCTTAAAAATCAAGGTCCGCAGAAAAAGTATCGGCGGTTATGCCGATGTAGAAATGAAACTGGTCATGGGAGCCAGATAACGAAACAGATAAGATCATGGTACCGGCAGCAAGTAATCTGTCCTGCACGGAACCATTCATGTTTATTTAATAAGAGAAAGGTCAAAACAATGAAATATATTGAAACATTGCACGAAGGCGAGAGACTTTCAGGAATTTATCTTTGCAAATACAGACAATCTGCGATGACAAAAAACGGCAAATCATATGAGAATGTGATCCTTCAGGACAAAACAGGAGTGATCGATGCCAAAATCTGGGATCCGAACTCTCAGGGAATTGAGGATTTCGATATGCTGGACTATATCGATGTGGTTGGAGATGTCACAAGTTTTCAGGGAGCATTACAGGTTTCCATCAAAAGAGTACGAAAAGCAAGAGAAGGCGAATATATCGAAGAAGATTATCTGCCGGTCAGCGAGCGAAACATTGATGAGATGTACGAAGAGTTGCTCACGTATGTGCATAAAATCGAGAATCCGTATCTGAAGCAGCTTACAGACAGCTATTTTGTGGTAAATGAAGCTTTTATCAAAGCGTTCAAAGGACATTCTGCGGCAAAGAGCGTGCATCACGGATTTGTGGGCGGACTTCTGGAGCATACCTTAAATGTGACAAAACTCTGCTATTACTATGTAAAACAGTATCCGTTTTTAAATAAAGACCTTCTGTTGTGTGCGGCACTGTTCCACGATGTGGGAAAAATGAAAGAAATCTCCAGATTCCCGGAAAACGATTACACGGATGACGGACAGCTTCTCGGCCATATCGTGATGGGCGTGGAACTGGTCGGAGCAAGTATCCGCCGCATTCCGAATTTTCCGAAAAAACTGGCAAGTGAACTGAAACACTGCATTCTGGCACATCACGGAGAACTGGAATACGGTTCCCCGAAAAAGCCGGCACTGGCAGAAGCACTGGCACTGAATTTTGCAGACAATACCGATGCAAAACTCGAGACATTTAAAGAAGCATTAAAGAGCAATAACGATAACAATGACTGGCTTGGTTATAACCGCCTGTTTGAGTCAAATATCCGCAAGACAAGTATCTGATCAGACAATGTGAAACAGTTAAAGAAGCCGGAAAAGTTTCTGTTCATGGAGGAATTAAATTTATGAAAAAAGACGATATGCTGGAAATTACCATAGAGGATATCAGCTCAGACGGTTCCGGCGTGGGAAAAGCAGATGGATTTGCACTTTTTGTCAAAGACACGATCCCGGGCGATCAGGTGAAAGTCAAAATCATGAAAATGAAAAAACGTTATGGCTATGCAAGGCTGATGGAAATTCTTGTGCCGTCACCGGACCGCATCCAGGCACCGTGTCCGGTTGCCAGACAGTGCGGCGGATGTCAGATTCAGCAGATGTCTTATGAACGTCAGCTTACCTTTAAAGAAAACAAAGTCTGCAACAATTTAAGACGCCTCGGCGGTCTGGATCTTTCTGAGATGGAAGTAGAGCCGATCTGCGGCATGGAAGAGCCATTTCACTACCGCAACAAAGCACAGTTTCCGATCGGCCGCGATAAAAACGGAAAAATCATTGCCGGATTTTATGCAGGCCGCACGCACAGCATCATAGCAAACACCGACTGTCTGATCGGAGCAGAAGAAAATGAAGCAATCTTAAACGAAGTCATTTCGTGGATGGAAGTCTGTAAAGTAGAGCCATATGATGAAAAGACCGGAAAAGGGCTGGTGCGTCACGTGCTGATCCGCAAGGGATTTACCACAAAAGAACTGATGGTCTGCCTCGTGATCAATGGCAGAAAGATTCCACAGGTTGAAAAACTGGTGGACAGGCTTCAGAAGATCGAGGGCATGACCGCAATCATGGCAAATGTCAACACTGAGCAGACAAATGTGATCCTCGGAAAAGAAATCCAGCCGATCTGGGGTCATGATTATATCGAAGATTATATCGGAAACGTCAAATACCGCATTTCCCCGCTGTCTTTTTATCAGGTCAACCCGGTACAGACCGAAAAGCTTTACGGAAAAGCACTGGAATACGCAGGACTGACCGGTAAAGAGACCGTATGGGATCTCTACTGCGGCATCGGAACCATCTCCCTGTTCCTTGCACAGAAAGCAAAACAGGTTTACGGCGTAGAGATTGTGCCGCCTGCCATCGCAGATGCGAAAGACAATGCCAGAAGAAACGGCATCCAAAATGCAGAGTTTTATGTTGGCAAAGCAGAAGAAATCCTGCCTCACAAATACGAAACCGAAAACGTCAAAGCCGATGTGATCGTAGTCGATCCGCCAAGAAAAGGCTGCGATGAGGCACTGCTTGAAACTATCGTCAAAATGCAGCCAGAAAGAGTTGTCTATGTCAGCTGCGATTCTGCGACACTGGCAAGAGATCTGAAGTATCTGACAAAAAAAGGATATCAGGTAAAAAAGATACAGCCGGTGGAAATGTTTGCGTTTACGGAGCACGTTGAAACCGTCGTACTCTTATCGCGATAACAAAAAGATTGATGAAAAAAAGCAGAATAAGCGTTCTGCTTTTTTGTTTTTAGTCAAATGTCAACATTTAACAATTTGTTAAAAATGCACAAATTGTAGACTGTTAACAATCTGAATGTGTGTGAATGAAAAACAGATATCGCCAATATATGTAGTAAAATCCGTCCATGAAAGAATTGTTTTTTTGTATACAATAAAAATACGTCGTATTTCACAAAAATACACAAAAACGAAAACGATAATAGATGTTTAATTGGTAAAATGTTATAATTGTCTTAACGCAAAGTTTACATTTATGGAGGAATGCAAAATGAAAAAGAGAATGATAGCCCTCATGCTGGCTGGTATCATGGTATTCTCGGTCACAGCCTGTGGCGGTGGAGGAGCTTCCAGCAAGAACCAGAATAATCAGGATGATGGTGAAAGCAAACAGGTTGGAGTAGAGGTAACCGAAGATATGCAGAGTGCACCGCCGGAAGATGCACCTGTAGGAGGACAGGTTGTAGTTGCAATTTCACCAGGTACCTTATCACCTGATATGTACGGCGGATGGACAAATAGTGCAACGAACTCTGGATTTATCGGACTGATGAGTGGTTACGCCCTCGCTGATTACAATCGTGATTATGTTCTTGATTGGGACCCGGTTGTTGTTAAAGATCACGAAGTAATCGAAAACGATGACGGAAGCAAGACATACCGTTTTGAAATCAACGATAACCTGAAATGGAGTGACGGTTCTCCGATCACAGCAAAAGATTATGTATTCAGTCTTCTGCTTCACTCTTCTCCGGAATTTGCAGCCTGTGAAGGTGATGCAACATACGGATGGGCTTTAGTTGGATACAACGATCATGTACAGGGAACAACAAAAGAATTTGCAGGTGTTAACCTTCTTGGGGATTACGAATTTTCTATGACAATCAGTGCAGATCAGCTTCCGAACTACTATGAGATGGCAAATGTTGCCTATGGACCGGAACCGCTTGCAGCAATCGCTCCTGGATGCGACGTGAAAGATGATGGAAACGGAGCATACCTTACAGACGGATTTACAGAAGATCTCATCAGAGAAACCTTGCTTGATCCGGATAAAGGATTCCGTTACAAAGCACCGGTTGTATGCGGACCTTACAAATTAAAGAGTGTTGACCTTACAACTGAAACTGTTGAACTTGAAATCAACGAAGAATACCTTGGAACATATGATGGAACAAAACCACATATCCAGACAATTATTTCCAAACCGGTTGCAGATGAAACAATCCGTGACGAATTTGAAAAAGGAACAATTGATTTCTACTCAGCAGGTACAGGAGAAAAGATCGAAGCTGCTTTAACAAAAGTAGAAGAAGGAAAATTAGATGCAAACTATGGTCTTGTACCGGGAACACGTATCAACGAGATGCGTTATATGTGTGACTTTGGACCGACACAGTTTGAAGAAGTAAGACGTGCAATCGCTTATATCGTAGACCGTGATGAAATCAACAAACAGTTAACAGGCGGATACGGTACAGTGGTAGACTGTTATGCGACAGATGCTACAGCAGATTTTGCAGCAATCAAAGATGATATTGAATCTGAACTGATTCACTACTCATATGACCTTGATAAAGCAAAACAGGAACTCATCGATGGCGGTTGGACACTGAACGAAAAAGGTGAAGAGTACAAAGAAGGTACAGACAAATACCGTTATAAAGAAGTAGATGGTGAATTGATGAAATTAAAAGTTGAAGTAGCATGCTGTGAAGATGACTACTCAAAACTTTACAACACAGTAATCCCACCGGAGGCAGAAAAGATCGGTATGGAATACAAATACACATCTATGGACTTTGCACTTATGATCAACCATTTGAATCGCCAGGGTATCGATGAACCAGAATATAACATTTTCTACAGTAGTATCGGAATTCCGGAAATTCTCTTCTACTGGAACTGCTTCGATGACGATCCGAGTTTAATGGGAAGCTGGAATGTTAACTACATTTCCGATCCGGAATTAAAAGCAATCGGTAAAGAGATGCAGAAAGTTGATCCTGAAGATATTGACGGATTTAGGAAATTATATGGAAAATTCCAGCTGGCATACAACAAAAAACTTCCAAGTCTTCCAATGGGATCAGGAGTTTCTTATATGTTCTTCAATCCGAAGCTTAAGAATTTCGTTCCTAGAGCTCATGTGGGATGGGGAGCAATGGTATTAGATGCATACTTTGAAGAATAAGCATAAAGGATTCATCAGAATAGATCAATTCTATTAACTTTTGATATGCATGACAAAACAGGGAGGACAGAACAAAGGGAAATGTTCTGTCTTCCCGTATCTTTTCTTTATACGAAAACAAAATTATGGTAATGGTTCGGACAGAATCACATGTCATGAATAATTCAGGAATAACTATTTCATCCAGAAGGAGAAAACTACATTATGGCAAAATACATATTGAAAAGACTTGGTTATATTATTATAGTATTCTTCCTGCTTTCCATCTTACTGTTTGGTATTTTCAAAATGGTACCTGGTGACCCTGCCAGACTTATGGTCGAGGGACAAAAGCAGAGTGTTTCACCGGAACAGTATGAGATGCTTTATCAACAGGCAAGAGTACGTCTCGGACTTGATAAACCGATTCCGGTTCAGTATTTAAGCTGGATGGGAAATATCTTACAGGGAGATTTCGGTTACTCTACCGTATATCGTATTCCGGTTAAAGAACTGATCGGACCTCCGATGAAAAATACAATCGCCCTGAACGTTGTATATTATATTTTCCTTTTCGCAATCGGAATTCCGCTGGGAATCAAATGTGCGGTAAAAAAAGACACGGTGTTTGATACATCACTCCAGGTAGCAACTATGATCGGTATCAGTATTCCTTCATTTATTTCGGCACTGATCTTTATCTACCTGTTTGCAATTAAAATTCCGATCTTTCCAATCAGTGGAATGGTCACAACGGGTGCAAATTTTACAGGTTTCCGTGCCTTTTTAGATTATTTATATCATATGGCACTTCCTATTATTGTATGTCTGACAGGTATCGGTGGTCTGATCCGTTATGTCAGAGGAGCTCTTCTTGATGCATTATCTATGGATTATGTAAGAACAGCCCGTGCCAAAGGTCTGAAAGAAAAAACTGTTATTTACAAACATGCGTTCCGTAACGCGATGATCCCGATCACAGGCTGGATCGTAGGCTCTATCGTAGGTATCTTTGGTGGAGCGGTTATCATTGAGACTCTGTTCTCATGGAAAGGTGTCGGAAAACTTCTGATCGATTCCTTGAACCAGCATGACTATACAGTCGCACTGTCCATGCAGATGTTTTACATTTTGTTAGGACTTGCTGCAAACCTGATCACAGACTTATGTTACTGTATCGTTGATCCAAGAATTAAACTCGATTAGGAGGAAGACAAATGTTATTTGGAAAGAAGAAAGAAAAAGAGCAGCGTTCCGTTCTTGAAGAAGAACAGATGCAAAGTCCTTTTCGTACGATTATAAAAAATCTGCTGGAAAACAAACTGGCTATGGGAGGATTGATCGTATTTGTATCAATTTTTGCAATGTGCTTCATCCTTCCGATCTGGTTTCACCAGGATTTAAACTATCAGGATCCAACACAGAAAAATATCGCACCGGGATTTTCATTTCTTTCGGTTCCGTCAGATTTAAAAGACAATGCCGAAGTGATTGAATTTGGTCCGACATATGGTGTAGGAGTAGACAAAGACGGTTACGTTTATGAGTGGGGACAGTTAACGAAAAACCTGAAAAAAATTCCGGCTGATATGGGAAAAGTTGTTGATATCGCAGTTGGTCAGGACCACGTGCTGGCAATCAACGATAAAGGTAACTTATACACCTGGGGTTTCAACCGAATGGGTCTTAATGTGATTCCGCCGGAACTGAAAGGCAAAAAGATTGCTGACATTGAAGCAGGATATCAGGTATCCGTTGTTGTAACAGAAGACGGAAAAGTTGTTTCATGGGGAAATACAAGTGCAGTTGATATTTCTACAGCTAATGTAAAGGACGAAAAAGTCAAAGAAGTAAAAGCAAATATTCAGACAGCCATTGCCCTTACAAAGGATGGAAAAGTCATCTCGCTTGCAAAGAAAGAAACTGCTTTAGATAATGTACCGGAAGAGATTCAGGGAAAAGTAGAAAAAATCGCTTTAACAGATAAAGCAGCAGCAGCTGTATTAAAAGATGGTACTGTAAAAGTCTGGGGAAACAATCACAACCATATTTTCTCCGTACCGGAAGAAGTGCAGGGCAAAGCAGTGGATATTTCAGGTGGACGTAACCATCTTGTTGTTGTGACAGAAGATGGAAACGCAGTAGCCTGGGGCGGAAATGAAAATAATCAGGCAAAGGTTCCTGCTAAGGCAACCAATATTGCAAAATTAGCTTCCGGCTATTATCAGAACTGTATTATCAAAGAAGACGGCTCTGTTGTGACATGGGGACTGAAAGGTTACTTACTTGGAACAGATAATCTTGGAAGAAACGTATTCTACCGTATCTTAAAGGGTGGACAGATGACTATGACAGTCGGATTCATCGCTGTTATCATCCAGTTCGCGATCGGTATCTTAGTAGGGGGTATTTCCGGATACTACGGTGGAACTGTGGATATCCTTCTTATGCGTCTGGCAGAGGTTGTCGGATCCCTTCCGTTTATCCCGCTGGCACTGATCCTTTCTGCTTTGATCGGAAATAAAGTATCGGATGTCGGAAGAATCATCATGATCATGTTGATCCTCGGTTTCCTCGGATGGACCGGTATCGCAGGTCTTGTCCGTGCACAGGTGCTTGCAGAACGTAACAAAGAATTCGTTGTCGCTGCAAAAGCACTGGGTGTAAAAGAAAAGAATATTATTTTCCGTCATATCGTACCGAACGTAATGACGATCATTATCGTACAGGCAACAATCTCATTTGCAACCTGTATGCTGACAGAATCCGGATTATCATTCTTAGGATTCGGTGTTGCAGAGCCAATTCCTTCATGGGGAAATATGCTGAACAACTGTCGTTCTTCAGAAGTTATCTCACAGTACTGGTGGAGATGGGTATTCCCGTCAGTTGTATTAGGACTTTGTACTGTAAGTATCAACTTGTTTGGTGACGGACTTCGTAGAGCAGTTGACCCGAAAGCAAATGAAAGGTAGGAATAACGATGGCATATTTATTGGAAGTAGATGATCTACATACATTTTTTAAGACAAAAAAAGGAATTGTAAAAGCGGTCAACGGTGTTTCCTATCGAGTAGAGCCTGGGAAAACATTAGGTATCGTAGGAGAATCCGGAAGTGGAAAGAGTGTATCGGCAATGAGTATCTTAAAACTTTTGGATGGAAACGGATATATCGACAGCGGTACAATTACTTTCAAGGGAAGAAATCTTGCGGAGTGTACAATCAATGATATGTACCAGATTCGTGGAAATGAGATTTCCGTTATTTTCCAGGAACCGATGACAAGTTTGAACCCGGTATATACGATCGAAAAACAGTTAAATGAAGTTTATTTAACCCATCAGAAAATCACAAAAAAAGAAGCAAGTGAGAAATCACTTGAAATGTTAAAAGCTGTTAAGATCCCGAATCCGGAATCTGTTATGAAACAGTTCCCGCATCAGCTGTCAGGTGGAATGCGTCAGAGAGTTATGATCGCCATGGCTCTTGCCTGTAAGCCCGACATTCTGATTGCCGACGAGCCGACCACCGCTCTGGACGTGACCATTCAGGCACAGATCCTGCAGCTGATCCGCGACCTGCAGAAGGAGCTGGGCATGTCCGTTATCTACATCACCCATGACCTGGGCGTTGTGGCAAACGTGGCAGACCGCGTGGCCGTCATGTACGCCGGCCAGATCGTCGAGTACGGCACCGTCGAGGAGATCTTCTACGACGCATGGCACCCCTACACCTGGGCGCTGCTGCAGGCTCTGCCTCAGCTGGGTACCAAGGGTGAGGCCCTGCCCACCATCGACGGTACGCCGCCGAACCTGTTCAATGAGATCAAGGGCGATGCATTTGCACCCCGCAACAAGCACGCGCTGGCCATCGACTTCGTGGCAGAACCTCCGTTCTTCCAGGTGTCCGAGACCCACGCGGCAAAGACCTGGTATCTGGACCCGCGCGCTCCCAAGATCGAGCGGCCGCACTCCATCCAGAACCTGCGTGAGAAAATGGGAAAGATGGGAGGTTCCAACTTAAATGGCTGAGCGTGAAAAGCTGATTGAGCTGAAAGACCTTCAGATCACCTTTGGCTCCGGCAAAAAGAAGTTCGTGGCCGTGGACCACGTCAATTTTGACATCTACAAGGGCGAGACCTTCTCGCTGGTCGGCGAGTCCGGCTCCGGCAAGACCACCATTGGCCGTGCCATCTGCCGCATCAACCCGACCTCGGGCGGCGACATCTTCTTCAAGGGCCAGAAGATCAACGGCAAGATCTCCAAGGAGCTGGACCGTGAGGTCATCCGCAAGGTGCAGATGATCTTCCAGGACCCCATGGCCTCCCTGAACGAGCGCGCCAAGGTCGAGTACATCGTGGCTGAGGGTCTGTTGAACCACCACCTGTACAAGGACCAGGATGACCTGCACGAAAAGGTCATGAACGCTCTGCACGAGGTCGGCCTGCTGCCGGAGTTCGCCTCCCGCTTCCCCCACGAGTTCTCGGGCGGCCAGCGTCAGCGTATCGGCATCGCCCGTGCGCTGGTCATGGAGCCGGAGTTCATCGTGGCCGACGAGCCCATCTCCGCACTGGACGTCTCCATCCGTGCGCAGGTGCTGAACCTGCTGAACAGCATGAAGAAGTCCCGCGGTCTGACCTACCTGTTCATCGCCCACGACCTGTCGGTCGTCCGGTTCATCTCGGACCGCATCGCCGTCATCAGCAAGGGCCGCATCGTGGAGCTGGCAGAGGCTGAAGAGCTGTTCCTCCATCCCCTGCACCCCTACACCAAGGCTCTGCTGAGCGCTGTTCCCATCCCCGACCCGGGTCTGGAAAAGAAGAAGAAGCTTCTGGTCTACGACCCCTCCATCCACGACTACAGCGTGGACAAGCCGGTCTGGGAGGAGATCGCCAACGGCCACTTCGTCTATGGCAACCAGAAGGAGCTGGAAGGCTACCGCAAGGAATATCAGAGCCAGCTCTAAGCACTGTCACTTGACTGTATTTTAACACAAATGCCCCGCCGCATTGGGAAGCATCCCATTGCGGCGGGGTTTTGTGCTGTATAAAAAGAGGCCGCTTCCCGTATTTCTGCCGGAAAGCGGCCTCTTTGTGTTTTATATCAGTCTTGCACCGGGCTTCGGCTCATGGGCCTGCCAGAGGGTGACCCACTCGGGCAGACGCAGAGTCTTCAGGCGCTGGGGCAGGGCGGCGAGATCGCCGTCCGTAAGATACCACGCCACACCGAACGCCGCCAGCGCCAGGATCACCAGCACCGACGCCGCCGCAAACAGAAACGCCAGCGCGGAGGTGGCGAAGGGATCGGCGGAGGCGGTGTAGCTGGTCAGATTGTTGCCGGTGGACAGGAAGCCGCCGGCAAAGGCCACGATGGATAGGTTGGCGCCGAATACCGCCGCATTGGACACGCCCAGCGTGGCAGGGGAGGCCATGGGATTGCCCAGCACCGTCTGCATGACAAGTCCGGCGGCGGACAGCCCGGCGCCTGCGATGACGGCGGCCAGCAGGCGGGGCAGGCGGATGTACCGCATGATGCGCACCGCCGCTGTATCGCCCTGCCCCAGCAGCGCCAGCACGCACGAGCGCACCGACATGCCCGACGAGCCCACCAGCAGCTCCGTCAGCGCCAGCAGCACCACGGCGGCGGCCAGCACGGTCACGACCGGTATTTTCTTTTTCTGCGAGCCGTGTCTGTGCATGCGCCGCCTCCCCGGAGTTTTCGCAATCTATTTTACCCCATGCGCCGCCGCGCCGCAACCCTACCGGGGGGTTGCAGATATGAGAAAAATGCAAATTTCCCTTACGATCCGGGTGGGAAAATTTCCCATCCCCGCCTTGACAAACGGAGCGCCGTGCGCCATTATATAGCTATAAAGTTTACTTATAGGGGTGAGGGCATGGACATCCAGAAATTGCAGGCGCTGGCCGTGATACAGGAGGCCGGGAGCTTCTCCCGCGCCGCCGAGGGGCTGCGCTACACGCCGGAGGAAAACAACATCTGGACTTCCTCTTTCCACCCCGGTATGATGTGTCTGGCCGCCAAGCGCACCGGAGATGCTGCGTTCCTGAAGTATAAGGACGACTACATCGCATCGTTCAAGGCACGGCTGGATGAGCGCGTCGGCATCAGCCACGATCTGGGCTTTTTGTACACCTTGTCCGCTGTTGCCTTGTACAAGCTGACGGGGGATGAGGAGGCCAGAGCGCTGGCCCTGCGCGCCGCCGATATGCTGTGTGAGCGCTACAATGAAAAAGGCCGCTACATTCAAGCGTGGGGCGAGTTCAATGTCGGCACGCCCTATGTGAAAATCATCGTGGATACGATGCTGAACCTGCCGCTGCTGTTCTGGGCCAGCGAGACGACCGGGAACGCCCGCTATGCGGACATTGCTA
>ENA-ORTG01003285-ORTG01003285.1-human-gut-metagenome-genome-assembly--contig:-NODE-3285-length-11617-cov-4.152396_pt1 | contig 11617 bp, 9 predicted proteins | sample MGYA00241906_ERZ509176 | MGnify/ENA primary metagenome ERZ509176 (study PRJEB26280, sample SAMEA2338811) | human gut metagenome | biome: human gut; feature: human-associated habitat; material: faeces... | reverse complement strand
CGGGAGCTCAAGCGGAACGGAATCCAAATCTTTTATGCAGCCGAGGCGATACCGGACGGGCCCGAGGGCATTATCCTTGAGAGCCTTATGGAAGGTCTCGCGGAATACTACTCGGCAGAGCTCGCTCAGAAAATCAAGCGGGGAATGCACGAGAGCGCTTTGAAGTGCCAGAGCACCGGAAGCGGGAGACCGCTCGGCTATCGGGTCGACGAGCAGAAGCATTTCCAGATAGACCCAGAATCAGCCCAGACCGTTCAAACGATTTTTGAGCAGTATATCAAGGGCGAATCAAATGCGGCCATCTGTGAGCTCCTGAACAGCCGTGGGCTGCGGACCGCGCAGGGCAAGCCCTTCAACAAGAACAGTATCAACCGAATTATTAAAAACCGAAAGTACATCGGCGAGTACCGGTATCACGATATAGTCGTCGAAGGCGGTATGCCTGCAATTATCTCGAAGGACACCTTTAACCTCGCTCAGGCCGAAATGGAACGCCGGCGCACTCGCAAGGCTCCGAAGTCGCTAAAGGCTGAATACCTCTTAGCCGGTAGGCTCTTCTGCGGTCATTGCAAAGGGCCAATGCAGGGCGTCAGCGGCACGGGCAAGAGCGGGAACAAGTGGTACTACTATTATTGCGGGAACACTCGTGGCAAGAATAAGACTTGCGATAAGAAGCAGGTCTCGCGCGACCGCCTCGAGCGCGCCGTGGTTGACTTTACTGTCCGCTATATCCTTCAAGAGGAAGTTCTCGAGGAGCTCGCGAGGAAGGTACACGCGGCGCAAGAGCGCCAAAATGATACCGCTTCGGAGATTGCCTTTTACGAGAAGAAGCTGGCAGACAACAAGAAGTCTATCGCGAATGTGCTGCGGGCTATCGAGTCAGGAACTGCGACGCAGACCTTACCTGCACGCTTGCAGGAGCTCGAGAACGAGCAAGCGGTCATTCTGGGCGAGATTAGCTTCCTCAAGGGCAAGCGCCTCGCGTTCACAGAGGACCAGATTTTCTTTGCCCTGATGAAACATCTCGAGCCATACCCGGGTGAGTCCGAACAGGACTACCGTCGGAGAATCATCTCTGACTTTGTTTCAGAGGTCTACTTATATGACGGCCGGCTTCTTATCTACTTTAATATCAGTAGCGAAGACGGAAAACTCAAGTCAGCGGACCTCTCAAACATCGAGGGCGGCGAGTTCGACGAGGGACTCGTCGGCTCCACCATATGAATACCACCCGTGTTTCGAACTTTTTTATCGGAACACGGGTGGTTTCTTATTCGGAAAGCCTTGCATTGCAGGGCTTTCCGCTTTTATAAATAATCCGGATGCATCATGAAACATCAAAATTGCGAAGATGTTTTTAAACGCTAACATTGCTATATGAACACGGCTTTTCGATATAATTACCTTGATATGCTGCTTCAAACGCTTGCGGTGTCTTGTATTTCAGCGTCTGATGTGGGCGAATCTCATTGTAAAAACGGATATATTCATCCACGCTCTTTCGAAAGTGCCGTTCAGAAGTATATTCGCGCCGGTAGGCTTCCTCTTTTTTGAATGTGGCAAAGAATGTTTCTGCGACCGCATTATCGAGAGGCGTGCCGCTTGCGGAAAAGGATTGCTTAACGCCATATTGCTGCAAAAGTTTACTAAATGCTGCGGAAATATACTGCCCGCCCCTATCACTGTGAAAGGTCAGACTTTGCGGATAGCCTCGTTCTGCATAAGCTCTACGAAAAGTGGTTGTGATAAGACGGGTACTGGCTGTGCGGGATACTCGATACCCGACGACTTTGCGGGAGAAGAGGTCAATGATAGCGCAAAGATAGACCCATGCATTTTTGATTTTGAAGTAAGTAATATCGCTCACCCATACTTGATTTGGGTGATTCGTGGTAAATTTTCGATGGAGCAGATTTTGCTTCTTTCGCATTTGATTCTTGTAGACCTTTTTTGCGTCGGTGCGAATACTGTGCAAGCCAAGCTCCTGCATAATGGACAAGACTCGTTTTGCACTGATGCGCAGACCGCTTTCGGCTAAGACGGTACGAATCTTATCAGCGCCATACCGCTGTTCACTATCATCGAAGATCTGCTTCACTTTCAGCATAAGCTGAGCCTTCTCGGATTCGTATTTGCTTCGATCTGCGCGGCGGAAAATGTGATTGTAGAATGTACCGCGGGACACATCCAAGGCTTCGCATAATTCGTGAACGCTGTACAAATCAGACATTTCATTGTGAAAATGCTCCAGAGTGGCCAACTTGTCCTGTAGAGGTACTTTGGACAGGTAACCGGATAACTGAATGATCGAGAGTTTGTGCTCTGCTTTTTGAAGCCGCCTGACAAGAGCATCAAACTCCGCTGGTGTGTAGGCATGGGCAGATGTCTGAATAGAACGGTACTGGTTTCGCCAGTGATAGAAGGTGCTTTGCGATATGTGCAGTTCTTGGCAGAGAGCCGGAATGGACTCACCCTTTTCATAGCGACGAATCGCTTGCTTTTTGAACTCGAGCGGGTATTTCTTGGGCATAGCATCATCTCCTCATTTCAAGATAACACCATATTATAATATTTTCTTTATGTATTGTGTAACAACCGGCACCATTTACAGAAGAATGCATTACAATGCCTCTCGACGAACAGGCGATTTCCTGCTATACTGAAGAAAAAGAAGTAACACAGGAGAGCGATGAAAAAGATACTCTGTGTGTATCATGGCAATATCTGTCGCGGTCCGATGGCGGAATTCGTGATGAAGGACTTGGCAGGATGTGTTGGCGGGATGCCAAGGACTTCTGAGAGAATTATTGCAGGAGCGGGGTGAACAGAATGGATAACGAGCTTCAAGCGAACTATACAACAGAGCAAACCTATCATTCAATCCGCCATTCCATTGTATCTGCACAGCGTAGTTTGAGTGTGGCAGTAAACTCCGCAATGGTGACGGCCTATTGGGAAATCGGTGAGCAGATTTACAAAGCCTGCGGAGAAAATGACCGTGCAGGATATGGCAAAAAGCTGCTGCAGTACCTGTCCGCACATCTGACAGCGGAATTTGGGAAAGGATTTGACGAGTCAAATTTGCGAAAAATGCGCCAGTTCTACTGCGCATATCCAATTCGAGACACACTGTGTCCTGAATTGAGCTGGTCGCACTATCGACTACTGATGCGGGTTCCTAATGAGAAGGAAAGAGCTTTCTATGCGGAAGAATGCGCGAAGTCCGCATGGAGCGTCCGGCAGCTTGAACGGCAGATCCACACGATGTACTATCAGCGCATCTTGGCAAGCCAGGATAAATCGCTTGTCGCTGCTGAGATACAAACGACGGAGCCAAAACCGGAATATGAAAAAATCATCAAAGACCCCTATGTAATGGAGTTCCTGCAAATCCAACCAGATACGCATGTGTATGAGGGAGAATTGGAGCAGGCATTGATTGACCACCTGCAACACTTCCTGCTGGAGCTGGGACGAGGCTTTTCCTTCGTAGCCCGACAGAAGAAGTTTACGCTGGATGGTCAGAACTTTTTCATCGACCTTGTGTTTTACAATTACATTCTCAAATGCTTTGTGCTGATCGATTTGAAGATGGGGCAGCTTACACATCAGGATCTCGGTCAGATGCAGATGTACGTCAACTACTACACTCGTGAGTTGATGAACGAAGGGGATACACCGCCGATTGGCATTGTCCTCTGCGCCGATAAAAGTGATGCTGTTGTAAAGTACACTTTGCCGGAGGATAATCACCAGATTTTCGCATCCAAGTACTTTACCTATCTGCCGACAGAGGAAGAATTGAAGCGAGAACTGCGGCTGGATGAGTTTCAAAAGCTGGACGAGTAATACTCGTGTTGAATTCGGACGGGGGTTCGAATTGCGTCAGAGAAAATTTGAAATAATCGCATTCTGAATTCTATGGAAAACTCAAAACCGTTGCGGTGCAAGGCTTCCAAGACGAAAATATCCGAATTGAAGCCGCCTGACAGAAAGTTTAGGAATTCAGGCTTTTGCTTGAATTCCTTTTCTTTTTGTTTTTAAAAGTTTTGGTTTCTTGTTTTTGAATTTGCGGTTTTCTCAAAAATACCCTTCGGGAACAAGGGCCTGTATTTGGAGAAAGCCTGATGAGACGGTAAAAAGGAGCGTAATATAATGAAAATTGGATTGCAATTTGCCATGCCTGCGGAGTTTCATGCCCTGCCGGGGGCCAAGGAGCTGGAGGCATTTGAGACCGTGTCCGGTGTGCCGTTCTACGAGGCTGCACCGGGGATCATTGCCTGCGCCGGCGGTGTCAGCAAGGTGAATGCCGCCATGGCGGCAGAGATCCTGTGCCTGAAGTACGGTGTGGATATGATCGTCAATGCCGGAGTGGCCGGATGCCTGACGGAGATTCCCACCGGCAGCCTGGTGGTCGCAGAGGACTTTGTGCAGCACGATGTGGACACCTCTGCCATCGGTGATCCCGTAGGATTGGTATCTACGGTGAACCGGGTGTCATTCCCCACCTGGAAGCCGGAGCGGTGCGTGGAACTGCTGGCAGCACTGGGCCGCAAGGCGGCGCTGGGGCGGGTGGCCACCGGAGATTGGTTTGCTGTCCGCAGCGACCGGGCAATCTTCATCCGGGACACGTTCCACCCTCTGCTGACAGAGATGGAGGGCGGCGCGATCGCCCAGGTGTGCCTGCGGAACAATGTGCCCTTCGTGGCGGTCAAATCTGTGTCGGATCATCTGTTCCGGGAGGGCCAGACGGAGGAGTTTTTCGATTTCGCCCACGCTATGGAGGATCTGGGCGCAGTGGTACTCTCACTGGCGCAGGCTTTACGGAAGGAGACGCTCTGAGCGGGGCAAACCGCGCTGCGCCTGCCACATAGTTTCCAGCCGGAACGAGCAATCGTTCCGGCTCCTTTTTTCCTATGGGGGTGCGAAATAACAGCCGAGGGAGCGAAAGTGAGGGCGGATAACCGCCGCCGGGCTGACATACGCTTTTTGTAAGAAGAACCATAAAATGGAACGGGTGTTCGTGAACGAGCAGTGCTTTTTCGGTTTTTTCCGGGAAATTTCATGTTTGGGACCCTAATTTGGGGAAATTAGGGTTAACAAAACGGGGATTCCATGGTATACAGAAGTTAGGCCATATGATTTGCGAATTAAAAACGATAGGGAGCCGACAGGACCCGCTTAAAGACCGCCCCGTTGGCAGAGCTTCAAGCCCTTTGCCGGCGAACGGCTCTTCTGGAAATCGTTCAGGTTCCCAAGCGGCATCCGTATTCCGGTGACGTAGGACTGTTGAGCGTAAAGGAGGCACAGCTTTGAAAAAAAGATGGACCGCGTTTTTCTTGGCGTTTCTCCTGGGGCTCGGCCTGACTGCCTGTGGCAAAACACCGGGGCCGGACACAAATACGGATGCGCCACCCTCTGCTGCCGACAGCGCGGAGGATACCCGGCAGCAGACCTCCGCACCGTTCAGCGCGGACTACTGGACCGCTGTGCGGCACGAGAGTTATGATGCCATGAACGACTGCATGAAAACCAGTGCTATGCCCACGGAGGCGTGGTGGGCGGACCTCTATCTCAACGAAGACGGAACGGCCCAGTTTCGGGATGTGTTAGGCTCGTACTACAATACCAGCCTGCTCGACGGAAACTGGTGGCTGGGCGCGGACAGCACCCTGCGGTTGACGGGAACGATGAATACCGGCGAGCCGCTGACCTTGGACGGTCGGATCGAAAGCACCGATTCTCTGGCGATCGAGACCCCTTACGGAGATACCTTCTACTTTGCCCCGGCAGAGCGGCCGGGCCCCGGCGGAGAGATGGGGATCGCGGACCTCTACGGAACGTGGCGCATGACCCACTATGAGGAGGACGGCCGGGAATACAGAGCCGACGAGGAACATATCGCCTCTATGCTGTGCTTTGATCGCCTGTGGTCCGATCTGTTGGAGGGCTATGTGATGAGGGCGGACTGGTACCACGCTGCCGGGCTGGATACGGACACCCCGCAATACCGGTCAGAAAAGCATCTGCTGGCGGAGCAGATAGAGGAACCGCTGATGCCGGGGCTGTCCAATGAGACTTGGAGCGTGCGGCTGACCGATGAGGAGACTGGCGCGGCGTTTTTCGCCGCCCTGACGAACCGGAATAGCCTGCTTGTGCGGATGCCTTATGAAAAGAACGGGGGCGCGGGCATCCGTACCGTCACCTATATGCGCTCCAGCGGCTTCCTGCCGCCGACCTTGGAGAACGCCATGACAGGGGAGCCGGAAAAATCGCTGATCTTCTACTGGCGGGACCCGCCCACCGAGGTGACGGAGCTGCTGTCGGTGATCCCCATGAACGCATTGGAACCCAACGGACAGAATAAGCTGCTGCTGGTGGGCCGGTGGTACGAAACGGACATCCAATTCAGCGTTGGAACGCCGATGCTGAACGATGACGGCACCCAACAAAGCTGGATCTCGGAGAAGGTGGTGTATGAGGGGAAAATCAAGATCAATGAGCCGATGTTCTTCTCCCTCACCATTCCAGAGGATACGGCGCGGGTGTGCCTGTTTATGAAGCGGCCCTGGGATGTAAGCTGGTTCACCTGGCCCATTACGGATCAGGCTCCGTTTTATGTCAGTGGAGACACCTTCCTGACGGGAGGGAGCTGAGGCCTTGTTTTCCCTAAAAAACAGGCGATTTTATAAGATGCGATCAAAAGCGAATGCTGAAATCAAATACAACAACAGGAAAAGGAGAGTAAAATTATGGGACTGATCAAAGCGGCAATGGGCGCGGCTGGCGGCGTGTTGGCCGACCAGTGGAAGGAATACTTTTATTGCGAGGCGATCCCCTCTGACGTGCTGGCGGTCAAGGGCAAAAAGAAGGTCACGGGCCGTTCCAGCAACACCAAGGGCGATGACAACATCATCACCAACGGCAGCCTGATCGCCATTGCGGACGGACAGTGCATGCTCATCGTGGAGCAGGGCAAGGTGGTGGACGTCTGCGCCGAGCCCGGTGAGTACACCTACGATATGTCCACGGAGCCCAGCATCTTCTCCGGTGATCTGGGCGAGAGCGTGAAGAACGTGTTCCAGAATATCGGCAAGCGTTTCACCTTCGGCGGCGAGGCTCCCAAGGATCAGCGGGTCTACTACTTCAACACCAAGGAGCTGACGGGCAATAAGTACGGCACTCCCAGCCCTGTTCCCTTCCGGGTGGTGGACCAGCGGGCTGGCATCGACATTGACATCGGCATCCGCTGCTTCGGCGAGTACAGCATCCGGCTGAAGAACCCCCTGCTGTTCTACACCAACGTCTGCGGCAACGTCAGTGAGGACTACAAGACGGAAAATATCGCCGGTCAGATGAAAACGGAGCTGCTGACGGCTTTGCAGCCCGCTTTCGCCAAGATCAGCGAAATGGGCATCCGCTATTCCGCCCTTCCCGGCCATACTCTGGAGCTGGCTGACGCCCTCAACGAGCAGCTTTCCAGCAAGTGGCGGGATCTGCGCGGCATGGAGATCGTCTCCTTCGGCGTTTCCAGCGTGAAGGCCAATGAGGAAGACGAGCAGATGATCAAGGAACTGCAGCGCAACGCGGCCTTTATGGACCCCACCCGGGCGGCGGCACATCTCGTCGGCTCTCAGGGCGAGGCCATGAAGGCGGCGGCCGCCAACACCGGCACCGGTCCCGCTATGGCCTTCATGGGCATGGGCATGGCCGGCCAGATGGGCGGCATGAACGCCCAGAACCTGTTCCAGATGGGCCAGCAGCAGCAGGCGGCGCAGCCCGCTCCCGCACCTGCGGCGCAGGGCTGGACCTGCACCTGCGGTCAGGGCGGCATCACCGGCAACTTCTGTCCCAACTGCGGCAGCAAGAAGCCGGAGCCGAAGCCTGCCGGGGACAGCTGGCAGTGCGCCTGCGGCACCACCGCCACCGGAAAATTCTGCCCGGAATGCGGCAAGCCCAAGCCCGCCGCCGCAGCGGACGGCTGGACCTGCACCTGCGGCGCGGTGAATAAGGGCAAGTTCTGTGCCGAGTGCGGCAAGCCCAAGCCCGCCGCAGCCCCGCAGTACAAGTGCGATAAGTGCGGCTGGGAGCCGGAGGACCCGAGACACCCGCCCAAGTTCTGCCCCGAGTGCGGAGACCCCTTTGATACAGGGGACATAGTGTGAGCAAGCTCTGGCGCAGGCTCCTTGCGGCTCTGGTGATTATTTCCCTGCTCATCCTGATTTTCTGTGTGCTTTTCCGCGTCTTTGTCACAAACCGGATCATGGACGGCGGCTGTGGGATGGAAAACCCGGACCTCAGGAGAGCAGAGGCAAAGCTGCCCGCCTCGGATGCGGAGGAGCTAAGCTTGCGGGAGGATATAAATAATTAAAAAATACTAAAGGAGAAAACGCTATGAAGGGAAGCAAATTTCTCAAGGTCACCGGAATACTGATGATAATAGGCTCGGCGATGGTCATACTGCTCGGCGTTATAGTCGCGGGCTTCGGCGCGCTTGCAGCCGGAGTTGGCGCTGCCTCCGGGCTTACGGGCAATTACTTTCTGGCTCTGCTTGCAACGCTTGTAGGCGGCATATGTCAGCTTGTTGCGGGCATCATGGGAGTCAAGCACTGCAAAAACCCTCAAAAAGCCAAGCTGCTTATAATATGGGGCGTGCTCGTCGTGCTTTTCGGCATCCAGATTATCGTTATGAACCTGTATAACGGCGGCTTCGACTCCAAGGCGCTCATGTCCGGGCTTGCCGGACTTGTAATTCCGGGGCTGTATATCTACGGCGCGGTGCTTAATTTCCGCGAGCTGAATTGAAGGCATAAAATAATAATAAAAAAATAATATAAAGGAGGCAGCCGCCTTATGGGACTGTTTGATAAAAAATACTGTGACGTCTGCGGGGAGAGAATAGGGCTTCTCGGCAACCGCAAGCTGGAGGACGGGAATTTGTGTAAGGACTGTGCCCGTAAGCTGTCTCCGTGGTTCTCAGAGCGCCGCAACAGCAGCGTAAACGAGATAAAGCGGCAGCTTGAATACCGCGAGGAAAACCGCGGCCGCGTTGAGTCCTTTCACATAACGCGGACGCTCGGCAGCGGCACAAAGCTTTTGCTGGACGAGGACGCGGGACTGTTCATGGTCACAAGCGCGAAGAATATCGCGGAGGCAAACCCGGACGTGCTGGCGCTGTCGGACGTTACCGGCTGTACTCTGGACGTTGAGGAGAGCAGTAAGGAGCTTTTGCACGAGGATAAGGACGGAAACGAGGTCAGCTATAATCCGCCGCGCTATGAGTATTCCTATGACTTCTACATAATCGTCAACGTCAATAACCCCTATTTCAATGAGATGCGCTTCCGCATCAATCCGAACTCCGTGGAGATCAGCCCGCCCCCGTCCATTCGCCCCGGAGTGACCCTGCGCTTCAACCCCGAGACTAACGCGGAATATAAAAAGTATAAGCAGCTTGGGGAGGAGATACGGCAAATTCTCGTGAAGGTACGGGATGATGTCAGAGAGAAGATAGAACAGGCCGCCGCGCCCAAAACGGCAGTAAGCTGCCCCTACTGCGGCGCGACGACTACACCGGACGCAAGCGGCTGCTGCGAATACTGCGGCGGCGCGCTGATGGGATGATTGCCGGGACGGATTTTGTTTTCCGGTTACGGCAGCATCAGGCTTTATTGGGAATGACTTAGGAGGAATTTACTGAAATGAAAAAGAGAAAAACCAGACTGCTTTGCCTGCTCCTTACGCTTGCAATGGCGCTCACGCTCTGCGCCTGCGGCGGGGATAAGGCATCGTCAGACCCGAACCACATCGTCCTTGAGGACTGCACGCTCGACTATAAGGGCGCGGTTCTCACTCAGGACTCGGTAGGAAACGACGCAATAGTTATCACCCTCAGCTATACGAACACGGGCAAAAGCTCCGCGTCCTTCCTCTGGACGGTAGTTGAGAAGGGCTTCCAGAACGGAGTGGAGCTCGATATCGCAAGCATCTTTACAAATGAGGATACATATGAGACCGTGACCGACGGACAGCTCACCGAAATTCAGTCCGGCGCAAGCACCGACGTATGCCTTGCCTTTATCCTGCGCGATAAGGAGAGCAAGGTCGAGGTGGAGCTTTCGCAGATAATCGGCAAGAAGGTCGGCAAGCTCAGCATTGACCCCACGACCCTGAGCACCGAGCAGTTCGGCGGCAGCGGCAGCGGCTCGACCACGCTCAACAAGACCGGCGACCCGCTGCTTGACTGGTGGAACGGTCAGTGGTACGGCTGGTGGATACTCACCGGCGGCACCGGCGCTTATGAGGAAATGAATAATAACTGGTGGGACGTGTCCGGCATTATCGAAATAGGCTCTGACTACATGGGCACGGTCACGCTCTGGGATGAGGACTACTCGAGGAGCAATCCCATGGTCGATGCAACCGTCAGCCTGAACTCCGCCGGTACCGGCGAGCACGGCACGATGATGTCCGAGGGCGGCTGGTTTACGGATATACAGCTTGAGCACGCCGACTGGATAGTCGATCCGGGTCTGTCGGAGTTTGACGCGATGATATGCATTGACGGCTGGAACGAAAACGGCGACGATGAGTACAGATATGAGATATATCTGCGTCCCTGGGGGACCTACTGGGATGATGTGCCGGAGGAGGATCGTCCCTATCTCTATGACGATTGGTATATTCCTCTCATCGAGAAAAACGCCCTGATGCCGGACGTTATCGGCGGTGAGGCTACGGAGTTTGCCGGCGGCGGCTCACAGGGCGGCGAGGCGACGCAGACCGGCGCCACCGGCGGCGATTACGGCAAGTCGAACGCAAACGCGACCGGTCAGGTCTCCCGCGAGGTCATGGACAGAGCAATTCTCTCCCTCAAGGGCGACTTTATCTGGGATGACGTGAAGTATGAGGATATCCGTGAGCTTCTCGGTGCGGACGGCGTGCCCTACACCAACTTTGACTCCTGGCGCGCCGACCGCCATACCTATGAGTGGTTTGCGCCCGAGAGAGTTACCCTGCTTGTAGCCTTCAAGGTGGAAAACGGCGAGGAGATAAGCAATAGCTGGACCAGCGGAAGCTGGGACGGTCCGGAGTATGACGTGACCCCGGTGAAGCTCGGCAGCCGCCCCGAGGGCAGCGGTAATATGATCGACCAGAGCGTCACGATAACCGACTCCCGTCAGAATGTCGAGGCGACCGTGATGTTCAAGATACCCGAGGGCGCGTGGTGCGTCGATCCGGGCGTCCGCTCAAGCTTCCAGATAATCAACAACCCGACGACGGATAACGTGCCCTTCCGGACACCCTACATCAAGGTCGAGCTGTTTGAGACCTCCGAAAGCCTCAATTACTATGAGAAGGACTTTGAAAATCTGACGGAGCTGGAGTCCAGAACAATCGGCGGAGTCACCATGAACGGACGCAGCTATAAGAACGTCGGCATAGAGTGGATAGAGTTCTACGGCCAGATACCGAGCGGCGGCTGGATAAGCATCAGGCTTGCCTATATGAGCGCCGATCCCGGCTCCGATTGCAGCAATATTCTCGACAGCATGAGCTTTAAGTAAAATAATACTGCCTCTTGATTTGTCCTCCGGGGCAAATCAAGAGGTGACCC